>ENA-ORNO01000099-ORNO01000099.1-human-gut-metagenome-genome-assembly--contig:-NODE-99-length-60627-cov-7.580202_pt1 | contig 60627 bp, 42 predicted proteins | sample MGYA00242117_ERZ509026 | MGnify/ENA primary metagenome ERZ509026 (study PRJEB26280, sample SAMEA2338710) | human gut metagenome | biome: human gut; feature: human-associated habitat; material: faeces... | reverse complement strand
TCACTGGAGATGCACCTTATAGTAGGCTACCGCTGACGGAACAGCGGGTTAAATCTTGCAATATACATTGCTGTTTAACAATCAATTACGTGACTTTTCAGGTCACACCCAAATATCATTCAGGATTGACATAGCTTGTATTTTTAGACATGATAACCGGCGACAAAGAAAAGCATTCAGCCGCCAATCTGCAATACCTCATACATACGAGTCAACCGTTGGCGGCTGTTGGCGTACAACCTTTACGCCAGCCGTGCGTCCAGCATCCGGTTATAACTTTTGCGCAGGGAGTCGATGAACGGAGTGGTGTCCGTACAACGGTCGAACACCTTGCCACGCTTGGTGTACAGCGCATTGATTTTCAGATGGAACACTTCCTCGAAAACGCGGATAACATCCACAATTTTCAAATTCCGGCCTTCAGCCGTACCTATCGCACCGGCTGCCATCAGTGCGGCCACCAGTTCAATCAGGTCGCTGTCCGTACCGTTCCATGTCAGTGTGACGGAACTTTTGCTTCCGCTTCCCCGCACCGCTTCCGCATGGAATCCGGCAGACACGGTACCATGACGAAGCATCTCCTTCAGTATTTCCGCTTCCGCATCCAGCAACGCCAACGTCTTGTCGATGAACACGTCATACAGGATATTGCGGCAATCTTCAGCCATTCCGTTGCAGGCCTGCCGCATAAAGGCCAGCTCTATTTTTGTGTAGTTCAGACGACGTAGCTGTCCCGTCAGGTCCCCTGCCGGTGAAAGCGTGGCAAGGCAGTTCACGAAATCGTCATAGGCGGCCGGCAACTCACCTGCCGCAGGTCCGGCACCGTTTGTATAAGAGGCGAACAGATTAAAAAGAGAGGTTTCCACCAATGTCTTCATCGTATCATGTTTTTAGGTTCCACAATTCAACTCTCCACTCATCCTGCCGGAATAAGGACAAGTGCCATGCCTGAAACAGTACACAGATAAAACATTGGAAATAAACCATATAGAAAGCAGTAAAAATGATGTGTACATAAAAGCATTGTGGATTGGACATGATGTGTCCGAATTTCGGACATATTCTAATCCAGACGATACTTCCTCAGTTTCAGATAAAGCGTGCTCCGGCTGATGCCCAGCAGCCGTGCGGCAGCCTTCCTGTCATTGCCCGTTGCCTCCAATGCTTTCAGAATGGTTGCCCGTTCCATCCGCTCGTCATTAAGTGAATACTCTCCCGGTTGCCTGCCTTTATCGGGAATGTCTATCTCCTCGGTGGTTATCCAGTCATCTTTCGCCAATAAGGTGGCCCGTCTGACAACCATCCTCAGTTCCCGTATGTTTCCCGGCCACGAATAAGATTTCAACCGTTTCTGTACTTCGCGGTCAAAGCCTTTCACTTTCCTTGAGAACTCTTGATTGGCGGCATCCAGCATGAATTCTGCCAACGGAATTATATCCTCAATGCACTCTGCCAGCAATGGTACATGCAATGGAAATTCATTCAGACGATGAAACAGGTCTTCCCTGAAACGTCCTTCGGCTATCGCCTTCTCCAGGTCCTCATTGGTAGCGGCTACCAGACGGATGTCCGTCTGAATCTCCTCTTTACCGCCTACGGGGCGGTAGCGTTTTTCCTGCAAGGCACGCAACAGTGCCCTTTGTACTTCGGCATTCAGATTGCCCACCTCGTCCAGAAACAGTGTCCCATGGTTGGCGGCAGCAAACATGCCCGTCTTGTTTTCCGTCGCTCCGGTAAAGGCACCCTTCACATGACCGAACAGTTCCGATGCCGCCAGTTCCTTCGGAAGTACCCCGCAATCCACTGCGATGAAAGAAGCATCCGACCGACCGCTCAACACATGTATCTGCCGGGCCACATACTCCTTGCCTGTCCCTGATGCGCCACGTATCAGCACGGCTAACGTATCCACCGGAGCCACCAGCCGGATATGCTCCTGCAATCTCAATGCCAAAGGGCTTTTGCTTGTATAGAATCTTTGTTTTGTATTGCCGTCCCTTCTCTTACGTTCCAATGCTTTCCAGATAATACCGAGTACCTTTTCTGTCTGCACAGGTTTGGGCAGATAGTCCACGGCACCTTTTTTAACCGCTTCCACGGCACCGGGTATATCCCCGTAACCTGTCATGATGAGGAAAGGAATACGATAGCCATGTGTATTCATCCATTCCAGCAGTTCCATGCCATTGCCGTTGTCGAGACGAAAATCCGACAATACCAGATCCACATCATGATTGTCCAAAAACTCCTTTGCATTGTTCACGGATAATACATAACGGGCATTGATACCGTTTTTCACCAGCCAGTTTGTGGTAGCACGTGCATACACACGGTCATCCTCTACTATCAATACAGTTTCCATATACTCTTTTCTTTATTCTTTTTGCTTTCTCTACAGCATGTTCCACAGCTTTAATCAGTTCCTCTATCCTTTTATCCGATAAGCCACCCCATTTTTCGGAAGGCATGGAAGCCATTTCCCTCAGTTCACTTTGGGGAATGTTTATACGGATCATTTCCCAAAGCGGTGCGGCTTTGTGTATGATACTCCCCAACTTCTTATAATCTCCCGTGGAAAAAGCGTCCCTTATTCCGGCAAGTTCATCCATGGTATCCTTTATGAACAGGTCCAGCATCTCTTCCACGTTTTCCTCTCCTTCCATGATGGCAGCAAAATCAGATCGATCCATCTGTGAAACTGCCGCCAGCAACTCTTTCTCAGAGAAAGGCTTATGCAGACAGTCGGCAAAACCTGCGGTAAGATACTCTCCCTTTTTATCGGAACGTGCCGTGATGGCTATGACGGGAATCTCCCATGCCCGGGGAATGTTCGAGGTCCTCAACAGTTCAAGGACCGAGAAGCCATTCGCACCGGGCATCTGTATGTCGGTCAGCAGAAGGTCGTATTTCTGTTTGTTCAAACAATCCATCAGCTCCCGGACATCCGTGCAGCAGTCACAGTGAATCTGACTGCGGGAAAGCATTTTACAGATGACTTCCAGCTGGATACGGTTGTCATCAATGACCAGCACACGGATATCAACGGGCAATTCACAAACAGGAGAAAACTTCTCTTCCGGACAGACGGGGTGTCCGGCCGGTAGCATAGGCAGGAAAACAGAAAAACGGCTGCCCTCACCGGGTACACTCTCCACTTCCACATACCCCTGCATCAAGGATACGAGCCGGGCCGTGATTGCCAACCCCAACCCGAAACCGGGAATATTACGCGCATTGTCGAGCCTTTCGAAAGCTCCGAATATCCGTTTTTTCTCCTCAAGGCCTATTCCCATACCCGTATCCAGAACAGAAATGTGGAGATTTCCCGGCCGGTATTCCACCTCAAGGAGCACCTTCCCGTGGAATGTGAACTTCAAGGCATTGGACAGCAGGTTGCCGACTATCTGCCGGATATGCGAGCTGTCACAGTTGACCATAACATCCAGACCGGAGAAAGATACGGTGAACGCAAGTTTTTTCTGCCGGGCGGCAAGACGGTGGCTGTCCGCTATTTCTTCAAACAGAGTTTTCAAGCTGAAGAGTGTGTTTTTGGAGTACACCTCACCTTCATCCATCCGGTGATATTCCATCAGCGTGTCTACCAGAGAGAGCATATAATCGGACGAATGCAGGATATTGTCCAGATAACCGGCCCTGCAACTACCATCGCTTTCCGAAGATAACTGTTCCGCACAGCCTCTGATAGCTACCAGCGGAGCACGCAGGTCATGGGCCACCGAGGCCATCAGCTCCTTACGTGAACGGAGCAATTCTCTATTCCGATTGTTGGACTGTTCAAATTCCCTCTCATACCGGAGATGACGGTTCAAATCCCGGTGGATGAGGATATACAATACAATTGCCAGTAAAGAGATAGACAAAGCCAAGCCGGCTACCACATAGTAGGAATTATTCCGTTCAAGGACAAAGGTTCTATAGCGTGCAGCAAAATGTTCGTTATTCTCCCGTTCAAATTCAGAGACTATGCTGTTCATCCTTTCGTTCAGTTCCATGCCGCCAACGTATAAGCTGTCCATCTGTGCCAGCAGCCGGGCCTGTCTTTCGGCCTGTTCCAGAGTAACCTTCTCATCCAGGGAGTGAAGCATGCGTGTTGTCATTCCAGCTGGAGAAGCGGAAGACAAGGACTGCCGTTTACGTTCGGCCTCTTCTCTCTGTTGCAGGTAAATGGACTTGTTCGCTCTTCTACGGAAAATGCTCCAGATATTTCTTTTCTTTTTAGGAGTATCTTCCGTACCGGGTCTCGGGGAAGTCATCTTTTCCTCTTGCTGTACAATTTGTTTCTGCACTGTCAAGATAATGGGCGGGATGCTTTCCTGTACAATACCACCTATACCTTGTAATTCATCAAAGGTATGCATCGTCTTGGAAAGAAGGATTTCTTTGTTCCAAAGCAGAAAGCACAACGAGTCGATATGGCTTTTCTGTAACGGAGTATGGACATATTCCTTTAGAAGTTGCAGACTGTCACAGACTCTGTGGCGTTTACGGCTGTATTCCCTCAGGGCGTCATCATCCCATGTGATGGCAATCTCCGCATGGGTGGAGAGGTCCAGCAGACCGATGTAACTCTTTTCCGTTAGACGGTGTATAGCCACCAGTTCCTTTTCCTCCTTACGCAACATATGTCTTTGCATCTGTTCCTGACGGTACTGATAGACAATGAAGACCGACAGCAGGACCAAGATGACATAACCGAAAAATATTTTTAACTTTAACCCCACGTTTCTAAGCATCTATATATCAGTTAATATTAAGTTGAAACTTTCATGACGCATTGCCTATATGTCATATTTTAAATATTACATATCAAACATTCCATTCCAACATTTCTTTGACTATTTCCAATCGTATTGAATCATCATCAATAATTATTTTTTGTGAGAGGCAAGAAATGCTATCAGTAGTATTTTCTATTTCTTCCACGATTGTCTTATTTGTTTGTGATATAGGCAATTGAACAGTAAAAATACTACCTTCCTTTAACTTACTTTCAACTATTATTGTTCCACATAGTAAATTTACCAATCCTTTTGTTATAGAAAGTCCTAATCTAAAGCCTTCCATATTTGTTGTATTGGAAGCTTTTTCAAAAGGAATAAAAATATTATATGTGTTTTCTGTGTCCATACCTATGCCGATATCATGAATAATAAGAATCAACTTATTGTCATCGCATTTTGTGTAAATTCAATTATTCTTGTATCCGTGAATTTTATAGCATTTGACAATAGATTGTTTATTACTTGCTTTATTCGATTTATGTCACCATAAAGATAGAAATCCGTTTGAGTTTTTTCTCTAAAGAATATTAGTCCTTTGTTATTAATAATTGAAGTAAACTCTATAATAATGTAATTGATAGGTCCATATAGTTTGAATGGAACATTATCTGCCATCTCTTTAGATTCACCCAATCGAAGAATATGTTTACCAGATGCTATGATATTTTCTATATATAATCTATTCTTTTTTGGGGCAATAATTCTAATACTAATTCAGCATTACCATCAATAATTGTCAATGGGTCTCGTATGTCATAAGATATGGTTAAAATCATTTTTTTCGTATTTTCAGAATTTCTTTGTTCCGCATATTAATTTGTTACAGTAATATCCAACCTTTTTGATTGCTGTTTAATGTATCATTGAATGACAACAGATGAGAGTATTAGTAAAATGGTGGTACAAAACAATTCGTTTGTCATCCCAAAAGAAGTGGAATTATGCTATCAATCGTTCCTTTTGTGCTAAAGTTATTTTAATGTTTTAAGCATATTGGTGTCTGATAAGCATATTCAAATGCTTTATACTATGGCGTGGTAAATATTTTTAACAAATCTATATTCCTTACACTTATTTTACTTCAAATTTTCCACATAATCGAATATCTTCTGATGAGCTACCTGCCATCACAGTAAATATACCTGGTTCCACTACAAAATGGTTATCTTTGTTCCAGATTCCCAAATCTTGCGGTGTCAGTCTGAAATATACTTCTTTCTCCTCGCCGGGTTGCAAATGGATGCGTTCGAAACCACGCAATACTTTGACATAAGTAGTGACAGAACTTTGCTCGTCATGAAGATAGAGTTGCACCACTTCGTCACCTGCCATAGTGCCTGTATTCTTTATTTTGCAACTCACTTCTGTATTGCCCTGCCCCCCGATGACAGGCGAAGAAATCTTCAGGTCGGAGTAGGCAAAGGTAGTGTAGCTCAGACCATAGCCGAAAGGATATAAGGCGTGCGCCACACGGATAAAGCCACCCGTGTCGGAACCGGGCTTGAAGGGGAAAGCAAAAGGTATCTGACCGACGGATTTTGGGAATGTAACCGACAGTTTCCCACCGGGATTATAATCGCCAAAAAGAACTTTTGCAACAGCATCTCCCATAAACTCGCCCGGAAACCAAGCATGAACGATGGCAGGTACATGCTTCTCCGCCCAGTTGATAGAAGCGGCACGGCCATCAACCATGACTAAGATTATCGGTTTGCCTGTGGCATAGACAGCTTGTAATAGTTGTTGTTGGCGGCCGCAAAGGTCAAGATTAGTACGAGAATACTCCTCACGTACCGTTTTTTCGTTACCACCCAACACTATGATTACAACATCCGATTTCTGTGCCAATACAACAGCCTCGTCCTGCATCCGTTGTTCGTTAAAGTCCAACGGAATATCATACAGTTCGCTTTCAGGAAAATAGGGGTCAATAATGTCGGCTCCTTTGGCATAACGCACTTCCGCTTGAGGGAGATACTCTTGAATGCTTTTGTAAATACTCTTGATTGGAGCGTTGGCAGGACCGTAACGACAAATCAAATTGTTGGTTTCATCTGCGTTGGGACCAATGACCGCCACCCGTCTTATCTCTTTGGAAAGCGGCAACAGATTATCTTGGTTTTTCAGTAGGACAATTGATTCCAATGCGGCACGTAGAGAAACCTCCTGATGCTCTTGGCTGTGTACAATCTTTGTCACCGTTTTGGGATTACCTTTATAGGGATTATCGAAAAGCCCCAACTCGAATTTGACACGCAACACATCTCTAACACGGCTGTTCAAGGTCTGTTCTGACACCCATCCTCTACGGATAGCTTCTCGCAGAGGCAAGATAAAATTTTCTGGTGCGGTGAAGTTGGTACGCACATTGAGTCCGGCATTGATGACCATTGCGGCACCTTCTACTGCATCAGCTGCCACCTTATGCTTGCTGTACATGAATTCCACCGCTTCGCTGTCTGATACGACATAACCTCGAAAGCCCCATTCGTGTCGCAAAATTTCGGTCAGGAAGTGATAACTACCAGTAATAGGTATGCCGTCATAGTCATTATAAGAACTCATGATACCCTTTACTCTGGCCTCACATACCGCTTTACGAAATGGCTCCAGATAAAGTGTACGCATCTCACGTGGTGCCACGTGTGGGTCGGTGCGAGTCTGTCCGTCTCGACCTCCTACGGGGACACTATAGACGGCAAAATGCTTGGGGGTAGAAACCAATCCGTGCTCTTGCAATCCTAAAATCATTTGTTTGCCAAGTTCGCCCACCAAATAGGAATCTTCACCGTAACATTCCACAACGCGTCCCCAGCGTGGATCTTGCGCAATGTCCAGCAGTGGAGCATAGATATTGGTGTATCCCAAGGCATTGGCCTCTTCGGCGGTAACCCGGGCTATTTCTCGGATAAGGTCCTTGTCCCATGTGCTTCCTTGTCCACATTGTGCCGGGAACATCGTGGCACGATCATGATTCAATCCGCGGATGCCCTCGTTCGTGAAGTCCACGGGAATACCAAGACGCGTTTCTTCCACGAACCATCGCTGAATGACCTGTCGGTTTTCTATGCTGTGGATATATGGAAACGAAAGAGAAGAGCCGAAAGTCCCCAGCCCGTTTGCTTGTTCATCAATGTTGGCAATGCCGTCTTTCCAAATCTCATTTTTCCACTGTGGAGTGGGTAACGAGTCTTTCAGTACACGTCCCGAGCCGTAGAGGGTAACAAGCTGGCAGGTTTTCTCCTCTAAGGTCATTTGCGCAAGCAGATTGTCAATACGGGTTTCAATGGGCGCATGGGGATTTTCATAAATATCCATTACACCGTTTTTGTTGAAGTCTATCCATCCTTTTCGGTAGATGTCTTCCGATTTGTGTGCTTGTAAGTTTAAAACAGTTCCAAGCAGAAAAAACATACTTATTTTCCTATTCATACTACTATGATTAATTAATCTATAAAAAAAGAGGAAGAGACATTTGCTGTTCCAATGCCCTTCCTCTTTTCCTTATTGGACAAATGTTATTATTTTATCAATTCTTTCAGCATATTTGCCAACAAGTGGCCTGCTACGGGGTCGGTGTGTGCCTTTTCCGTACACATTGTGGAAACAATCGCTTCCCCTTTGCCGTCACGGATGCCGAGCAGTGTTAACCCGCGCATGGATTCAATACGAGCGATACGGTCTTCCGGTTTGCCTCCGTCAATGTAGGCATGAATTTTCATCTGACTTGCCAGCTCAGTAACATTTTCGTGCCGGATAGCTTTCAGGACGGCATTGCACGCTAACGGTATTTCACGGCGGTTGTTGTTGAAGTAACGCAATTCCAGTGTGCCGATACCGTCGAATATCGGTGCTTCAAGGCGTTCCGGAACAACGATGTCTCCTTCTGTGGGAATAAACCGTCCGATGATGTATTCGGGATACACTTTCAGAATGACATCTTTGCAATTGAGGAAAAGGAGTTTGCCTCCTTTGGCTTGGTAACCACGAAGCAGAGCGACTTCTTCATCGCTGCAATCGTCCAGACCGGAAACTATGCAAAGTGCGGCTTTTTGTTTCGGGTTTACCAACTCTTGGACGGAAGCTACCGGAATAGTAGGTATATTCAAGAAGTCGAGCACCGATTTCTCTCCATCTTTGTCCAGTATAAGCACTTTATTGCTTTGGGCAAAGGAGATTTTTCCGATGTTCCATTCCTTGCGAGCAAGCAACAGCTCATACTCGTTCTGCGAACGGACAGTACCATTTTCGGTAAGTGTCAGTTTCAGCTTGGCATTTGTCTTATCGGCAGGCAGGAACGCTGGCAGCTGTATGTCCGGTTCTATATATTTACGGCCATAATATGGAACAGCCGGGAAGGCGGTACTGCCCGATGCCAGTACTTTACCGTTTTCGTCTGTGACGCTCCAGCCTAAAGTCATGTCGGCAAGGTCGCGTCCTTGTTCGTCATCATTTACTACATAGATGCGAACGGGCAGTTTCTCACCGGCATAGAGATTGCGTCCCCATAGCTCGGCACTGACCAGTACTGGCTGCAAGGCACGTTGTAGGGCATAGTAAGTGGGCCAAGGCTGGATATTCTTGGAGTCGTAGCACTGGCGGAACCAGGTCATATAAGCAAAGTGCATGATACCCGATGTTTGGTCACCTGTGCGGCGTAAAGTTTCAGCGAGTTCGCCGGTAATGAATGATTGTACTTTCAGAAACGAGGCTGGGTCTGCCCAGTCGTAGGCTTCGTAGCCTATCAGCGTATATGGGTTCTGATGGATCAACTGGTAAGAGCGTGTCGGGTGCCCGGTTTCACCGTTGGGATAACCGGTACTCATTTCTTGGCTGATGAGCGGACGTCCCGGTGTCTTGAACTGCTTTTGAAATTCACCGTTGAAAAAGCGGAACAAGGAGAAATCATACCAATTGTAGTAAGCATGATTGTCATCTATATCCCCATCATCCACTGTCGTCATAAACTCTGCTCCGAAACGGTTCAGACCGTTGCGGCGCATATAGTTGGAATCAAAGCTAATGGGACGTGTGGGGTCTAATCCGCGCATCCGCTTCACGACATCGGAGATGATGCGGAACTTCTGCATGGCACGTTCCTTGTCGGCATCGAGGTCGTAGAACTTCATTTCATTGTTAATGGTCCAGAAGAAGAGCGAAGGGTGGTTCTTGAACTTGTTCATCACCTGCAACCACTCGTTCGCCCAAAGGTCGAGTACCCCTTTGTCTGGTATCGGTGTGGAGTGAATCATCAGCCATGACCAAGTGCCTTCAAAACTGATGGCAATGCCGTTGCGGTCGGCGGCAGACATCCACAGTTCGTTCCAAGGAGTCGTATGGGTACGGGTGGAGTTGACATTGCCAGCCCGCATCAGTTGCATGAACTTATCTGCCAGTTCCTTGTCGTTGGGACGAAGGGCAAACGGAATGTGATTGCCTCCGCGCAGCCAGTAGCGACGTCCGTTCAGATAGAAGAAGCCGTCTTCACGAGCTTCGAAAGTGCGGAATCCCGAAGTGATGATCGTGCAGTCCGCTTCTTTCTTCTTGCCTTCAATCAGACGGAACGTGAAATCATATAAGTTTGGAGTGGCTGGCTCCCACAGTTTGGGTTTCAGGCCATCCACACTGCACGTATAAGTCTGTTGCTGTCCGGCTGCAAGCAGATTTTTCACAGCCAGCGTACCGCTATAGAGATTTTCGCCCGTCTGTTTGTCGGTGATATCGGCATGGATGGTAAAAGTCCGTTTTTTGCTGTCTTTGTTTTTTACAGTAATGTCAAAAACTGCTCCTTGCAGGCTGGGTTTGATGAAGACATCCTCCACCTTCAGCGGGTCGCTGACGGTCAGCTTTACTGGTTGCCAGATGCCGGCAGGATTATCACCATAGAAACCGTGGGGAATATCGGTCAGCACAGCTTTGTTGGCCTCCTTGTCTTCCTTATTATCGTTTATGTCCCGACGTACAGAACCGTAATAGTTTTCCATTGCGTCGCTGGTCTGTGCGGCAGTTCCTTTGATGTCGCGTGTCACTTTCAAGGTGATGAGGTTGCGGCCTGCCCGGAGGTAGGGAGTGGCGTCCACCTGCCATTCGCCGAACATCCCGATGTGTGTAGCTACCTGTTTGCCGTTAATGTATATTTCGGCCATCTTGGATACAGCGTCAAAAGTCAAAGTCAGGTGTTTGCCTTTTACTTCAGCTGGCAGTTCCAGCCATTGCCTGTACCAGGCGGCACTCGTCTTGCGATAGTCGAAGGTGTAATTTTCGCAACGGTCGGTTTCCTGCTGGTAGTAAGTGTCGCTCACACCTTTGGGTTGTGGCCCTTTGGGCGAAGGCATCGTCTCGCCGTGCAGCCAAATGCGGATGGGCGTCCAGAAATTGGGGACGGACATCACGTGCCAATCTTGGTCATCGGCCTGTGGAGAGGTGGCAACGGTCTTGTCGCCCTGCTGGTATTCGGGCATGAAGAGCCAGTTGCCGTCCAGCGAAATCTCCGTACGGCTTCCTGTCAGGGTTGTCAGTCTGACGGGCGTATAGGCAGAACGTTCCCGGCGGCGTTTCTCCTCCTTTTGCTGGGGGGTAAGTTGTTGCTTGTATTCAGTGTCTTTGATGTTGGCAAAGGCATTGCTTGACAATGGAGTAACAACAAGATCATCGTATTCCGTTTCAATCCATCCTCCTCCCAACGAGATTTCACCTGTCGGAACAAGGTCACCGCCGTTTTTATCCGTCACATCGATGTGAGGCAACTGTTCGTCGCCTACAAAGACGCGGATACGATTGCCACATACTTCCACGCGCAACTTATACCACTCACCCGGCACGGGATGAAAGCCCAACGGACGAACCCCCATGAACTCGTCTGTGCCCATATATCCGGTGCGCATCAGATAAAGATCGTCTTGCAATCCTCCCTTGATGCCCACCACGTAGCGGTCGAAACGGTTGCGGGTGCGGAAACCTGCCCAAATTTGTACTTGCTCGGCATCTTTCGGAGCGCGGGCGCGGAAAGAAAAAGCATAGTCTTTCATTTCGGATGTACCGAACAGGGCGTATGAACCTTGCGAGCGGAACACCCCGTCGCGGATACTGCATGACCCCTGTCCTACGGTTCGGAATGTTTCGGTAGGATTGGAGAAATCATTGCTCCATTTGCCATTCTGTTGTGCTTGTGCCGCCATACTTATAGAGAGGACGGTACAAGCCAGTAGTTTTTTATTCACTAAATTCATGATATGATTTATAATTTAATTCTGAGCCCAAAAATAGTCGGTATTACTAAAAATAGCGTGAATATTTTGATTAATATAGAATTAATTTCCGCTTAATCAAAGGTAATTGAACAAATGCCGCTTTTATGGCTTGCCAGAAGTTTATAACAGCGTAATGGTCATTCGTTTTAGTTTGTTATTATCAGAGGTTCCACCGTACAGCAGTTCATACTGCCCGGAACGGATTGCCATTGCTTTTGTCTCTGGATCGTAAAACTCAAACGTATGTGCAGGGAGTTGTATTTGTATCGTTGCACTCTTTCCGGCTTTTACCGAAACCCGACGGAAGGCACGCAATGACTTGGCTGGTCCTTCGCTGTCAGATAATTGCCGGATATATATTTGTATCACCTCGTCACCGTCACATTTACCGGTATTCTGCAAGGGAATTGTCAATATAACTTCCTTTCCGGCTTTTATTTCAGTTGTTTCGAGAGTGGCATTGCCATATTCAAACGTTGTATAACTTAATCCGTGCCCGAAAGGAAACAGAGGTGTTCCTTTAAAATAACGGTAAGTGCGGTTTGCCATGCTGTAGTCTTCAAAGTCGGGCAAGTCGTCGGTCGAGGCATAGAAAGTGACGGGCAACCGTCCGGCAGGATTGTAGTCGCCAAAGAGTACATCGGCAACGGCAGTACCACCCGCCTGTCCCGGATACCACGCTTCCAATATGGCATCCGTATGCTCCACCTCCTGCGGTAAGGCTATCGCACTACCGGAGCAAAGCACGAATATCACGGGTTTTCCAATCTGCTTCAATGCTTTCAGCATCTCCTTCTGCACCTTTGGCAGGTCAATGTTCGTGCGGTCGCCTTTCCTGAATCCCGGTAGGTCCACCGGCATTTCTTCGCCTTCCAAGGTGGGAGAGATACCGCCTGCAAACAGAATAACGTCTGCATCGGCCACACGCCCGGCCACAGCCTGATAATCCAGCTGTTGCTTGTAGCCAAGGTCGAAAGCCAGTTCACCAACACCTCCGGCATTGTAATAATCTATTTGGATAGGATAGATTTTCCCTTTTTCGACAGTCAGTTTGCAACACTTTTCAGAAGCAGGACCATTCTTCCAATCGGAAATCAGTGACTCGTCGCCAACGGACAGACGGCAACCGTCGTCGGCAGAGAGGTAGAAGGTCACCTCGCCCGAACGGTCGGGCACAAAGAGAGTTTCAAAGCGGGCAGAGATATCGTGCAGCTCCACCCCGGCAGCAAAAGGAGTGCCCCCCGCTGTGTTCAGCCGGAGCGGATCGGCAAACTGTTGCACCAATACCGGTTCGCCCTCCATATCGCGATTGTTCCAGAAGGTTGCCTTCATGCCTTTCTTCCCATCCAGCGAACACTGGTCGAAGAAACTGTACATCACCTGGTCGTCCACGTAGTCGCACCCTTTCTCGTACACCACTTCGGCTTGCGGCACTTTGTCTCGGATGCCCTCCAGGATGGTTACGGTGTGGGAAGGGGTTCCGTTGTAGTTGCCCCACATCATTACGGAATCGGCGGCATTAGGCCCCACCACGGCAATCTTTTTCAACGTCTTGCCAAGCGGAAGTATTTGATTCTTGTTGGTAAGCAGTGTCATGCTTTTGCGTGCCATCTCCAGTGCTTTTGCCTGGTGTCCAGCAGAATTGACCACGGAGTAAGGAATCTTGTTCCAAACAATTGTGGCGGGGTCGTCGAACATTCCCAGTTGAAAGCGGGCACGCAACAGGCGAAATACCGATTCGTCAATCTTGGACTCGCTGATGATGCCTTTCTCCACCGCTTCTTTCAGCGAGCCATACGAACCGCCACAATTCAGGTCGGTGCCCGACAGGACGGCATCGGCCGAAGCCTCGGCAGCTGAAGCATGGGTACCGTGGTTCTTGGGTTGCGGACGATAGAAGTCGGAAATGGCTCCACAATCGGAAACGACGATATCGTCATAGTTCCACTCCTCACGGAGGATACGGATCAGCAGTTCCTTGTTGGAACAGCAAGGCTCTCCCTCAAAACGGTTGTAGGCACACATCACCTCTTTCACTTTTCCCTCTGTCACCAGTGCCTTGAAAGCAGGCAGGTAGGTTTCGTACAGGTCGCGTGGGGCAATGTTCTTGGCATCGAAGCTGTGGCGGTTCCATTCCGGACCGCTGTGTACGGCATAGTGCTTGGCGCAGGCGTGGGTCTTGTCATACTTCTGCGTTCCGTCGCCTTGTAATCCCCTGACTACGGCGAGTCCCATCCGGGTGGTCAGATAGGGGTCTTCACCATAAGTCTCTTGGCCTCGTCCCCAACGTGGGTCGCGGAAGATGTTGACGTTCGGTGTCCAGAAAGTCAGTCCCTTGTAGCCGGTGCGTTCCCCCTTTTGCTGGAAATCGTTGTACTTGGCACGGGCTTCGTCGGACACCATGTCAAATGTTTCGTACACCGCCTGTTCGTCGAACGTGGCAGCCAGTCCGATAGCTTGCGGGAAGACAGTAGCGAGTCCGGCACGTCCCACGCCGTGCAAGGCTTCGTTCCACCAGTCATATTGCGGGATGCCCAGCCTTTCTACAGGGTCGGCACCGTTTTTCATCTGGTTGATTTTTTCGTCCAGCGTCATGCGTTTCAGTAAATCCCAAGCTCGTTCCGAGGGGATGAGGTCAGGATTCCGGTATGCCTCCTGCTGCGTACAGGCAACTAAGGCGAGCGAACTCAAGCAGAGAGTTCCGATAAAATGTTTCAGTTTCATGATATGGTTCGGTAATATCAATGAAGGTGTGTCAAAACATACTTATCGGTTTCTTTTGGCACGGATTACACGGATTTTCACGGAGAGGATAAAGAAAACTCTATGATTTTCCGTGTAATCCGTGCCTAAAAAGAGACAAAAAGTAAGCTGGGTTATGTTATGACACATCTTCATTGTATGGTTTAAAATGCAAATTAATGATGGATTAATTGCTTCTGAAAATTTTTAGTTAGTTCATTATTCATTGCGTTGTATTTGCATGGCACGCGCACGAGCCAGTTTAGCGTTAAGCAACTCCACTGTTCGGAATTCGCCTTGCACGTATCAGCCCAATGGATTTTCGCCTTGATCGCCATCACCGGCCGTAGAACCGCCACCGTCCGTGGAGCCACCGCTGTTCTGACCGATGTAGAGAGTCTGCGTGACGCTGCATGGCGCTTTCAGCAGACCACTGCCATTGAATTGCGTTGTCACCTTCAGCTCGTATGCACCGTCGGCCAGTCCGGAGGGGATGATGAATACCAGCTTGGCTGGCGTGTTGACGGCAATCATTTCGTCTGTCACGTGGGTCACGATGCCGCTCTGCGAAGTTAGGGTGATGCCCACCGAGGGGTCGGTACCTGCCAGTTTCAGTTTGGCACCCGTCAGCGTGTAGGGGCGTCCGGCAGTAGCGGTGAAACCTGGTGCACGGGTAGAGGCATCCTCGCCTCCTGCCACGTACATAGCACTGCCTTTCTCGCCGATGATGTTTACCGAGGTCTGACCGATGGCTTCGCGCAGGTCGGCACCTTGGGTGAAAGAGGCATAGATGCCGTTCTTCTACGAATCCCAGACGTTGCCTTCTACTACGCCTGTCAGCTTGGCAGCCACGTTATAGAGGCCTGTGTTGACACGGAAGCCTGTCAGGATGAGCTTCTTGAGTACACGCTGTTCAAGGTTGATGACAGCCTCCACCGTTTCGCGTTCCAGGCCGGGGTTTACTTCCATGATTTCGGAGATGAGACGCTGCTTGTCGGCGGTGCCTGCCGAAACAACAACGGCAATCTTGTCGTTCTTGTTGTCCACTGTCACCGTGTTGTCTGCCAATTGGGCGTTCAGCCGATATTTAATGTCTGCTGTTGCCATAATTCTTATAGTTTTAAAGTTAAATGATGAGTAAAAAGAAATGATTGCTACTTGCTTTCTATGGTAAGACAATTCAAGTCAGGATGTCCGCTGATGATGTTCAGCACCACTTCGCGCCATCTGTTCGTGTCGAAGGAGACGGTAAGACCATCCGCATCGGCCCAATTGTCACCGGTGGCGGGCAGGGTGACGGTCGTTCCGTTTTCACCATCCACGTCTATCCGTACTTGTGCGGCTTCTTGTGCCGCATAGCGCAACTTGATGACCGTTGTCCCGGCACGGAAGGGCAGTTCAACCCATCGGAGCCATTCGCCAGCTTCGGTATCGGTGACGCACCATCCGTTGAATCCGTCGGTACAGCGTTTCACGTCCAAGTCGCCCACACGATATTGTGCTCCGCTGTTGCCTACCGAATTGTCCTTATAGTAGTCGCAACTCTCGGTTTCCACGCGCAGGCGTTCGGGATAAGCCTGCGTGCTGCTGTATCGGCGCAGGATGTTCAGCCGCTGGTTGGGATAGTCGTAATATTTGGTATCGGTACTGCGCCAGTAGGCCGCATTTTCCAGCATATCGGTGAATCCTTCGAGGAAAACAAGGTTGGCTTTGTATTTTACAAAGTAGTCCAAGGCATCGGTCAGCGTCTTGCCATGTTGGGGGTCGAAAAGCATCCTGTTGCCTTGTTTGTCATTTGTCAGAAAGCCAGGAACGGCTACGCCGACATTTACTCCATTGAAAGAACGCATCGTATAGGAACTGCGGTTGCTTGCCTGTTCGGAAGCGGTGAACCAGTCGTTCATGGCATCGACTACCGTGCGGTCCACCTGCGGGTCGCGGTCGGCAAACGCCTTGTCCACACAGATGAAGACTTCTTCACCGAATGTGTCTTTGAAGTCCTGATGCAGTTTGTCGAAGATAGCTTTCAACCGGCCTGTGCAGTCCGGTTTCTGACCGCCGTATTCTACGTTCAGGAAACTGTTCGGACTCCAAATGTAGAGCAATGGTTTGTCTTGGAAACGGAGCAAGTATTTGTTGTTTTCTTGATTTTCGCCATAGAAATTGGCAAAAGCCAGTTTGATGTTATAGTCCCAGATATATTTGTAGATGTCATCCAAATCTTCGATAGGATATCTGTCGGCGGCAGTATTTCCTCTTTTCGCTGTGTAGCTGCCGTATAAGTCCAAGTTGCGTGCTGCGGCCCATGACGCCGGTGCGTCGTCGAAGATGGCTATTTTCAGCCGTTCTGCTTCCGTACCGCGACGCTTCAGGGCGGCAATCAGTTCGGCAATACGGGTAGGGTCGCCGTGGTCGGTATAGTAACGGGCATCGGTATCGGCTTTGGGCAGTCGTCCCCGGCAGTTGGGAACCATATAGTCCATGCCACTATACAGGAATTCTTCCACCAAGTTGTCCCACCAGTCGGCATCGGTAGCTTCAAAAGCACCTGCCTCAAATAGGGGCTTGTTGTAATAAGTAGTGGCAGCGCTTCCTCCTTTGGCGGCACTGACCCCGTTGCGGATGTCTTTTTCAAAACCAAAGAGTGAACCCATCAGAAAATCGTGAGAAGGAATTTCCGGGTCGGGTGTAGGATCGGGAGTAGGGTTCTCCGGGACAATAGGCTCCGGATCGGGCAGCGGATTGTCTGAGTCTGAGCATCCAGTCAGTAATGTCATGCATACGGCTAATCCGTATTGGGCAAGACAGCATAATCTGTTTTTCTTTTCCATGGATAGTTATTTTAGAGTCTTGATAAAAAGAAGGGGGAAGTCTTTTCCCTTGTAGGAAACACTCCCCCACACACACATTTAAATTGTCCTTGCTTTTTTGCTCCGAAAGAGCATCAGACTTTTATTGTTTGCCTTTAGCTTCTATTGTCTTTACATTGCTGTAACAATATTTATCCAATACACCGTGTGAAGTATCATTCTTGGGCTTTACTCCGATACGCAGCCAGAATTTCTGCGAGAAGTCGATAGCTGCTTTGGTTTTAACCGATAGAATGTTGCCTTCATCGTTGGCTGTGATGATCATGTCATTGTCCGTGTAGCGGCTGTCTGAGTTGTCGCCCACCTTCACACTGGTGGAGATAAACAGTTTGGCCTTTTCGGGCACAGCCTGCGTATAACTGTCATCGGGCAGCGGGTTGCAAGTGAATTTAAAACGGGCACATACATATCCGTTTTCATCCTGCCAAGGTTCATCCACCCATTCCACTTGGAAGTAAGGGGTTACTTCAAAGTTGACTGTTGTGCTCTTGCCTCCTCTCAGCTCGACAGTCTGCATCACTTGTGTACTTTCATAACAGCAACTCTCGTAGGGCCACATCTCGTATGTTCCGGCAAACAGTTTGGTGTTTTGAAAAGTACCGTCCTGCATGATGTTCAAGTTCTGTTCTGTCACAACGATACTTTCATCGCCATGTGCATAACTGATTTCCTTGATGCGCAGTTTCATGTTTCCCTGGCCTTGCGATGTCTCCAGGTTTTCACCTGTCACCTTGTTGATGAACTTTCCTTGAAGGGTTGCGTCCGGAGCGTCATAGTTATCCATTTCGCAAGCTGTAAATCCCACAGTCAGGAAAGATAAGGCCAATATGTTCAATATCTTTTTCATCTTATTCTATACGTTTAATGGGTTAATATCTGTTGTTCTGTTCCAGCAAGTAATTCACTTTACGTTCTGAATCGGGTATCTTCTCATAATAGTACTTGGAATCAAAGTTGTGTTGGCCTCCGTAACTGTCACAGACACGGGTATCGAAAATGTATTTGCCGTGAGGAATACCTGTTTCATCATCTTTCACGGCTGTGCTGAGGAAGAGATACGGGGCAAGCATACGCCAACGGAACTCCTTGATTTGTGTGTCGGCTGTGAACCAGCGGCGCAAGTCCCAGTAAAGCTTATGTTCTACCGCCAACTCTTTGTAGCGTTCCACACGTACGATTTGAAGGCCTTTGGTGGGAGCGAACACCATGGAGTTCTTGCCTGTACCACGTACATTGGTCGGGGCAGTCAGGTCGGCCAGTTGGTCTGTGGAGGTCAGCAAGTCGGCACCGGCACGGTCGCGTACATCATTGATGCAAGCCATGGCATCGCTCAATAAACTTCCGGCATCCGAAGCACCATTCTGTGCTAATTCGATAGCAGCCTCGGCACGGTTCAGCAATACTTCTGCATAGCGGATATCAATCCAAGGTTGTGTGCTGCGATGCAGGTCAACGGGAGCCTGGTCGCGTTGAATCCATTTTACACCATAGATACCCGTGTTACAATGGTTGCCGCCGGAAGTTGAAGGTCCGTTAAATCCTGCGATGGCAATGCCGGTATCTTCGTAAGTTTGTCCTTCCGAAGGCTTTTTGGTGGATCGAACGGCTACCACTTGTCCGTTTACCTTAAATTCCTTCACGCCGTTATCCCAGCTATAAGTGGTTTTACCGTCGTCTTTGATTGTTTTGAGAATCTTCTGGTCAGGCGTAACGCCAACCAACAAGCCGCAACGCATATCAAGTTCGTGTCCGCCTTTATAAAGGTCGCCCGGAATCATGATGCTGGCAAGCAGTCGAGGTTCGGCACCGTCAAAAATTCCGTGCGAACTGTCATATACTTTGTAATAGCCGTCGTCATCAGTAGTTTTTAAATGGCCGGTTGCCGGGTCGAGCGGCAGCCCGTCGAATAATTCTACCCAGTCTAGGGGAACGAAGTAGCGTCCACCGTAACCACCTGTCCATGCCTCGGGTGACATCAGTTTGTCCCAACTGTGCACATAGTTGTTGATGTCGTATTCGCGAATGAATATCGACTCTTCGCTGCTGACAGCCTTGTCGAATACTTCATAGAAAGCTTGTCTCTTATCCGAACCTTTATGCAGTGCATAACCGCCTTCTTCCACTATTTTAGCAGCATCGTATGCCTGACGGAAGTAATCGTTTGCCAAAGATACCGGGATACCGGTCAGCATGGTTCCGCTTTCGCCTGTATAGACGGCTGCCTCGCCATAACGGGCAATAGAACCTGCATAGAGTGCCACGCGAGACTTGAAAGCAGCTGCTACATATTTATTGGCACGTCCGTTTGTTTTTGTTTTGGTCATACCGTTAATGGCGTCGTCCAAGTCTTTCAAGATGAAATCCACACAGTCCTGATGGCTGCTACGTGGCATAATCAAGTCATCATCAATCCCTTGCGGTTCTTCCAACAAAGGCACGCCGCCATAGCGCTTCACCAAGGCAAAGTATGTGTAGGCACGGATAAATTTAGCTTCAGCAATCCAGCTTTCGGCACCTTGCAAGGTTCCTACATAGTTCGATAGGTCTTGAATAAGCACATTGGCCTGGCGGATAATCTGATAGCCATCTTTCCAATAGCCTTTGTCGCCGTATATCACACTGTTGCCACATTGGTTGTTGGCAAATTCACCGGTAGAACCCAATGTCGTCTTTTCAGAATTCCAGTTGAAGAAGCCTCCCCGGTCTCCACCATCACCCATGTTGAAATCTTCCATCGGCAGGTGGTTGTATAGTCCTGCCATGTATGCTGTGATACCACCTTCGTTGTAGATGTCTGATCCCGAAAGAATGTTCTTGGGCGGGATGTCCAAATCTTGGCAAGCGGCCAAAATGCCACTCAGTGCGACACCTGTAATTATGTTTTTCCAAATTTTCATAATAATTCCTCCTTTACTTAAAATGTGATGTTTGCACCAAAGTTATATGTCCTGTTCATTGGGTACATATATCCGTATTGCTGTGTCGGCTTTTCAGGATCTACACCTCTTACACCAGTGAAAGTCAGCAGGTTGTATGCGTTGAAATAGACCCTGAGATTCTTGACACCCAGTGATGACAACCATTGCTTGGGCAATGTATAGCCTACTTCAAGTGATTTCAGACGCAGGTAGTTGCCTTTTTGAATCATGAATTCCGAATTTTCATCGGCATTTGTAGCACCGTAAGAGTAGTAACCGCCAATCCATTCGGTTGCAGGATTATAAGGATGTGCGTTAGGATCCACCGGACGCCAGCGGTCGAGGAACATATCCAAGGCATTACCATTGAACTGCAACGGAGCTTTCAGTTGCTCGCCGTATGAGATGTAAGACATGGCGGCTCCCTGGAAGAGCAGGTTCAGGTCAATCCCTTTCCAATTGGCACCGATGGTGAAGCCAAAGTTCATCAGCGGATAGTTGTTTTTGTCTTGCCAGTTACTATTCGGATTGGTAGTTGTGGCGATGGGATGTTTGTCCATGTCGTCGATAACACCGTCACCGTTCCAGTCTTCATAAATATAGTCACCGGGCAATGTACCATTGTTTGAATAGAACGAATTGTAGATTTGATCGTAGTTAGTATAACGTCCGGCAGCACCATAACCGAACCAGATGTCATTGTAGCGGTTCAAGCTTCTGTTTCTCCAGTAGTCGTACGAATTTCCGGCAGGATTTGTCTCATAATAGCATCTCATTCCACGGGTCATGGAGAGTTGGGCAGCTACGTTATAGCGTAAATTACCAATCTTATTGTTATGACGTACCTCCAATTCAAAACCTTTGGTACGATCGCTGTTCAGATTCTCCTGCGGCATCTTCGAACCGAATGTTCCGGGCAGAGTGGTCAGACGGTCGGCCAGCAAGCCGTCCCGGTCACGTTTGAACACCTCGAAAGTAAAGCCCAACAAGCCGTTCCACATATCTGCATCCAAACCGATATTGAGTGTTTTTACGGTGTACCAAGTGATGTTCGGATTGGGTACGGCACGGAAACCTAAAGAGTTGATATAAGCACCACCGAACATATATCCTGTAGGATAGTTGTTGTTAGTTCCACCCGATGTGTTCGGATAGTCGTAACCGGAAATAAACTGATAATCGGAAGCACTGTCATCACCCATCTTACCGTAGGAAGCGCGTAACTTCAGATTGTCCATGAACGTAAGTTTGTCCTTGATGAAACTTTCTTCGGAGATTCTCCAACCGATGGAAGCTGCGGGGAAGAAGCCCCAACGGTTATCGGCCGGGAATTTGGAAGAGCCGTCGTAGCGGAATGAAAACTCTGCTAGATATTTGCCTTTATAGTCGTAATTGAAGCGTCCGACCAGACCTTGTGAGGCATTTTCCCGTATGTTGTTGGGATTGGCGGTACCAATCTGCCCGTCTGAGTCGCCGGCAAACAGATAAGGCAGGGGAATGGAAAAGTTGCGTGAGGCTGTGATATTGTCGCCCACACCGTGCGCTTCCTCAAACAGCATCAGACCTGACACATGATGACCGGCAAAGGTGTTGTCGTAATTGATAGATGCCTGCCACAGGGTACTCCATGAGTTGTTATAAGTGCGCTCTAAATTGGTCGGTCCCAAACGGGTAGCTCCCGTATAAGAGTCAGCAGCTTCATTGTATTCGTAATAAGAATATTCTTTCGTCCATTTGGATTCGTCATTAATCTTTGTGTCATAACTGAACAGGGCTTTCAGTTTCAATCCTTTTACTTTAGGAACCGTATATTCGGCTTCGAATGTAGATTGGAACAATTTGTTTCCACGTTTCTTGTATCCGGTAACGTCCTTGTCAATCAATGCCATCGGGTTGTCATCGGCACTTTCTGGCTTCTGAAAATAAGGAGCCGTATTGTTGGCATAAATAGGCTGGTCGGGAGCCGAACGCCACAAGTTTTTGAACACTTCCCAAGCATCTTTGGAGTTGCCTTCGCGGTCGTCAATCATACCGGACAGCTTCACGCCTAATTTCAGGTTCTTGGTAACCTGCGCATTGATGTTAGAACGGATATTGTAACGATTGTAATCCAAAGCATCGGAAGTGAAGAAACCTTTCTGGTCCATATATCCGAAACTTACAAAGTAATCGACTTTCTCACCGCCACCGCTGATGGTTACGTTGTGAGATTGCTGTGGAGCCGAGTTCTTCATGATAGCATCATACCAATCGGTTGATTGGCGTTCGCCATTCAAGAAGGCATTGATTTGTTCGTCCGAATATTTGTGCGACGGATTGACAAGGTCACGCATTTGCTTCTCGTTGAATAAGGTCATACGGTCCACTGCCCCTACGGGTTTCAATACTTCGGCAGGAGTCTGAAAACCGTAATACATATTATATTCTATCTTGGTTTTGTTGCGTTCACCTTTTTTGGTGGTTATCAACACTACACCGTTTGCAGCACGTACACCGTAGATGGCAGCCGAAGCATCTTTCAATACAGTCATTGACTCGATTTCGTTCGGATCCATACGTTCCATGTCGCTACGGGGTACACCGTCAATCACAATCAACGGGCTACCGAAACCACGGATATCAAACTGGTTGTTGAATTCACCCGGTTCGGATGTTCTTTGTATGACGCGCACACCCGGTACTTTACCGGTTAGCATATTTTGGGCATTCTGGTTTTTAGTGGCAATCAACTCATCGCTGGCAATGGCCGAAACGGCACCAGTCAAAGTTGCTTTCTTTTGTGTACCATATCCTACCACAACCACTTCATCCAACGTCTTGCTGTCTTCTTTTAACACGATGTCATAAGTAGAAGCGTTTGTGACAATCACTTTTTTCGTAACATATCCTATAAAGGAGATTTCCAATGTACCTTTGGCTGGTATACTCAATTTAAAGCGTCCATTAAGGTCGGTAATTGTTCCGGTGCTCCCTTCTGTCAATTTGACGTTGGCTCCGATAATCGCTTCACCATTCTCATCTTTCACTGTACCGGAAATACTCTTTTCCTGAGCATAGACGGAAGTGACGGAGAGAAGCATCAGCATGCAAAACCATGCAACGGAATTCCGTACGAGAGACTTTCTCTGTTCTTTAAATGTAGTCATAAATTTGATAGATATTAGATTATTAGATAATTCTTTTGTCTTTAAGGAACATAAAATGATGCTTTTCCTTCTCTTTTTTGTAGGGGATTTACGAGGTAGTGTTTAACTGGTATTCATAGCCATTAATTTATTAGTTTTTTAAGGATTGTTTTTCACCTGCAAAGAAATCTATAGTCTATTAAATTTGTTAGAATATAATAATTAAATAGCAATTAAAAAACAATTAATTCAATAAACCTTAAAAATTAATCGGTATTATTGGCAATTTGCCGTGCAATGTATCGGAGTACTATCTTATCTACGTTAATTGTCCCTGCATCGATACGTAAATCCAAGTATTGCTCTCCTTTCTGTAATTCTATTTTTTCCAGACGGATGGTTTGCCAGTCGGCGTTCGCTCCATCCACTTTTACTTCTCCTGTGAGGTTGTTTCCGTTGGCACAGATATGGAAGCGGGCTTCTTTTCCGTTGACAGAAGCTACAAAACAATCTAAATAATATTGACCTGCTTGCTCTACATGGATGGTGTAACGTGCCCATTCGCCTTTTTGCATTCCATCAAGGCATGTAATGCCGTTTTGGGTAGAAATGTCCATCAGTTTGTCTGCAGGACGATACGTGTGTTTATTTTCGGTTTGGGTGTTGGAGTGTTTGAAATATGCATAGTGGTAACCACCTTCGTTGTAGTGCTCCGCTTCAAGGATTTGCCCGTTTGCCGATGGTATAATTGACAAGGGAATGCCTTTGTAGGGAATACCAAAGTTCTGTACGATTTTCAGTGTTCCGTCTTCATTATATTCTATTTCATCCACACAGACGGAACGCAGATTACCACGTCCGGAATAGTTGCCTGTATGGTAGAAAGCATACCATTTTCCTTTGAACTCTACGATGGAACCGTGGTTGGTTTCCACGCCTGTGGGATACATATAAATGCCCATATCTTTCCATGGGCCGAGGGGAGTGTCTGAAATGGCATATTTCATCCGATTGCCATCGTGATGATTGTTGTTATCCGAGTGTGAAAGGTAATATTTTCCTTTGTATTTGTGAATCCAAGTTGCTTCGTGAAAGTCACCCAAGCCTGTCATCTCCACCATTTCTCCATCTAACCGTGTCCAGTCGTTACGCTGTAGTTTGCCTCCAAAACATCGATGAGAGCCACCGCCTACATAGATATAAGGTTGCCCGTCATCATCTACGAATATACAAGGATCTATCAACGAGGGAGTTCCTTTTATATAGCCTTGCAACTTAAAATCACGGTCAGGATAATGGCTGGTGGCTACCCCCACACGCCAGATATGCGTTTTACCATCAGCAGCATATTCCGGGTGCGGAAAGTAGAAATAGTAAGTTTGGTTTGCCGGATTGTAGGCGCAATCAGGTGCCCACATGAATCCTTCGATGCCCCAACCACCCTCACGACGGACATCGTCAGCATTGAGTATCTCTCCATGGTCGGTCCAGTTCACCATGTCGTCAGTGGAAAATACGTGATAACAATCCATGCGGTCACATCCACGTGCAGGTTCCATATCGTGCGAAGCATAGACGTAAAGCCGTTCTTTCCCATCTACAGTCCATACATGAGCCGAAGGATCGGCGGTATAGAGATGCCCGATGGAATCAATACCGTACATCGGTGAACTGAAGTCAACAAAGAGCGGGTTACCCATTTTCTTTGTGACGGGATAAATCAACTTGTTTTGTGGTGTAGATGTCTTTTGAGCGGTTACTATAGTAGTGCTAAAAGTGACACCTAATGACAATAATAACATCATTCTTTTCATGGTACTTTCTTTTGTTTAATTAATATGAAGCAAAAGTAGTATGCGGCAGTTAATAAGGAAGAAATGAATGAATTAATTGCAACTTAATTTTTACTTAATATGAGAGTAATTCATTATGTAACAGAGGCACATCTCCTTTTTCAAGAAATGTGCCTCTGTACAAAGTATAACTTTTGTTGGTTTATAGATCGGCAAATTCGACCTTGTATTTTTCGCCCATCGACTCGTGATACTCTTTACAGAAGCGGTCGTAAACATTGCGGGCAATACCTTTTTTACCTTGTGCGGAAAGGACGGCGCATTTAGCGGTGAGTGCTTCTTCGTTCAATGGATCGTGCAGGAACATGATGTCGGCCAAGCGGAGAACTATTTCTTGACGACCGTGCTGAAGTTCCAGTTCCAGCAGATTACGCAGCAAGTCAATGGCATTGCTGGAATAGGCATCTTTGAAGTTGTCCAACCAATTGAGAATTGTATTGGGGAGCAACGGACCGTAAAGCAGCAATTCCAAAATACGGTTGAGTAGCTCTTCATCTTCCTGTCCGTGGAAGTCACGGATGCAGGCAAGGGTGGTATGATAGTCGCAGAACACGTCTTCTCCCCAACGGATATGCAGGAAATTGTTTTCGGTGATGATTTCCACATCGCCTATGCTTTCCAACAGGATGCGGAGTTTGCGCAAAGTAACGTTACGGTTGTTGCGGGCGGCCGTTTCTTCCTTGTCAGGCCAGAGTATTTCGGTCGCTTTGGAGGCAAGAATGCCTTGCGAATATTTTTCAGAATACAGGACTAACAGGATAAGCAGCTGTTTAAGGCGGGGGGTAAAGTAGCAGTAATGTCGCAGCCTTTCTTGTCTCGTACATTAAAACACCCCAGCAATGAAATGGCTCCTTGGCTGCGGTCATAGTAATTCGTAGTCGGTTCGACCGTTTGTGCTGGTAGAACTGTTTCTTTTTCTTGTATTGATTGAACGATGGAGTCCAACGATGGCATATCCCCCAGTTGCTCTTCTTGGTCGGATTCGCAGGAATGAAGGGTGCTTGTTGTTTCTTCTGTCACAGCCACAGCTTCTTCATTCTGTTGGGGAATATTCTTATTCTCTTTTTCTGATTTACGGCGTAAGTAGAAAATAGCCCCTGTCAGCAACAATACTATTAAAACCGAGTAAATGTAAATGTGTTGAAAACTGCCAGAGGTTTCATTAGGAGTCGCCTGGCGAATGTCAGCTTCGTCCAACAAAGGCATATTGATGGAATAAATAAAAAGCATATGTGAACGGTCATTCTGTATTTTGTCCATGACAAGAAAGAATTTGCTGTGTGCAGGTGAAGCATATAAACTGAAATCCATGTCTTGATAACCTGTTAGGTTTTTTATGGGCTTGGATACTTCGGAACAGATAGAATCTTTAATAGAGACTTTCCATAATGTACCTCCTTTTTCCAAAGAAACTGCATAGAAGGAACTGTCTGCCGGATTAAAGTACATGGAAGAGGCCATGATAGTATTCTCTTGAGCTTGCAGACGTTTCCATACCAAACGTGACTCTTTAGTGCGCAGGTTTAATGCACATAGTCCGTAGAAGTATTCGGAGGTTAGTTCCTGTTTGCCATATTTATTGCCACGCCCGCCGAAAATATACAGTTCATCACCCACCACGGCCATTGCCGATGAAAAGCGAGGATAGAACGGACGTTCGTATTCCACTTGTTCAACTCTTTCGGAGCCGGATTTCATGCGGAAAAGGTCACTGCGGTATTGGTAGAAACCATAGCCACCCCAAAAGTAGAAAGAGGAGTCTGCCGGATTGAATGTACGTGCATGATTGCTGTATCGCGGCTCGTCAGTGCACGGCTCCTGATTGCTCCACATTCCTATACTGAATGAGAACGAAGATTTTTTTCCTTGCCGTAGCGAATAGGAAACCAACTCGTTTCTCAATGTGTCATATACAATGTGGTTGGAATAGTTAATGGCAGGATAACCTCCATTTATGGAAATTTCCCTTTGGACAATGCCGTTTTCATCCAATTCTTTTATTTTTCGTTCATCCACCAAAAAAAATCGAGCTTCGCGAGCATCGAAAGCTACATTTAGTTTTCCGAAAATGTGTGTCTGGTAAATGGGCTTCCATTCGATATGATTGTCTATCAACCAAAAAGGGAATTGTGCACGGGCTATGGCTCCTATCTGTTCATCATAGCAAAGGTCATCGTTATGTTTTTGCAGTTTCCATTCACGGGTATGTTTGCCATCTTGTGATATACGAATGTTCTTAATGTTGACGGGAGCCACATCTGCTTGATAGCCTTCCATCCTTCCGAAGAGTGCCATTACATTTTCTAATCTTTGTAGCGGGATCGTGGCGGAAGTATGTGTACCGTCATAAATAACTTCTACTATGTTATCTTTTCGCCGTAGTTGCACAGATACATCAATCCAGCGTTCACGTTCAATGGGATGGTCTATATGATTAATACCGTCATTGAGTACTAATGCCGGTTGGTGTTCTCCTTCACCACCAATGAGGGATAAGTGGATAATCTGTCCGTTATTGAGTCGCAGATGGAGGATAGAACCATAATCAGGTTCGTTTGAACGAATATACATCTGAAAAGAGATGGAAAATTCTTGTTGCACTATAAAAGGATGATTGTCATCCAGAAAAAGGCAAGTCCGTTCAGGTCCTCCTACAGAGTGCGAACGCAAATAAAGCCCGTAATCGCATGACGATGATGCTTTTACTTTGCCACCAAGGATAATCCCGGCAATAAGGCTGAATGTGAAAAACAGATATTTCATGGTATTATTTGCAATCAAGATTAAAATCAGTGCAAAAATACAAAAAAATGTAGATATTTCAAGTCGTTAAGTGTATAAATAATATTGAGATAAATTGTTCTTTAAGAATGTATGAAAGCACTTTTTATATGAAAAAACAGCTTGTATTCTGTGGACAAATACAAGCTGTATGACAATTATCCTGATAAACAATCTTTTTCTGATATTAACCTAATTTTAGCCAAGACTCTCCTATTAAAAATGTCTGTCGTCTTCCTGATTTATATTGAGATTTCTTTTTACCTGTCATTTTTAATTGGACACCATGAAAACAATATTAGTTGTTGTTTGCCGAAGGCGGCACGTTGTCTGCATTGATACCCCATGCCTTGTTCGGATGATTCCCCATGACGAGTACAAGTTTACCGCCCTCTTTTAAGTCATCGTGACTGAACCAAGGTTTGTTCCATTCTTTCCCGTTCATCGTGGCTGATTGGATATATTTGTTCTCGTCAGATGCTCCTTGTGCTTCGATTTCAAATACTTTGCCGTTGCTCAGTGTAATTTGGGCGCGGGTGAAAAGTGGACTACCTATGTTATAGGCTGGGAAACCAGGGGTGACGGGATAGAATCCCAAGGAAGAGAAGACAACGAACGATGTCATGCCACCGCCGTCTTCATCGCCAGGAATGCCCATCAAATCGTTTCGGAACCAAGTACGAAGCATTTGGCGGATGCGTTTCTGTGTCTTCCAAGGTTGTCCGGCATAGTTATAGAGATAGGGAACGTGCAATGAGGGTTCGTTAGCCATGGAGAACTGTCCTACATTGCCGGTGTGGTCGGGAAGTTGGGCATAAAATTCATACTTGCTACGTCCTAACGGTTCACGGAACATCTGGTCGAGGTTGGCTATAAACGCTTCATTACCGCCCATGAGGTTGATGAGGTCGGCAATGTTATGTGGAACATCCCAGCGATACACCCAACCGTTATTTTCACCGTAATATTCACGGGCGCCCATTCCACCGGGGAATCGATAGTCAAAAGGTTCTATCCAGCGACCATCCTTATCTTTGGGATGGAAAAAGGATGTCGTGGGATTGAAGAGATTGCGGTAGTTGTAGGAACATTGTAGGTAATGTGCGGCTTCTTCTGCCTTGCCCAGTGCCGTGGCAATGCGTGACAAACACCACTGGTCGTAGCTGGTGCCTAGTGTGACGGCTACGGGTTGACGTTTTTCGAAAGGATGCACATTGGGGTCTGTTTCCGATTCATCCGGACGAAGGGCAGGAATATAGCCGTGGTCGCGGTAGAAAGTGTCAATCCATCCGGCTGGTTTACCCGACCAAGGTGCAAGTGTTTTTTCTTCCATACCTCGGCGACAAGCTTCATAGGCTTTGACAGTATCCACATGAAGCCCTTTTACCAGTGCATCAGCCACTGTGGCTACAGCGTGGTTAGAGTTCATGCGCCGCGTATCACCCGTAGTTTCAGGGAAAGTAGGCATCCATAGGTTGCCCATTTGTTCAGCCATACGCAGGTAAGAATCTATAATATTTTCTTCTTTCTGTCGGTCGATAAGTACACGTAAGGGATGGGCGGCACGGTAAGTGTCCCAAATCCAATCATCAGTATAAAAAGGTGTACCGTTGTCATTGTGTACTTGTCCGTCGAAAGCACTGAAGTAACGTCCATCCTCGCTCATGCAGACTGGGCGCTCAAAGGTGCGGTAGAAAGAAGAATAGAAAATAGTCCTCTCGTCTTCTGTACCACCTTCTACCTGAATGCGTTCCAACGTTTCGTTCCAAATGTCCCGTCCGGTTTGGGCAAGTTTTTCGAGGTTGTACTCTTTTTGTTCACGACGCAGGTTCTTTTCAGCCTGTTCCTCACTGATGAAGGAAATACCATAACGCAGGTTGACGGTGTAAGTGCCTTCGGCAAAACGCCATGCGGCACAGACGTTTGTTCCTTCTGCCAGGTCTTTACTTCCATTGATGACACCGTTTTCCACGACACCTGCTTCTATGGCTTCTTCTTGTGGTTCGATATATAAGTAGATATTTGTATTGTTGCTTAACTGTTGCTGCCCGCAAATAAAGTTATGTCCGACACGGATGGCTCCGTTACGTGAGTTGACTATTACATAAGCGGGTTTGTCTGGTTCGAAGGTAATCCGATATTGGGCTGATTGGTGTGAGAGGGCGTATTCAGCTTTTATGCGGTTGTCATCCAGTTCTACGCTATAACTGTAGGGAGTCAGGCGTTCATTATCATACGTATATGCCATGACGGGGCGCAGGCTGTCTCCTTGATAAGGACTTAGATTGAATGCCGAGCGTTCGCGATGGTTGGTGACGATAATGGGCAGACCATTCAGTAGTTCGGATGTATAGTCTGCGCGTTCGGGATAAACTCGCAGCATACTGTTAGGTAACTGAATGGTTGGAAATGTTGGAACAAGCAAGTGGCTGATATTCCCTATGTAGGGATCCACGTAGTCTATTGGTGCTTTGTCCGGCATGTCTTGTTGTACTCCGCATGCCCCCAATGTACAAGCAATTGCTACGGAAAGTGTTAAATGTGTTATTTTCATGATTCTGTTATTTGTTTTTTCTGCTGCAAAGATAATTCTGTATGATTGTTTTTCTGCTTAAATTCAGATTAACCATGAATTAAAATTCGATTAATTGCAGTATATGCTGTGTATTGTTACTTTTTTTGTCTGTATTGAGATAGAAAAACAATTAGAAACGGCATCGAGAAATCTTTTTAAATGCAAGCACGGATTATGCAATTCTTCAAAAGAAAAATGTGCATAATCCGTGTGTGTTCTATAGCTATGATTTTTTGTGTGGCAGATACGCAGTTATTGTTATTCTACGGTATTAGTTGATATACATTTGCGTTGTGCTACTTCTTGAATATTACCATTCCCATCGTAGAAGAGGCGGTCTGCGCATATAGAGCGCAAATTACCTTGTCCTGAAAGGAACTGATTGTGGTAGAAGGCAAACCATTGGCCTTTGTACTCGACGATGGAGCCGTGGCTGGTGTCGCATCCCGTAGGTTGGAGGTAGATGCCTTTGTAAGTCCAAGGACCTAGCGGAGAATCACTAATGGCATAGTTCAGGCGATTGGCACCTCGTCCAGTTTTATCTACATGATTATCAGCATACGAGAGATAGTATTTCCCGTTGTATTTATGTACCCAGGCGGCTTCATGGAAGTCGGTCAGTCCTTCCATCGGGCGCAGAGGTTCTGCCAATTCTGTCATGTTATCTTTCAACGGAGCACCTACCAGACGGCCTCCACCTCCGTAATAGAAATAAGCTTGTCCGTCATCATCCATAAAAACACAGGGGTCTATCATGGCGAAACAGTCATCTTCCATGCCCTTCATTTCGAGGTAGGTATCCAGTACGGTGAAATTCGCAGCAGGTTCCTGACTGGTAGCGATACCTACACGCCAAGTGTTGTTCCAGTCATCACCGCTGGGATGGGGAAAGTAGAAGTAATATGTGCCGTTCTTGTAAGCGCAGTCGGGTGCCCACATGAATCCTCCATCCTGACGTCCCCAAGACACTTGCGAGGAGTTGAGGATTTCGCCATGGTCAGTCCAATGTACCATATCATCGGTGGAGAAAACGTGGTAACGATCCATCAAGTCGCAACCTCGTGGAGGATTCACGTCATGTGAGGCATAGATGTAGAGTCGTCCGTCTTCCCATACATGTGCCGAAGGATCGGCAGTGTAGATGTGAGTGATAAACGGGTTGGGGGCGAGCGAATCAATGCCGCTCTCTGTTGTTTGTGCTGATTTGCCGGAGGAGTGGCAAGCCGTCAGAGTGGTTGCTAAGGCAATATAGCCGAAAATGGATTTCAAAGGTTTCATAATTGTTCTTTCTATTTTAATGAATTACTTGTTTTCAATTGATTCGTGTGGGCATCTCTTCGCTTAACGGGATTTCCCGCCGTAGCATCTGCGCCGCCTGACCTACCAGCCAAAGGTAGTGGTCACTGCCTATCCCTTCCTCAAGGGGAACGAACGTACTACCAGGATGTGGAGTCGGTACATGGCGGGCACATTTGAAGATGGCTGTTCCTTCGTCAATTTCATCAAACATGGCGACATAGAGCATTTCTGCTCCCAAACCGATGGCACCGGAAAGTTGCTGCCAAAGAAATACTCCTTTATTACGGTGAATCTGCTTGCTTTGTTCGTTTCCAGGCATATTGCGCCATGAGAAGCCGGGAAAGCAGAGGGGAGCATAGTCCACGCCATTATCCTTACACCAGCTGATATTGCGTTTTATTAGGTTACGATGAGCAGGATATCCCGTTTCGTCATAACGTGCCACAAACCAAGGCATAACGATGTCACATTGACGGATGAGGTCGTGCAGGCGTGGATCTTCCAATGTATCATCAGTCAGTTCTTGCCAGTAGGTAGGAACCCCCAGCATGATACTAAAACCTTGTGCTTTTAGTTCTTGGATGATGGTTTCCGCTTCGTTAAAACCATAACGTCGATTGTCATCAAAGCCAACTCCCCAAATACTTACCAATGGTTTGCCGTTATGATAGAGGTAAGAAGGGTTCTTTCGATGGTCTTTCAGTGCGTGACGTTCGGACAATTCTGTTATATCCTTTAATACAATTTGTTCGTCTCCCGGCTTCATGCCGCTTAGGTCGTACATTACGCAGATGGCACGTTCATATTTATTGGCGGCGCGCATGGCGGAGTCCAGTACTTTGTTGAAGTGTGCCAGTCCGCTTTTACCTGCTATTTCGGCAACGAAGCGTTGCATGAACACACCGTCCAATCCGTATTCCTTCATCCAGCGGAAGTGGGTATCGACGGTCGATTCGTCGTAAGAAGAAAAGACACGGGCAGGCGTTCCGTCATCAAAGCGGAATTCCGTTTCGTAGGTCTTTTCATATTCTGACACGTCGGGCCAAAAGTCGATGGTGCACGAGCCGGGGCGAAAGCCTTTCGGACCAGTATAATGATGCCATTGACGGTTGGCTCCGTCGCTGGGGGCGTTGAACCAGCCCTGATAACCGGCCATGACCAATCCTTTGTAAGAATTATACATCTGGGGAGCATCCGACACAGCACGTTCGACTACATACTGTTGCCCTGCTGTCGTTTCAAGGTCATATTCATAGACTTGATAGAGTTTAGGATGTTGCGGTTTTAGTCCAGGTGCTACCAGTGGTTCTTTGATGTCGGCTGATTGCATCAAGGGGTTGGTACTTTCACCTTTGGCTGGTTTTAGCCCGTTCCCTTGTAACGGTGTGTAAGAACGTAAACGTAATGGACCGCCAATGCGTGAGTTGATAACGGCTCGTGATAGTTCACCATCGTTCCATTTTATCTCAACTTCGAAGGCTCCACGTGCCATCAATCCTGTCACACATCCTGTGGGCCATGCATCAGGCAGGGCAGGTAGCAGATGCAGGGCACCATCGTGGCTTTGTAACAGCATTTCGGCTATTCCGGCAGTAAAACCGAAGTTTCCGTCGATTTGAAAAGGTGGGTGTGCATCGAATAGGTTCGGATAGGTACGTCCGTCAGGATTGTCTTTCTCCACCAGATTCAGCATGTTTGTAATGATACGGTAGGCATGATTTCCGTCCAGTAACCGTGCCCAAAAGTTGATTTTCCAACCAATAGACCATCCAGTAGCCATGTCGCCCCGATAAAGTAGCGAACGTTTGGCTGCTTGGAAAAGTTGCGGATGAGTATAAGGAGAAATTTGGTTACTTGGATAGAGCCCGTAAAGGTGGGAAACATGTCGATGTTCGTTTTTAGGGTCATCTACATCAGCAAGCCATTCTTGAAGTTGGTTGTGGTGGCCAATTTGCATGGGGGGCAAACGGTCGATGGTATGGCGCAGGCTATCCATATATGATTTCTTTTCCGGATGTAGCAATTCAGTGGCTTGCATAACAGATGTCAATGCATCAAATACAATCTGGTTATCCATTGTGCATCCGGCTGTAATTGTAGTACCTGTGCCTGCCGGGCCATGTTCGGGCGACATGGAAGGAGCACAGACTAACCAACCGTAACGAGGATCTTCCACTAAGAAGTCAAGATAGAAATCAGCCACACCTTTCAGTGCCGGATAAACTTCGGCAAGGAATGCACGGTTTCCAGTATAGAGGTAATGTTGCCATAGATGTTGACTCAACCAAGCTCCTCCTAATGGCCAAACGTAAAGTGCTGCATCCACCGGACCTGCCATACGCCAAATGTCTGTATTGTGGTGTACGACCCAACCGTTACAATTGTAGAGTGTGCGGGCTGTACTTCGGGCAGATTCGGAAAGTTCTTTCACCATTTGGAACAATGGTTGGTGCATTTCTGATAGGTTGGTTACTTCAGCAGGCCAATAGTTCATTTCTGTATTGATGTTGATGGTATATTTGCCATCCCATGGGGCACGCAGGCTTTCATTCCATATACCTTGCAATCCGCCCGGCTGTCCACCCGGTTGCGATGAACAGATAAGCAGGTAGCGTCCGAATTGGAACATTAGCGCAGCCAGTCCGGGGTCGTTCCCTTCACGGAAATGCTTTATGCGTAACGGAGTTTCTTCTTCGGATGAAATACCTAAGTTAAGGGTCACGCGATTGAAGTAGTGTTGATAAGCGCTCTTATGTGCAGTCAGTTCCTGTTTGTAGGGAACATAGAGCGCTTGTTTCATGAAGTTGGTGGCGCGTCGTGATTCATCGCCGCTTACATCATGATAGTTTACGAAGTTGGTGGCTGCTGTCACATAGATAGTTGCAGCATCAGCTCCTTTAACTTCCAGTTTGTCGTCACTCAAAACACTTCGACCTTTTTCAGTCTTTACCTGCGTATGTGTTTCGAAGCGGACAACTCCAGGTATTCCTTCATGGTCGGAACCCTGTCCGCCTAATACCAAACTTTTGCCTTTACGTTTTACTAAAGCATTTTGGTGAGGAGTGCTATAATGCGCCGTAAAACTAACGGAACCTGGACGGTCAGCTTCTATGCGTATAACGATGGCATTGTTTGCAAAAGACGTGAAAGATGTCCGGGTATAGGTCACATCATTCACTTTGTAAGTCACGATGGAAACAGCATTTTCTAACTGAAGTTCCCGGCGGTAGTCCGTATAGTTTTCTTGTCCAGCAAATTCTAACCGTAGGCTTCCAATGGTTTGATAAGGCATTCCGTGTTGTCCGGTGAAAAAGTTTGCTTTTAGTAATTCTTCCGCTTGTTTCTCTTTTCCGGCGAAGATCAATTGTCGTACTTCGGGCAGTACGGTTAATGCTTTTTCGCTGTTATTATGATGCGGTCCTCCGCCCCATAGGGTCTCTTCGTTCAACTGTATTTCTTCGGAAGTGACCCCACCATAAATCATTGCACCTAATTTAGAATTGCCTAATGGAAGGGCTTCCGTCCAAGTGGTGGCAGGACGGCTATACCACAACTTCAAGCCATCGGCTTGAAGTGTGGAAATAACAGTGAACAGTATAAATATAATTAAGAAAGGTATTCTTTTCATGTTATTACAATTAGTGATAATCGAATGTCACACTCTTGCTTATTTAACCTCTGGATTTACAAACCCTGCTTTCAACATTGTTAGGAATTCCTTTTGGTTATCACATTTGAAATAAGCGGTAAATTCATTGTTATGATAATCACCATCGCCCACTTTCAGCACCAGTTTGTTCCAACCTTGCAACAAGGGAAGTTCCTTGTAGATTACCTCGTTACGTCCATTGTGTGAAACGATGTCATACGCTTTGTCGTTGATAAGCAACTGACGTTGCTTGGCTTTGACGAAGAGCGAGAGCTTCGGCATATTGGGCTCTATCAGAAGATCATCCAATGGACGGGGACTGAATACGTAGAGTTCTAATATCCATTGGTCACCTTCTTTCACCATCTTGTTTCGGGTATCAACAGGGAAATTCATTTGTTCGTCGCGCAGAAAAAAGACTTCATCAATATTGGTTTCCGGTTTTTGATAGGGGATGCCGGCATTGGTCAGAATAACGGCCAGTGTATTGTAGCCTTTTTCGGAGTTGGCGAATTCGGTCAACGTGCTAACGTAAAAAGCGGAATTGCCGCGCTGGCACTTCACAAAGACCGGTGTCGCTGCGGTACATTCATTCTCGCTGCGGAGTGTTCCGGCTGTCTTGATTTCCTCGGCACGTTTGTTCCAACGGCGCCAGTCGGTCTTACAAGCATTGAGCAGTACATCTCCTTCTTCTACGAATGCATTTTTTAGGGAGTACTGGGAAGCATTGGCTTTCTGAAGCTCGCAGAAGTAGAAGTCAGAGTTGTTCAGTCCACGCATCCATGATTTCTGTACAGGTAAGAAAGAAGACCGTTCCAATTCGTCCAAGGCGATAGGAAGAGGTAATAGTTCGTTGTAGCTTTCTACCGTAGTCGGTACGAGTCCCCAAATCCACACGTCGGCACCTTTGGCAGTTTGTTTCTTTATCTCTTTCTTTATGTTTTCGTCCAGTATGCGATTACCATCTATAATGTAAAGTGCCTTGGTGGGATTGTTTATTTTAGTTGTAAACTTCACACCTTGTGCATCCAGCAATTGCTTTACGCGGCTTGTATGTTCTCCTATGAAAATGACTTCCTGATATTGTTTGGCTGGTGCTATCGTTTTTGGGGCTTCATATAGTTTTTTATCTACTGTAGCATATTCACAGTATGCCGGACCTGCAGGTGCATTAGCAGCACGCATAGCAGCATATAAAGGCCACTCTTCAAAGAGAGGCAGACTGGGATCATAACCAGGGTTGAAAGTGGTACAATAAGGACCTACTCGTTCAGGTTGTATGCCCGGTACGCCTTCTTTATAATCGGTAAAGAAGATGCCATCTTCCAGAGTGGGTGCTGTTCCTATATTGCGTTTGCCCAAAGGGAGAGGTTTCAATGCATACCATACCATATTGAATACAGTGCTGTAAGAAGCGCCCATACGACGTTGATTGGCAATCAAGTCATAACATTCATTGGCTAAACCTTCCATACGTCCTTCTTGCGATTCGTAGGCACGCTCACCATTGTATTTTGACACCTGTTCGGGTGTGCCGTAATAAGCCATGCTATGTTCTCCTATGCCCCAAGGTTTACCGATTTCTATCCAATGTTTCATGGAATTCATGTCACCATAATGTCCTACTGTAACAGGCAAAATGCCATCACCGTCATCTTCTCCATCGGATGAAATCCAAGGACGAGTCGGGTCATATTGACGGACGATGTCGCGCCATTCTTTCCATGCTTTCATTTGCATTGGCATCAATTCGGGTTTGTTATATACGTGCAGGATGACTGGTTTATTTTCGTTACTGATACTCCAGCCAAAAACAGAAGCATGATTGCGGTCACGCAAGACGAAACGCTTCAAATGTTCTTTGGAAGTATCCCAAAAACGGTCGGAATCAAGTTTGGGTCCACCATCACTAGCCCAATTAGCAGTTTCATTCAATACACAGATACCCATTTCATCGGCCATGTCCAAATAAAAACGGGGATAGACTTGTGCATGAGGACGCACTGCATTACCGTTCATACCTTTGATGGCAGTGAACCATGCCCAAGCATAACGGCGTGTTAACTGTGGAACACCCATGAAATGCCAAGAGTCGCTGCGCAATGCGTATGGCTTTCCATTCAGGCATTGTGTGGTACCTTGTAATGTCCATTCTCGCCATCCAAAACGTTCAAATTTTAAATCCAGTATCTGTCTCTTATCTTTGATTGAAAGCAGCAAAGCATAGAGGTTGGGATGTTCCGGAGTCCAATATGCCAATACATTGTCGTTGACAGGTACTTGTAGTATTACCTTTTGTGACGTTCCGGCTGCTATAGATACTTTGATTGGGGCAACTTGCAGTGCTTCCGTTCCTAATGTCCAAGCTGGTACGGGAGCCGAATTAATATCTGTCCCCGCCTGATTGATCCATTCACGGATGTTACCTTGCAATTGCAGGTCTGTTTTTCGGTCCGTGTGGTTTTGTACTGTTACTTCCACTTCCAATTTGTTCTGTGAAACGAGTGGTTTTACATATACATCTTCTATATGTATTTTAGGAAGAGCTAACAGATATACATCTTGCCAAATACCGTTGATGTGATATCCCCACATGGAACCTGCAGGCACGATACGGCGGCCTATAGTACTATTATCTTCAAACAACTGCTGGCTGCGCACACCTACCAGAACTTCTGCAGTTTGTCCTGGCTGAACCTTGTCAGTAATGTCGAGGCAGAACGGAAGGAAGAGATCGAAGTTTTCACCCACTTTCTCCTTATTAACATATATTTCGGTGAAGCCAGCTACAGCCTCAAAATATAACTTGATTTGTTCTCCTGCCCAGTCTGCCGGAATTGTGATGTTTTTTTTCATCCATGCCATCTTTACCTGTTCCCATTCTTTGGGATAGGAGGGATAGTTACGGTGATCGGGACCTTCAAGGTCACGGTATGCAAAGGAATTGATGTTCCAAGGTGAAGGTATTTTGATACGGGTTGTACTCCATGTACATCCTTCTGCCGGGAGAGGCAATTCGGGTGCTTTCCCTTTTCCTTGTTCGTATTCTTTAGGTAGTGTTATCGGCAAAAAGTCCCAATAACCATTTAGGCAAATCTCTTTTCGATACTCTTTTTCAGTTTTGTTCACTAAGCCTTCAGAGGGGGCATATGTGTAAGGATAGACCACTTTTTCGTTGTTTGCTCCTTTTGGCATTTGTGCATACGTTTTTGTAGGCTGCATAGTAAAACTTGCCAAAAGGCTGCATAATAAAATAAACCTTTTCTTCATATTCATTAATTTTTTAGTGAGTTTCAGGTATTTTGTTTCGAGGACAAAGTAAGGGAGAAGATATTAAAAAGAAAGATGAGAAAGACTTAATTTAGAATTAAAATGCAATTAATTCAGAAGAAGATTATGGTCGGTTCCGTTCTTGAATGCTTTCAGGTTAAAGAGCATCCTCTTTTCCAACGATTTGTTGCCAAAGCGTTTCCCAAGACAAGAGTTTTTGAGTAGGGAAGTGACCACCTTATTGGTATCATCCGTTGTTACATAAATAATGCTAGTATAAGGTACACCGCTATATTCCCCCTGACTTATTTGGTGTCAATATTGAAGAGGGAAAGTTGAACAGTAATTCCCCGAATTTCTGGAAGAAGCACCCGATACCTTGTCATATATGATAAGTTTCCCAATACTCGCCTCCGAATTGGATGTATACCTTTCAGCCTATCTGGCTCTCCACTAACTCTCCACTAACATTGTCAATCTAAAACGTTCCATGATGTATCTTTTGATGACAGCTACCATAAATACCTATAGTCTTTCGATGTCTGGCAATCATTAGTTTTTCCAAATTCCCTTTGCCTTTCAGTTCTCCGAGTTTATGTATATGGTGCATAACCAGATTGTTCGTAGCCCCCGTATAACTCACTTTTCCGAGCTTTTTGTCTGTCTATAAGACTGATGCTGCTGACGCTGAGCATTGAATTTGGGCATCTGTCAATTGACCGGTCATAGAAAGACTTTTTCTTTTGACCTCTTCATGCTAGAAGACATTCCCTGTTTTATTTCTTATTGAAATTCAATAGTTTACAGTATTTTTTTAACAGGTAACGATTTAGAAACGAGCGAAGTTCTCAAATTCGTTATGTTTTGCATTAGATTAAAAGAACACTTTATATAAATATAAAGTTACAATTTATATTCTAAAACCAATGCAAATATAGATATTGGATATTTTTTGCTGTAATCAAAGAATCAATCAAAAAATAGTCTTTCTGTTTAATAAAGGATAGATCTTACAAATATGATTATGATAATAACCAGACGGGAATAACTATAACCATCACCATTGTATCAATCTCTATTTTTCTTCTTAGAGCATTGAGATTTCGTTTTAATACCCCAAGACTACCTGTCAATGAATAATTGTTGTAATTTTGCAGAAAACATAGATTATGAATGCATTGAATTCTTATATACCACAAAAATTACCGATTATAGCCTTAATCTGCACATTGTTCGTTACCTATCCGAATGTGGTGTGGATTCCATGGAATTTGGCACGGATGAATGCCGGTGAAAGCTTTGGATTTTGGGTATTCTTTGTCTTCCGTATGATTTATTTCTACGGCTTGTTTTACTTTCAGTTGAGATATAACGTGCGCAAGATTGGCAATATGTCGTTTATGGCACGTTTCAGGCGGAACTTTATTTATACACTTGTCGGATGTGCCGCATTTGTCGTGCTGTCATACGGCTTGCCGCTGCTGGGCATTCAGACCGGATATGTGGGGAACATCCTTCTGTTCCAGTTCTTTGTGATGTGCCTGCTTTGCACGTTCATCGGGTACATTTCAGTGCTGTACGACAGCCAGCGAGAAAAGGAACAGGAGATAGAGCGACTCCGCTTTGAGAATCTGCAGAGCCGTTGCGATGCCCTGGCCAACCAGATCAATCCGCATTTCTTTTTCAATTCGCTTAACGGAATATCCTCGTTGATAAGAAGAGAAAATAATGACAATACATTGCTTTATGTAACGAGAATGTCAGACATTTTCCGATATATTCTGCTAAGTGACAAGAAAGGGGTTGTGTCATTGGGTGAAGAACTGACATTCATCCGCTCTTTCATACACGTTATGGAAGTGAGGTTTGAAGGTAAACTGACCTGTTCGATTGAAGTTCCAGAACAAGATTACGGCCTGATGTTGCCTGTACTATCGCTACTGCCGCTTCTGGAAAACGTAACCGTACACAATCAAATAGACAGCGACCACCGGATGAACATCTCTATCCGGATGAACGGTGACGAACTGGAAATATCCAATCCGGTATATCCCAAACTCGCCCCGCCCGACACGAACGGTATCGGGTTACAGAACCTGCGCAACCGTTTCGGACTGATGATGAAGAGAGAAATTCGTGTGGAAACAGACGGTGACACATTCAACGTATATCTCCCATTAAGGTAATAGAAGAAACTATGAAAGTATTGATAGTAGAAGATGAAACGGCGGCTTACAAGAATATGGTAAACGCCTTGCAGACAATAGATTCCACGATTGAGATTGCCGGTAATACGGAAAGTGTGAGCCGGACTGTAGAGTGGCTGCAAAACAATCCGCAACCGGATTTGATATTCATGGACATACAACTGTCCGACGGTTCGGCTTTTATGGTTTTCGACCGCATGAAAATTGAGACACCGATTGTCTTTACCACGGCATACGACCAGTATGCCATAGATGCTTTTCGGGTAAACAGTATCGATTATCTGCTGAAACCCATCAAACCCGATGAACTGCAAAGAGCATTGGACAAGTTTCGCCACTGGATAACCCGCCGATATGGGCGGCTATCTGTCCCGTTTGATGGCGTTGGCTCCCAAGCCGGTATACAAGGATAAAATATTGATTCCCTTACGGGATAAACTTTTGCCGGTAGCACTGGACGATGTAGCCTGTTTCTACACGACTAACAAGCAGACGCTTGTCTGCCTGAAAAATGGTGTGCAATATGCTTATGTCAAGACGTTGGAACAAATCATGACGATGCTTGACCCTTCTCGTTTTACCCGGGCGAACAAGCAGTATATCATCGCACGGGACAGCGTGAAGGAGATTACTGTATGGTTTGACAGCCGTCTGTTGGTAAAACTGAATGTAGAAACTCCCGAACCTATCTATATCAGCAAGAACAAGGCGACAGAGTTCAAAGCATGGGTTGTATAGGAGCAATAAGTTTTCTTATCCTAAAATTATGACAGCTTCTTTCGGGAAGCTGTTTTTCGTTTTCATACGGCACTTTTCCGCGTTAATGCCGTTTTCTATATAATGTATATCACACTGCTGTACCTTTGTATTCAAATAATTGATTATAAAGTTTATGGCAATGAAGAATCGTATCTATTTCAGATTTGTTGGAGCGGTCGTACTCCTCTTGCTGCTCTCCTCATGTAAGAAAGGGAAAGAGGGAAATGCTGCTTCTAAAGTTTACCCGACAGAGGTTCTCGCTCCCGTCAGCAGGACGGGGCAAGTGCAGTATCCGGCAGTTCTCAAAGGCCGTCAGAGTGTGGAGATACGCCCGCAATGCAGCGGACTTATCACACGGATTTGCATAGAAGAAGGGGCTTGTGTAAAGAAAGGACAAATCTTGTTCGTCATTGACCAGGCTCCTTATCTTGCCGCCTTGAAAACCGCTTCAGCCAATTTGTCGCAGGCCGAGGCACGACTGGAGACCGCACGGCTGACACTAGACAGTAAGGAAACGTTGTTCAATGAAAATGTCATTTCCGATTATGAATTGCAGACAGCCCGTAACGACCTGAAAGCAGCCGAAGCGGCACTTGAACAGATGAAAGCGCAGTGCGACAATGCCCGGACGGAATTATCCTATACCGAAGTGAAAAGTCCGGTGGACGGTGTGGCAGGCATGATTCCTTACCGGGTGGGCGCACTGGTGGACAGGAATATCACCGAACCGTTGGTGTGCGTGTCGGACACGGAAGAGATGTTCGCCTATTTTTCCGTTTCGGAGAGCGATGAACTGACGAGGAGCACGAGATTCGGGACACAAGAGATTTCTTTCCGTTCCGTCAATAAGGCAATCCCCGTTGTAAGCGGAATCATAGATGCCCTCAGTGGTACTGTGGATGCCCGAACCGGAACGATCAGCGTCCGGGCGAGAATCCCAAATAAAGACAAAATACTGTATGACGGAAGTACGGGTACAGTTCTCGTTTCATCGAAAAAGACTAACTGTATTGTCATTCCCCAGACGGCTACCTACGAGATTCAAAACCGCATGTTCGTTTATAAGGTCATGGACGGACGTGCCGTTTCCACGTCGGTCGAAGTGGAAGACATCGGTAACGGCAAGGAATATATCGTCCTGTCCGGTCTGAAAGCCGGCGACAAGATTGTGACTGAAGGTGCAGGTCTGTTGCGCGAAGGAACGGAAATCTCAGAAAGTATAACCGCCAAAAACGCTTCACTATGAATTTGCAAACCTTTATCAACCGCCCGATATTGTCAGGCGTATTGTCAGTGTTCGTTGCCCTCCTCGGTATCATCGGATTAGTGCAGTTACCAGTCGAACAGTTCCCGGAAATAACTCCGCCAACAGTCAGAGTAAGTGCCACCTACACAGGTGCCAATGCCGAAACATTGCAGAAAGCCGTCGTCGCCCCGTTGGAAGAAGCCATCAACGGAGTGGAGAATATCAACTATATGACCTCTTCTGCCACCAACAACGGCACGGCCACCATCAATGTTTATTTCCGTCAAGGTACAGACCCCGACATGGCAGCAGTGAATGTGCAGAACCGCATTGCCTCGGCACAGGGTGTACTGCCTGCGGAAGTAATCCGCTCCGGCATTACAGTGCGCAAGAGTCAGAACAGCACGGCGAAGATTGTGGCGCTGTATAGCCCCGACAACAGCTTCGACCAGAAATTCCTGTACAACTACTTCAAAATAAACATCGAACCCCGTCTGGCGCGTATTCCCGGTGTGGGCGACATTACGGTGTTCGGTTCCGACTACTCGCTGCGCATCTGGCTGGATGCGGAAAAGATGACGGCTTACGGCCTTGTCCCTGCTGATATAACTGCTGTATTAGACGAGCAGAATGTGGAAGCCCCCACCGGAACATTGGGAGCGGATATGGACAATACCTTCCAGTATGTACTAAAATACCGGGGACGCTATGAAGACGAGGAAGATTTCGGCAATCTCGTTATCAAGTCGCTGTCCGACGGAAGCGTCCTGCGCCTGAAAGACGTGGCGGAAGTGGAACTCGGTGCATTGAATTATGCAACGAAAAACGAATTGATCGGACATCCGGGCACGAACTGCATGATAGCGCAAGCACCCGGCTCGAACGCCAACGAAATTGTAGAGGCGATAGACGAAGTGATACGGGATGCCTCTGACGAACTGCCCAAAGGAATGGAACTGGTCGATTTGATGAGCATCAAGAGCTTCTTGGACGCTTCCGTACACAATGTGATAGAAACCTTGATCGAGGCCGTCCTGCTGGTTATCTTCATCGTGTGGCTCTTCCTGCGCAACTTGCGTTCCACAGTGATTCCCGCCGTAGCAATCGTCGTGTCATTAATTGGGACATTCGCTTTCCTCTATTTTGCTGGAATGTCCATCAATATGCTGACGCTTTTTGCGTTGGTTCTCGTTATCGGTACGGTGGTGGATGATGCGATTGTCGTGGTCGAAGCCGTGCAGAGCCGCTTCGACAGCGGTTGCCGATCGCCCCATCAGGCAACGGTGGAAGCCATGCAGGGTATCGGTCGCCCGTTGGTTTCCACTTCATTGGTGTTCATGGCCGTATTCATCCCGGTCTGTTTTATCAGTGGTGCGACGGGCAAGTTCTACACGCAATTCGGTCTGACGATGGCAGTTGCCGTCTTGATTTCCACGTTCAACGCACTCACGTTCAGTCCGGCACTATGCGTACTGCTAATGAAACCGGCCGCCGTCATGGAAAAAAAATCTCGTTTTGCAGCCGCTTACGATGCCGCCCTTCAGGGAATGACACGCAAATACAAAAGCTCCGTGGTGTTTCTGCTTCACCGCAAATGGCTTTCCGCCACGCTGCTGTCAGCTGCCACCTTTGGCTTTTTCTGTTTGTTACATGAGACAAAGACGGGGCTTGTGCCCGATGAAGATACGGGAACTATTGTGGTGGATGTGCAGGCTGCTCCCGGAACAAGTCTTGCCCGGACGGAATGCATCCTCAAAAACATCGAAGACCGGATAAAGGACACTCCGCAATTCCAGATCTATTCCAAATCGATAGGAATGGGGATGCTTGCCGGACAGGGTCCCTCCAACGGTACGTTCATCATCCGCCTGAAGCCGTGGAACCAGCGGACAGGCAGTCGGGACGACAACCGTTCAGTAATCAATGACCTGTACCGCCGTCTCTCGGACATCACCGATGCACGCATCATGATCTTTGCCCAACCTATCATTGCCGGTTATGGTGTGACAAACGGCTTCGAGGTACATGTGCAAGACAGACGCGGAGGTTCGGTAGAAGAGCTGCAACGTCATGCACAAGCATTTATCGAGGCTCTGAACGGACGACCGGAAATAGCGCGGGCGCAGACCTCTTTCGACAGCCGCTATCCGCAGTACCGGGTAGAGGTGGATGCTGCCGTGTGCAAGCGGGCGGGCGTGTCGCCTTCAGAGGTGCTTAACGCTCTGTCCGGCTATGTCGGAGGTGTCTATTCCTCGAACATCAACCGTTTTTCCAAACTCTACCGGGTGATGATGCAGGCATCGCCGGAGTACCGGGCAGATGTCCGTTCGCTCGACGGGCTGTTCGTGCGCACCGCATCAGGCGAGATGTCGCCTATCAGCCACTATGTCTCGCTGACCCGTGTCTATGGTTCGGAGTCCCTGTCGCGTTTCAACCTCTTTCCGTCCATCGCGGTCAATGGTGCACCCGCCGCCGGATACAGTTCCGGACAAGCTTTAAATGCCATCCGTGAAGTAGCGGCACAGACACTTCCGGTGGGATACGGCTTCGAGTTTGGGGCGATGTCGCGAGAAGAGGCTTCGGCAGGCAACACATCGGTTTGGGTATTCGGCATCTGCATTGTTTTCATCTATCTGATTCTGTGTGCTCTCTATGAGAGCCTGCTCATACCGCTTGCCGTCATTCTCGCCATCCCTTTCGGACTTTTCGGAAGTTTCCTGTTCGCCAAGCTGTTCGGCATCGAGAACAATATTTATATGCAGACCGGTATCATCATGCTCATCGGTTTGCTTGCCAAGACCGCCATACTCCAGACGGAATATGCCTCGGAATGCCGCAGCAGAGGAATGAGCATCACAGCATCGGCTGTCGCTGCAGCGGTTGCCCGGCTCCGTCCCATCCTGATGACCTCCCTGACCATGATATTCGGACTGCTTCCGATGATATTCTCCACCGGAGTTGGCTGCAACGGCTCGCGCTCGCTGGCGGTGGGTACGATAGGCGGTATGCTGGTGGGTACGGTGTCCCTACTGCTTTTTGTGCCGCTTCTGTTTATCGTGTTCCGATACATGGAGGAAAATATTATAACGGGAAATAAAGTTCAAAAGCACATACAATAATCATTATTAAAATTCTTACGGAAATGAAAAAGTTGATATTCATTTTAGCAGCCATATTCGGGCTGAGCCTTACGGTCAGTGCTTGCAGTACCCATGATGGCAGAATAGAGAAGTCAGAAACGGAACGACCGGATGAACCGTCTGATTCAGATACGGATTCCGGAATTATGGGGAAGACTCTTATCGTGTATTATAGTTTTACCAACAATTCCCACGTCATCGCCACAGAACTCCAAAAACAGACCGAAGCCGATATGCTCCGGGTCGAGCCTGCTGATGAGAACGTGGACTACAATGACTATTCCATCGGTTTGCCCATGATGAATCTCATCAAGGCACATCCGGACGATCCGGCATCTTATCCGGCTATTAAAACCACATCCGGTAATTTGGGTGATTATGACAATGTGATTATCGTAGCCCCGTTGTGGTGGAACAATATGGCCGCACCGCTTCAAACATTCCTGTTCAAATACGGTGCTGAAATGGAAGGCAAACACATCGGACTGATTGTGTCAAGCGGCGAAAGTAGCATAGAAGGTGTTGAAGCCGACGTAAAACGACTTGTCCCGAAAGGAAAATACCTCAATCCTTCTTTATGGATATTGCGTTCGCGTACCAATCAATGCCGTACATTGATTGAAGAGTGGTTAAAGACAATACATTGAAAAAATGAAACGACTGATTTTTCTTTCAATGGCAGCCTGTCTTCTGACGGGCTGTGGAATATACGGAAAATATACACGTCCGGACATGGAAATCGAGGCCCAATACCGCCATGCGGAAAATACGGCTGATACGGCAACGATAGCCTCGCTGTCATGGCGTGAGTTCTTTACCGATACCTGTCTGCAAGCCCTCATTGAACATGGCTTGCAGCGGAATACGGATTTGCAGATTGCACATCTGAAAGTAGAGGAAGCCGAAGCGGTGCTGATGAACACCCGGCTTTCTTACCTGCCTGCGTTGTCACTCTCACCGGAAGCTGATGTCGGTCGTTACGTCGGAAACACATCAAAGACTTACCGTATCGCAGCTTCGGCCAGTTGGGAACTCGATATATTCGGGAAGAATACCAACGCCAGACGAGGCGCAAGTGCGGCTCTTGATGGAAGCCGAGATTACGTCCAAGCAGTTCAGACCCGGTTGATTGCTACGATTGCTGACAGTTATTATACACTGCTGATGCTTGACAGACAATTCAATATTGGCAAACAGACATTGGAAAGCTGGGAAAAAAGCATCCGCACGCTTGAAGCCTTGAAACGTGCCGGTAAAGCTAATGATGCCGCTGTACTACAGGCACGTGCCAATCGTATAGCGCTTGAAAGTTCAATACTGGCTTTGCGTAAAAGTATCGCCGATACGGAAAATAGTCTTACGGCATTGCTTGCCCTGCCGTCGCAACACATAGCACGGGGTACATTGTTGGAGACGACATTACCTGAATCGGTTTCTGTAGGCATACCGGTACAGTTGCTTGCCAACCGGCCTGATGTGCGACAAGCGGAGCGCAATCTGGCACAAGCATTTTATGCTACCAATGCTGCCCGTGCGGCATTTTATCCGAATATTTCCTTATCTGGTATGCTCGGTTGGACAAACAACAGCGGAGGATCAATACTGAATCCCGGCCATTGGCTGTTAAATGCTATTGGTTCGTTGACGCAACCGCTGTTCAATAAGGGTACTAACATCGCCAATCTGAAAATCGCTGAAGCTCGCCAGGAAGAAGCCAAGCTGCAATTCCGGCAATCTTTGTTGGATGCAGGAAAGGAAGTAAACGACGCGCTTGTGCAATGCCAGACATCAAAACGGCAGATCGAATTAGGAGAACTGCAAATCACGACATTACACGAGGCTGTACGCAAAACGGAGTTGCTGATGCACCATTCTTCCAGCACCTATCTGGAGGTGCTGACAGCACAACAATCATTGCTCGATGCCCAACAGAAGCAGTCACAATACTGCTTTGATTATATACAAAGCTTAATCAACTTGTATCATACCTTGGGAGGAGGTGTAAACTAGTTTTTGGCTAAGAACTTTGACAATAATAATGGAGAACAGATTGTGTACTCTTTATTATTGTCGAAGTTAACATTTCTTTTTTAAGGATTGCGGTTTTATTTTAGTTTGACTCTGCGATATCAGGGCAATACACCTCATTATTTAGAGCAAAATACCGCGTAATCTGAAATTCCATTTTAGACAATCATCTTTCAGCAAACACTTGTTGCTTACATGTTTTAATACATTTTTTGCAACCGATGCAGGCATCTGCATCTTTAAACACTATATGTTTATGCCATAGAAATTGTACTTTACCGATGACTTGTTTGGGACATACGTCAACGCACTCCCAACATGCAACGCAGCGACGCGGGTCTAACGAGATAAATTTAGTCTGTTTCTTATTCATTGTTTATTGTCTTTAATTCGGATGCAAAGTTATGACTTCGATTTAAATAAGAGAATGGCTTATATAGGGCAAGTTTTGTACTATTCAAGGTTTCTATTTCTGAAAGACGAAGGTGAAACACCAGTAAACTTGGTGAACAATTTGGTAAAGTAAGCCCCGTCGGCAACCCCCAAACGGTTTCCAATCTCCTGAATCGTATCATGAGAATAAACCAGTTGCCTTTTGGCCTCCAAGACCCACTCATTTAGGATATATTGTGTAGCACTCATTCCGGCGGACTTATTGACTATTTCGTTCAGATAAACAACTGATACATGTAACCGTGAGGCATAAAATGATGGCTTTCTGTTAGTATTGACATGTTCTTTCAATTCCCTCCTGAATTTCAGCATAAGTTCTGTTAGCCTTGTATTCTTTATCACGTTCTTTGATCTTGAATCTTCAACGGCTTCGGCTATGATACAAGTTGCAGCTGTAGCGAGATGAGCTGATATATACTTTGTCTGCCCATCTGAATTACTCTGAAGCCGTTGGCTCAATATATCAAATATAGCAATAAGTTCTTTCTGTTGACTTTCATCCAGTAATATCTGGCTTGGGCACAATGAATATTCGTCAAAAGTCTTTCTGCAATTCTCATTTACCAGAACACTGTCAACTATCATAACATATGCCTCCAGTTCTCCAGCATCCACAAAAGAATGGACCTGTCCGGGCTGGATAAACATAACTTCACCTTTCTGCAGCTGCCAATCTTTAAAGTCTACGTGCAATTTACAGGAACCCTGTATTATGATACCGAACATATAATAATCATCCCTGTGGGCATAATGAACTGCATCCTTGATTTGTAAAGATGATATTTTCCGAATCTGCACTCCGCAGTCGGAAATTTGTATAATCTGATGTAAGGGTATCTGTGTCACTATTCTTTTTTTATGGACTATATCATTATAGTTTAAAGTGGTAATATCATTTCAAACTGTTTGCTTGCCAAGGGGATGTTCCTGCTTTGAAGGAAAGCGGGCATTGCCGATGTTTCGGAATCAACATTCAGGACTTTGATGAAATCGGTTTTCATCTGTCGGCTTGCTTCCTGCAGCAACCTGGAACCAATACCTTTCCGTCGGTATTCGTTCTGAACAGCTATCTGGGACAAGTCACCAGTATGCACATCGAAGACACAATGACCGACCATTTTGTCGTCGAGAAAAGCACCGAGGCAAGTCAGTTCAGAGATACCTTTTTCAATGGATTCGATGCTGTTTTGCCACGAAGGATTAAAATCGCAAACCTGCTGTACCTTTCTAACGGCTTCTGCATGTACAGGCTCTACCACACAGTCGGTGTTTGCTTTCCGAAGATCGATTTGTTTGATGAATTGTCTGAAACAGTCAAACTCCCGGGTTACGGCAAAGTTCATCCGGCGGTAAACCGTAATCGCCTTCTCATTGTTCTGCAAAACTTCCAACAGATATTGGCAAATGCCGGCTTCCCTGAGAAAAGGGATGGAATAGGTAAAGATGGTTCCGGCCAGATTCTGTCCTCTGTATTCCTTCACCGTTCCGGTTCCGGTGTCATAAGCCGTAGGAAGGCCGTTGAATGTTCCGGTTCCGTTCAGTGTAAAAGCCACTATCTCACCATTTACAAAGGCTGCGAAAGAGAGTTTCGGGTTATATCCACGCCGTTGGAGCATGGAGCGTACCTCTTCCTTTTCAAAATGTATCTCATAGTCTAAAAATGCTCTTTCAAAGGCGCAAAACAGTGTATCAAAATCGGTATGTTCTAAATTCCGTATCTCCATCTGAATGTGGTTGAGTGAAATTAAAGTTGAATCTGATAAACCCGGGTGGTTTCGCCCCAGGGATGATAACAGTTTCCGATGTATCGGAAACCTAACTTTTCATAATAGCCGGTATGGTCTGTACACAGACTCAGTTGGCTGAAACCATATTTGGCTGCATCCTGCATGGCTCTTTCAATGAGGCGTTTGCCTAAATATTTGCCTCGATAGGATTCTTCAATATACAGGGCTGCCAGCCAGGGGTACAAATCCATCCGTGAGTTGAAATCATTGGTGACCAGTCCTGCACAGCCTGCAATGGTGCCGGAATCAAGCAACAGATACCATTGGGGCAATGGACTCTCAGCATTCAGGCAGCAGCGGAAGCAGTCGTCATATACCATACGGGATTCTTCCGTAGCCCACTTGTCCTGAAAGTAGGCAATGGCAGCTTCGAGGTATTTTGGTGATTGACGCAGAGATATTATTTCCATAGGTATTTGCTCTAAAAAGTACATATTAACTGCAAATATACCACAGTTTTACAAAAATAGGCAGGCTGACGATCTAAAACCCATAAAAAACATAATTTTGAAAAAACGGAAAATATCAGAACTTTTTTACTTTCTATCCATATAACAAACTCAGCTAAGATAATATAGACATGAAGACGTTATGGGCATTTGCAACAGGGAAAAATACATGAATTAACCTTTCGAACTTAATCAATAGCAGTAAATCTTAGAAACTATTTGGCAATTAATATATAACCCTGTCAAAGAATACATACCCATATATGTCTTTTTTATATATGCTGCATGGCAAAATCTTCCGAATCCTGCCGTATTTCAATTCTCTTTTTCCCATATAACGATTTTCCCGTTTTTATTTATCCCGTCAGTAGCTCCACCTTGCGTGGTTCAGGGTGCGAAGCTACGGACGGGCCCCCTAAAAATCTGCAAGGCCGCTTCGCGCCCTGCGGGTTTTGGCGAAAATTTTTCAATCCGTCCAGCCGGGCGGTTGAAAATTTTTCACCAAAAGCCTTGCATATTTTCTCCCCGTCCGTATCTGCCCCCTGAAACGAGCAAGGTGAAGCCACCGACAAGGCATAAAAAAAAAGTCAATGTTATGAAAAAGAGAATTGAAATACGGCAGGATTGGAAACGAGGCTTCGGCTCCGCTCCAACCGGCATTAAAAATTGGGTGAAGTGGTCGCTGGTCGGTTTCGTGGTCTATGTGGCGGTGCGTTTCGTGTGTGCCTTTTTGGGTGGTATTCTGCCCATGTTGGCAGTTTTGGCGGTGGTGGTTTTCCTCATCCGTGTCGTGTGGCGCATTCTTTGCGTGCTCGCCATTTTCATCCTTGTTCTTTGCGTGATACTCTGACAGAATATGAATCATTTTAAAATCAAATCATTATGAACAAAGTACATTTATTGGGAGCTAACAGAAGTTACGACAGAGACGTTCAGACCGTTTCAGTCAACCAAGTGGTAGTATTGGAAGGCTACAGCTATGACAGCTATGTTGTGTATGAAGTAACCCGTGACAAGTGGGGAATAACCTATCATCTTATCAATTTGCGGACATACGAGTTTCATACATCCGACCTTATCCGGCCGTTATCGGAAAAATTCGGGATAGGAATCTATTACGATGATGCGAACCCCAGGTTTTTAGATCCGTTGGAAACAGCCGCTTTACTCACCAAGGCAAAAGAGAAGAAAGCCGAAGAAGAAAAGAAAGCGAAGGAAACAAGAGAGGAATACGGACGTATCGCCAAAATCGGTGCGGAGCGTTTGCGCCCCCTTGTCCCGACGGATGCAAAGGCGGTCATTATCGGCACGTTACGGGTAAACGAGTGCGACAGCTATACGGACTATTATGGCTACAGTATAGCAAGAACCGTCATTTTAGGCTTTTCCAAACATACACGCAACCTCTTTTCAGAAATGCGCAAGCATGCCGCCAATTTTGAGGGAACGGCCTATTTGGCGGAATATAACGCAGATTACGAACACCGTGAAAATTACAGCATGGGAGACGGTATGTATTTAGGCAGGAACAAGTACAGCGGTTGGACGGTTGAGAAAGAGCCTATCCACGACCTTGAAAAATTCATAGAACGGTATGCGCACACCGCAGGGGATGAAGCCAACCTTTGCATGAAAGCACCGCAGAGAAACAGCGATACGGCAGAACAATCCACAGCAACCGCAGACCTTTCAACCCTCAGTCTTGAAATCGTGGAATACAGCGAGAAGGCGATTGCCGTATTCGGTGACACCAGGCCGATAAAGGACATTCTGAAAGACTTGAACGGTCTGTTCCGTGCGAACCTCACCTATAAGGGCGAAAGGCGTGCAGGGTGGATATATTCCAAGAAGCAGGAAACGAAAGTAAGGGAAGCACTCGCCACGTGCATCCGTGTATGACAGCATGAACGGCAGGGCGGAACAATCCGCCCGCCTATCAACGAACCCATAAAAAAGTAACGACATGAGAACGGAAACAAGAACATACACCCTCTATCGGATAACCGAGTTATCCGAGGAAGCCAAAGAGAAAGCACACAACGAATGGTTGTGCAACCGATATTTTTACGGTTGGACACACGAGAACCGTCAGACCCTTGATACCTTTTGCGAACGCTTCGGCATTGTGTGCCGTAATTGGAGATATGACGCATGCAATTACAGCTATGACTACCGCAGCAGGCAGGAAGACTGCATAGACGGGCTAAACGGTTGGCGGTTGGCGGCCTATCTGATGAACAACCATTGGAACGACCTGTACACGCCAAAATATTTTTGGAAAGGGACGAAAGGACGAAAAAGCAGGATATTTGTAGATGCCTGTTGTCCCCTTACGGGCTATTATATAGATAACTGTATTCTTGATCCGATTTATCAGTTCTTGAAATCCCCCACCGAAAATATCACGTTTGACAGCCTTATGAACGAATGTCTCGACAGTTTTTTCCGTGCTTGTCGGGATGATATGGAAAGCACCCGGACTTTGGAATACTTCACGGAAGAAAGCAACGCCAACGGTTGGGAATACCTTTCAGACGGAAAACTATTCAATTAATTATCAACATTTAAAACTTATCATTATGAAAACGAACAAGAAAGTACAGAAGAACAGCGTACAGAAATCAGAGAAAGAAAATGCAGTAAAGGTGACCGCTTTGGCAATCATCCCGAAACCGATGACACTACTCACACCGCAGGACGTGCCCACGGCTACCGAAGTGACGGAAGCACCCGAAACGGCAACCGTTCCCACCGTTACGGAAGAAGCACCGCAGCAGGCCACGTTCAAGACACCGCTTGCAACGGCCACAGCCGAAACAGACCTTGACATCACCACCGTACACCCAAGTAGGGACAACCACCGCAAGACGTTCAATGACGCATCATTGCAGGAACTTGCGGAAAGCATTCGGGAAGTGGGAATCCTGCAGGCCATTGCAGTACGCCCACGCACGGAAGGCGGTTATGAAATCATATACGGTGAACGCCGTTACCGTGCATCATTGCTTGCAGGAGCAAAGACCATAAAGGCAACCATATATAACAATGTGACGGACGATGAAGCGGAAGACATGTCGTTAAGCGAGAACTTGCAGCGTGAGCAGGTACGCCCCACTGAAGAAGCAAAAGCGTTCAAGCGGTTGCTTGAAAAGGGCAGATATGACATGTATTCACTGACCGCCCGTTTCGGACGGAGCGAGAAATATATCTATACCCGATTGAAACTGAACGAACTCTATGCGCCTATCGGTGAACTGTTGGACAATGAAACAATCACTGTCAGCGTAGCCGAGGAGATAAGCACCTATGAGCCCGATATACAAAAGGACGTGTACGAGAAGCACCTCAAAGAGGGGAACGGTGAGGATTGGACGGGATATACATTGAACCTCTTCAAAAGGTACTTTGAAAAATACTATACCACCGACCTTGGGCAATACAAGTTCGACAAGACGGAATGCAATACATGCGTACACAACGCAGCCAATTACAACCTTTTTGCCGAGCATAACGGGTGCGGACACTGCACCAACCGCAAATGTCTGGAAGCCAAGAACGCAGCCCATGTGGCAAAAGAAACGGAGAAACTTTTGAAATCCGATCCGAAGCTGGTTGTCGCACGCCCCTACTACGGAAGCCGTAACGATATGGCACTACAGAAATTGGACAAGAAAGGGCATGAAATCAAGGAACTTGACTACAACGTATCGGCAAGGGAATTCCCCAAAGCACCCGAAGCACCGAAGAAAGAGCAGTTCACCCAAACGAAAGAGTACGAACAGGCGGTGCAGACATTTGAGCGCAGAAACGAGGAATATGCCCGAAAGGTGGAGGAACTTGACCGCATGAAGGAGGAAGGCAGGATAAAGACCTATGTAAAGGTAGGACAGACAGAACCCGAACTCTGCTACGTGGAGATAAACAGGAAGGAAACAGCCCCCGTCACTATCGGGACATTGCAGGAAAGGGACAAGCGTTTCAAACAGCTTTCCATCGAAAAGACCGTTGCCGATACGAAAAAGATTGTCCGTGAGAACGACTATCCCGAAAGCCCGTTCACGCAGTACGAAGACGGTATGGTTTATTTCGCCATGCTTGCCCAACTTCAAAGGAGACATTTCCCGCTTTTCGGCATCAAGGACCAGCCTTTCGCATTGGACGAGAAACAGCGGATGAAAATCGTTGCCAAACTGACGGACGTACAAAAGACGGTAATCAAACGGGACTTCATCAGCCACTTCCTTTGTGAGAACGGCCACGGGGACAACAACGCATCCAAGCTGCTGAGGGACTTCGCAAACATGCACTTCCCCGACCAGTACGGACTTGTCAAAGCCACCCACGAGGAAGAATATCAGAAACGGCATGAACGTTTGGAGGAAAGGATAAAGGAAATGAAGAAAGCGGAAAAGAAAGCTGCCAGGGAAGCCGAAAAACAGCAGACGACAGAAAAGACGGAAAAGAAGACCACCGCCCCGAAAACAGAGAAGCCCGAAAGCGGAAAAGCCGCCTGACCCCAAGCGGAAAGCATGTGCCGGAAACAACATCCGGCACATCTTTTTCACCGCCCCAAGAGAACAGAGGGCAGGGCCGGACGCCCCCACCCACACCGCCACCGTAAAACCTTTTAAAATATCAGCGAATGAAATATATAAGAATGTTCCCGGACGTGGAATATTCCACCGACAGGGATTTTTTCCTTGAAAATCAGATTGTCTGCATTGTAAGCAGGGAGGGCACGAAGTTTTGCAGCCTGATAGAGAACCGTCTGTTCATGCGTTCCCAAAGCCGCCATATCAGCAAGCGGATGCAGCTGCATATCATGTGTGAAATCCACAAGGAAATCTGCCGCCTTCGCTATGGCGGCGAGCCGGTGGAATGACCTGCCACACCCCACACCTGAATACTTCCTCTCAAAAAAGTCGGGCAATCCCTATGCGGTTGCCCGGCTTTTTTCTATTTTTGCAGGGTTGAATCAAAAAAAGAAGGTTATAAGATTAAAGAATTTGAATGATAACATATTAGAATAGCTTTTAGCTGTTTATTCCCGAACACGAAACGACCAATTTTAATGCAGGAGAATAAACGAGCGGAGTCCTTGTCATATCCATTGGCACGGACTTAACTCGTCTCCTGCGAGGCGCTTGGTCGTGCCTGTGTTCGGACTTGTTAAGTTCCGTGCTTTTTTCGGTACTTAACAGTAATTACGGACAAGGCATTAACAAAAAAACTCATGGAAATATGTATGACAGGAATGTTGCCGTTACAGGCTGTACCATTGAAAAGACAAGCCGATACGACCGGTTTAGGGAAAACAATATCCGTATGGAACTCTACCGTATTATTCTTGCACTTTATGATGAAGGATACCGCATGTTCTCCTGCAATCTGAATACCTATATCGGATTATTGGCGGCAGATACGGCCATCATGCTCCGTGAAGCGGACAAATGCCCGGAGATACATCTTTCAGCCGTCATCACCGGTACACGCTATCCGGCAGATACCGACAAAGTGTATTGCGCCTTATATGATGACCTGATAAAGAAGGCGGACAGCAAGGAGACGCTTTCTGAGAAAGACAGCCTCACCGATGCGTTTGCCGCAGGCCATATCATCTGTTATTACGAGGACTTTTCTTTGGAAATGCAGCGGATACGCATGTCCGCCACTCCTTGTACCAATATCCGCAAAATGATATAGGCATCTATTCTTTATCGCAGGTTACAACAACTTTTCCAGCCGGACAATCCGTTTTTCGGTTGATGGATGCGTGCTCATGATATATTCGGTGAACGAAGGCCGCTTCCCACCCGTTTCCGCCACCTCCAGCCGACGCAGGAACGAGAGCAGGCCCTCCCCGCAACCGTAACGTACCGCATACGTGTCGCAACGGTATTCGGCATATTTGTTGATATTCACCTCTGCTATCCGACTGATACCGTAAATCGTATGATGCAACAGTTTATAAAGGCTCCACCAGAGTCTGGCCATCCCCACCACGGCGAAACGGACAGCCGGAACCACGGCGATTACCAGATTGCCTGCCAATCCGAAAAACAGGGCCGGAATCAGGAACAGCCCGTACAGGCAGCGATAGCCCAGCGACTGCATAGAGAAAAGAAGCACCTGATAGACAAAATCATAATGCGAGATGTGTCCCACCTCATGGCTGATTACCCCTTTGAGTTCCTCGTCCGATGCCGTCTGAAGAATACCGCCTGTCAGCCCGATTGTATGGAAGCCGAAAGTCACGGCATTCGTGCGTGCGTCCCTGTTGCAGTAGATATTCAGCTTCCTCTCCATCCCCATTTCCGAAAGCAGGCGTTCCACCCGTATCCGTTCCTCACCGCCCAGCGGTCTGTAACCCTCTTTCATCCGCATCAGCCATACGTTCAGCGGTGAAAGGCTGTACAGAATATAAAGCAAGACCATATAGAAAGGCAATGAACAGACCAGATGATGCGCAAAGCCGTATCGGGCAAACAATCCCGGCAGGAAGGAAGGGGACACCCATTCCACGACAGCCAGCAGCAGGACATAAAAGGCCGATATAAGAATAATGTTTACCACCGCCACATAAGAGAGCAGAAGCAATTTGAATAAAAAGCGGAATATCCTGAGTGTTGTTTTCATACGTATCTGATTGATTAATTAACTTCCGGCTAAATATAGAAACAAATTCCGTGCAATAGGAAACAATTACTCATTCCTTTGTTTTCATTAAGCAAATTTCATAAAATCAAGAACGGCGGGATACCCCACCGTTCTTCCTGACCGGCCTGACAACAGCTATTCTCCAGCCGTATCATTCGCTGTATCAAATGTTACTGTCAGTTCCCTTTCCTGTCCGAAATTGTCCCGGACAAAGAATTTCAGTTCCGAGCGTCTGGCACTTGTCGAACGGTAAAAGAGGGTGAATACCTGCCTGACCGGATTTTTCCTATCCAGTTCCGGCACTTCCGCCAACGGCCTCACTTCCCGGTTGACGAGTCTTACGCCTTCACTGTCCGTCACCTCTCCCTTGCCTTCCATCTGGATGTAACCAATTTCATACTCCGCCTTTTCATAGTCCCCTTCACGGTCAAGATAAAAGCGTATCTCCACCGTTTCACCCGTTTCAATCTGTTCTTGCAGACACCATGACGAGAGGCTGAAATCATAATCCTGCCGGATGTCTATAGCATCGTTGCAGGAACCGAAGGCCAGCACCGCAAAGAGTGCGCCTATACATATATATAGTACATTTTTCATTTTTAAGTTTCTCCTTTCTCTTTTCATTAGTTAATGATAAGGCGGACTCCCAGTCCTACCTGCGTATGGAAATTACCCGCATCCGTTCCGAACAGGGCCCTTTCCTTGACTTGCAGCAGGAGCATCACCCGGTCGGTCAGATAAGTCTCAAAGGCCGCAGTCAGCCCACCGCCATAGATAAAGCAGTCACCGTTTGTCACCGTCGCCCCGTCAGGAAGCAGGGAGGTTCCCCGGTTAACCGTCTCGAAACCGCCCAATGCCGAGAGTCCGATACGTAAACATACATTCCGGCCCTTGTCCCACAATACGGGAATAAAGTAACCGAGTTCCCCTGTGAACTGCGCTTTGGGTATCGCCTTATTTTCATAGGTGTACTCCTTTATCTGATAATCCAAGCCATACAGCCAATAGGTACGGTTACGATTGGTATGTGTAAAGGCCAGCGAGGTGAAGTAGTGGCGTTCACCGCCACTCTTCCATGAAAGGAAATGATTCACCCCGCCCGTCGTAAACTGTATGCCCGTCTGCCCCGGCAAGTCACGCTGCGCATATGCTTCGCCCGCAAGGAGCGACAGTACAGCAGCTGTCAATATGAATAATATTCTTTGCATATACATTATATTATATATAGGTTATTATTTCAGGTGCAGCTCACTGATTGGTTTTGCCGCCACAAGGTCTGTATTCTCTATGCGGAACGACTGGTGACGGGCACCACCCTTTTCGTAAATCTCCACTACCAGCAGCTTGTCATCCGGCAGTGTCAGCTTGGGCAACACGAAGATGTTGCGTACCGTGGCCTTGCCGTCCACCGTTGTCAGACGGTTGTAAGTCCTTACCGGCTCTATAATATTCTCCTGCATGGCCGTGCGCCTGGCCACCTTCTTGTCGACCACCTTGAAACGGATATGGTCAATGTCGAACGATATGTCCGAGGTGTTGCGCAGGGAAGTATGCAGGTACAGCAGGTCATTGTTGATATAGATTCCTTTGAGCAGGGTCTGTATGCCGTACTTCTTGCAGCCGATATGCCTGATGTCCCTTTTGTTCTTCTTATACAGCGTGTACATGACGCGGTTCACCACCAGCGGTGTCTCCCCGCCGAGTTCCTTCAGTTTCACGAACATGCGGTCGTCAGCCGCCCCGCCCATCGGGTTCTTCCGCAGCCAGTCTTCCATCTCAATGGAAAGTTGTGCCGGTTCATTCTTATATACCACATTAAAGGAATAGAAGCAGCCGTCAGCCGTAATGACCGAGAAGTTCGTCTCGCCCTCAAAGCCCTTTACGGCAGACTTGATACGTACCACATTCTCCGCCCCCGTAGCTTTGTCGGCAATGATGTCGTAGGAGCCCAAATCCACATATTTCACTTCCGAAGGGAACAGGATATGTACGGTCTTCGAGAAAGTCACCTCGATGAGGTGCGGTGCGATAATCTGATTGGTGGGGAAAATCCTTGTTTCCACGGATTCCTGCGCCTTTACCGACAATACGGTCAAAAGCATTACTAATGATAAAATAATTCTTGTCTTCATCTGATTACTGTTTTTTTGAGATTAATAGAAGTTGATAATTTGCTTTCACGGCCACCTTCACCTCACGCATCTTTGTGGCCAGGTATTGCGACCCGCCGCCAAGCACGCCCCTTGTCACGTCCATGACCAGTTGCTGCGAGGCACTGCGTGCGAATGAGATGCTTGTCCCGAAACTGCCCCCGATATTGGCGGCGGCTTCCTTCATGGCGGTACGTTCCGCTGTGTTCGGGACGAAAAGTCCTTCCTGCCCGTCCATATCGTAAGCCACCAGTTCCACCGGCAGGATATTGCCGCCGCTCTCTATGGAGTTTACCGTGACCGCCATTCGTTGCCCCTCGATACGCACCGTGCCATATAGCGGAGTATTGGCAGGCACAGGCACGCCGCCCACTTGCAGCGGTTCCAGCAGCCGGAACTTCAGTCATGCCCCGGTGGTCACCGTCTGGTCTTCAGCCACGCAGGCACGTATCGTATTGGTTCCGGCAGGCTGTCCGGCACCTACCGCCGTGGCAAAACCGTAATTGCGGGGTATCGTGTCGGGAGCCGGTGGCGCAGCCAGCGACGAGACCACGCTTTCCGTGGCACGTCCGGCGGCTATGGCGGCAGGGTTGCCGGACGGACCGCCCGACTGTATG
>ENA-ORNO01000097-ORNO01000097.1-human-gut-metagenome-genome-assembly--contig:-NODE-97-length-60837-cov-6.814978_pt1 | contig 60837 bp, 86 predicted proteins | sample MGYA00242117_ERZ509026 | MGnify/ENA primary metagenome ERZ509026 (study PRJEB26280, sample SAMEA2338710) | human gut metagenome | biome: human gut; feature: human-associated habitat; material: faeces... | reverse complement strand
ATAGGTATCTTCAGAGAAGTCCTGATGTCCCGGAGTGTCCAGGATGTTGATACAGAATCCGTCATAATTAAATTGCAATACGGAGGAAGTGACGGAGATTCCTCTTTCTTTTTCGATTTCCATTTCATTTTCGGTCATGTCATCTGTGTAATTTGCCAGACGATCAATTCGACCGCAACAATTGTAGCCTTTTTCCATATCGAACATATACCAAAGAGTGAACTGTTCGAATGGGTCAAAAGGATTGTCAATTGTTGTCAATCTGACTTCTCTTGACAACTAAAATTCACTCCTTTTTTAAGTAATCTGAAATTGTAGAACTCGACTTACCAAGCTTTATTGCTATTTCAGCGATTGTGAAACCATTTGCTTGCATAGCTTTTGCTCGATTTACTTGAGCTGGGGTTAAGGTTTTAACAACTCTAGGTGTAGCTCTTTCTCTGAGCTTGTCTATGTCGGTGTTATTCAAAACACGTTCCAATAGACTTTTAGTAACAGCCCCAGATTGTATAGCCTCCCATTGACGATCCGTTATTTCGATATTTCTCTCTTTTCTAGATAGAGAACCAAATTCTTCTCTATACTTAGTCACTGCTTGTTGACCTACTTTTCTTACATCACCAGCTTTCATCTTTTTACCAGTTTCTTGCAGCGCTAACTCTTGCTTATTAGCTATCGAAACATTAGCTTTTCTTAGAGCGGCCCTTTCACGTAGAGCATTTAATTCCGCATTATTAAGGTCCGCTTTTAGCTTATCTACGTCTGCTTTATACACTTTTTCGGCATTCTTATTTTTTTCGAGGGAGGGGGTATTAACCATCTCTTTACGGGCCCGGTTAGCCATCGCTTTCATGCTATTAGCATAATCAGCATAGACTATTTCCATAGGATGACGAGCTGTCGATAGTAAGTCATAAGCATCGTCAGCCTCGGCCATACGGGTTGATTTTTGGGTGATGGTCTTCCTTGCATATTTAATACTACCATCCTTGTTTGTATAGAAGACATCGCCAGTGTCGGGGTCCATCCTTTTGACGGGGGAGTATTTATTTCGATCTTCTTCGTTGGAGGGGTCGTACTTAATACGTTTTCCATCGGTAGTCTTGATGGTTCGCATACCGGTCTTCCTATCAGTAGTGTAGTCAGGCTTGTAAAGCTTTTCGGGTCTAGCCGTCTTCCAAATCAAGGCTCCTTCCGGTCGAGATGGATCATACCCCTTATTTCCTTTAATGTTAATGTAGGGACTACCCTCTCTTTTATCCACATCCACCTCGCCTTTGCTTTTAGATATGATAGTGGATGCTCCGGCATTAGATTTTCCTTGATACTTTTGTTTTAAAGCTTTTATACCATTCTCAACTTCACTAGCTTTGTAGTCTAGATAGTGTTTCTCAGCATCGATAACCACCATACTATGTCTAACAGCTCTAGCCATTTCGTCCTCGGTGGCTCCCCCATCCAATGTCATATCAGTTATCAGATTAGAAATCTTACCCATTTCAGTATCAGTTTTCTTCATAAGAGGATATTCGACGCCTTTGCGATAACAATGAACAGTCCCATCAGCATCGACTTTTATTTTATCCGGATCGGCTCCATATTCCACTTTAGCGTCAAAGCCTTCCAACCCTTTAAGAGGATTTGTCGAAATTATTTTTACACGCCCTTTAGAATCATTCGTTGGTATACACATTACAGTGTCACCATCAAAATCAGCTCCTGATAAACGTTCTGCCACTTTGTTATTTAGTCCTATAGCATCTCCGGCATCTGCACCTAATATTTTTTTAGGTAAGGCAAGCTTATTATTAACTGTCACTATCGGTATTTCGAATGTTCCGCCGTGCGGGAAACGAATAAGAGCTAATTTAGTTCCGTTGTCATAATTGGGGGCGTACACTTCATTATCCTTTATGGATGGAAACGCAGTAATAACATGATACTTTTGCCCTGGTAAAGCAGCAGCTTTTAAATCCACCGCAGCGGCATCACATTCATCTGCAAATTTGCTTAAAAGATGCTTCTTTATAACAGGATTAGGGATAGAGCATAACTCATCGTATTCCAACTGCTTCGATTCTTTGGCTATATTTAGCTGTCTCTTAGCCAAACTCAGAGATTGTTTCGACAGAAACTGCGCAGGTAATGCGTCCTTCCAGTCAGACCAATCCCCTTCATCAGCACGCTTATTGATCAGACCTAATTTCTTTTCTCCGGTCTTTTTATCTTCATACCAATATTGTCCTCCTTGGTCAGCATCTTTTATTAAAGAGCCGAAGGGGTTATCAGGATCTTTCTTGATTGTTTTTAAAACCGTGTTTTCTTTTGGACCCAATGCCGGTGTACCTTTAGGTTTATTAGTATTAAATACAACGTCAACACCATCCGGCATATTATCAGAGTAAACAGCCATTCCTTTTATATAATGTGTACCATCAACCATGATTCGAACTTGTGAATAACGAGATTCGCCTAACGACAAATCAGGAACGTTTCTTCTAAGTTCTATGATTCCATCTTTCTCGATTCCTCCGTCTTCTGCGTAATTAATCTTAAGGCGCTTGGAATCCAAACTTTCAGGATATGTGAATTTTTTCTCAAACGTTTTACCGCCATCTCTTGAAATATATTCATCGAGGGTTCCTATTTTATCATAATCATAAATCGCACTTTTAGGGGTTCCTGGTTTACAAAGCACTTTCTGAATTGTCTGCTGATTAGTATTAGTAGGCTGAGGAATACCTCCCGTATAAACTACATAACCATCGCCTTCCAAACCATACAAAGCAGCGTTCAGCATTTCTTTCGATACTCTAAGACTCAACTCGGTCCCCTTACCGACATCCAACATTCCATATTTGCTTTCGTCTACTTTCTTTTTAAGAGAATCAGCAGTATCTTTCGCAATTTTCATTTTTACTGCGGAATCAGGGTTCAATAACAATCTTACAGTAGATTCATTAATTCCCATCCGTCTTCCGATTTCGGTGGGACCTAGACCTTCTTTGTCTCTCAAACGTTTAGCAGTCTCTACATCACGAAGCCGCCTTTCATATTCGCACCATTTCTTTTCATTACGATAATCACTAAGAGTAACATTTTCACCAAATTCTTTTTTAATATTTTCAGCAGTTTCGGTCCAACCTTGTTTTTTTAATTCTTCAATACGACCTAAAAAATCCCTACCATGTTGGTAAGGATCTTCGCCAGAACCATATGGGTAACGACCGGATCTATATTTCATCCCATAATGCAGTATTACGTCAGAATCATCTTTTGACCCATAATAACCTAATATCTCTTCCGCAATAGGGTTCATGGTTTCATACCTCCTCGTAATCTACTTTTTCTAGCAATTTATCAAGGCGAATGATTTGGTCCATGACAGGAGCAATATCTTCTGCAGTCGGGTTATGATATAGAATTTCATCATTTTGATAAATTCGAAGTTCCATATCAATATCTTTCGGTTTTACTTTATATTCCAAACAAAAAAGAGCAGCGTATATTTCAAGCTGCTCCATCTTTGCCGGTATTTTTCCACTTTTTAAATCATGGATTCTTAAAAAATTATTTCTAAATGATATAGCATCTGCAGTGCCAAAAAATCGATCAGAATAATATAAGACCACTTCAGTATTCATCCTGTAACCGATAGCATCGTTCACATAAGAATAAATGGTTTTCTTAGACCGTGGCTGCTTAATTCCCAAATCAATGGTAGTCTTTGCCCATTGATGCAAAACGGTCCCCATTTCAGCAGCTTTTTTATTACTGTAAACTTCTAGAGCTTTCTGGTCATCATATCTAAGCCAACTAGGTTGACTCGGACTAAATGGCGCATGCAAGCCTTCAAGATTTCTATGTTGGTTGAATTGCATAAGATAGACTCTCCTTTAATCATTATTATTTGCAAAAACCTGTTGAAGTTCTCCCAACACTTCTTCTTTGTTTTCCGGACAGATGAATCTCGAAAAAGACATCTCGTCCATGAGTCCAACATAATATTCTTGGTTCGGCTGCTTTCTAGCATTCGCTGTTTTTTTACATTCCAAAGAAGCCCAACGATTTTTGTAGAGCACGAGCAAGTCGGGAATTCCTTGAATGTAGCTAGAGTCATTCTTCATAACGATACATCCTGGGTATTGATTTTTTAGTTCTTTAACTAAGTTTGCTTGAAACTTATTCTCCAACATTTTGTTGGGCCTCCTTTCTTTTTAATAAAAAAAATGCAAAAGGAAAAGTAAGCTCAAATTTAGCGCTTCTATTCCTTTCTCTTCATAAAAGGGTATGTTTTTTTCGCGAATTTTAAAAAGCAGCAGAAAAACAGAAGAGGCCGTGTTAGGGCCCCTTCGAATTCTGTACCATTAAGTTTCTTCTTGTATTCTGTCTCCGAATAGAATAGCCGTTTTAATTTCCATCAATGCTCCGTCTCCGCATCTTATAATATTATCGGATTCATTATTCTTATAGCCTATCAATTCTTCAATCGTTACTGGAACGTAACTATCGCATCTTTTTCCACATTCATTAACTCTCCTAAAAAACTCCGATACTGAATCAACGCCATCAGGCATAGTTGATGTTTTACTAAATGAACGCTTATTAATCCCAATAGCGACTAAAACTCCAGAACCAATAATCACTCCACTCGCGATAATAGTTTTTCGATGCTTCTTCAAAAAACTCTTGATGCTCTCTTTGCTCATTTCCGATTCCTCCAAAATATAATTAGTAACCTTACGGTTCCATAACAGCGAATGTTTATTTTGCGATGTCCATAATATCTACTAATTCAGACACCGAGCATTCCAAAGCCCTAGCTATTTTCAAAACGTTGTAACCTCTCGGACTTGCTTCTCCATTTAGATACTTACTTAATTGCGGTTGGGTTATACCAGTTAATTTCGATAGGTCAGTCTGAGTCATCCCTTTAATATTAAGACGTCTTTTTAATTTTCTAGCGAATTCATATCTCCATTCTGTTTCAGTCACCCAAGAATTGAATACATAGCTCGGAATCATTTGCCATTTTTTATCAACATAATCATATATCATTCTAGATCCGTCTTTTAATTTTATTGTTATTTCCATTTGTCCACTCGGGTACCAATCAGCAATATCTCTCATAACCCAAGGAACCATAGTTCTAAATTCGTCAAATATTTTCTGATAAAACTCCGATCCTATCACAATCGTATCTCCTTTCGAAATCGAACATAATATAGTCTCTGGCCAAAAACCCACTTTATTTTCTATTTACTATATAATCGTGAAATTATACTTTAGTTATATAACTAAACTATAATTTTCAACTTTTATACCAAATAGAGAAAAAAAGTGGGAAAGTGGCCAAAAAGCCCGCGAACCCGCATGAATGCTAGGTTTTTTGTGGCCAAATCCATTTTTAAAAATGGCCAAAAGCCCACTTTTTTTGGCCAGTAAAAAATTTGAGTGTCCGCAGATCGGTTTGTGGCCAAAAATACTCCAAAAAAGCCCACTTTTAAAATGGGCAAAAATGGCCAAAAAATCTCAACATACGGACACTCAAAACTCTAAATTCCAAACCTATTTTTTATTCTTTCTACCATTTTTGCGTTTTTTATCGGCAATATAAGAATCGAATTCTTCGTATTTGTTAACCCATTTTTTAGCTTTATGATACTCTTCAAGCTCACGTTTATACTTCTTACATTGACCGTGACAACCAGGATATCTATCAGGGCAATTCTCGCAAGTAAAAGCTACCATCTACAACTCATCCTTCTCTCAAATTTTAAAGCAAGCCATTATAACAACTCCGATAACGAAACCAATCAATATTCCAATCGTGAGACCTATACACAACATTATTGTGGGGTCCATATTAGTCAGCCTCGCTTTCCAAATATTTTTTTATGTATGGCTTGCAATCTTCAATTTCGTCGCATCCTTCATCCAAATTTCTACGAGAACACATAACGCAAGAAAGATTGCGATCGAAAAACGCAGCCATCTCGTCCACGCTCATCGCCCTGATTTGTTCATACCTGGTCATTGTCTACACTCCTTCGTAAAGTTGTTCCGCGTTATTCAAAATAGCTTTTGCATAATCGCTTACTTCTCCTCTAGAAGTTTTTCTGTTAGCGTAGGCAGCCCCACCGTTATAAGCCATCAAAGCCCATTCAATAGACCCGCTCGATTCTAACAAATCTCCAAGCAAATCTATTCCAACAGTTACGTTATCAAATGGGTCCATTAAGTCTGGAGCACCAAGCTCATTAGCCCGCTTCTGGTGCCATTTAGGCTGTATTTGCATTAGCCCGTATGACCTACCGTGGTCACCCTTAATATCGGCTCTATAGCGCGATTCTCGGCCAATCATGGCTATTATAATGGCTGGGTCTATTCCACGTTTCTCGCATTCTGCAAATATATGATCCTGTAGCTCTTCTTCGAGAGGCACGTCAAAATATGTTACTTCAGGAGCCTCTATAGTTTCCACACCAACATCAATAGGAGACCCAACAGCAACCTCATCAACTACAACAGCCGAGATTTCTTCTATAACAACTTCTTCTATTGTTGATTCAGAGGTTTCTGCTTTAACATCAAGCACTCCCGCTCCAGTAACAGCGCATATTGTGTATGCAGCGGCTACTATTAAATTTTTGATATTGCGCACGTCTTAATCCTCCTCCATCATTATTTTTATGATATTTTTGCTAACCGTCTCAACGTTCCATTCTAGTGTCGGCATATTGAACCTATCAGTTGTACTAGGAATGTTGATGGATATCGAGATGTTGTTAACGAAATCCGCATTTTCAGGAACTATATCTTTTGCACGGTCAATAAGCTCTTTGCCAATCTCCTTTATCTTTTGAATTAAGTTATTTTGAAATGTATTGCTCGTGCCTTCTTTGACTATTTCTCTATTCCAGCATTTTCCGCATATTTCATCAGTCATTATTCCTCCATGAAGTTTCGGACAATAATCCGGATCAGCTAAATAACCGTAATCCGACGGGCAATCATCGCATCCACCTATTGCCGTGGAATTAACTTTATTGAGATATTGAAGTTCTAATAGTTCTCTGCAAGTCATGCTAACCCTCCATCTGACCAATCCAATTCTCTTCCAAAATATTTAATGTTCTCTTTTGGAAGAAATGCTTTGTAGTTATTCTTACTAAAATAGAAGCACCCACTATCGACGTTGAGACCCCAATCGCTAACGCCAATTATCACTTTTTCAGAACCGTCGTTGAAAATGACAAGTAATTTGTTTAATATCATTTCTAATCTCTCCTTTCATTTTTAGCAAAAAGAAAAAGAGCCCTAAATTGGGACTCCATCCTCCGAATATTTAATCGTTTCTACTACTTCTTTAAAATGTCTATTGATATATTGTTTATATCGTTCTTCAGACATAATTAACTGTGTATAATCTGTAGCTTTAATCTCGACAATTCCGTTGTTAGCAAGAGTCTCGATGTCTTCCTCAGATAGTATTGTTATTTTAGTCATTTATAATTTCTCCATTCGATTTTTAAATTGTTCTATTTGTTCTTCAAAATTTCTTTGTATATCTCCTCCGATATCATAATTCACCATTTCTTCGATGACCCTGAAACTCATGGTGTTTACAATGGGGTGGTAGCCTATACAATTACCTTTAACATAATAGAAACAACCGATAGAACTTTCTATTCCATATTTAGTCACTTCATTAATTCTTTGTGTATGTCCGTCTCTAGTCACAATCGTCAAGTAGAACATTTCCAACCGCCTTTCCGGTGATTAATTCGCTATAAGGTAGCTCTTCAATCCAAACACAAAAGTCCCGCCACTCATCAAGTTTGTGAGTTTTGCGAGACTTATAAATGTTGGCCAGGACTTCGTAATTGAGCATCACCGTTCGTCTTTGGTTGTAGCTGCTCGGAAGAAGCTGAATCATCTGCCACCAGTATTTTTTGTCTTTGGTTTCGAGATATTTGTTTCTATAATGATTTAACGTATCAAGCATAATCTTTTTGATAACAAAACCTGACGAACACGCCACGTGCTCTGTATCATTATTTATTGTGGAATCATCATCGATTAAATGCTCACACGAAAAATCCTCCAGCGTAAATTCTTTCTCATGAATCTTATGCATCGTGCTGCAAGAATTCGCAACAGTTCCGACCTTGTACGTATCGAATTCCTTCCCATTAATGGACCATCTTTTACTCACTAAATATAGTGAGGACACCATTTCGGTTTTCATGGGCTTCGTTTCCTAAAACCCAGCTACGTATCAATAGTAGCCCTACTCCCCTGCCCGGAAGACGTAGGGGATGGCCTCTACAGGTTCGTTCTAAAAGTAAAAGAAAAAGTAAGGATAATCGGCTGCGTCACCTATTTTCCACTAAAGGGATTGAACTTATCCGTGTTCTCTTCCGATCGATTTAACGTTAGCTTCGTTTAATACAAACGGCTCGTCCACGAGCTTACGACGCTATAACGTCCTTACTTCTTCTCATAATATCGCATGTAAATTTCGCGAATATACTTTTAAAGCTTTTCCCACGGGATTCCAATGGGTGGTTCCCCGTTAGCCACAATTGTGACCCCTTCCGATAAGAAGGAAAAGTGTTTCATTGGCAGAAAGAATTTACCAATACAAAGGAGCAGTAATATCCACATATACCACGATCATCCGCATGAACTTACGATGGTCCGTACCGGCGTTGCGCAGCCGCATCATGAGGTCGAAGTCGTTTGGGCCGATATAATAGGTTTTGTGATCGTTGCATTCTTTCCTATGTTTTGCCGGTTCGCAAAACCCATCTCTATCAATGATTCCGCAAGTGCCACAGTCTACAGCATCATAGCTATCACTCTTCTCCCAAGAGTTCATCGGATTCCGCATCCCACGAATCGCATGCTCCCAGCCCAGGACCTCATAGTTTTCGAACTTGATCATTTTTACTCTCCTTTCAACAATAACTCCATAATCACATTTTTTTAAACATGTCCGGATTATCTTTAATAACCATGTGTAAAGCATTGGCGAGTTCGTCAATCAATTTTTCATCATGATTCACATGCCCAAGATGATCAAATATGGCGTGCGTTAGTTCATGCAGTAAAACCACTTCCATTCTCTCTTGTGCCGCCGGAACAATTCGGATCTCCAAGTTCATGTAATCGATCTCGCCAGAACAATTAAGCTTCCCCAAATCCAATATCGTAGTCTGCTCGATTCGATATGTTTTGCCTCCGATTTTTACGGTTTTAGGAATACGCATTTAGAATCCTCCGAAATAAGATGAATTTCATATCCGCACATTTTCTCGATTTCTGACAATGTCATTATTCTAATAAGTTTGTGGGGGTTGGGTTTTGTTTTATTTTCATCATTATCCAAAAACGAAGTGAGTTTCTTCTTGCATTTCGGACATAAATCAAGTTTTATTGAAGGAAATGGACGGTCAGTCTTGAAGATTTCATAATACGAGTACAAATCAAAATCATAAAGCGCTCCACATACATCGCATTTCTTTGCGTCAGCCATTTCTATTCTCCTTCTTCGCAATCTTGACAACACGTTTTATGTTCTTATAACGAACCCTTTTCTTTTTGGCATAATCGGCTAAATGAACTACTCTTTTGTTTGAACAATGCTCCGCTGCCTCTTGAAAAATGCCAGTGGCAATTAGCATCCCAACTTCCGACAAACGAATATGCATTTCAAACTCTTGATCGCTATCGACAATGGGAATATATGGCTCGTCCTCGTCATAAAATTCTTCAGTTATCGTTTCAACAGAGTCGATTTGCCCTATGCAATTAGTTGAATTATTTGCTTGGATGTAATATTTCACGTTTTCCAATCCTTTCATTTCTTTATGTTGGAAATCATGCGCTCTAACTTGTGAACTTTATACAAAAGATACAATACTAAACCCCATCGCATCAGGATGACGGCAAGTTTTAATATATCAATTAGTTCCATTTTCCTTACCCCCACCATTTATCATCGATTCCATCATGGTTTCGATTAACAATTTGGTATGAATTAAAGCATCGTTCGGTTCAAATCCTTGATTAAGAAAACTTTTGTAAGTTACTCCCCATGTTTCGGATATAACGCCGATAGTCTTAATAAAGTCGAGCATCTTGTCATTCATAACTATTCTCCTTAATTTTTCCAAGTCGAATCATTCCGACATACTGACCGTAACTAAAATCTGTTCCGTGAAATCGATTATAGTCATTAATATCTCGTATCACTTCGTTTGTTAACTTTAAGCTGTATTCTTCCTGCAGGGTTCTGTCATGAACCATCTTTTTTAGTCTTTGCAATTTGTAAGACTCTTCCCATGCTTGTCGCCTACGAATTTCTTTACAATCGTCACAATAACGCTGATTAGGATGCGTGAACTCAAATTCGGTTCCACAAAAAATGCATTCTCTCGTACTCACCACAAACACCTTCTATTTTTATTATTTTTCCTCTTCCCATTTAACAGGCTTATGAGAATATAAATTAATCGGCTCGCACAAACATTCATCACAAGGTTCATCTTGTTCCTCGTTTTTCTTATATTGGCACGTCTTGCAATACTCATTGAAATATACTTCTTTGTAATACTCCTCCATTGTTACTCCTCCTTAATCAAAATCTTCTAGTTCGTCCGGAACGAAATAAGAAGTGCTATTGCTATTCAACTCTTCAATATGTCTGTCCAATTTTTCTACTGCCGAGGTTAACATGGTGTATAAAAAGTAAGAATGGTTGCACCGATCATTTTTACGAAACGTGCTCTTTATACCGGTATTTCCCTTTTTAATAACCATGTGTAAAGAATGACCTTCGTCGTTATAAAAATCTATATCGTACCCTTCGTCGACAAGCTTTATAAGTTCATCTTCGAAACTCATAAAGGCTCTCCTTTCAATCCCACTTTGTAAATTTACGTTCATTGAATTGCTTCTTTTCTCTCAAAGCTTTACCAATTGCCAAATCAATTCCGCTGCGAGATTTTAAATGATAGTAATATAAATCTGTGTATGGCGTATTTAGTCGATCGATTCGCCCTGAAGCTTGCTGCATAACTTTGTAGCTATAGTTTTGAGAAAAGAAGACAATCGTGTCTGTTCTGACACAGTTCCATCCTTCCGCTCCGGCAGTGTATTGCACGAGATATACCCATCTCTTTCCTTCAGGTATTGGCTGATGTCGATGACCATTCCATTCTGCGATTTCCGTTTTTTCTCCATAATAAATCTCCTTCAAAATATCAAGTTCGTAATCAAAGTTGTAAAATATGATCATTTTAGGATGCTTTTCAAATAACTCCAGTAAAGCCACCTGCCTGGACTCATCTTCGTTCACAATCCTTCGAAGAATATAACAAAGTCCGCTCGCTTGCTGGATGGGTTCGTTTTTATAGGGGTCCCAACGATTGCGCATAGCCTCCTTATACTTTGAAATATCATAGTTGCAATACACGTCCTCGTGATGAGAGACGGTCAATCGTTTGAAATCCATATCGACCAAAATGCTGTCCCTCAATCGAATGAGTTTCCCAGTCCCCACAAACCGATCGATCTTCGGGTACTTAGTAAACCGAGAATATATAACATGCTCTCGAGTAAACTCTGTCTTGTTCCTATAGAACCCATTCGCCACGAACACCGGAATATAATCCTGCCAAGTGTCTCCTGGCGTTGCTGATAACAATATCCAGTCATTTTTCCGAGCAATGTTGAGGAACGCTTTCACCCAAGTTCCGCTGCCTACCACCCTCTGTTCGTCAAATATAAAGAACGCGCCATGAACTTCTTTATACTTTTTAATGTTATTCCAGCTATCGACTACCACTTTGTTTTTGTAAAAATTCACTTCCGGATTTTTTGACAAAAGAAAAGGAGCTAATTCTCCCTCCCATTCCAAAGTATCACGCTTACGAGCAGTCGTGATAATGTACAAATCTTTAGGGTGCTTCATTTTTATGTAATTTTTAGTGCCTAAAACGCCTCCTTGCTCTTTGTAATAATAAGCAAGTGAGGTCCGAGATTTCCCAGACCCCACTCCGCCGCAAAGAATACATCCGTTTTTCATTCTGTCTACTGCATCTAATTGATAATCATACAAACTGATTCCAGACATTTGATCACCTTATTAACTGCGAGATAAGAGACATTAATTGAAACGGATCGTCAATCATTAATTTTTCTAAATCGATATGTAATCCTGTTTCTATCACTTTGTCCATATCGATTTCGAATATCCCGCATTTGTCCCATTTGTATAGCCAATCCAAAATTTCGTATCTGTTCATTCAGTCACTTCCCCGAAGCATTAAAAGCTGCTTCTACTACAAAATTGTTAACGATAGTTAAAGCTTCTTTCCTGGAAAATCCATGTTTAATCAACCCGTCATATATGATGCTCGCCATTTCGCAAATTTTTTCGACGTTTCCGTTGAAGCAGTTGATAGGTTCGTCGTCTACATAGAATACATAATCGCCGTTCATCTTTTATTCTCCTTTCAAAATAAAGAGCCCGTCCGTAGACGAGCCCAAATTAACTTTATAAATTTTCTTCCAACCATTTATTTGCTGCTTCCATTTCTTCGTCGGACATGATGCATTCGAAGTGAACCAATTTGCCATTTTCACTTGGCTCAAAATATAAAGCGTGTTCTTTCAAATAATTCGTGAATAATTCTGCCTCGTCTCTAGTTAAATCTAGTCTACATTGATTAGTCACCATAATACCCCCTCGATAACATTTCCATCTTCGTCACAAGTCAATATAACAATAGGTCCTCCTGGAACTTGGAACTTCCATTTATTCGGTGCCGGATTTGTGTACCACTCTAGGTCTTCTTCATGAACCCAGTAGTGATCTGTTAAATAATCGTATAATCGATCGTGATAAAATTTTTCTGATCTTTGCATAATGAACCCGCCTTTATTTTAGATTGTACTTTCTAGCAAAATATGCATTTACTTCTGGAATAGATTTTTTGTAATATGGTTGATTCTCTTTAGTCCAAGCTGCTAAATCCTTCTTCGTTTTGAATGGCTCATCCCAAGATTCACCCATCATAATCATTTCAATTTGATCAGAAAGCTCGTCGATGAAATTCTGTACAGTCCATCCTTCCCATACAATGCGATTCATGTTAAGCCACCTCGCTTACTAGCTTGATGTTAGTGAGCACGTAATCCCAGCTAGTTCCGAAGTGCGTTACCGCCCAAACATACATGTCGAGATTTTCGTTATAGAATACCAGTTCGTCCGTATACTCCGCTAAAAATTTATAGCCGGATTCAGCGATGATGTAATCTTGAAAAACTACATCGTCGAATTCTCCAGCTACAATCTCCCAGTCAAGCATAGTACGGTCTCGAACTGTGTTATTTAGAATACATGCGCCAACAATTTTGGATAATGTTCGGTAGTCCAAATATCCGTTCTCCAATCCGTAGCGTGATACTTCTACTCCGTAAGCTCTGTTTCCATACAATTTGATAGTATTCTTTTCCATTGTTTTTCCCTCCCAGGGACTTTAGTCTGGTGTCAGCGCCAGGATTCGAACCTGATAGACCTTATTTCCAACTGACATATTTTAGGCTGTTTCCTCCCGCCCCCAGTGCTGGCCAGCCACTTGAGTAAAATCGCAGGCAACAAAATCTATCGAAGGACCCGCGATAAAGCGCCTTACTGGACATTTAACCGACAGTCAAAGTCGGCACCTATATTGCATAAAAAATAGCAGCCCAAGTTTTTAACTCAGACTGCTACGTTTTGATCGTATAGCGTTATACGAAAAAATCCTCTTTTGCTTCTTTTGCGGCTCTCTTGCTTGCGGATATAACCGTGATGCAGAATGTTCCAAACATCGCAGCCATCCCAATCAAAATACCTAAAATTAACATTAATCCTTTTTTCATATTTACCACTCCTTTCATTAAAGGGGCTGTAAATATCGCGGATTACTCCTCCTCATATTCTTCAGCTGAATATCTTTCAGCAAACCGATCTACTTGCTGAGTTACATAGATACTCTGGAGATATGCCGTGCGACCGGACTTGCCGTTCACGTCCCAATCATAAGGCCTGATGTCCAGATCAACGCTAAGAATATCAATATGGTCAAGACAATCAATACTTTCTTCGTCCAGCTTATTCAACGCGGAACCGGATTTCAGATAAATAGTCGGTCCACGGTCGTTGAACTTAACCTTAACCGGAAGATGCATAAACGGAAGATCGCCGTCCTCACGAGGGGGTTTAATCTTCACATTCCAGCCAGCTTCGACAAGAGCATCAGCCACTTCCTGATTATCGATAAGGACCGAGAAGTTTCTATCTCCTTCTCGATTAAATTTGGAGCCAAGTCCGGCAAAGTTGCGATAAATAATACGAGCGTCATCAATCTGAAGAATACCTCTAGGTGCGAAAGTTACGTGCATAATTGTCAATCTCCTTTAAATATAAATTTTAATAATATTATCTAACATCAAATGGCATGCCATCTTCCCATGGCAAAATATCATTTTCTCTTGGTCTCATAGGGATATAAGGATCATCCGAAACGAACCATTCATAATCACCGTACTTACCTATCGTTTCGACCGCATCGTTAACGAGCTTGTCATAATAAGAACGGTCGATGTTGGCTTCTTTACCGAGTGTTTTTACCATTTCGGATTCAAGCCAACGATAACCTTTGGCTCCGGTAGCAGAGGAATACTTAACGTTTCCTTCTTTGTCTTTACCTTCACGAAGAAGTTCGCCGCCTCCGCAGCCCGGCTTAATAGGACAGAACAAACCGACCTTGCCTACAAAATGATAGTTGTGTTCGTCTTCTCCAAGATTATCATTCATATCTAAATATAAAGCCGTACTTACACTCTTCGTTTCGCACATATCACCGAACTCAATCGGTTCCTTGCTAAAGAGCTTTTTGAACACATACGGAATCTGGAATTGGGTTCCCGTGGCAGTCCATTCCCCGGCATGCTTACCGTCCTTATACTTAGCAATGTAGACCGCATCATTAACGAGACACATCCTGTCATACGTCGCCTCATGCTCGAACGTGTAACCATACTGTTTGCCATATTCCATGACAAATTGAATAATCTCAGGAGTGGCATCTGGTATCTTGATCGAGTCGGTCTTAATATGAGCCACCGTGAATCCGCGCTTTTGAACCTCGTGCTTGAGATTAATCATGAACAAAGCCCCACGCTTGGCCACGATATTATCCTTATTACGAGAATCATGGAACGGATTATCAAAGCTTGCTGATGTCAAACCATAAACCGAGTTAATGGCGATCTTCAGAGCCTGAGCCAAATCAGCAGCCGCTTCTTCGTCATCCAAGTATTTCGCCAAAGATCCGCCCAGCATTGTTCTAGCCGTATCAAAATCCTTATGTTTGATTGCAATACGGGCATCTCGAATCTCCTGGAATCGTTTCGTATATGCCTCTCCAAAGAGCTGTTCGGCAATGATGCTTGCCGGATGCATGGACGCAATATCAAGTAATGCAACATTTCCATACATACCCGGCTCGGCATACACGTAGCCGCCCTCTCCGACTTCCTCTCCTCGATACGTGGACTTCCCTGCTTCAAATTTGTAACCTGGGAATATAGGTCGTCCGCCACCATCAAATATCGTGTACTCGTCGCCATAGTTGCTGTAAACAACGTTATCTTCGGTGATAGTCACACGATCAGCCCCGTCGACCATTTCGCCCATGTTGCGATAGTTGAATTGATCTTGAGGTTTGCGATTACTACCAAATATAATTCTCGTAGTGAGAGAGTTAGTAGTGTCGTTTACGCTCATCCCAGCAACGTCCGCCAGAATCTTTCGAGCCGTGAAGTCAGCTTTCCTGGCATTAAATACAGCTTCCGTCGCTATAACATCGTTATCGCAATACTCCGCAACCTTTGTCCACATTTCTTCAGGAACAGGTTGATCCCAAGGAAGTCCTAACTCCTGATGATGGATTCCTAGGTCAATCTCAAACTTTTTAAGCGACTGCTTTAAACTAGAGAAGTCATAAACATCCGTATATGAAATATTGTAAGCTTCTCCAAAGAAAGCTCCTCGATTTCCGCTGATTATTTTTTGCGACAAATCATAAAGCTGCTCATTCGTATACCCGATTAGCCGACCGTATAAAATATGATTATCGTATCGACGACAGTTGAAGCCCACTAATCTGAATCTTAGTAATTCCTCGATTTCGGATGGCGTAGGGTTGATCATTCTAACAACCGGTTTTCCTTCCCCTTCGACTTTCCAGTTAACCAATAACAGATTAGGAAACACCTCGACATCGTAAAATATCAACGCTGCATCGTCATTTTGAACGAATTCAGACGCCTCGTCAGACTTGAATTGCATTTTATTTACTAGTTTGATGCAATAGGCCGATTGGTTAGTGCTGCTTGCTGCGAAAGCTAATACAGCATTTCTCATGTCGGTAACGTCATATTTTAATCCATTGGCATGGGCATCCTCGAGTATCTTGTAAATGAAATCGATACTGCATTTAGTGCTAGAGTGATACTCCTTATTCAAATTCTTTTTGATGGCCGTTCTTAGTGATTTTTCATTTTTTAAACCATCGAAATTTATCACCTTTTCCTCTCCTTTCAATGGCAATCCAGAACTAATAGTTGCAATCGGCAGGTCGTTGCATTTTGTAAGTTTCCTTCTCAGCGAACTTTTACCTGTGAATACTTTGATTTCGATATGGTCGCCATAAACTCTGCTGAGCTTGGTAACATCCCCATCATAAATATAATGAAGATGCACCCCCGCTCCGCTCTTGCTCAACTCCGCATATGTTTCCGGCCATTTGCTTGCCTCCTCAACGTTTTTCTTGAAACATTTATTTCCGTTTTCATCCGGAATATCAAAGTCTATAACAATATGGTTTTTAGGAACTTTGACATAATGAATCTGAGAAGTGTCAAGGTCGGACAATTTAGTCGTTACATCCACCCATTTTTTAGATGGGGTTTCATTGGACGTAGCATATTGAGCCGGACAGTCTGCGCATTCTTTGTCAAATATCGACTTCCTTTTGCTAAATTTTATTAGTGGCAATTCCTCCTTTTTCTCTTTAACGTCGACCATATTAGTATCAAATTTTTCAGTTCTGAATCCCAAATAGTAGCTGCGTATTCTAGAACCATCTTCGAGACTAAATCGCTCTTTATAATCCCGGAAGTAGTTTTTCAATTCCTCTTTGAAAATCCTTTGAGAAAATGGATAACCAACTTTTGCATCGTCGCAATAAGTTTTGTACATCTCCCAGGCAGCCTTAAGAGTCGTTCCATCTTCTTTTTTAAATACATGAAACGAATCGACTATAAAGTTATAGAAATCATTAGATGCCCCTAGCATTGTCACTGGAATATAATCGTCATAATAACCAGGATCGCTAAGGAATACCTCTTTGCAATGATTCGCAATGGCCCCAAGCTCGAACGAAACTTGTTTGACGGCAGTCTTATACTCTTTTGGGCTCAATTTATTTCCGGAAGGAGATACGTCAATTAATCTTCGAAGAAGACCTGATTTGGCATCTGTTATTTTTACCGGCTTATTTGTACCCATGAATAAGAAGCATTTGAACCTGCTAGAATAAGTTGATTTAAACTTTTCATTAACCGTCATCAACTCGTGTGACACGAGACTATTAAGTCTCGTATTGTCCTCGATTTTTGACAAGTCACCATCATGCTGAATCGCTACAAGAGGGTTAGATTTAAACGCCTCCAATGCAAAAGAGTTACTAGACGATCCCAATGCTTTAGCATCAAAGACCGAGTAGTAACCCTCGAATAATTGCTGTATGATGTTTAAAATCGTTGATTTACCTGTACCAGCAGCACCATACAGAACCATGAATTTCTGAATGCGCTTTGATTCTCCGGATACAATTGATCCGATGGCCCACTCTATTTTGCGCCTTTCTTCTTCGGAATATAAAGTGGAAATAAGCTTGTCGTAAGCAGGGGTATCGCCAGAAATTAATGGATAACTCAACCTCTTGCTAGCATAATCTTTCTTATTAGTCTCAGTGTTAGAAAATATAAGTTTTTCATCGAGCATAGAGAAGGAGTCTCGCATTTGTTTTTGACAATACTTATGCCATCGGTCAATCATTCCAGATTCGGCATCCCACATGTGAAGAACTTTAAGCTTTGAATCGAATTTATTTTTATTTTCCTCCGCGTATTTCTCAAGTTCCCTATCTATAATAGCCAGAGCTTCTTGTTCATCAGTAGACCATAGTCCGCGCTCTTCGACCCAAATAGCATAGAAGTCTCCACCTCGAATCATGAGATCCGAACTTTTTTTGATTATAAACTTTGGATAAACTTCTACGTCTCCACGATTAGTTCTACGTGTTGCGACAATCAAAAAATCGATCATTACAAAGCTTTACCCCTCCTTTCTTCCATTCTTTCTATATGGCTATCCAAAGTTTCTAAACTCCAATCTCTAGTTCCGTTATAAGTAAAAACTATATCCCCAGCATACATTCGAACTCTTATACTGTTTTTACCATTCGGAAACCATGCTTTCGCATGTTCGGCATAATTCGGAAAATAAATCTTAAATTCGTTATATACTTTAGGATGTGTCATAACATACCTCACAAAATCATGTAATACTATCTAGATACCAACAAAGCTGATACCAGATTTCCGCAGTTCGCAAATCGCGATCGCAATTAACTGTAAACAAACCTCCTTCTCCATTTGGTTCGTATTTTCGATCTAGGAATCTATTAATAATTTCGTCGACATATTTTTTGTCAAATCTACTATCGAACATACTTCCTAAACCCAAATTTACGATCATGCCCCAAAACCATTGCCCCGTTCTATCACCGACAATCGGATCGTCCATTATACTTTCTTCGCATCGAATGGATAAAGCGATCATCATTTCTAAAACAGTACATGGTCTGTCTAGATCACTTACTACGGCATCTCTACTGTCTTTATAACCTTGAGTGATAGCAAATCGATATCTCAAACCTTTTCCATCTTCGGCTCTATTAGCATCTCTTTCAATCGAGTATCGAAAATCGATAGTATGCAAATGCATTAAAAGCTTTCTGTAAGAAATTCGCTTGGAATATCTTTTTCCGCACACAAAGTTAAAAAGCCAGTTAAAGTATTCGTTTTCTATATTCTTATCAGTCATTCTTCCTCCTCTTGATGCGAATTATTATTTACGATGTCTGAATACTTTTCGTCCATACGAACGATTTCATACTCGGCCTTCAACTTATCATTTCGGACATACACTACATCTTCGACATATTCTCCAAAATGTTTAAAAGATTCTAGCCCGACAACGTCATCCGCATTCACAATGGGAATATCAAAATCGTCCGTAAGTACCTCATCCGCATAATAATTGAGACTAATGATGTCGTAATCGTCATCTGCCTGCCCAAATTCTTCTGCTGATATAACATAAGGACGATCCTTTACTTTTGCTTTTTCTTCAGCTTCTATTTCGTATTTTAGAGTTTTAATCTGCTCAGCAAGCTCCTGAAGATTGGGTTTGGATTCGATTATATGTTCTTCTGCCGAGTTCTCTCGAACAATATGCTCGTATATTTGGTTCTCCTTGCGCGAGAAAACCTCCTTCACCGAGTCTATTTCTTCCTGAGCAATTTTTTCATATTTGGTTTTTACTATTTTCCATGTTACCAAGGAGCCAACCGTGGCTCCCATGGTAAATATAAATACTTTAGTCAACATACTCATCTTTGTCTTCCTCCGTTTTCAATGTTACAACGGTGAACGCTAACCCAGCAAATAGCAATGAGACACTCATTAGAATGCCTCCCGCTAAATGACGTTTTTTCTTAGTTCCTAATGAATAATCTAACGTGGACAATATTCTTTCCAATCTATCCATACTCGGTTCATCCCCTTATTTAGATAAAATAATCAAACCTCCGATAAAACAAATCCCAGCTAATACTGCCAAAGTGCATGATACGGCAGATTCTTTTTGGGTCATCACTTTTGCTCCTTTCCAAATATCATTCAGATTAAATCCAAAATATTGCCATCAACATTGAAATCGAGAAGGATGACTCTTTCATATCCGTTAACAAAGTCCCTGGCATTCGGTCGGTTTACGTCGAAAATACCAAAATCAACAAAATTATCGCCAACCGGATGTGCTTCGTCATAAATCCAACCCACACATTGACCAGCTTTTGTTCTCATGGCACCAAGCATGTCGTACACCTCATTCAAGAACAAATGACCTTTCGATTTAAGTAATTCATTGGCGTAGTTTTGCTGCTGAATCAGAAAGAATTTTGACACTTCCGGATCTTTATCCCACCCTGCATTTCCATCGTCAAAGAATATGGAGTACGGACTATAACTATTAGGATCAGCCACGCCAATAGTCTGTTTTGTAACCTTCTCTTTTCCTTTTTCGTCTACGGAAACCTCTTCGATTTCTTTGGCTTTGATGTTGTACTTAAGCTCGCGATCCAATTCTTTTCCAAACCGCTCGATTACTCGACCTCTATATTCTTTAAACCCTTTATCAACCGTCGCATACGCCGCTGCTAATGCCACATTTCTTTGACGAATGATATTATGAGATGCAAGGATACATCCGATAGACGCCAAACCAAGGATAACAGAGGGAGCATACAGTTTAGCAAGACTGACGGCAGTTTTTGTATATACGATTGCCAGGTCTTTCTTGCTGTCTTGCTCTGTGTATCCTTCCTGCTTATCGGATTTCTCCATCATTTCATGAATTGTATCGACGGCGTCTTTCGTTTCTTCTAAAATGCTACTAACTTTCGTAGTAGCAACACAGGCCATAACAGCACTTACAGCTACTCCAGTAACGCCTGCCACTATTAAAATTTCGGGACTATGCTTTTTAAACTTGAATCCAACACGACTAAATGTTCTCGTGAAGGAATTCGTGATTTCTCCTTTTTTCATTTCTAAATATTCTCCTTTTTAATTTGTTTTTAGTGTGTATGCAAAACCTATACTTCCACCTAATATAGAGCTTATAATCACAAACGGACTTTTAAATGCACAAGTCGCTGCTGCGCTTATCCCTACCAATACGGCGGTCGGCAAAAATGCCGTAATACTTTTTACGATACACTGAGTAGTAATGATCTGAATATCGTTCTCGGCGTCCTCTTGGGAATACTTAGACTCCGGAATATTCTCGTCGGCAAGAACTGTTTCCACATCATTGATATGATCTTCATACTCTTTTTTAACTTCATCGACCTTAACAACTGCTTTGTTAACACTCACTGCTGTCGCCGCAAAAGCAGTAGCCGACGATGCGACTATTCCTATCGTTTTAGCATGACTCTTAACAAATCCTACAATGTTTGAAATTTTACTCATTATTGTTTATTCTCCTTTTTTATTTATTTCGTAATCAGCAGCAGCTTCGTTCAATATCAATTCTGCTTCATCATACAAATCTTCATTTTCTCTACGAGTATTGATGTAGCCTATTACCGCGGAACCAATTCCTAGCACCCCTATTGCTAATCCCGGAACAATTCGCACCCATGGTTTCTCGAACAAATTGTGCTTCTGGGAGTCGATAAGTTCTTCGAATTCTTCGTATCTACCGGCAGATTTCAAAAGCACGATATTTTTTACGGACGGAATTTTAATCTTTTTACTGAGCAAGGGATCAATCAATGTTTTCTTGATATTGAAATTCATCGTCGCTCCCCCTTTCTTTCCGTCGCAGTAATTATGTGATTCATTATCGGGCCAACATAAGAATCCAAATTAGTCATAAATTTATCGACTATCGCGGAGCTAGCTTTGTTTTCCACCTTTTTCTTCAAAATGTCAATATCGATATCTCGTTCGATGGCTTTGGATAATCTGTTATTAGCTTCTTCTTCTACGTGCTCGTAAGCAGAGCTAACGACGTTGTAAACCTTAATATTAATGTCCCTTCGAACGATTTCCACAGCGTTCAAAGCCGCTTTATCCGCTGCTTTTTCCGCCGCCTTTTTGATAATTTCTTCGGAAATATCGACGGACGTCTTGTCGGCCAAATCGTCGATAGCCTTATTGACTCTCTTAATATTTTTTTTAGATTTTGCAACCATATGAATACCAACGCACAATGCGATCACTCCTAAACCAGCCAAGACAATCGACCCGCTATTAAGCAATCCATTTGTATTCATTTCAATTACATTCGAGCTTATTGCTGCTCGTTCTCCTTTCTTAACTTCTCAACATGATCAATCAAATGCTGAAGATACCACATAGCTTTCTTCAAATCTTGAAGCCCATTCTTATTTTTCCAACGGCAAATGTACTTAATGACATTTCCAGTGTCAGTCGCTTCGATTCCTTTGAGATCAAAAGTAAAAGCCTCGATTACGTCAATGACTTCGAGGCCCGTTTCTGATTGATAATGGTCCGGATGAGATACCATTTTGTCATTTGATTCGTACATTATTTCCTCCTCATTTAGGTTCAACATATCCGCAATTTACTACTAATTCACCATCATCTTCGCGATACCATATTTCAATAGAATAATAATCGCCCTTATCGCGGTTTTCCGAGCTTAGAGCATGATAATAATCGCTGTTATACGAAGACTCATGCACGAAAACCTCGCTATTCAAAGAGTCAACGTAGGTATAATAATCTTCTTGACTTATGCCGGATACGGTAAAAGCATAAAAATCTCCGCTCGAAGACGAACTGTAAATATCAAATTCTAAATCGGGAAAGGATTCTCTAGGCCCGGGAACATTATTGTTGAAAAACTCTTCATGAATCGATGCGCTAGCAGATGATTCGTTAACGTTGTTATTTCCGCAACCGACCAACCACGTCATGGTAAAAGATGCGAGTACGATCAACGAGATCCTTTTCAACATAAAATATGTTCCTCCTTAATTAATAGGCAGCGCCTTAGGCAGCTTGAGCATGTAACCGTCTCTTACCCGAATAGGCTCTGCATTACGAATATTCGTCCAACCGTATTTGTTGTCGGTATAATTGCAAGTTTTACCGACCAGGTCGTACATATCCGCAACCGACACTGTCCCATAGATGTCGATTAACTCATCCATACGGGAAAGAACGTCCTCGGCTTCTCCTCGACTTTCGAGAATAATGTCATCGTAATTATATCCACTTCTTCCTCTCGACTCATTCCCATGTCGATTGCTGTCTCTCTGATCCGAATATTGCCTATACGATACATACGAAGCGTTGGTGCCTCGATGTCCTCTCCCAGTTCCCCCATTAAGAATCATATTTATTCCGTCGGTGACGGTGTCGATCACTAATTTCTTGATGGCCGGAACTAATACGTCCGTAAGAAGATAAGATTTCACATTACTAATATCTTCGGAGATAAAAACATCAGTAAATTTTCTAATTTCACTCTTCTTTTTAGTTTTTACAATACCAGTAACAACCTTATCTACTTTTTTTCGTTCTTCTACAGGCTTATCTTTTTGAACTTCTCTGGACTTATGCGAATTTGGTTTATAATCTTCCACTGGCCATGCCTCCTTTAACTTTTTGTAAAGCAAAAAGGAGAATATCCTGTTACGGATACTCCCCTTTTTAAAGACCTCCTATTACTCATTAATCGGTTTCTTGGGATTCGCAATCGACAACGCCGTTTTCTTCCAAGTAGTCAGTAACTTCCGCCAGTCTCTTTTTGGCTTTGCGCTTAATGATCGCTGGCTCGACAATCTTCTTGTAGGCAATTGTACCTACAATAGCTGCCGCGCCGGCGACTGCGATAGCGACCAAACCCTTACGAGCTTTCCGGCCAACAACCTCTTCTTCCTCCGTGGTTTCGAAAACCTCTTCGTTGTTCATGATTTCTTCTTCCATTGTTTTTTCTCCTTTCAATGATTAAAATTGGATTTCTTCCATTAAATGAATTGTTTTTTTCGCGAATGTAATCATCGATCGTATTCATAAAATGGTGCATTTTCATGCGCTACCACTATACACGGTCTCCCGTCATCGGCTATTTGCGAACCTATACGAATTTTAATTCGTCTGTCAGCATTCCATCCAATGTCGTCGCCAACGTCAGGTAAACGATTCAACCCTAGTTCATCGTAAAATTCATTTAACGATACATACCCACACATGTCATGCAATATTTGAGCATTTAATTCATTTTCAGCTTTTTTTATTTTATCGATATCGGATTCAAAATATCTATCAGACAATAAATCGTAGCATAGCGTACTACCCCTTTTGGTCACGATAACTTCACTTTTACTAACTGGATTTTTATCGATATGATCTTTATCGATTTTCTCCTTAATAACTTGTTCTTTTTTCTCGCCGAGGGTCTCAACCACTTTGTCTCGATACTCTGTTAAAGCCGTTTCGGAAAGTTTATAGGCCGTTGCCAGAGCTGCCGTTCGTTTCGCATGAACTGAACCAGCTCCGATTAGACATGCGATCGATACGGTCCCAGTTACAACTGCTGGAATATAACATTTCCAAGTAGCTTTAACAGTCTCAATCGGAGTTAAAGAAACGTCTTCGTTCTGATCAGATGTCTCTTTCTTTAAATCCCTTTCGACCTCAAGCATTCGCATCGCTTTCGGAGTTGCTGTCACAGCAAGAACTGTCGTAGTGATCATCCCCGCAATGCCAATTCCGGTAAGAATTTCAGGACTTCGCTTAGCCATTGCGGTTTGAACATTTTTGACCATTTTTGATAGATTCGGTGCACCCATAGTTTTTCTCCTTTCATTTTTAGCAAAAAGAAAAAGAGTCCTAAATTAGGACTCCTTCTCTGTTTTGGCGAGTTGTTCTGCAACTTTCTTTGCAACTTTGTTTTCCAGCTCCTTGTCGGCGAAGTAGCTAGTAGCTAAGGTTACCCCGATACTAGCGACGGACACCACAATTTTGATGGCTTTAAGTGCTTTTGAGTTCATAATTAAATCTCCCCTTTCATAAGATGACTTGTTAATTTCGCGTCAACAAATACAAAATTAGCACCTTTTATCGTCACCTGAGTACGGAAAATATAAATTAATACTCATCGAATTCTGGAAACGGCTCTGTCATTCGAATTATCGTGCATTCTAATCCGTCTTCCATTACCACTTTTTCATGAGCGAAGTCGATCCAAGCATCCCAATACATATCATGCAATGCCGGCGAAGACCATCCAAGATAATCACCATAATCGACTCTTGGAATGCCTAAGAATTCGTAGAATTCATTCAAAAATGCTGCTCCGCCAACAGTAACTTCTTTATTAAGTTCGTATTCGGCATTTAGAACAGACTCCATAGTTGATCTAAAATATCTTTCAGAAAACTCGTCATAAAATAATCGTTTTCCATCGGATTCATCGTCGATCACTTCTTTTTCATCGTAATTATCTTTTGCCATTTCGGCTCGTACCTGCCCGTCGACTTCTTCTCCATATAATTCTTCAACTTTTTTCTTATACTCTTTATAAGAATTGTCAACCAAAGCATATGCGCTCATTAAGGCTGCCTGATGACGTTTGTTTAATATATTTGCGCCAAATATACAAGCTATCGTCGACGTTCCAATTAGAATAGCTGGAATATAAGCAGGGCCTGCTGTTTTTACAACTTCTAATTTTGTAAGTGCTTCTCCTTTTTCTTCCTTAGCAGCGTCTAATAACTTCAAAGCTTTTGGCGTAGCTTTCACAGCCATAACCGTAGTGGCTACTACTCCCGTTGCTCCTGCTACGGTTAAAATTGTTGATGCATTTCTTTTCATAAATTTTTTTGAATGAACTAGCAAATTATTCATGTTTCTCTCACCTTTCGAGTTGGGATAAAAATAAAAGAGAATCATGCCCCTGGGAATCGAACCCAGTCTATTGATATAATCAATCGCGTACCGTTCGCGAATCATGTTTCTCTCATAATACAGCATGTAATTTTCGCGAAAACAAAAAGGAAACCCCATGCAGGGGCTTACCTTCTTTTCTTACGCTTAAGTAGCCATTTCATGATTAATACTATAAACACGATACATACGATTACATCTCCGAATATGATGATGAATGCACTCCCTCCTAAAACTATAGCTAGGACCGTAACCGTCACCAATGTCAATAATGTAAGCATTAAGATTGTGAATAATACCATCTCTACATAACCTCCTTAATTGTTTTCATAAAGGGGTATGTTTGATTCGCGAATGCAAAAAAGAAAGAGTCCTAAATGGACTCCCTCTCCTCAGAATCATTATCTTTAGTTTTCTTGTTATCAAGATACTCCTTAACTTTGTCGACAGCGGCCATTCCCGCATAGATTCCGGCTATATAACCGAACCCTATTGCTAAAGCTTGAGCTGCTGATTTCAAAATTCCTTCTTGTTTCATGATAAATTCCTCCTTAAAATTTTTGATTCTTTCATTAAAGGAACTGTATTTTTCGCGAAAAAGAAGAGGACTAAGCCTCTTCACCGAGATCAAATAAATTTTCCCAAAAGCGTCTAGCTTCTGATTCATTCATATGACTCCTAATTTGCTTAGATCCTTCTTCTTTTGAACTGAGTCTCTTTAATGTTTCAACGCTTTTTTTAAGTTTCTCGATCTCAATTCTTTGTTGAATAACGATACCTTGGATTTCTCCCAACTCCTTGTATACCGCCATTTCAAAGTCCAGATCCTTCTTCTTTCTAAACATTTCAACATACACTCCTTTCATAATAACGCATGTAAATTTCGCGTCTAAATTTGCCTTCTATCAAAACACGTTTCCCATCGTTCACGTTTCAAAGGTTTCATCTTTAATGCCCACATCATTTGTCGGATTGTTACAGTTGGATATAAACCATCTTCGCATGAACCCGAACGAGCATCAAAATGGTCTTTAAATTTCGGATGCAAATATAAAGCGTCTGTTAACCAGGGATCTATTTCTCCCCACCAGGTCGTTTTGGTTTCTTCATCGAAACGCTGCTGTATTATAGCCAAACCTCTATCACCGACAGTGAACAAAGTACATTTATCGTAAACCGGGTGATTACAGGCATATGTGGTCCCGTACATAGAAGAATATAAAGTTGGTTTTTCATAATGGTATCTCATTCATGCCTCGCTAAAATTGAAAAGAGAAGAGTCCTAGTTAGGACCCTACCTCTTTGTCGTATTTGGCCGTAGCATTAACTACTTTGTTATCGTATTCCGCCACCTTACTCAAATAATATCGATAACGTCGAACGTTACATTTGTACCGTTCCAACTTTCTCGAATAGAATTTAATTTGGTGCTCGAGAATAAATAATTTAATTCGTTTTATCACTCTGACCATCTCCCTTCATTATAGGAGATGTAAATTTGGCGAAAAACAAGAGACCGTGTTCGCACAGTCCCTTGCATTGAACGTATTATTTCTATTTTCTATAAAGTAGACTATTTACAAATCCTCTACCCATTATTGTAGTGACGCTCCCAGTTTCCTCAAATTTGAAAGATGTTAGCGTTCCCCAAACAGCAATTCCTGCTGGTATGATTATTCCAGCTCCAGTTAGTACGTGCTTAACTACTCGATCTACTTTTTCAACCTTAAGCTGCTTCTCTTTCAAAACAGTTTCAGACTTAAGCTTTTCGATCTCGATAGCTTTGTCGACTAAGGTACTCAAACCTTCTACCTTTAGTTTGTACTGCTCGGGATTCAAGTTTTGATCTTTCAAACTTTCGAATCCACTTTGGATTTCGTCACCCAATACTTTTTCGATTTCCATTGCTCATTCCTCCTTTTGAATATAAGAACTAATACGTTCTCATAATAGGACTTGTTAATCGTGCGAAAGGTCGGCTTTATGGTCGATTTCCAAGACAATTATCTTTTTCTTAGACAACTTATCCAGGTTATCGATTTCGAGCCTATAGAGGTCTTTCTCCGGATTAGAATGATCGATTTTTAACTTTCCAACTACGCGAGTTAAGAACCAGATGCATACTATAACGATTCCGAATATTATTCCTAAGATGAATGACAACATTCGTATTCCTCCTTTCTAAATTGTTTTTCAAAAATTCCAACCCGGGAAATTTTCGCTTTATAAAAGTAGCATTTTTTCAGGTAACCCGAGTACGGAAAATATAAAGCTAGGTTAAATGAAAAAGAAAGAGCCCTAGTTAGGACTCAATCTTTCATCTAACCTTACTCAAAAGTTTTCTCTAATAAGAAATACTTCTCCATTTCGAACAGTGACTATTATTTGTGACATACCCAATCGCAATGCTGATCTCCTAAGTGCATTCGCGCAAACATGAGGTGTCGAATGCGCAAAATTTTCAACTTTAACGCACTCTAATCCACTTCGCAGGAACTCCTCAAGAACCACTTGATTTTTGCAATGTCTGTACGTCCTCGTAATCATCGCTTTTTCCCAAGGAATCAGATTCATTTTAGATTTCTCCTTTCAAATTATAAGATTCCATAAAGGGGATTGTTTTCCTCGCGACAACAAAAAGAAAGAGCCCTAGATGGGCTCAATCTCTTTTATTGAATATAGTTTCTTCTAGCGAGGAATAACGGAATTCCAAACATCAACGTGAACAATAACACTGTGGCGTCGCCAGTTATAACTCTCAGAATCACCCCAATAGCAATCAAGGCTAATGCGGCCATCTTGTTGTTGAGCGTCCTTCGAAAATACTTGACGAGCTCTCTTTTGATTTCACCATTTTTTGAATTCATTTACATCCTCTCCTTTCATAAAGGAGGATGTTTTCCTCGCGAAAAAGATTAGTCACGCATATTACTTAGCAGCCAAAAGAACTTTCTGTATCTGTCATAATACGTGTCTCGGCTGCAAGGGATATTGAATCTAGATTTAAGATTTGTATATGACAAACCTTCCGTTACCCCTTTTAATATATAGTCGCATAAATACTCATCGGCTTCTTCGGCGGCTCTTTCGACCATTTTGATAAGTTCAGCATACTGAAGTTTCTTCATTGCATATTTAGCCGTCAAATCCGTTGGAACATTAGTCGAAGGCATCCCGCTAAATATTGACGATATGCTGAACTCACTTAAATCTTTGTATTTTTTCTTCCATGACTTATATTGCAAGCAGAAATGCTTTAATTCATAAAATCTATGTCGGTCAATCCAATACTTATTGTTTAATGATAATTCTGGTCTTATTGTCGTTGCCATTCTTCTTTCTCCTTTTAATTTTTTTAAAAAATATAATCGTCGCTTTTTCTATCTTATCTAGATTAACTTCACCAGTAATTTTTACAGTCGCGTTTTTGCATCTAAATTCTCGCAGAAGCATCACTCCTTGTTAGTTTTGCGCGATTACAGGCTAAATATAACACCAACCGAAAAATTATGTCAACATATTTTTCGCATGTTTTACTCCAAAAATCTTAATCTAGGTTAAAATTTGTTGCATATGTGCGAGCGTTTGGTGTATGCTATATCATGTAAAGGAAAGGAGTAATGCTGATGTCATTCGGTGAAAGATTAAAACAGCGGCGACTGAAACTTAATATATCCGCTGGCGAATTAGCGAGTTTAATCGGTAAAAACAGAGCGACAATATATCGATATGAAAAAGGAGACATTGGAAACATTCCTGTCGACATAATCGATCCGTTAGCGGAAGCTCTTGATACGACCCCAGAATATCTAATGGGGTGGACTGATTCCGAAGAAGTTGGGACTAGAATCGAACAAGGTAAAAAGACGACCATTTATGTAGCTATACAAGTATCAGAAGCTAAACAGATGGAAAAATGGTTCAAGGAACTAGGCAGAGTAACATTAACTGATGAAGAATTCGAAAAAATAATTGAGTATGGAAAATTTCTGTTATATATGAGAAACGATGACGAATGATGTAGTGCTAAGATTGCTTACATAGTAAAGTAAGTGGCATTAAAGGAGGTGAGTACAATGTAGTCGCCTAATTAATTCGCGTATATCACCAAAACAATCGGAGGAGAAAAGTCATGACAGTATTTGAAATGAATGACGCGATTAATGATGCATTCACTGGAAAGATGGACAAATATGCGATTTATTTGCGTAAGTCCCGTGCTGACATTGAAGCCGAAAAGTTGGGCGAGGGCGAAACTTTAACCCGCCACAAAATGATTCTAACGGAACTAGCAGCACGAAAGGGTTTTTACATTGAAAAGATTTATCAAGAAATCGTGTCAGGTGAAACAATCGAAGCGCGTGAGGAAATCCAAAAACTAATTAACGATTGCTATGCAGGGAAATATCGCGGGATTCTTGTAATCGACATCACAAGGCTGTCCCGTGGTAATCAGGGCGATGCACAAACAATCCTAGATTGCCTGAAGTTCGCAAATAATAACAACGGCGTGTTAGTAATAACGCCAACTAAAACATACGATGTGGCACACAATCACGACGACGAAGAATACATGGAATTTGAATTGTTCATGTCACGTCGCGAATACAAGATGATTCGCAAGCGTATGGAACGCGGAAAACTTCAAGCTGTAGTCGAGGGAAATTACATTAGTTCATCTCGCCCGTATGGTTACAACATATTAAAGACTAAAACGGGTAGAACGCTGATCCCAAATGATGAAGAAGCTCCCGTGGTAAAGCAAATATTCGAATGGACTATAAAGAATAATTCCACGCCAGGCAAAATCGCTAGAAGATTGACTGCGATGGGCGTTCCGACATACACGGGAATGCCCGAATGGTCCGACGAAACTATAAGAAGTATACTTCAAAATCCGGTTTATACAGGAAAAGTAAGATGGAATAACAGAATGGCTGTGAAACGATTAGTTGATGGAGAACTGGTGAAAAGTCGCCCTCGCTGGAACCACAACGAACACTATATAGAAGTTGACGGTAAGCACAAACAATATGCCTTAATCGATGACGAAACATTCAAAAAAGCAGGACAAAGGTTTCATAGTGATAAAACGAGGGCTGGGCTTAAATTGGTGAACCCTCTTGCAGGAATTCTATGTTGTGCAAAATGTGGACGACCTATGATGTATATGCCATATGTAAACAATCCAACACCGCCAAGACTTGCACATAGGCATTCACAAACGTGCAAAGTTAAGTCTGCAATAGCCAGTGACGTAATCGAAGCGGTAGTGCATGGTTTAAAGCTGTATATAGAAGATTTTGAAATGAAAATTGATGAAATGCCCGAAGTTGACGAAAATGCGATTGCGGACCAAATAGACGCCCTACAAAAAGAAATAAAAAAGATAAAAAAGAAGCTGTCGAAACTGTTCGATGCATGGGAAAATGATGACATTACAGACAATGAATTTGTTCAGCGTAAAGCTGTCAATAATGCTCGTATAGACGCAATAAAAAATGAGATCGAAGAACTTGAAAACACTATCCCTGAAAAAGAAGAACATGAAGATACTATAATGAAGCTGTCGGATGCGCTCGACGCGCTGCTCGACGAAGAACTCGAAGCAAGTGTTAAAAACACATATTTGAAAGAGATTGTAAGTAAAATAGAGTTCAGTCGCGAAAACAATAAAGAATTTATATTGGACATAATCCTGAAGTAACCGCATAACGACGGGCTTCGGGTACATTTTTAACTAAAATGTCTATCATGCGTGTGATGTTTTGATAGCGCATCGATGATATACATTAAGTAAAAGGAGGAAATATAAATGAGAGTAGTGTGGAAAGATAGCGCCCAACTGGCGAATAAACAAGTGAAGAAAGAGATTAAGAAAGTCACTAAGAAAAATAACAAAACAGCATAGTTAAAGAAAAAGAAAAGGGGTTGCTCAAACGGCAGCCCCTAATCTTTCTATTTATTGATTATATGTTTCCCCTCAATTTCCTCTTTCATATGATCGAATGTTCCGTTTCCATGTAAACCTTTATACGCTTGATGGAGCTTCATCCATCTGTCGAACACTCGTCGAGGAATATTGTCAGAATCAGCATACTGATCAAATATTTCTTCAAGTCTGACGCATAGTAATTGTCTTACGCCAGTCTCGAGAGCTGAGTCTTTTTTCATTTGTTCTTCCTCTCTGGCTTTAATTAATTTTCTATTCTCTTTCAATTGCCCCTGGAGAACAAAAATCAATATCGCCGAAACAACACTCGTCGCAATTGTAATTAAATATTCCACTCGCCTCACCCCGCCAATTATTCTTTATCTTTTTTGCCCTCTACAAACTGAGTAAACGCCTGGTGCATGCCAGTGGACGCGAGGCCCATAAGAGCGCCGTAAACGACAGACTCGATGGAAAACCCGCTTACGAACGGATTTAAAATCGCACCAACTACTGCCAAAACGATAGGAATATCATTATTAGGCAACCACTTCATAAAAGAAGCATGCTTAATCAGGTAACCAACCAGTAAGCATGCAACCACAACAACCAGCACAAAATATTCACTTAACACCGTAAAATCCATAGAAGAACCTCCATCTATATTTAATAATTTTATTCGTTGTATAGTTCCCATCCAGACGGATATGTATCTGGAGAGTAAACATTGCCATCCACAAGAGATTTGTAGAGCGCTCCATTGTAATTTACAATGTCGCCAGCATTATAAGCATCATGAGCACCAGTAGGCTGCGACCATACTGGATAACCACTATCGTCGAGTCCGATAACATCGTACAAAGACGCGGTTGTATCTGGAGTCCAATCAGCTTGACTGGTATGGTCTTGAACGACTTTATAAAGCAGAGGATCACCAACACTATTCTTACCGTAAGTAATATAATCTCCCGTTCGGTAAGCCTTCCCGATTTCCCATTCGTCAAATATCATCGGTACCTCCATGGCTTGATCGTCTGTCAGAGAGGTCCCTAATATTTGAAGCGCTCTTCTGATTTGTTCCATAGCTTGTCTTTTGTCGGTCATTCGGTCACCCCTAAAAGAATATTCAAAAGTTCTTCTGTGGTGGGTTTATTTCGTTCCTCTTCGATAGCCTCAAGCTCCTCGGCGGTGTACTCGATATATCTGCAAATATCCTCATACTCATCCCAAGCTTCTTTAGCTGTAACGCCAGGAACATCAATAACCCATTCGACATCTCTACCGCCGTTCGGATACTCCGCAACAGTCTCCCAATGACCTTCTTCTTCGACTGCTTCGACCGCATCATGATGCTTTACAAAAATATTTTCTTCACGCAAATATCCTTTTGAAAAATCTATTTCTTCTTCGAGCAATTCATTATTCAGCTCGTCCAAGATTCGCATTTTATCACTCCTTTATGCGGTCCGTCTCCAGATCGAAACTTGAATATATGGAGGCATGTTATTATGTGCGTTTCCGCCGCCAGTGTTATTCGTTCTTATATTACCGGTATAGCCAGTTGTGCCGGCAGCTGTCGGAGCGTGAGTGGACCACGTTTGCGACTGTCCAGCAGAACTATAATTTAATAGATAATGCTGATGGCTCGGTATCTCATCTATCGTCAGAGTGACAGTAGCCGAACCTCCGGTATATCCGATTGTAGCGGACGAACCGACCGCGTAAAGAAAATAACCAGTAATCCTAGTCCAAGTTCCTCCGAATAATGAAGCCGGAGAAGTATGGCTATACGAAATATAAATACTGTTTACTGGATAAATGGTATCTAATAGGCCTTTTACCGCAGTTATTTGTGTATATCCGCTTGTTGGGGAACTAGCATAGCCTACCGATACTTGGTCATACAACGTCCATCTATCGACGAATTTATGCGCACAGCTTTCCAATAGTACTTCGAATTTGGCATAACCATATGAATATGGTATATTGACCCATAATTCATAGACTCCGGTCGTGTAAGCAAGAACAAAGTTGGACGGATTCAATCCGGTATCCGATTCAATTACGAGTTCTGCTTCACGGTGAGCCCCGTTTGCATCCGTACGGAATTTTGCATTTATTGTTCCGTAATCAACCACGTCGTTATGGTCATATGTTACTCGGAATGTTATTTGTTCTCTGTCATTTGAACTGGTAGTAGTCATCGACGCAAACTTGTACCATGAATTATCGGATTTAGAGCCGGATTGTCCAACTATGCACCTTTTAGGTCTTACAAATTGACCTCCGACGACTAGTCCATTATTAAATTGCGCCGGGTATTCCACCTCGAATAAATTGTCCGTGGTTGCCGGTTTTCCAAACGCAACTCCAGTTCCTCCAGCTTTGAAGTCTATAGGGAATACCATCGGAGCAATGTCCTGGATAAGCTCATTACTCCCAGAGGCATCAGCTACCGTAACTCGAATGTTATAGGTCGTTTCAGCATCGAACGATCCGCCTATAATTTTTTCGATCGAGCCACTTGTACCACTAGCTGATATGGATGTGGCGGACCCCCAAGAGGTAGCACTTTCGGTTTTATAGTCGATTTTAATAGATGACACAGTTTTATCGGTCGCCCATGAGAACACAACAACCGCGTATGTGCCTTCGTCCGAAAGAGTTCCACTTGAGTCACATCTATCAACGGTCATATTTGTAATTCTAGGGACGGTATATGCTAACTCCCAGATGGCATATAACACAATCGAGGCATTGGCGGTATACGAGTCCCCCGGCTGATATGATGCCGTTGTAGAAGATGAAGAAACGCCCCATCCTTTAAAAGTATAATTAGTACGAGTAGGAACATCGCTGGATAGCGTTAAACTAACACCATGCGTTTTAACTTGCGTTCCTGGTGCTCCGGTTCCACCGTTGTCAAAATATGCAACCGTATAAGTATTAGCGGTCCATTGGGCTGTCATAGTTGTGTTAGCATCGTAAGTGTAAGATGCCCCAGGAGAGAACGTTGCATTTTGTGCTGACGACAACCAATTTTTAAAGGAATATCCAGTACGCGTCGGTTTGGTACTTGATAGGGTTAGAGTTGTTCCTGCCCATTTTGTCTGGCTTCCTGGCGCCCCTGAGCCACCGTTAGCACTATATGAAACGGTATAAGACGTTTTGGCAGGAATCGAAATACTACTCGATCCCGACATAGTCCCGCCATATGTTCCGCTCCAAGTAAGGTTCATTGGAACAGATATGCTAAATGATGCCGACCGCGCTGACGTTCCTTTACTGACGGACACAGTACCGCTAGCGACGGTGTTAGTTCCGGTTACACCGTTTATAGCATAAGTAAAAGGCCCAACCGATTTACCGTCAATAGTTACAGAAACTGTTCTGTTACCAGCACCAGAGGTAACTGCCGCATAGTTGGCTACATATTGCACTGTATATGAAAGCGTAACAGTTGTACTGGCACTGCTAGATTGAGTGACAGTTAACTTGAAATATGGCGCAGTACTCACCCATTGTTTAGTTTGACAAGATGCCATTCAATCAACCTCCAATCCAGCGCAAGCCCATATTATTATTTTTACGTTTTCTCCACACAAAACCGGTTCCTTCTCCAATTTGTAATTCATTCTTTATAATTGCTCTCTCAATGTAGAGTGTTTTATTACTCACATAGGCGATTTTATCGGACCCTTCAAGGAATTCAACGGCAGTATTCGTTATTCGTACCTTAAAATCGTTATCGGATTTTCCAAGCTCAATGCACGGATTTCCGCCGTCGTCGGTAGTCATGTTAATATAAGCGGTCTTTTCTCCAAGATCGGCCGCAATGCTATTCAAATTTTCAATAGCTTTATCGGCTACGTCAGACCTACCAGAAAGCTCATTAAGGGCGCTAGCGGTATCGTCCAACTGATTATTGATACTGGATATGTTGAACGTCCAGCCGTCAGATGTCTGAGTCATCGCGGATTGGCCATTTTCGTCCGTAATAAGCATGGCTATGGAATCGGAAATTTGTTTTATTTCTGATTCGGAAATAGTAACGCGAGCTTCCGTGGCGTCCGCTGCCGCCTTTGCATCGTTGGCTGCGGTTTGAGCATTCTCAACCTCTACTGTTGTCGCCATATCCTCCGGTGCAGGAGTCCAGTCGGTAGCCTTATTGCCATACTCCAATTTGATTCCAGTAACCCATACTTCACCGGTAGAAGCTGATTCGAGACCTATCCATAACCGATTTAAAGTTACAGAAGCGACATCACTTCTAAATGTATATGAACCTGTTAATCTAACCCAATCGCTAGTTCCGCTAAACCCATTAGAAGTCCCGACAATAATAGGCCAAAAACTAGTAGTAGTTCCGTCCTCTAAAGTATAAGTTGCCGAGCTTTTTCCGATATTTAAAACGTTATAATAATTTTCGCCAGCGGTAACATTTTCATATTTCACCCAAAGACTAAGCGTAAGAGTCTTCCCTACTAGCTCTTCAGTCGGATTCAAAAATCGGTCTATTCGAATTTTATCCTCCATGGTAGTGGTATGAAGAGCTTGACTAAAACCTGTAGGATTTCCTTCTTCCAAATCCACTACTTCAGGGTCCCCAACGAATGTAGTCCCATCTGCCATGCGCCCTCTGGAAAAATCTCCGTTTACCCAAAGATTTCGACTTCCGATTTCAATTTCATTAATCGCTGTAGTAACTTCCGTTTTAGTAGCCCTTAAAGAAATTTGTTCGGAATTTTGACTAATCGATGTTTCCGCCGAAGTCACCCTTGTCTCCAAACTGTTAACTGCTTGTTGAGCCGAGTCAGCATCAGCTTGTGCCTGATCCGCTGCCGCCTTTGCATCGTTGGCTGCGGTTTGAGCTGTTGCAGCATTGGCTTTCGCCGTATTAGCAGTCGACTGAGCCGTAGTAACCGCCGCTTGAGCCTCCGCTATCTCTTCTTCTGTTGCGTCAACCCGAGACGTAACGTTTGCTAGATTTTGCTGAGCCGTTGCAAGGTCCGCCACAGCTTGTGCTGCTTTTGCATCAGCATCTTCAGCCGCACTTTGCGCCGTTTCAGCATCTGATTTAGCAGCATCTGCCGCAGCCTGTGCCGAAGAGGCGACGGATTGAGCATTTGTCGCTTTTGTGTCCGTCGACGCTAAAGCGGTCTTAGTCGCATAAGTCTCACTAACAGTTGACTTAAATCCGTCGAGGCTTGCTTCTACACTGGTTACTCTGTCGCTAACAGTCGTAACGGTGCTACTATCAGCTTTTTTAGCAATTTCCGTAGTGTGACTTGCTACAGTGGCCGATATATTATCAACTTCCTGCTCCAGAGTAGAATATTGGGTCGACAATTCACCAGTAGCGTCATCTATATCCTGCTGCCATACCTTACTTGTTATTTGACCTTGAATGGTAGATATCTGAGTTCCTTGTGAGCTGACAGTAGTGCCCATGTTCGTTACATCGGTACTCAACGATGTAAAAGCCACATCAAGAGTCTGCTTTTCGTCATTCAAGTAAATCTTGGTAGCATTGATTGTTTCCGTACTACCATTAATTTCTGTAAATAAACTGCTAATATCCAACTTACTCGCCGAAATATTAGCATCTTCACTAACCATGTCATTTCGAATGATGGCGTCTTTAATAGCGCTATCCGTAATTCCGCCTTCGCTAAACATCAGATTTCCAGACGCATCCCAAATATTAATCGAATAATCATTAGAAGCATCTTTACCGATTTGAACTCTGACTCGAGTACCATCGCTTATCTGAATAGTTTCATCAGAAATGATAAGGCTGCCATCTTCCGACATAACACGAACGTTATTGGTTATAATGTCTCCAGCCGTTATTTTATCCGCAGAAATATTTTCAATCATGGCCGATTTAATCTGCGCATTGCCTAGCTGGGCAATTACAGCATTGGCGAAAGAAGTTTGAATAACTTCACCGCTAGCGGAGCCAAATATCAATGTGTCAATACTAGCCACATCGGCATCCAAATCGTCGATTCTGGCTATTTCGGCGTCAAGACTCGCGATAGTCGCATATTTGATGTCAGCATCAGCCGCTGATAATTTATTGGCTTCGAGACTATCAATGTGACCGTTAATAGCGGCTAGATCGCCGGTTACTAATGTCTCGAATTCGCCATAATCGGCTTGGAGATTATGAATATCGGCGTTAGTAGCCTCTAGATTTTCAACAGTGGCATATTTACCGACTAAAAAATCAGCATCGATTTTCTCAGCTTGTAAAGTCTTAATCTCTGCATCGTTTGCAACCAATTTTTCATTGATCGTTACATTATCGGCTTCAAGTTCGCCAATCGAAGCTTCGCCAGCAGTCAATCGATTTTTAATTGTCACGTTTTCAGAAACCAAATCATCAATCCGACCGACCTGGGCTTCAAGCTGCTCAGTGCTAACTTTGTCAGCAATGACTATTTCGAATTCTGATATTTGATTGCCAATTTCTTGAACGTCGCCGGTTCTCGCTGCTGGAGAAGATGAATTACCAGTAACAGTCGCAGAGTGATCTTTTATCATCACTGTTACTCGTTCATCATTTTTAACATCTGCGGTAGTCGTTACCGGAGTCAATATGTCAGACCCATCGAGCTTAACGTAAGTAACGTCGCCAACGACGACTGTTGTCCCACGAAGAGTAGTCTCTTTTTTAGTGGTTTTATTATCGTTGACGACTTTAGCAAACTGAGATATTAAATCGCTAGACAAACCCATGCCGCATCACCTCCACAGCTTAGTAGTAAAGACAGCAGTTTCAGATACCGAAACCCCAGCGTCGCATTTAATAGATTGGCTTATAACTTTCGCTTTAATATCGGTTATTCCAGCTCTTGTGTAATTAAGTCTAACGCAATCTCCTACCCTAACCGGACAATATCCGTGACTGTATGACACGGTATATTCGAGAGTGGATAATTCTTTCAAGAGCTGTTCCGCATACTCGTCTATCTGCTTATTGGTAGGATCTCCAATTAAACTCGGATCGGTTTCTCGATAGACAATTTCCCGACCTCGATTAACTGTGGAAATCGGACTGTTACTATCGTCATTAACCACCCTCGCATAATACGGAGCTCCTCGACCAGAAGAATAAACAACTTCCACGACATTAGGAATCCCATACAAATCATGGTTCATGCTTATTTCCGGCAACAAAATCGAACTATTATTATCGTCGTAAGTCCAAACAGGCTGCAAAGAAGCCGTATCCTGCTTCGGAGAGAAGAGAATACGGCCCAATTCGTCAAGATCGAACGTGTACTTTGCGTTTGCCAATAAATCTGTAACAAATGTGATCCAAGTATCATTAGGGTCGGCTACAAAATCATCGTAAAGAGTTTTATCGCAATTAGCTTTTACTACCGGAGCCCTAACATTACTTTTAGTTAAAGTATATGCAGCGTCTAATATATTTTCATTTTTGGCTATGAAATACCCCAAAGGAGGAGGATTTTCTTTAAGCTCTAATAAAGGAGTATAGGCATCCATTGACACTGATCTTACCATCCCATCGAAGCTAGACGAAGGGGTTTGAACCAGAAAAGTACCAAGTGGATGCCTATTTCTTACTCCATTTTGAATTGTTATTAGGTAAATTCTTATATAGCATTCGCCAACGGATTCTACGATGTCAATACTCGCAGACCCGAGCGTGTCCGCATCAGAATCTCGGTTGATCGTGCATGATTTGACAGTATCAAGCATCTTAACATCTTTCCATGTTCCTGGGTCGACTATATAATATTCAAAACTTTGTTGCATTGATGATAACCAATCAACCATGTTCAAATGCCTCCTTCAACTCGTGTTATGTTCAAAGTTACCGGTATAGTCAATTCGAGATGCTTTTGACTAAACGATACTTTGATGTTGGCCCAATAGCCAGTTCCTGACGGTTCTCTTACATAAACATCGCCAGCCCAGATTCCCAATCTGCGTAACGCATAAATGGTTTCCGTGTCGCTCTTTTCGATTTCAACATTCCAAGTCGCTGTTTCGCCAACGTGGGTTCCATAATAGCCAACCGGATTTTTTCTACCAACATACTTTACTAAAGTAACATCGGGATCGGTATTGTTAGCGACATCTATGTTATAAGGAAGTTTTAATAATGAGCCTGACCAACCAGGCTGCACTGAAATATCGTCGCCATTTACATCGAAATACGACCATTCTTCATTCCACTGAATAATTACGGCTTTTCCCCCTGTAGGATATCCAGGCAGATCGTAATAACTAACAGCTCCAGTTGAAATGCTTGTCGCAACTATTCTGTATCTGGCATAATCCAAAGACGGATGGGGATCTGTAACGAACGTATTGGGAGTGTTACTTACTCCGGTTGCAATCTCGGTAAACCGACCGTCGTATTCTCGCCTATATACAGACAAAGTTACATCCTGTATGAGATTGCCAGATGCGACCGATGAATAATAAAATTCAGAACCGCCAGATACAATGCCGAGCGATACTTCCTCTCCCGTTTCCGAATAAATTTTTTGAACAGATGACTTATTTAATTCGTTAGTCGTAGTAAAGTACGAATCTCCTACTTTATCCACTCTATAACGAGTAGGCGTAATAGGAGCGCCGGTGTCGTCAACGTATTTTATACAATAAGTTAATTCAGTCCCGTCGGAATACGCTCCCACTAAAACCTCTTCCCCAGTAGTTGTATATACGCTATCTAACAACTCGGCGGTTATAGATTCTGTAGTAACAGTATACTTTCCGGAACTTTCTGTAACCTTGTAATAAGTTGAAGACGGAGCTTCGCAATACGGTCTTATGGAAGCGGCTAACGTATTAGGGTCGACTGTTATCTCAGCATTCGGCTGGTATTGCACTTCTGTCCAACTAACCGAGAAAGTTAATTCCGACTCAGCAATTAATCCAGAATTCATCGATACAATACAGCTAACTGTATAACTTATACCATTCTCTAAATCGATGTTCCCGGCAGACATTTCGACCATTAGGATGTCATTAATATCGAAATACTTGGAATATAATTGTTCGCCCTCACTCACAACTCTTGTATTACCTATTTGGTCTACGGTCTCGTAGGATTCATTAGCAGTTATGCTGAGATGATATCCAACTGGAGCTTGCGTGTTCGGACCCGCAACACCTTTTATATAAAAGGGAAACGAGTCGAGGGTTTCGATCGCAGCTCCATCTGAATCAAGCATACTAAGAGCTAATGTAGCAGGAGCATAAATATCCACTACTCTAAGAATTGACCAATCGCCATAAACATTCGTTACTCCGGCTGTTCTTACCCGCCATGAAATCTGAGCACCAACCGAATATTCGGAAGTATCAAATATATAGAAGCTAGTCTTATCCTTCTCGTCGGGGTCATCAGTATTTTCAACTGTAATGTTGGGAGTAATCGGAACCCCGTCAATAGATACTTCCAGCTCGGCAAATGTCTGACTCGAGCCATCTTCCGCATTATGCACCCAGTAAAATGTCAAAGGTTCGCCAGTTACTACCGTAGTAGTCGACGACCAAGTTGTAGGAGCGGCGGGAGGCTCGCCGACATTTACCGATTTTATTTCGGACCAGTCAGACGAGCCTTTTTCATTAACCGCCCTAACTCTAAAGAAATATTCTCCGCCAGACAATTTATAAATCGTATATTTTGTACTGGCATCCGGAGTGGTGGCCGTAGTAGTGTCTCCTCCGTTATCGAAATATTCCTTATGAGTCGTGTACTCTATTTCATAACTCGTTGCGCACTCGACCTTGCCCCATTCTAAATAAACCGAATAACCATCTGAATTTTGTCCGGAAAGTCGACATTGAGTGATGCCTGATGGAGCCGATGGATAGGCCCGTACAGCTTCAGAGAAGGGAGACCAATCACTTTGCAATCCATTCCTTGTAAATTTACATCTAACCTTGTATTCATAACCAGGATTAATATGCCGAACATACGAAACCTTGTTAAAGTTAGTATCTATAGGCAGCGGATCGGAAACTGAAAACGGCATATAGCTACTGTAAACGACTTGAAATACAACTCGATAACTTTTCGCATTTCCAGCCGGCACGTCGAGTTCTTCAAGACTGGCAGTAAGACGATGGATCTCATCGATTTCAACAGATGGAGCAGAAGGAGGGGAAATAGGATCGGAGACGGTGTACGTTTTACTAACTTCCCAGCCAGCAGTCCATTTAGGAACTTCCGACTCAGAAGTGGTAGTCGTTTTGTACCCACCATTAGTAAGCTTGTCACCGATCTCACTTCCGGTGCTAGTTGTCGTAGTAGACGTTGTTGTAACTTTTTTCGTTTCGGCAATGGGTTTGATTCTAAATCTAACAGCCGAAGTATTATCGGGTATTGTATAAGTAGAATATCGAGACGATTGATAATAATCTTTATCGACCGTTATATCACTATCTTCTCCGATAAACCACACCCCGTCTAGAGTCGCATACTCCCATATTATTTTGTAACTCTCGGTAGTGCTTTCTTTAGACCAACTCCAAGTACAAAGCAAGGTTCTATCATCTGTACTAAGAAGATTTGGCCCATTCAACCAAGAACTACTTGACGAGGAACTAGACCCTCCGCTCGACCCGGTGGTTCCTGTAAGTTTCAACACCTGTCCAACATAAATTAAATTTGGATTGGAAATACCATTTATCTTAGCCAAATATTGATACTTTGAAGCAGAACCCAATTGAGATTGAGCAATTTCCGACAACGTGTCTCCAGCTTTTACGGTATATGTATCCGCCATAATTACCTCCTCCTTTCCACACGAGCAGCTCTGACAAGAGTCTTAACTGCATCGGTAATATTGCTTCCATCGTCGTAAGTAATGCCATTAATAGTGTAAGTGTCACCAGAACCGCTCCCGATAGTCTTTCCAAGCTCTCTAATAGCCGAAATGACATCCGAATTAGTTCCATTTTGACGACTATTCATCATGGAGCCAATTGAATTGATATTGGATATGACGCCAACCGAAGGTTTAATACCGAGCATACCATTTATAGCCCCAGCACCGGATGAAACCTCGGACAAATCGAGAACCGGTCTAATGGTAGGCTGCGTGTCTATATCGCTGTTAATAACATCGACGATTCTGGAAATGGCATCTTGAGTTCCGCTAATAGCCGACCTCGCCATAGATACAGAAGAACGCTCAACCATTCCACCAAGCTTGTCTATTCCCATCGCAAACCCTTCGGGAACTGACGTACCAAGTTTCCTGAATACTTTAGACGGAGAATTAACATCTAATTCTTCTTTAGCCGCCTCGTACGCTGCATCCGCCATAGCGGCAGCTTGAGCTTCTGCTTTGTAGCTATTGGCACTAATACCAGCAACAAAACCGTCAACAAGATAACTACCAGCGTTATAAAATTTTAGATAATCGGTAATGGACACGCTGCTACAAGAATCTATAATGGACGCCATAACTTCCTTGACAGACGAAGCTTGAGAACTTATTCCGAGTTTAAAGGCCATCATTAGCAACCGCCCCACCATCGAGAACATGGGGGTCTTATTCATTATATATGCCACCACGTCCTGCACAGCGGCGCCTAACGCTTCTTTTCCTGACGTAATTCCATTGGTTACGGACGATATCAACGTTTCCCCTGCTTCAGCAGCTTTCGCGCTACTTTCGGTAAATGCGGTTATGAATTCATTCAATCCGCTCTCCCCAAGAGATTTCATGGTTGCTCCAAAGCCGGCAACATCAGCACTAGCGAGGGTATCCAACGCCCCTTTGAACTTATCCGCGCCTGTAAAATTGGTGATCGTCATTTCAGAAATAATACCAATCATCGATTGAATATTCTCAATGGCGGAAGTAACTTTGGTGGAATCGATTTCACCTATACTGTTAACGACCTCTACTATAGCCTCGCTCGCCGTTTTTGACTTATTGATTGCCTCGATTCCCTCGTCACTAACCCCATAGGAACTATCAATATAATCCAGAATACCGTCAACGACACTCGTCATGGTTGTAATGAAAGAGGAAATATTTTGCATCTTGGTACCGTCGGTAGGAACATTTTCGGTTGCATCTTTAATGGCCGTTATAGCGTCTCCTGAATTCTTAATTTGAGTAATGCTATCGTCGTTTATGTTTTTCACGCTTGCAATAAATACTTTTATTCCAACACCCAACGATCGAATCGCTTCGCCAAAACCGCCAGCATCTTTAGAACCAGCTATTCCGGCCCACCATCCTCCGGATGACGGTACTTTTTCGGCGACTTTCTTAAGCTCGTCGATGACAGTTCCAGTATTCTTAATAGCTTCGGCATCTGACTCTTCTATGGTTTTAGCGACGGCAATATAATCGGAGAGACCTTTTGCAAAGTTGACTATTCCTTCGCCCCATTTGCCCATGTCTCGACTTCCCGTGGCCCATTGCCAAATACCATCGTCTTTTGGTATTTTATTGTTCAGATCGGCCAACGCTGCTCCGGCGTCGACGGACATAGATATCTTATTAGCGTCATCCGCGGTTATGTCGTTTATAGCTTGGGCATACCTTACTAACGCTCCTCCATACGCCACAATGCCTTCCCCGAAAGTTTTGAAGGAAGATGCGCCCAATATGTCCTGAGCCCAGCCGCCATCTTTCGGTATATCGTTTTGTAATCCGGCAAGCGCGACCCCTGCGTCAGTTGCTATTTTGACCCTATCAAAATCAGCATCTTTAAGAGTGTTAACAGATCCGCTAAAAGCAACCAAGGCTTCTCCATATGCGACTATGCCTTCGCTAAACTTCTTCATATCAGTAGAGCCTAATATGTCCTGAGCCCAGCCGCCTTCTTTAGGGACTTTGTTGGCCATGTCAGCCATCTTAGATCCGGCTTGAGCGGCTATATCAACTCTGGTTAGATCGTCATTCGTCAAGTCTTTTATAGACTCCAAGAAGTCTTTCATGCTCTCGCCAAACCCTGCGAGTTTTTCGCCGAAGGTATCTATTCCGCCTTCAAGACCAAGCATAGACTTGATACCGTCAATCACATCAGCAACAGTTATAGCCATGATTAAAGATGCTAGATTACCGGCTGCGGCAGACATTTCGGGCGTAACCATTTTAAGACCCATTATAAAGGGCGTTGCTGCAGCCATAAATGCCGAAAGGTCCTTACCAAGTCCAATAAAGTCGCCTCCAACAAATTGGCCGATAGCGTGTATTACGTCGGCAACAGTCAACGCGATGATGGTTCCAGCAAGAATACCAGCACCTTCTAACACGCTTACATCAACCATTTTGACGCCCATGATAAAAGGAGTAGCGTTAATCATAAATAGCGACAAATTAGTCCCTATCTCGGGCAATCCAGAAGTTAACCCTGCGGCTAAACCACCAATTATACTTCCCACGAAATTTCCTATGGCGTAACCAATTAAAGCCAGAGTTTCCCCGCCATCTTTTATTAACTCGTTGAACCCCGGGATCTTTGAAAGTCCGCCAAGAGCAGCGAGTAAAGCTGCGATAATTCCAACGAATGCAACGAGTCCGAGAGCTCCTTCAGCGGCACCTTTAAGGGGGATGTTTTTAACAATTAAACACGCAGCAGACATACCTATGAGTAAAATCGATAAAGAGACGGCAGCTTGAATAGAGTTTTCCAACGGAAATAATGTTATAAGACCGAGAATTATGCCAAGTTCTGCAACAACTAAACCCATAATAGCCAAAGATACGATTGCGCCCTTCGATATCTTTCCACACTTACTAATGGAAATCATCACTCCAGCCATTACAAGCATTAAACCGCCAATCGACATAGCTGACGCGGCCAATTTATCAGCTTCAATAAACGATAATACGCCAACAGCAATTGCCATAACCGCAATAACGCCAGCCATAGCTAAGATCGATTTAAACGCTCCAGCAGCATTCTTAGAAGCTTTCATCATCAAGGACATAAGCAAGGTAAGAACGCTGACAGCCGCTACCCCTTTAATAAGATTGGGAAGCGGTATGAATCCGAGAACAATCGCTACGCCAGCTAATATAGCGACGGCTCCCGCCATAGCCAATAAAGTCTGAGCCATCTTAGAACCTTTACCGCCAAGAAGTCTTGTTGCCGCCATTAAACCGACCACAACTCCAGCCAGAGCGGTAACCGCCACGGTGCCTCTGACGAGATTTTCTACAGGAATAAAGCCCAACAAAGAAGCCGTCAAACCTAAAATGGCAATTGCCCCTGCTATAGCCAAAAGCGTCATTCCAACTTTAGTATCTTTAGCAAAGAGCTTCGTAGCAGCCATTAAACCCACTATTATCCCAGCCAGAGCTAAGACGGCAACTCCACCTTTTATCAGGCTTTCGGTTTTGACCGAGCCTAACATCAAGGCTACAAGGGCTAAAATTCCAATAGCCGCAGCCATAGCCAAAAGAGTCGCTCCGGTTTTGGAATCCTTTGCGAAAAGTCTTGTGGCGGCCATCAAACCTACTATTATACCGCCTAAAACAGCTACCGCTATTCCTCCTTGGATAAGTTTGCCTCTGTCTATGGAACCGAGCAATACCGCAACCAAAGCTAGTATTCCAATAGCCGCAGCCATAGCAAATAAGGTTCCTCCGACTTTAGCATCTTTAGCAAATAAATTCGTAGCGGCCATTAAAATAACAACCAAGGTGGCGAGAGCCGCCACACAAGAAAGCCCCTGCTTAAATGCGGACGGGTCCATCATAGAAAGAATCTTGATAACGCCGGTCAAAAGAAGAAGAGCGACAGAAATTCCTAAAATGGTCTTCCCTAATTGCCCTACGCTTTTTGCAGAGCTTCCCTTAACAGTCTTTCCAAATATAAGTACAATAGCCGCTATTCCGCCCATCATTAACAGCAATCCGCCAATTGCTTGGTCGAACTGATTCGGATCAATAGATGCTATTTTCTTTAATGCGGAAGACATTAATATAACGGCAACTCCTATGGACAATATAAGAGGAGCCATCTTCGCGAATTGCATTCCTTCTGTTGGACCAAATTTTCCAACTATAAAAGTCAATCCGCCAACAAGACCCATAAGAACTGCTATAGCGCCTACCGCTCCCCATAACTTACCAGTATCTAATTGCGCAAGAACCCATATAGAGGCGGCCAGTAAAGCGATAGCAACAGCTATAGATTTTATAGCTTCGGCTTTAAGATTCATCGAAATTCCGCCTAGAATTTTCGAAAAGTTCTTAACCACTTTGGAAGCATTATTGAGGATTTTCTTAATCGGTTTTGCGGACTTTTCTATAACTTCGGAAGTGCTGGATAATATTTCGCCAGTTCCTTCTAAAACTTCTCCAACTCCATCAAGCGGCTTCGTTAAATTTTTAAACCCAACTCCAATGTTAAACAAAGTTGCCACGAGACCGGCAGTTACGCCGCCAGAGAACAAAGAACCCCATTCGATTCCGCCAAGAACCTCAGAAATCTTGTCTCTAATACCACCGAGAGCATCACCAACGCCAGGAATACCATCCAAAATCCCAGTAACAAGACCGGCTATGATAAAACCGCCAATGGTGATCATAACTTTAGAAGGTGAATCAATATCGAGGACTTCTTCGATTTTATTTATCAAACTCGTGGCCAGGTAAGTGACAGCGGACCAAACGACACTAGCTCCATTTCTAATTCCATTGGCTAAACCTTGAATTATATACTGTGGAATGTTATCGGCAGTTTTAAGCCCAGCGAACCATTCTTTTATTCCTGAAAAAGCATTCCTAAAATACTCGGATACTTTTTTAATTCCTTCACACGAAGCGACCCAATCTTTTACTTTGATAGCCATATCTTTTATCCAACCACCAGCGGTCTTGAGATACGGCATAATAAAATTAAAAGCACCCTCAACATCAAATATGGAATCAATCCAGTCTCTAAACGCCACAAGCGCATCGCCAACATTAGCCGTAACGTCGAGCATGCTATAGCCAAACATTCCAAGAATTTTATTTATGATTTTAAATGCAAGTTTAATAGGCCCACCAACAATAGTTCCGATAATATCCAATATTGCAAATAAGCCTTTAAAAGTTCTTCTTAATTTCTCGGCTTTGTCGTCGTTAAGGACCAATCCTTCAGAAAATGCATGTAAATTTTCTATTAGTTTTGTTAGACCGGAAACTAGATTTTCAGGGGGGAAAATCTCGGACCAAGCTCCCCCGATTTCATTCATTACGCCTAGAATGGCACTCATGGTGTTCTTAAGAGTATCAAACAAAAGTTGTCTCCCACTAGGTTTACCCATAGCAGTGACAAGTTCATTCATAGGAGTACCGGTTTCCTTGGCTTCTTTTGCGAGGTCCCTCAAAACATTTATCTGTTCCTTGGTGTAACCCATGTTCTCTAACTGAGCATCAGTCAGTTTTAAAACTTGATCTGGATATATAAGATTTGGATCGTTTATGATGTCTTGATTTAATTTGTATAATTCTTTCCAAGTAGTACCATACCGACGAGCGATTTTTGTAAGATTATCACCTTTAACAACGATGTACTCATTAGCTCTAGTCAATGAAGCAGCCGCTTCTTCGGTTTTTGCATCGAATTTTTCCAACGTTTCAACATACGCTTCGGTTGGAATAAGGCCCTTAGCTATCACGTTGGCAAAAGTTCCGTGCTCTTCTATCAACTTATCAACCGAGATGCCCTGTTCTTTTGCAGTTTCCTTTAATTTTTCGTTAAAGTCCTCCGTGGCAATCCCAGCGTCGTTGATTTCCTTTATAAAAGAATCCCATTTTGAATTTAAGACTTCTTCAAGGATATTATTCCGTCCATCACTCATCCCATCGATGAATGTGCTAAAACTCTTGGTAACACTGGAGAAGAAATCCTTGGCTTCTTCAAAATCGCCGAAGATGAGCTCCCAGGTTTTAGCCCAGCCAGACTGAGCCGTCTCCTTCATCACATCGAACATCTGCGTGAGCGTGGTAACTTTAGTTGCCGCTTCAAAAGCCTTTTTACCTATATCAGTGGTCTCACTCGCGTATTTTTTGAGAGTCTCAACAAGGACATCAGTCGTCATCCATTGAGCACTAAGAGATTCGTTGAAATTTCTCGTAGTGGTAAAGAGATCAGAAACATTACCATTCAAATCTGTTGTTGTAGATTGATACTGATCTCCTACTTCAATAAGCGTGCCCAATTCTAAGGCCGTCTGGATTAATTGATCTTTGAATTCGACGGTCGACATATTGGCATTTTCAATGGATTTCCAATCGATGAGCTTGACATGCCCGGCCGACAAAGCCTGAGCAAAGTTATACATTGCACGAGACGCTTCATTAGCATTGGCTCCAGACAACGCCGCCTCATTACTAATACCCTGAATAGCCATGACGGCGTCTTCAAGTTTAACGCCAGCGTTTGTGAACTTACCAATATTTTGGGTCATGTCAGAAAACGAGTAAATAGTCTTGTCCGAATATGTATTCAATTCTTCCAAGTACTTATTTACCGTTTCGATATCTTCTCCGGTAGAGGCCATAATGGTTCTAACGGAGTTCATCTTCAACTCATACTCGCTAAAACCAGTCGTTACAGGATCTATCGTTAAAGCCGAAACTATTCTTTTTCCAGCATTAACTGCGGAGTTTGTTATATTAGCTAGAGCAGTTACCCCCATGACTTCCAAAGCCGAAAATTTAGCCTGAACAGTTTCGACCGCTCCACTGATTCCAGACATATTAACTTTTTTGGCGGTAGCGTTAATGTCCTCTAATCCTTTTGTGGCTCCGTTAAAGTTCAATTTTTGCTTAAGCTTATCGATGGTGCTCATGCTAGTTTGAACATTTCTTTCGAATTGAGCGTTGTCAAACTGCATGGAAACTACTCGTTCTTCGACTTGTTTGCTCATAGTTTAGTAACCTCCCTCCAAGCATCTTTTGCAATTTTATCGAAAAGAGGCTGGATAGCAGGATTGATGTAATCTCGCCCCTGTACCCAGCCTCCATTCCCGGTTCCATGGCCATACTGAAGAATTATGGCGATTGGAACCCCATTTTGAACATTCGAGTTGTGAAAAGAAATAGAGACTGATCCTTTTTTACGATCTATCTCGTAATACCAGGAACTTGCCGTGAGACCGGAGTCGACAGGTGTCGCGGATGAAAGAGCGGCAACACCTTCTCGACCATAACGATCAAGATCCCCGAGACGAACAGCCTCTTTAACTCTCTCCATGAATCTGGTCAGTTTGGAGAAGTCGCCCTTTTGTCTGAAACTAATCATACTCCGACCCCCAATGAATGAACTTACAGTTTATTAAGATACTTCTTATCAACGCTGCCGGTCACGGCACCGGTCTTAAGTGTGGATACGACAACCTTATCGCCATTGATCTGACGCACATAAAGATCGGTATTGTAAACCCAGCTAGCAAACTTAACATTAGTTCCGTATACCGGCGCTCCGTTGTCCAAACGAACTTTTTCGCCAACAACGAAAGTTGGAGCAACCGGAACTGGCTCTTGTTTACTATCTTCAGATTTTTCACCGACAGTTACGATAAACCCATCAAAACCCGCCGCTTCAAGCTTGGCAAGCATGTTTTCAGCATTTTCCTTTTTGCTAAATGCGCCAACCTGTACTTTATAGAGAACCCCAGTCTCTGATCCGGAAAGCTTTTCATTCACTTTTTCGGCAATCTCACCATGCCGATTGTACAGATAATCACCAGGACAAGCCTTGCTCGCAAACCATCTATGTACGGTCATATTCTGCTTGTCAACTTGGCCAATAAGAGACTTGTCGCCTTTCCAAAGAAGTTTTTTAATGCCATTACGCTTGCAAATGTCTGCGACCAATTCGATCAGAGCGTCATACGCCTTATCGGTAACCGCATACGGATGAGTATTGTCGCTGGCCACTTCAATGGTCACAGCTCGGTTATCGTTATCTGCCGAGGAGCTGCACCAGGAGCGATTTTTCTCTTCTACGTACATTCCGATTCTTCCATCAAAGCCAATTCCGTAATTAGAAGAAGCTTGTTTGGTCTCAGGAGCAAAAATTTCACCAAGTCTTTCGACTGTAACTTGACCCACTACACAATGGATCGTTATCGTGTCGATTTCATGGTTTCTCAACCCAGAATGGTTAGGGCTAAGTTTCGTATAATCGACCAGAGGGCTATTTGTATAAGCCATTACCCATCATCCTTTCGTTCCATGTTGTCTTCTTCTAGCGGCATTCAAAGCAGCATTCTGACTCATTATTTCTCTTCTGCTTCTCTTCTTAGGAGGAGAGTTTTTGATATTACAAACTTTAATTAGCGTGAGAAGACGATTTAGATGCCACTTCTGATACTCTGGGGGAATATTAAATGCCACCATCCAGTAGTAAATAAGTTCTGAAGTAACAGTCTCGGAATTTTTTCCTCCAGGTCTATCTTCCGAAAAGTAAGTAGCCGTCATCGAATCGGCAATATAATCGTTAACTTCATTAATATTACTTGCTGTCAAAAACCTATACACATCCGGATCGACGTTTTGTGTTATGGTCATGCATTTTATGTAGTCCAAAGTTTCTTCGTAAGTCTTTTCGTTTTTAGTTAAGAAAGCTTTTTTCCACTTAGATTCCCATTTTGAAATAGAGATGAGAGAATGCTCCAATTGTAACGTCTGTTCCTTTGTGGTGATGAATTCTTGTTTTTCCTCATCCCATTGCTCCACGGCCGGTATTGTAATAGAGAGCATCCCACTCACCTCCTATTATTTTCTTTGTTATTAAGCCAGGGGCTTAAGCGCGGGAGCGGAAGCCGACTGGGCCATATCCGCAGGAACAATACCATTTACGAACTTAGCAGCGGCGTCAGCATCGGTGGCCAGCTCCATAAAGATTTGAGAGTATGCTTCGGTCTGGGAGAAAGCCGCAGAAATGTCGTCAGATTTGATAAACCGTCTTCCATCCGGACTCTTCTCGCCGTAAGCTCTCAATACAAGTTCTTTGAAGATTTTAATAATAGCCGGAGCATCTTGAGCAGCCACGATTTTCTGAATGGTTTCAGCCAAACCACCAGTAGTGCTCATTTCCATTTCCATAACCTCTGCTTTTGTGAGATTGAAATAGAAGTCTTCGGTGCGCTCGACACCATTGTAGTCAGTGAAAGTAACAGTCTTTTTAATCATTATTAATTTTCTCCTTTCGAAAATAAAAAGAGGGACCGCCAGCCTAACTGAATACGGTCCCCATTTGTCATGTTATTTTGGACATTAACCAGCAGCGGTCATAAGAGTTTTAATCTCATCGGGCAGAGGCAGACGAGCTTCCTCGGATTCGCTACCATACAGAATGTCTTCCAGAGCAGCCAGCTTAGTAGCATCGGCCTTAGTGGAATCGATGGTGATAGACGCAGTGGGCTTAGCGCCGGTCACGTTCACGGGAGTAGTGGTCACTTCCCAAGAGAAAGTAATCGCCTCGGGGCTATCATTGATAGTGGCGTAGCCCTTCTCGGAAGGAGCGGCCAAACATCCGTAGATGATATGCAGCTTATAGCCGTAGTCGTTACCGTCCACGTCATTACCCAGAGTGGTACGATAGCACAGACCGAAAGTCTTACGAGCCTGCTGACCGATATAGACGCCATCAACAAGCGCCGCGGACCCATCGCACTCGGCAAACTCATCGGGGTAAGTGTAAGCTTCGATGGTCGCGCCAAACTCCTCGGTAGACATAAGGTTGAGGTATTTGATGTCATCGGCATACAGAGGAGTAGCCTCAGCACCAGAAGGGCTCTCGGTAACGGCAGTCAAACCGTTCCAAGCAACACCCTTGGAATACACCCCAGCGGTCGGAATGTACAGAACGCCATTCCTTACACCAGTTTCATACAGACGTTCGCCAGTCTGATCCCAAACCAATTTAGACATACATGTGTCCTCCTTTAGTAATATAATGTAAATACATAGTGATTGAGATTGTCCGCCGAATAGCATCGATCGAATCTACAATAAGGTAAACGTGAAATTCTATCGACATACTGACTATCCGGATCGGGATCAATCAGAATTACCGAATAAGCTTTTGACTGCTTATAGGGCAAATCGTTAGCGTTAACCCTTTCGATATCAGACAGAGAATATCTGATAGCTGGATACTTCATTGTTACGGACTCAGGAGGCTGGAAATAGGCGTTTCTAGACCCCAAAATATCACAGAAAACTTCATGCAGTTCGAGTCTGTCACCCATTCCAAACGCCTCCTAAGCTAAGTATAAGTCTAGGGTACTGCACTTCGACGTTAGTAATCTTCCATGCAGTTCCCATAAACTCCGCATAACGCATCGAATGAAAATTATTCATGGCGTATGGATCGGCTACAATGCTTAGCTCATTCGATATATTAATATCATCATTAAGCTTGTCAGCGGTTTGAAGTCGACGAGTATTTCGAGTCAAATCACCATAATAGTTACGCTTGGTGACCTGTTCTTTCCATACGCCAGGCGTGGTTTCCACCGTTTCAGCATAGCCGATTACTCCATACCATTTAGCCATGTCATTCACTCCATTTTGAATTGTAAGCGCTTACATTAACCAGCGGCACTATCCGCAACCGGCTCTTCCAGAGCGATAGCAGAGTAGACTTTAGTCAGAGCACCAGAAATGCGAGTCTCGATGAGGTACTTGTACTGGTTGAAGTCGATGTCGAACTGGTCGAACTTGGTGATTTCGCCGCCCTTAGTGGAACCGATCTGATAGTCCTTCAGGTTAACAAACAGGCCAAGCAGCTTGTGCTTCTTGCTCTCCGCATCAGTCCGAACTTTACCTTCAAACTGCTCAACGGTGTGGATCGCGACAACGTTCAGCGCAGCAGCCAGGTCGGCCTTGGAAGAATAGATGCGACGACCATTCAGGTCACGGGCCAGCAGCATGACATTCAGCAGGTGAGGAGTACAATAGAATTCCAGAGAACCACTACCCTTATACTGCTCACGAGCATACAGCGCGGCGGTGATAATAGCCTCGGCATAGATGTAGTTCTCACCGAAGTTCGCACTGGTGTTGGTACCCTGAAGCTCCGAACGAGCAGCCTCGATATCAACATCGGCATGAATAGTATACAAATCATCGTCATTCCAAATGGAACGAACATGAGTCTCGTCGATCTTCATTTCGTCGCCGTCCTCACGACCGTCACCGATCAGCACGGCACGAGCGATTTCCTCTTCGAGATTGCGACGCATAACACCCCACTGATACTCAACGACATCAAAGTCAGTGATGTCGATGATGTCATCGCGGTGCATAGCATCCTTCCGATAGATGGTCTGAGGATCAGTAGTACGGGACAGCAGTTTGATGTTACCAGCGACCTGCTTCTCCTCGCCTTTCTTATAGCCACGAGCACGCAGTTCCTCAGCTCGAGCATCGGCCTGACGAGTCCGAATACGGCTGATGGGGCTTTTGTGAGTTCCGCGCATAACATGGTCGACCCACGTCAGATCACGCTCAAGAAGTTCGGGAGCGGCGGAACCAAGAGTCTTGTAATCGGGGAACAGCGTTTCGATAGCGTCCTTCCCTTCGCTGTCAACAAACCCATGCTTCAGATCGCCATTCTCCTCAGCATAAATCTTCAGAGCGGTCTGCAAGCTACCAACATTATTAGCTTTGGCCATGGTGATGATGGCCTGCTGGTCAGCGTGGCTCAGAACGCCTCCCTCGCGTACTTCTTCCTGATCAAATACATTGTGCTTCATATTGTCGTTTCCTCCTTTAGTTTTTTCCTCGTCTTCTTTACCAGCTTCTTCAAGCGCCTGACCGATCATAGCATACACTACGGTCTTCTGTTCTTCATTCAACGTGTTGAACACGTCGGCGATGGTTTTTTCGTCATCGGTTTTCTTTGTCTCTTCAGCCACACTATCATCCTCCTTTTTATCATCAGCATGAGAAAGTGCTTCGGATCTTTCCATGGCATTCTCTTCGGCCTCGGAATCTTCATCGGTTTTCTCATCTTCAGCATGGCATAGCGTTATGTCTTCGCCAGTAAAGATGATAGCCTCCTCTTCAGACGCCTCGCCGTGCTTAATGATTGAATCAATGAATGCGCCGGGATTAGCTCCGGCAAGAACAAGACTAACCTCTCGGATAGCCCCATGAAGGACATTTCCCCCTTGCTGCTTAAGTTGATTGGCATAAATGGATAATGCGGAAACATCGCCATGCTCTACCAGCAACTTAGCATTCTGACCCGATTCGGTATCATTAAACTTGCAATATGCATAGACACCTTCATCCCGGTTTTCAAGTTTTGCATGACCGAGAACGTTAAGCGGATCATTGTGTTGATGATTCCAAACCAGAGGGACGGTCTGTCCGTCATTATCTCGGAATGCGTCTTTTAGAATGGTTCGGCCATCAGAACATTTGAGATTTGCTCTAGTCGCCCATCCACTAAAGTCAAACACTTCCATTTTGAATTTCTCCTTCCTTATTAGTATCATCGAGATCTTCACCGGTTGACCCTTCGTCTTCTTTAGGCTGAGCAATATTGCTGTTCACCAATTTATCAGCTTTAGGATCTTCAGACGGCATCATCCCGATAATCTGTCTAATTTCGTTAGAAGTCATAATCTCATTTCTCGTAAATTTATCAGCTATTTCAGCTATGTCATTAACGGGAACCAGATTAAACGGATTTCTAACGAACAAAATCGACTGTCGCTGGGATCGAGCAGTTTTAGTTAGAAACTTTCGTTTCATCTCATCCACAATAGCGGCAATAATAGGCTCAATAGTTCGGTTGTAATAATTGAGCATTGTTTTGTCATCGGCCGTTCCATCCAATATGGACTGAGTAATCCCTAACTGGCTATATAACATGCTAGTAAGGTATTCAATCTGCTTCATTAGATTATTTTCTACCGGCCGATTCAATTGAGTCACGCGCTCCGTGCCATCGGTATAAGCGATTCCATACTTGGAACCTGCTAATTGCATTTCGATGTCTTTTCTTCGCTGTTCTGCCTGTTGACGTCTAGTCTCCGTTTTAATGACATAAGGGAGTTGAATGATTAAATCCAACTTTCCAGAACCGCTTTGCTCATCGATAGCATCCAGTAGATTCAGTTTTCGAATCAATCGCTGCATGGTAGAATTAGGTTCATTCATGACTGCATACAGCGGATTCTCGATTATAGCCACCGTACTTTTCGGCACCATAATGTCTTGGCGCTTTCCACTTTTCTCATTGTAAACTCGAACCATGACTTTGTTTGGATACCATTCAATAATCTTACCAACTCGCATTGTTAAGATGTCATAGGAAGTCGTCACGTCAGGATTGAAGGTGGTATCTATTGGTACAATAGCTACGCCTCCTTCGTCCAATAAAGACATGACAACATCTTGCATGAAGGCCCGTCCAGTCTGGTCAAGATTCGCATCAAGCGTCAGACAATTATTTAGTCCAGAATTAACTTCCTCTTTGAACCGATTATTTTCATCCAATCTAACATGTTTAATGTCGATTGCCGATACGTCCAAAGCGATGCGATTATAGACAGAGGTGACTATCGAACGCTCGTTTCTCCTGGCCAGTCGAATTCTATCGGGTCTGTATGTATAGCTATCCCCGACATTGCGATAATAGTCAGTCGGACTTCGATTCATGAAAGCATTCCAAGCATGTTGAAGTCTATCTGTAAAACCCATTTTGAATTTCTCACCTCCTTATTCGAACGCATCTCTATTAAGCTTGAAAGCCACGAAAGCATCCAACATCGAAGCCACCGGGTCAATCTTAGCTTCATAGCGCTTCTTAAAGAGTTTCCTGTTACCGTTGGTATCTTCCAAGGTGATACAGTTGCCCATTGCAAACGACATCAATTCTTCGTCAAACAAAAGCATCCGCTCCTCAGAGAGCTTCTTCAACTCACCTAAAGGAACGGATTCTGTTTTAGCACCCTGTATAACTTTTTCAATACCGAATGGACCATTTTCTCGTTCCCAACGCTCAACGAATTCTCGAGCATTATAAGGGTCGAAACCAAAGCACCTGACGTCATACTCGCATTGAGCGATGTGAGTATCGAGGTCTTCATACACTTCCATCATGTCTAGCACCGTGCCAGGCATTACTATTAAACTTCCCTCATTTATGAACTGGTCGTATTTGATACGCATTGCCGATGGTAATTTCATGAGAGTGAACTCAGTTATATAGTTGCGAGTCTTGATTCCGAATTCGCCCCTCGAAAGAGGAAACATAAACGTAAATGAACAGAAGTCATCTCCCTGAGAAAGGTCGGCGCCCATGGAGCATGGCATACGCCAGAAGTCTCGTTTTCGATGAGGCAGGGTTTCTTCATATGTGAAGTAATAAGTGTAGCCTTCCATCGGAATCCCAAAGCGCTTAGCGAGTATGTCGTTTCGTACAGCAGGGTTCTTCTCTGCTCGTTCGACATCAAGCTGATAAGTCTCGTATGTTACGGTCTTTCCCAAATTCGGGTTAGCCTTACGCCACATATCCGGATTTGCAACTTCATCAATAGAATCGAGTTTATACCACCATATGGATACATGAGGGTTGTAATATTCCCCTTTAAGCATGTCCATTAATTCCATTTTGATTGTATCGCCGCTTCCATTACGAACCGTGCCCTCAGAACTAATAGCTACGATTAAATAATCGTCATTCGTGCTTTGACTTTGTTCTTTCGCCGCGCCTTGTTCTAAGGCCCCGATTACATCTTCCCGAATGTCGCCAGAAAGCCATTCGTCGACAGTGGCAACCTTGACTCGCAAACCCTGAAGCTTATCGATACTCATCGGTCTTACCTCAAGCAATGATCCAGTTAAGAAATTCTGAATTCCTTTTTTAGTGCTAGCTAATTTAACTCTGTTAGCTTTGGAACCAGTTGTATTTTGCAAAGATCCTTCGGTAAGAAATTTGTACAATGGTCCTCTAGCTCTGGTTATAGCGGTTCTTATCGGAGACATTACTTCTTCGGCTTGAGCCATTGTCGGCGCAGTAGTTACCTGATGGGTCGTAGAAGTGTCAACATTAAGGAAATAATTCTGCAGGCAAGAAGCATACATGGATTTAGCTGCTCCTCGAGCCACGATTAGGTATTGTTTCTTGACTAATCGTTTCTTTATTCTCTTATTGACATATCTCCCGCCATGTCCATCCGGACTCGGTTCATAAACGCTTCGTTCGACAAAGTAGTACCATCCAAATATTTGTTCGGCCCATAACTTAAAAGAGTCGAGCAAATGAAGATCTTCCCCATCGGTTAATGTCAGTTCATTCTCGCAATAATTAATAAAACCCTGGATCGCTTGGTCGTCATACCAAATTCCAGGGTTCTCAATTAGAGCATCTATTCTGTTCATTTCCATGGAGATCTCTTCACATACTGGGATTTCGCCTCTAACAACAGCATCTCGAAACATCCCATAATATTTAGGAGTAGCAGTGTTAGATAAAGCCATTACCGATCATCATCCTTTGGTGCGGGTAGGTAACCGGCGATGTAACGCTGACCGGCATCCGTATATGAGCTGCTTCGTGCATCTGAAACTTTTACTTCGCTCCATTCGGCATCGACATAATCCTTTCCGGATTTTCTTTGGCTGGATGTACTTTTTCGATAATCAGGCCATGAAACTGTTCCGCTGTAATAAACCGTATCATCAGAAGATTCGGTTTTCTTAGCTTGTTTTTCGGCTGCTTTGGCTTCTTTTTTGGCTTGCTTAGTAGCTTCCTTATCGGCAGCCTTTTTTACGTTATCAACCGTCTTTTTAGTAGCGTTCTCTACCGGCTTTTTCGCCCCTTCTAAATCCTTCAACGAAGTGCTAAGAATCTTTTCGACACCTTTATTAAGAAGTCCAGTCAGTAATTTCTTTCCAGCAGCGGTTGCAGCAGGAGAGACGATTTCTTTGCCGATGTGATTAACAAACTTCCTACCAGTAGAAATCTCTTCAGGTTGAAGACTTTTCAACTCTTTCTCCAATTTCAAACGTTCTACTTGGGTTTTCAAATCCCTGTTCGGATCATCGCCATAAAGCTTTCTTGACAGATCAACATAAGCGTCTTCATTCCTAAGACGATTCACCTTTTGCTGTAAAGTGGCATCGTCCAAGTCGGATATAGAGACCTTTTTAGCCTGAGTTTCCGACTTGGCTTCTTGGGCAGCCGTTTTCTTTTCTTCTGGCTTCTTTACGCCATTAAGCTTGTCACGACGATCTTCTAAATCTTTTCGAGCAGCATCAAGTTTATCAAGTTTAGCTTTGGTTTTTGCTTGATTAGCTAGGACTCGCTTCTCTTCCTTGATTTTCTCCATTTCCTTATTGTACCGCTTCTGCCCGGCTTTAGTTAACGTTCCATCTCTATTCTGATAACGTCTAACGCCCCAACGCATCCCTTTGATTCCGTGATGTTGCAGGTAATATTTATACGCCATTTTGAATTTCCTCCTTCCTCATAGAATCCACAATGTCGACTTGAACGTTTAAACGCCATTCCAGTTCGCAAATCGTTCTACTCATAGAATCTAAGACTGCGGAACTAAGAGGCGGGTCGAACATAAGTCTAACCTTCATGTAGACGTAGGTTTTAATTGCTTGAAAATTTTTATCATCTTCCCCGATAAAATCGGACCACATAGTATTAGCATCGCTGATGGCAAAGCCCTCGGAAGGTCCAACACCAAGTTGAGTCAATACCATAAAAACAGAATTAATATGCATAATGAGGTCGTTATCGAAATGAGTATAGTCTTTATCGATGCCTAAAAGTTTTTTTACCGAGGTTAATATGCTTTCCATAACGATCCTCCTTTATTATTGGATCGCAATGAACTTCTTCATGCAGAACCCTTCGATTCCGGATACAGTGCAAATTTTATAGAAATCATTAGTGGATTCTTTCTCATCGATAGTAACTTCCGTGAGACATTCGATCGTGCAGATAATAGAACCGTCTGATTTAGGCTCTTTACGAACATTGAGTCTCAGACAGTTAGCCACTACTCCGGTCTTGGGTTTTGCGATTTCTTCAACCTCCACATCTTCTACTGCGGTGTCCACGGCAACTTCATTTTCAACAAGTTCAACGACCTCTTTTTCTTCCTGCCGCTTTGCATATCTGGTATAATCTTTCTTTCCCATACAGAATTCCTCCTTCTTATTGTTTCCACGGACAAGTATCATTTTTAGTTCTTTCTATAGGGGCTCGAATTAATAGATTTTCGTCTCCATAGTGAATTGCATTATGAGTATTATGAGTCGTGCAAATTAAAAACTCAGGATCTAACAGGAACTCACTCTCGCTTTCAATGTCTCGAACTGTAAGCGGATTAATATGATGGATTATTATTCGTCCATGGATTTCATAACCTTCCACTCCGAGATCACAACCATTATCTCTGATGATTACAAAATCCCTAATCGTCTTCCATTTCTGAGACCTATAAAATACTTGATTTAAATACCTGTCAAATCCAAACGTCTCCTTGCCAACAGCTCCGTCAAGTCGCAAGTATTGATAACGTTCTTCAAAAGTTAATAGCTTAGATAGTTCGGAATAATTTCTAATACTCATCTGGGTCACCTTGTCCGCTATAATTACGCATGGCAGTAATTGCATTAGTATAAAGTTCTTCGATCTTCTTAGCGGACTGAAGCGATTCGGTTTTCGCCACGATAAGGTCTTTTTGCTTCTCCAAAATCTCTCTTTCAATCTGCTCTTTCCTAGTAGCAAGTTTTAAAAAATGTGTTATTACCTGAGAGGAAGCAGTACCATCTCGCAACTGCTCCTCGGCACGATCCATAGCCAATGCAATCATTTGATTTTCTCTAGCTTCCGGCGTTAAAGCGGGTCTCATCTTTTGTTTCGAGCTAGAAGTTTTCTCGCCTCTAACTTTTGCCATTGTTACTGCCTCCTTTCATTCTGTTATGGTATGGTTTGGCAATAGTTTTGGCAGCTACTAATGAACTTTTTATCTAGTTTTAGGTGGTGTTTAAAGGAACCCACAA
>ENA-ORNO01000091-ORNO01000091.1-human-gut-metagenome-genome-assembly--contig:-NODE-91-length-62419-cov-7.523363_pt1 | contig 62419 bp, 35 predicted proteins | sample MGYA00242117_ERZ509026 | MGnify/ENA primary metagenome ERZ509026 (study PRJEB26280, sample SAMEA2338710) | human gut metagenome | biome: human gut; feature: human-associated habitat; material: faeces... | reverse complement strand
AACGGAAAGAGTGCCTATGAACTTTGGAAAGAATACATCGCATCCGGTGAAGTGGATAATCCCCATAAACCCGACCAGAAATGGCCGGCAGACCGGAACAAGCAGACGGACTTCTGGGATTTCCTGACGGGCAGGTCTTCGGTTATCGAGATAGAAATCGGAAAGTATAATGTTATTCCCGATTATTGGAACTCTCTGTTGCGGGAATATGTGATTCCTACGGACGGTTCGGTACTCTTTACCGTATATGACAAAGCAGGGCAGAAAGTAGCCGCAGGCGTGCAGGTGAGCGGATTGCCCGGAGTAGGAGCTACGGAAACCTTCACGACGGATAAAAACGGACAGTTCAAGGTGACATGGGATAAGTTGCCGGACAACCAGCCTTTATCACGCCGGACAGGCAGTGCAACTGTAACGGTTGGCGGGGTGCAGGAAACAAGTGCCAATAATACGTTGGTTCCGAATAGAATAAATGTGAGGGGGACTGTAACTCTAGTAAAATTGGATTATAGTTCGTCTGAGATATATTCATACAGATATGCAAATGTATCTTTTAAATTTGAGCGTCAGATAGATGGAGAGTGGAGCGATTATCCAAGTAGTCTCAACTCTTCTATGATGAAAACTGCTAAAATTAAAGATATAAATCAACCTGTAAATGAGCAGAATTTAGATAAAAGTGGGGATGTAACTTATAGTACAGGTAGTACATCTGTTAGTATATGGCGTCCTATGGTGTTGACTCCTACGGAAAAAGCTAATGTGGCAAAGAATGATACGATTCAGAGGTTATTATCACATGAGTGGGATGGGAACGATTTTTACGCAGGCCTTTACTTCGGTGACGGTAGCGGTTCTTATAATGATTATGGACAGACCGTATATTTGCAGGATAAGATTCATATTCCGGAAGTATATCCGACGCCAGGCTTCAAGGAAGGAACTGTCTTTTTGGAAATTAAACAGGGAGTAACCACTTTATGGGGTGAAATCGATACAGACCAGTTGCCTGATTTCTATAAAACGTGGGCTTATCCGACAAGCAAGGAAGATAGATTTGCGAAAGACCCGGATACGGGTATCTGGAAATCTCCGGAAGGCAAACTGCCTGCTTCAGATTTGGCAGCAAACCGTGCTGTATTCATCCAAATGCGTACGTTCGTTAACGGAACGGGAGGCACTGTGCACACCGGTACTGTACCGCTTTCGGAAGGTGGCAAACACTTTATGCTGACAAGCGCTTATCCGGGCAATTGGATAGGTCTGGATATTCGGAGTAGACAAAAGGGAACTAATCAGATAACATATTCCATGAGTTATGAATATCGCAGCAGATTTGCTTACTATCTGCTGAAAGAAGGTGAGCAGTATTTCCTGGTTGACTTCGCCGACAGAACCAAGCGTATGCCTTTGGAGATAAAAGATTGCCCGGCAGACTGGATGGATTGATTTACGTAGATAAATACATATGAATATGAAGAAAAAAACAATACTATATCTTGTCTCCCTCTTCTTCCTGTCAGTTCCTCTGACGGGAAGAGGTCAGGACAGGAAAGCATGGGAAATAGGTGCAGGCGGTTCGTTGATAAACTGGAGTCGCGTGTCTGTCACCGGTTTCCAGAGTACTCCGGATAATTATATGTACAACCTGAAGGCCAACCACCTGATGGGAGGAGCAAACCTGTATGTGGCACGGGAACTGAACCGGTGGTTTTATCTGGATTTGCAAGGTACGGTAGGCGTGGCGAAAAACAAGAACCGGATTGCGGGCAATGACCGGAAACACGATCTGCTGTATATGGGCGGTTTGGGCATGCAGTTCCGCTTTACCCCCTTGTTTGAGTCTCAATGGGTGGAACCCTACCTCAGAGTGGGGGTGAATTACCTGCATAAGAATTTCGCGTCTGCCTATGGCGGCAATTTCGTGGACGACCCCACGGGAGAGGCGCACTGGGAATCGTCCGATGTGTGGAATCCCGACGGGCGCTCATCGGATAAGAACTCTTTTGTTCCGCTTTCGTTCGGTGCAGGTGTAAATGCGTGGTTAAGCAATTCCTTCGGGCTTGGCCTGCAAGGTGAGTATCTCCTGCCGGTGCAGAAGAATCTTCCTCACTTTGTGCAGGTGTCTGCCCGCGTCATCTGGCGCATTGGCGGAAAGAGCAAAAAGCAGGCTCCGGTAGTGAAGTATGTGGAGATAGAGAAACCTGTTGAGGTGGAAAAGATTGTTGAGCGGATTGTAGAGAAGCAGGCGGATACAGCCGGTTCTGTCGAAGCAATGGCGTGCGACCTGCTGGATAATATCTACTTTGAGTTTGACAAGGATGTGTTGACGGCTGCTTCGGAAAAGACGCTCGACAGGCTGGCCGGGCTTCTGAAAAGCTATCCCGACGCCCGCTTCCTGATTACCGGCTACACCGATGCAAGGGGAAGCAGCGCTTATAATACGGACCTTTCCAACCGCCGTGCCAAAAGAGTGTATGAGGCACTGCTCGAACGCGGCGTTCCGGCAGCTATGCTGAAATGGCACGGCATAGGCAAACGGGCAAGCATCATCCCGGTTGCGGCAGGCAACAGTGTACGCGAGGGCGACAGAAAAGTGCTGCTGGAAAGAATTACCAATATGAAGTACTGGGAAGCTCTGTAAACAGGCTTTCAACATCTATTTATAAATTTATGTACTAACTTAAAACAGAAAATTGTATGAAAAAGATTTTAGCGAGTTTATTATTGTTGAGTGTTGCGGTTGGCTACGCTGACGGACAAACGGCGCTGACCGGAAACAAGTTTGCCGACAACTGGGCGATAGGTGTCAATGCGGGTGGAACGACTCCGCTGACGCATCACTCGTTCTTTAAGAACATGCGTCCGGTAGTGGGCGTGCATGTGGATAAGTATCTGACACCTGCCTTCGGCCTGAGCCTGGAGGCTATGGGCAGCTTTAACACTACGGGCAGCAAAACGGCTTTTGACGCGTCAAACGTCAGTCTGCTGGGGCTGGTCAACTTAGGTAATCTCTTTGCGGGGTATAACGGTGCGCCCCGTCTGTTTGAGGTTGAGGCTGTGGCAGGTATCGGCTGGTTGCATTATTATGTAAACTCCGGTATGGGCGAAGACCGTAACAGTATGTCCAGCAAACTGGGACTGAATTTCAACTTCAACCTGGGAGAAAGCAAGGCATGGACATTGGCTGTGAAACCGGCTTTGGTGTATGATATGAACGCTATGGGTACGGAAGCCGTGCGTTTCCATGCCAACCGTGCAGCCTGGGAAATCAGCGCCGGGCTGACTTATCATTTCGGATGCAGCAACGGCCGCCATTACTTTACCGAAGTAAGACCTTACGACCAGGCGGAAGTCAACCAACTGAACGCCCAAATCAACCGTCTCCGTGCCGAGGCCGACAATACCGCCAAAGTATTGCAGGATGCCAACCGGAAAGTTTCCGATTTGGAAAGTGAACTGGCTGCTTGCCGGAACCGGAAACCGGAAGTGGTGAAGGATACTATCGACAACAGCAAGAAGCTGTTGGAGTCGGTGATTACGTTCCGCCAGGGCAGAATCGGCATCGATAATTCACAGTTGCCCAATGTGGAGCGCATCGCCACTTATCTGAGAAATCATAAGGAAGCGGGAGTCGTTATCAAAGGGTATGCCTCTCCCGAAGGCAGTGCGGAAGTGAACGAACGCATCGCCCGCCAGCGTGCCGAGGCCGTGCGCAATATGCTGGTCAATAGATATAGAATCGCCAAAGACCGGATTGTGGCCGAAGGTCAGGGAGTGGGTTATATGTTTGAAGAACCGGACTGGAACCGGGTGAGCATCTGTACCATAAATACCCGGCCGGATGCTGCGGAAGGAAAGTAGTGAACCAGTTATGTAGATTTTAGATATAAAAAGGGTTGTGTAAAGTAAAGAGACCGCATGCGGCAGCAAGCCGTTGCGGTCTCTTTTTTATTGTGTGCCGTTCTTGTCTTTTACTTCTTGAAAAGCTCTTTCAGGCTTACCGTCTTGTTGTTAATCAGCGGGTGCGCCCAGAAACCGATGAATGTGATGTAGCCTACAAACACGAGGATAATCAGCATTCCGGTACGCAGCGAAGTGGCATCGGCAAGCATGCTGATAATCATCGGGCCGCCTGCTCCGCCCACGATTGCCGAACACAGGATGCCGGCAAACGAACCGTGATGTTGCGATGCCGAGTTCAGCGCCAGCGAGAACACGATGGAGTACATCATGGAAATGCTGAAACCGATGGCAGGGAAGGCAATGATGGATGCTTCCTTGCTTCCGAAGAGTGCGGTGAGCAGTAGGATGATGGTGAGTCCGCCCGATAGCTGGAGCAGCCGTTTGCTGTCAATGAGCTTTAACAGCACCATGCCTACGAGGCAGCCGGCAGTCATCAGTCCCCAGAAGTAACTTACGGCCTTTGCGCCTTCCACCTGCGGGTTCACTCCGTGATACTGTTCGAGGAACGTACTCATAAAGATGGAAGTTCCCTGTTCCGTACTTACATAACAGAAGATGCCGAGGAAGAACAGCCATACGTATTTCTGTCTGAACAGCGCCAGGTAGGAGTCTTTCGAACCGCCTTTCTCATCTTCTTTCAACTCGATTTTCGGGAAACGGGAAAGCCCTACGGCAACCAGCATCACCAGCAACAGCAGCGTGAATACCCAGTAAAGCGATACCCAGGGCAGGTCGGGCGGGGTGATACCTGCCAGCAGGTCGATGAAACAGTTCCTGCCTTCCGTGTATATGTCCGGATTGAGTTCGTGAATGAGGTACGTATATACCAGCGGACTCAGGAACGAAGCGATGCCGAATACGAATTGGGCCACTTCCGCCACGAAAGCATAGTTTTCTTCGCCGCCTACAACGCGTTGCAACGGGTTTAGCACTGTTTGCAGCATAGCCATGCCCAAGCCGATGATGAACGATGAGGCAAGCAGCATGGGGTAGGTGTGTATGCAGGCAAACAGCGTAGTGCCGATGAACGGCATCAGGAAGCCCAGAAACAGTACCGGTTTCTCGCCGAAACGGTCGATCATCAGTCCGGCAGGAACCGACATGATGGCATAGGCGATGAAGAAAGAAGTCGGGATGAAGCCCGCCATCGCCAGGTCGTTCAGGTTAAAGTTATGGATAATGTCCGGAATGAGCGGTCCCAGGATATTGGTGATAAACGATATGGTGAACCAGAACGCCATAATCAGCGCCAGCATTCCTAAATTCTTTTTCATACTATTTCGTGTTTAGTGAGAAGACCAGTGACGCGGCGCCGATACTTCCTGCCTTGTTACCTAAAGATGCAGCCATGATTTGAGTGTTCACGGCACAGTCGGCTATGGCATAGCGGTGTGCCTTCTCGCTGACTTTCCGGATATAGAAGTCGCCGGCTTCGGACAGTCCGCCGCCTATTACGATGCGTTGCGGGCTGAAGATGTTGATGAATCCGGCGATGCCGTGTCCCAGGAAGTCGCAATGCTCGTCCAGGCATTCCGTTGCCAGCTTGTCTCCTTCTTTGTAGAGGCGTACGATAAGCTCTCCATTGATTTCCTCGCCTGGAAACGAGATGCCCGCTTCTGCGGCACGCTTGCTGAAACGGCGTACCAGTGCGGAAGTGGAGGCGTAATGTTCCAGACAGCCCACAGAGCCGCATGCGCAGGGTTCGCCGTTGGCGATGAGGGGCACATGGCCCAGTTCGGTGCCGCGGTTGGCAAAGCCGTTGAACAGCTTGCCACCGATGACCACTGCGCCGCCGATGCCGGTTCCCACGGTCAGGAACACTACATTCTGTGCGCCTTGTCCGGCTCCGTACATCGTTTCTCCCAGTCCCATCAGGTTGGCATCGTTGCCCATCTGCACGGGCAGCCCCGTTTCCGCTTCGATGCGGTCGGCAAGATTCAGATTCTCCCAGCCTTTGATATTCTCGGCTCCGCCCAGCACAATGCGGTTGGTTTCGTCCACAATGCCGGGAGTGCCTATACCTATTCCTTCCACCGCTACTCCGAGTTGCAGGGCCGAAGCCATTGCCTCTTTGCAGGCGGTTACCAACTGGCCGATTACCGCTTCCGCAGATACATCGGCTTTCGACGGCAGCTTCCCTTGAAAGTGAAATACGCCTTCATTGTCGATAAGGGCGTATTTCACGGAAGTACCGCCAAGGTCAATTCCTATAGCGTATTTTTTCATGATTGTCAAACTCTTTCAGCCCATATAGGAGAACTCCATGCCCATTGTCCGTCGCGCTGGCGCACGCGTACATAATAATAATCGGTGTCGCGCTGCGGCTCTTTGTCTTCCATGTAGTGCTCTACGGTGAAGCAGCTTTCGGGCATGGCGCGGTTAAAGAGAATGGCTTCGCTCAACCAGCCTATCATGAAGTGCGAACGTGAACCTTCGAGCAGTTCGCCCAGTGTGTGTTCGAACTTCTTACCGTTGAAGTCTGCGGTGAGCACGCCGTCTTTCGGCATCTCCAGGTCGAGGATTACCGCCTGCATGGCTGCGGTGGTGGTATTCGGGTTCTTGCTGCTGTACAAGTCCAGTTCCGTTTCCTTCTCACCTACGGAGAGGATGCGGTTGACATGTGTCTTGAATTCGGTTTCGCCCTCCTGAGGAGAGGTGAAGGCAGCGCCGCGGAAGCAGGGGGTAACGCTTACGATACGGCCCTTGTTGACAGACAGCTTGCCTTGCCAGTGCACATAGCGCTCTTCGCGGTTCCAGCCGAAATCCACTTTTACTTTGCAGCGGACGGTGTCGCCTTCCGGTGCAACCGGAGTCAACGGGCCGTTCATGCGTGCCAGTATCTGGCCGTTCTTGACAACGTCTACATAGTCGATGCAGCTTTCGCCGGTTACGTTCAGGTAGATGCGGCGGCTGTTGCCACGGACTACATCGCCCATGAAAGCGTCGTTGAGGCGGAAGTCGATGATGATTTTATCACCGGTGGCGGCACATACGTGGCGGGTGCGGAGAGCTTCCCAGATGGCGTCGCGGGTCAGTGACGGAGCCAGGACACCGATGCGGCCGTCGCCGTAGCTGCCCGGGTAGCCGGAGTGCTGGTCGGTGGAAGCCATGATACCGAATTTATGTCCTTGTTCCAGACCGTACTGGATGGTTCCTTCCCATTGGCGGGGACCCATATCGTGCAGGTACGGGTAGTCGCCCTGGTCGCTTTCTGCCAGACCGTGACGGGAATACATCTCGACGAACGGAGTGATGTCTCCTTCGGTGAAGCATTTCCAGTTGTAACCGCGGTAACCGCCCTGATAGCCCATGTGGTGCGGAGTGACGAATACTTTATGTCCTTTGGCTTTCTCTTTCCAGTCTTCGATAGAGGTACATTCTACGAGCGGCGCATCCAGGTCGTAGTTCAGCGCCACGTGGTCGCCGTGCTCCATGCTGTGGGCCTCGTATCCGATGAAGGTAAGGAATTCGCCTTCCTTGTTGTATTCGTTGCTCATCTTTACGTACTTCTCATAGCCGCCTTCGCGCAGACGCTTGAAAGCTCCGGTATGGTAGTCGATTACCCATTTCAGACGAGGGTCGTTTGCACCCGGAATGTCCGGCCACATGGCATGGGGCGTTACGCTGACAAAGTCCAGCTGGCCTTTGGCCGCCTCGAAAGCATCGCGCATATCGCCGTGCCCGTAAGTGAGGTTGCAGTGGTTGTGCAAGTCGCCCCAGAATACTTTCAGGTTGCTTGCCGACGGCATAATCTTCTTTGCCTCTTTACTTCCTGCCACGCAAGAGCCGAGCAGGCTTCCCGAAGCTGCCAGTCCGAGAAAAGACCAGCCTGTGTTTTTTAGAAAACTTCTTCTATCCATGATAATAAATTTAATGGTTTTATCTGTTTTTCATTAATCTTCTGTCGCCCTTGAAAAGCTCGTTTACTTTTTCGTCGGGGTCGTTGTCTTTATACTGTTTTTGAGTCTCTTGCAGCAGTTGCATCAGCTCTTTCTGCTTTTCGGCGTATTCAGGCTTGCCGAACACGTTGTTCATTTCGCGCGGGTCGGCTTTCAGGTCGTACATTTCCCATTCGTCGATGTCGTTGTAGAAATGAATCAGTTTGAAGTCCTGTGTACGGATGCCGTAATGACGTTTTACCGAATGCTCGGCAGGGTATTCATAATAGTGGTAGTAGGCAGCCTTGCGCCAGTCGGCGGGTGTCTTGCCTTCGTTCTCCAACACCGGTTTCAAGGAAGTTCCCTGAATGTCCGACGGGATTTCCACACCGGCAAAGTCGAGGAAAGTGGGAGCGAAGTCCACATTCATGCAGATTGCATTGCTTGTGCTTCCCGCCTTGATAGCTTTGGGGTAGCGGATGATAAGCGGCATGCGCTGGCATTCCTCGTACATAAAGCGCTTGTCGAACCAGCCGTGTTCGCCGAGGAAGAAGCCTTGGTCGGAAGTGTAGACGATGATTGTATTGTCCAGCTCTCCGGTCTTTTCAAGATAGTTCAGAAGGCGGCCGATATTTTCGTCCACAGACAGTACGGTAGCCAGGTAGTCGCGCATGTATTGCTGGTATTTCCAACTGATTAACGCCTTACCTTTCAGGTCGCCTTTGCGGTATTCGGCAATGCGCTGCGCATATACGGAGTCCCATTTGTCCTGTACGGCGGCAGGCATGCGCTTGTACACGCTGTAAAGGCGGTTGGTGGTATCCTTCAGCATCTCTTCGCGGGTCAGCAGTTTCAGGTCCCAGTCGTTGGTCAGGGTATGTTCGATGGACATGTCCTGTTCGCGGGCTGCTCTGCCGCGTCCCTCGTAGTCGTCGAACAGGCTGGCGGGTTCCGGGAATGTGGTATTGTTGAAGATGCCCAAGTGGCGCGGAGCCGGCATCCAGTTGCGGTGAGGCGCTTTCTGATGATACATCATGCAGAACGGTTTGCTCTTGTCCCTGCCTTCGAGGAATTTGATGGCCTTGTCTGTGATGATGTCCGTGGCATACCCTTTCTCTACGATATGTTTGCCGTCTTCCCAGAAATCGGGGTCGTAATAATCGCCCTGTTCGTGCTGGCCGCTCAGGATGCTCCAGTGGTCGAAGCCCTGCGGTTCGCTGATAAGGTGCCATTTGCCGATCATGGCCGTCTGGTAGCCGGCTTGCTGGAGCAGTTTCGGGAATGTCTGCTGGTCGCCGTTGAAGGTGCTTGCATTATCCGTAAAGCCGTTTTCGTGGCTGAACTTACCGGTAAGGACGCAGGCGCGTGACGGGCCGGAAAGGGCATTGACCGCGTAGCAGTTGTCCATACGGATACCTTCGTTGGCTATACGATCCATGTTGGGAGTTTGCAGGAGATTGCCGCCATAGCAGGACATGGCTTGTGTGGTATGGTCGTCCGTCATCATGAAAATTATGTTCGGACGCTTGGGTTCTTCTTTTTGCTGGCCGGCACAGGAAGCGAGGCTTAATGTGGCTAACGGAAGAAGTACATTGGAAAGATTGTTTTTCATAACCGGGATGTATCGCTTTTCATTATGACGAAAGGGACTGCTCAAAAACTAAAATCGCTATCGCTTTGCTTTTCATTTTTGGGCACTCCCTTTCGTCATGTTGCTTTTATATTATAATTTGTAATTTAAAGACTGTTTCTTGCCGTTTACTTTCACCTCTACTTCCAGTCCGTTTTCATTGAATGCCTTGTTTTTGAACTTGGCAGACAATTTGGGGGCGTCTGCGCTGTTCTTTATCGGACAGATAACGGTGATGTAACGTACTGCATCTTCGCTGTCTTTCTTCACATTGAAGGATACGTTCATGCGTTTGTAGCGTTTGCGGTAAGCGGTGGAGCACCAGCCCGGCTCTTTTTTCATCGTCATGCCTTCGGGGCCGAAGCATTGCAGCTTCATGTTGCTTCCTTCTTCAAACTGAGTGACGAAAGTCATGTCCTCGCGGCTGTTGGCGATTTCGCCTTTCGGCATCTGGTAGTGCAGGTTAATGGAGCCTTTCTGGCTTCCCACCATTTCGTCTACAATTACGAAGTAGCTGTTGTCTACGAAGAATACGGAACGGCGGTGTTTCAGGTTCTTGTAACTCGGATTCTCGGTAACCAATATCTGTACGTTGCCTTCCGGCTGCCACAGCTTGGTTACGGATTCGGTCTGGTCCAGATTCTTGTTGTTCAGCGTTACGGTGTTGTGTACGCAGGTCTGACGGTGCCAGTTGCGTTGTTCCATCACTTCGCCCTCGCCGGCATATACATACGAACCGGAATCGGGGAACAGGTTTTTGCCGTTGAACCAGAGTTCGAAAGTACCGTTATCCGGCTGGCAGTGCCAGAATGCTTTCGGGCCGGCCTTTACAACCATTTGCGTGGCATCCGTTCCCCAAGAGTTACGGAATACGAAGAAACCGGATTTCAGGAAACCTTTGGAGAGATATTCGGGCAGTGCGCCTTCTTTGCCGTCTGTTGCCAGATACTTGATGAACTGGTTCTTCGGGAACATCTTGCTCCAGTTGCGGTAGTTCTTCAGCATTTCTTTCTTATTGGTCAGCTTGGCATCGCTGAAACACGGGTTGGTGTAGTCGGGGAAAGAAACGTTGGCATAGAATACAATCATTTTCTCGATTGTATCCAGGTACTCCTGCGGGAACTCGTTGCGGAAACCGTTCAGGTCGGCAATGTTCAGTGCCTTGCAGAAAATGTTGATGGCAGCGAGGTGGTAGTGCGGGTCGAGCTCGAACTGTCCGCCGTCGTTATACACCTGTACGTTGATTTCACGGTTCATGATGTCGATGCCGCTCTTTCTCCAGGCAGCAGCCTCTTTGAATTCGGGGAAGAAAGCGCCGGCGTAAATCATACGCTGTGCCTCGAACAGCAGGTGATTGCCCTGTGCAGAGTAATTGCCCAATATATGGATGGCATGTTTGTGGTAGTTTACCAGGAACTCGGTCAGGAACTCCGGAGTGAAAGAGGGAGACGGGAGGAACAGTTGGAACTGTGAGGTCTGGTCTTGCAGACGGTTGCTCACTTCCAGCGGACGCCATGCGAAACGTGCGTTTTCCACATCACCTTTCAGTTGGTTGTCACCGGTCATTTCATATTCTTTCTTGTCAACCTTCACCAACGGATTTTTCTTGATCCAGTCGATGTACTGTTTGGTCCACTCTACGGCGTATTTCTCGTCGCCGCTTACACGATAGGCCTTGCCCATGGGAGTAAACCATTTGTGGCGGTGCAACTGCCAGCGCAGTTCGTTGTCCTTTACCGGCCAGTATCTCCAGTCGATGTCTTCACCGTAGTTGAATGACGGCTGGTAGCCTTTGTGGGCAAAGAATGTATGTTGCAGAGCCTCGTCGGCCATTTTCTGTTCGTCCTTGCCGATGGTAACCTTTTTCAGGTTTATGTCGGGAGTCTTCACGTTGGTACGTGCACGGTAGTAGTCGAGCAACGCTTTGGCTGCATCGGTATCTTTGCCTTCCTGGTGCAGGGCCTTTACTTTCTCCAGTCCGGGATAATCCAGGTTGAGGAGCGAGAACACTTCGGTTTTCAATTCCTGGGCATTTGCTTTGCCAACGAAGCAGGCAAGTGCCAGCAGGACGATATATTTAAAAGTCTTATTCATAATGTTTGTTGGTTTACAGTCTGGTTATTAGAGGTTTTTGTAGCTGATACCTTTCAGGTCCATGAAGCGTTTCAGGGCTTCCAGGTAATAGTAATCCGCATAGTTCAACGGAGTGTCGATTTCCGAACCGTTAGGTAGCGAACCGGTAGAGTGCATCAGGATGAATCCCTGGTTTTCGCCGACCTTTGCCAGATAGGCGTCGCCCGACAGGCTCTTCAGGATTTTTTCTGCATAATCCAGGTATTTCTTTCCGTCGGGAACCATTGTGCTCAGCTCTATCAGGGCGGAAGCGGTTACGGAAGCGGCGGATGCGTCGCGCGGAGTCTCTTCGGTTACGGGAGCGTCATAGTCCCAGTAAGGAATGGCATCGTCGGTCTTGACACGGTTCATAATCATGTCGGCCACTTTTACGGCGAAATTCAGGAAAGTAGTGTCTTGCGTCTCACGATAGCAGGCGGTATAGCCGTATACGGCCCATGCTTGTCCGCGTGCCCATGAAGAGTCGTCGTTCTTGCCCTGGAATGTCTGTTTCTTCTCTACCGTGCCGTCGTTGTTGTAGCTTACTACGTGCCAGCAGGTATAGTCGGGGCGGAAGTGGTTGTTCATGGTAGTCATTGCGTGTTTTACGGCGATGTCTTTATAGGAGTTGTTGCCGGTTGCCTTGGCTACATTGAACAGCAAATCCAGGTTCATCATATTGTCGATGATAACGGGGAAGTTCCATGTTCCGAAGTCCCATGAACGGATAGCCGAGATGGAATCGTTGAAGCGTCCGCACAGGTTGTCGGCTGTTTCTTTCATTACGGCTGCAATGGTGTCGTTAGGAGCCAGACGCTCTGCGTTGCCGTAACTGCAATTTACCATGAAGCCCAGGTCGTGCGTACCGGTGTAGTAACGGACGGGGTTCAACAGGTTGGTATATTGGATGGCCCATGTTTTCAGTGTATCGTTGCCCGTCAGTTCGTAGGCATACCACAAAGAGCCCGGATAGAAACCGCTGGTCCAGTCATAAACGCTGCACAAACGGCGTTTTCCCAACTGGTCGGCTGTAGGCTGCGCACGGAGCGAGTCCTTGAAAGTAAGCGAGTCTCTTTCCAACTGGCGGCACAGGAAGTTCATGTCATAGCCTGTACGGATAGAACGCGGCAGCATATTAGTGGACGAAATTTCTTCTGCGGTTAATTGCAGTTGCGCAGAGGCTGCGTCCAAGCCTTTTTTAATCCAACTGTAGTCTTCTTTGGGTTGTGTTTGGCATGACACGAAAGTCAATGCACCCAAAGCCAAGAGAACAAGGTTCTTTTTCATGTTATTCGTTTTTAAAATAATTGATTTTAGTAGATTTTGTAACGAAAGCAAAGCTAACGGATTTTTTATGGTTCTTGTAGCAAGAATGTTGAAAAGGCAATTAATCCGCGTTCTTTGAATGTCACTTTTGTTGAAAAGAGTTTAGAAAATCTCCAATATGCCCCTCTCTGGGCATATTGGAGATGTATTTTGGTGGATTATTACCAACCTGGGTTTTGGTTGAACTGGGTACACAAGTCCATTTCGCGTTGCGGAATAGGCATCAGTTCGTGCTGACCTTTTTTCGTGTAGTCGTATACTACGTAGTTGGGAATGGGGTTTTTCGCTTTGTCTATATCGCTGTTGTCCCACCATTCGTTTAAGGCTGTATGGGTCTTTTCAATTGTTTCGAAGTAAATGCCCCAACGTACGAGATCAAGACGGCGATGTCCTTCGAACGCCAGTTCGTAAGCACGTTCTTTTTGAATGGCTTCGCGGAATTGCGCTTGGTCCATACCTTGGGTCAACTTGTAACCATTGGCACCATTATAACCGCGTTTGCGTACTTTTTCGATAGCGGCATACGCGTCTGTTGTCGGACCACCTTTCCATTCGTTCAAAGCTTCTGCATATAGCAACAGTACATCGGCATATCGCAATACGTACCAGTTTACAGTGGATTTATCATTGTTGACGAACGGTACGCTTTCCATATACTTGTCAATGTCCCACTTGGCTGGTGTATAATTCTGCTTTTCTTTTGCAGATTTTTTTTCATTTAAATCCTTTTCTAAAGCTACATCTTCGGAATCTGTATATTTGCCAGCCAAATAAACATCACCGAGATACTGTATGCCTGCTTTGTCATCATTATGACCGTGCTTATAGTTGGCAATAGATAAGTCTAACCGCCTGTCGGGGCTTATGCGGTTATCTACATCAACTCCAACGGCCCTTCTCCAGTCAAGAACGAACGAGTGCACTACTTGTACGTTGGCAGCAGTACTTCCGCTTTTGCCGGCTTGAGTTGTAGTTTTTACCCCATTCCATTTGCCGATACGGCCTACAGGATCGCTATTTCCTGAATATGTAGGAGAGTAGAAAGATATTTCAATCAAACTTTCCGTTGGGTCCCAAATGCCATTACAAGTGTTTTTCCACAATTGTTCGTAGTCGTTCAGTAAATCGTGTTTACCTGATTCAACCAAGATACGTGCCGTCTTTGCAGCGGCTTCCCACTTGCTCTCGTCTCTTAAAGGGTATCCTGCCCAAGTAGCGTACACTTTAGCAAGTAAGCCGAGCGCTGCTCCTTTGGAGAAACGATAGTCATTACTGCTGCGGTAATGGTCGTCTGTTGCATACGGCAGTATGTCGCAAGCATACAGCAGATCGTCTTCGATAAACTTATAAACGTCCACGGGATCAGCTTGTACAAAAGTACTCGGGTGTTGGTTGGACATGGCTGTGCTTGTCATTAATGGAATATTGCCCCAGCGGCGTACCAGCTCGAAATAGTACAGCGCTCTTAAAGCTCTGGCTTCGGCAATATAAATAGTAGCCAATTTTTTGTCCGTTTCATTATACGATTCCATTTTGACAGAAATACGTTCCAGAAAATCATTGGCATTATAGATACCGGAGTAGAGTGCAGCCCATGTGCTTTGTACTTCTGCCTGTGAAGTAGGGTAAGCATTGGTAGGCAGTATGCGGAAGTTTTCGGTTGTACTTCCTTCCACCTGTGAAATGTCTGTTCCCATAGAGAAGTAGATGGACAAATGATAGCCGTACATTGCATCTTCTACAGTAGAACGATACACGCCAAGCAATACATCTTGTGCTTCTTTGGCATCATTCATGTATTTGTCTTTCTCTACTTCGGTACTACTCTCTTCTTCCAGCGAACATGAAGCGGGAAGAAGGCATAAAGCTAAAAATCCTATATAGTATATAAACTTTTTCATATGTATATTATTTTACGAATTAGAATTGAAGGTCAAGTCCTACTGTGAATACTCGGCTCTTAGGATAAGCACCCCAGTCAAGACCCGGCATCATCGGATTATTCAGACTGTTAACTTCCGGATCATAGCCGCTGTAGTTATTCAGACAGAACAAGTTTTGGCCGGTAACGTATACACGGAGTCTGGAAGCATGGAATTTGTTAGTCCATTTCTTCGGTAGGGTATATCCCAGTGTCAGGTTTTTCAGGCGAAGGAAAGAACCGTCTTCTACGAAGCGTGAGTATACGTCATTTGTAATATATCCTTTAGTAGAGGGTACGGAGTTAGACGCATTGGTCGGAGTCCAACGGTCTGCTACTTCGGCAAGCATGTTACGGCGTCCGCTTCTGGTTTGTGTAGCGTATAGACGGGTAGCATTGTAGATGTCGTTACCGTAATTGAACTGGAACATAAAACTTAAATCGAAGCCTTTATATTCGAAAGTATTGGTGATACCGCCAAACCATTTCGGCATAGCATTACCTATTACGGTACGGTCTTTGGTAGTGATGTCACCGTCACCGTCTTGGTCTTTATACTTCACGGCTCCGGGACGTGCGCCATTCGGTTCGCCTTTTACTCCTGTGCTGTAACGGGAGTTTTGAGTAACGCCCGGTTTCAATACCAGTTTACCGTCTGTATCAGTATAGAAATCATCGTATTGGTATACACCATCAAATTCGTATCCGTAAATCAAACCTAATGATTCGCCTACTTTGGCAATGTAGTCGTATCCGGTGAAGTTGCTGTCAAAACCAGAGCGTGCATACATATGACTTGCACCGTCTGCCAGCGCTTTCAGTTCGTTGCGGATGAATGAAATATTGAAATTGGTATTCCATGTGAAGTCTTTAGTCTGTATGTTGGTAGAGGTTATACTCAATTCAATACCTCTGTTCTGTATTTTACCGATATTTTGCCATTGTGAAGTAAAACCTGTGGCTTGTGCCAACGATTGTGCAAGTAACAAGTCTTTTGTATTCTTGATAAAGAAGTCTGCGGTGACGTTCAAACGGTTATCTAAAAAACCTAAATCTACACCTAAATTGACAGAGCTTGAACCTTCCCATTTCAAGTTGGAGTTCTTGAGTTGTTTGGGCGTCAATACAGTAACAGTGTTATTACCTATACCATACTTTATATTTGAATACATATCCAAAGAGAGGTAGTTGCTGATACGGTCGTTACCCACGATACCCCAACCGAAACGAACTTTGAAGTTGGATATCCATTTCAGGTCTTTCATGAAAGCTTCCTCAGATACACGCCATGCAGCGGAGAATGAGGGGAAGAAACCCCATTTGTTTTTTTGGGAGAATACGGTAGAGCCATCGGTACGTACTGTAGCTGTCAACAAATAACGGTTGTCATAGTTATAGTTGGCACGGGCAAAGAAGGAGAGCAATGTCTTATCATAGTAATCGGTATTTACCTTACTCGGAGTAGCTCCCAATCCTAAATTGTTGTTGCCCAAATTATCAAACGGGAAGTCCATAGCTTCACCCAGCAAATATTCGGAACTTCTGAAAGAAACTTCGTGTGCCAGCATCACATCATAGTTATGCTTCTTCACTTTATCTTTCCACGTCAAAGTATTAGTATTTGTCCAGCGTACATCGCGTCCCATTTGTGTACGTCCATAGGGCTTCTCACCATTACGATACGCTTCTTTTGAGCCGTCTCTATAGAAAATATCCGTACGGTTATTGGTTGTATTGTAAGAACCGCTGGTTTTGAATGTTAATCCTTTGATAATTTGCCAGTTTACAGATGCATTTGCCGACCACATTTCAGCACGTTTTTCATTGGTTACGGATTCAGCTTGTTTTACAGGGTTTACTTGTGCCAAACTTTCACCGGAACTCAACATTTCGGGGTCAATGGCAGATTCCAAAAGTTCCTCATTCGTCATTTTCAAACCACCGGTAGGGCGTGCACTTAATATCTGTGCCAGCATATTGAAACGTCCGGAGTCACCGGATGTACCTACACCTTTACGATTGGTCATGGCGTAGTTAACAGTCAGATTGAAAGAAACTTTCTTGTTGATTTTCTGATCCAAACGGAATTTGGCAGTGGTTTTGTCGAAGCCACTGTTCTTGAAGATACCGTTTTCTACATAGCGTGAGAGCGAACCGTTGTATTTGGTATTGTCCGTACCACCCATAATAGTTACATTATGGTCTTGAGACCATGTAGGATTGAATGTTTCTCCTTGCCAGTCTACTCCAGCAACACCGATATAATCGTCAAGTGTTTGATATTTGTAAGGAACTCCTTCTGTTTCGTCTCCTTCTTTGTAGTAAGTGTCTTTGTATTTGGGGTCGATATCACCTTGAAGTCGTGCAAATTCATATGGAGAGAGCAAATCCAAAGTCTTTGAAATCTTACGGTAGGTTGCCGAACCATTGTAAGTAACGGTTGTCTTGCCTACTTTAGCCGATTTGGTGGTAATCAGTACAACACCATTGGCTGCACGTGCACCGTAGATAGCGGAAGAAGAAGCATCTTTCAATACTTCGATAGATTCGATGTCCGAATTGGAGAGGTAGTCGATATCTGATACTTCAAAACCGTCTACGATGTAGAGCGGAGATGCGTCTCCTGTCAATGTTCCCACACCGCGGATGCTGATATTGAAACCTGCGCCCGGAGTACCGTCGGTAGAGGTGATTTGTACACCGGCAATTTGACCGCCCAATGCTCCGGCTACGGAACTGGTCTGGTATCCTTCGATATCTTTGGCTGCAACGGAAGCTACGGAACCAGTCAAGTCACTTTTCTTCATAGTACCGTAACCTACAACTACTACTTCGTCCAGTGTTTTACTGTCGGGAGTCAGTTGGATAGTTACTTGGGTTTTACCTTGCAGGCGTACTTCTTGTGTCAGATAACCAATGTAACTTATCACCAATGTTGCATTTTTCTTGGCTTTGAGAGTGAAATTACCGTCCAAATCAGCGGCTGCACCGGTCGTTTCACCTTTTACCTGTACTGTGGCGCCAATTAAAGGCTCTTTATTTTCGTCAAGGATAGTTCCTTTCACTGTTACACTTTGCGCAAAGGTGATAATAGATACAAGGAGAGCTAAGAGGGTGATGTACCCTCTTTTGCTCAGTGTATGATATGTTGGTTTATACATAATTGTATTTATTGTTTTGTTAGATAATTAGTTGCCTTCGTAGGTTTCGTCGAACCAGATAAAGAGAGAATATTGTGTAATGTTTGTTCCTGAGTCCAAACTTGTTGAGTTGGCTAGATTAAATCTCATTGCTCCCATTACAGCCCCATTTGCAAATTTATTATCGTCGCCTTTCCATACATCTCCATTGATAACCAATTCATATTGTCCGTTACTTGTTGGTTTTATGTATGCAGCTTTAGTGTTGTTACTTATGTCTATATTTCCAGTTTCATGGTTGTAATAGCGGAATGGTGTATTTGTTGTTGCCTGTTTTACTCCGCAATTAGACCATACTTGAGCTAATAAATTCTGTGGAGAAGCATTGTTGCCTGTTCCGTGTGTTGTATTGTCATCGAAATTGCAATAGGAATAGTCATCTCTGAAATCCCAACTAATGAAATTAGTCCAAGTATCGTAGTCTCCTTTTTGCAAACTAAAGTTTTTCTGTATGCCATTATCTTTTTCAGCAGCTCCAATTACATGGATTTCTGTAGTGAATGGAGAACATTTCCCTGTTTTGGGATTGGCTCTTACTACGAATGGTTTACAAAGTATTGTATACACCAATTTATCAGAATGGACATTTTCATATTTCGTTGCAGAGGGTGCTTTAGGTGTACTGATAAAAATAGGTATATTTTTGCTAACAGCCGGTGCTTCATTATTGTTTGTAGCTGTTACTTTTACTTGGAAAATACAGCCCTTTGCACTTGCATGAGTACCATTGTTAGCATTTGCTTTTCCGACTTTTAAATTACCATTACCGTTATCGGCTTTAGTAAATGTTATCTTACCATCAGTTAATACATTTATTCCGTTGAAGATGTCTGCTTCTCCGATATAGTTATTACGGACTAATTCATATGTATATGATGAAGTTCCATTTTTGTTTTCAACATGTAATACTTGAAGGTCTTGGGCATCTCTTCCATGTATGAAACGGAATTGATTTCTGTATTTTTCATCTTGTTCCTGTTTGATGCTTGTGTCAATAGGAATAGCATTATTTTTATCCTTACCAGGATTAATAGTAATTTCATTCTCCATATTTGTCCCCCAACTTACATATTCAAAATCATTTGGATTTTTTAAGACAGTTATGGTAAGTGCTTTGACTACACCTTCTTTGTTTTTCTTATTGGTTACTCGAACCTGAATTGAATGTGTTTTTGCCGTTAACGTATGGTTGTTGGCGATTGAAATTGCACCTGTTCCTGAGTTAATTGAAATAATATTTTGTGCTATCTGAGCTTTAATTTCTTCACTATTGTTTTCGTCAAATTGGAATGTTGGAGCTCCTCCTACAAAACCTTCATCAGGCTTTTGGCTTTCCAAACTTCCGCCTAATTGATAGAGTTTATTTACTGGTGTATAGTTAAAAGTTTCGGGTTGAATAGGCTCAATGAAAGCTACAACCTTTACTGAATATATGCCTTCAAAGTCATTACTGCCGTAAGCATTACTTGCTGTGATGGTGAATACATAAGGCGTTTCGCTGATTTCCAAAGAATTACCCTCTGGAACACTAATTTGTCCTGTTGCTTCATTGATAGTAAAAGCTGTTGTTTCTGGAGTTACGGATTTTATGGCAAATTTTAGTTCTTCTTTTGCCCCTGCAATAGTAGGTATTACTGATTTATTTTCAGTACCGGTTTCAAAAAGATCAGGTAAAGCTTCAGTTTCTATATAAAATAAATTGCGTGGTTTAGAAACAACTTTAAAGGTTACAGCATTGTTATACATGTGTTCACCAGCCTTAGTGGTAAGTTTTAAGTTTAATGTATAACTTTCTCCTGCAACTAATTTATCTTTTTCACTTTCGCGAATAATAATCTTTCCTTTAGTGTTGGGATCGAAAGTAAAGTAGGACAGATATGGCTTTGTTTCGTCTTGTGCAATGGCATATCCTGTGATACTGACATGTTTGTCAGCTTCTGTACTTACTTGTGCACTGGCTTCTGCCCAGTTTTCTTCATCTTGGTTCACCAATACTTCTGCCGGTTCTACAGTTACTCCTTCGGGTACAGCCAGCAACATGTTTACCTGAACAGCATCTTTAAAATCAAAGAACTTGCCGTTAGAATAACAGCCTACACTGATACTATACATTCCTGATGTCATGCCATCAGTATTCTGAATTGTAATTTCACCTGTTTCTGCATTTATCACAAAGTTGTCGTTGTTGCTGAAAGTTTCTTCATTAAGTGTAACCTTTGTGATTGTAAAATCATAAGGTGCACTACCTTTATAAGTAGGCGCCTGTAATGTATAGGACATACCGGGACCTATATCCGTTACTCCTAAGTAATGGAGAATAAATCCTGTAGAGTCTGTGGTCTCTGTTTTATCGCAAGAGACACAAAACACAGTTAATGCAGCTACTATAAAGAAACGTAGCATGCTGAATGTGCTTAGCAATTTAGATTTCATATTCTGAAAATTATTGATTTGTTATAAAGTGTATGATAAAGTCTTGGTTTCTCCTGCTACTGTTACGTTCACGGAAATACTGTTATTGGTGCATTCACCGAATGTTACTGAAATTTCTTTCTCCTCTGTATATTTTTCTATAGGAAGAATAACGGTGGCAAATCGGGCTGTTTTATTATCCGCTTTATTCATATCTATAGAGTAAGCAATGCGTTCTTTATAACCATCATTTGCAGAACTTGAGAATGAAAAACGTCCCTCTTTTTCCTGGCAGGTTATAGAATTATTATCTTCGGCAAATGTACGGATGACAATATTGTTGTTATCAGCGAAAGAAGTATGTGCTCCTTTTTGTTCGGCATCTAAAACTACATTATCTTTATTCTCGCATAAATTGAAGTTCAAATGTAGATCCCCTGTTGCTTCACCGATACCTTCGTCTACTAATACGAAGTATGATTTATCCACGTAGAATACAGTACGACGATGCTTTAAGTTGTCGTAACCTTGATTTTCGAATACCAATACATCCGCATCTGCTTTTAAAAGTTTGCCTGCTGCGTATTTGAAATCCGAGGCATATCTGTTTCCTTCAGTAACTTTTCCTAGAGTCAGCGTGTTATGGTTTTCACTGTTGCGGAACCATAAACGTGCTTTTCCTGAATCGGTATTAGTGTTGTATTCGTAACTATATACACCGGAGTCAGGGAAGAAATTACGCTTGTTGATGTATAATTCAAATGTTCCGTTATCGGGTTGGTTGTGGCTCCACCGTTCCAAGTCGGTAGATATATCATTGCTCTTGTTGTTACTGAAAATCATCACAGTAGATGAAGGCTCCCAACCGTTGCGCATCACATAATAACCGGCGTCTCCAAATACTTTTATGTCGTTTCCGGGTGTTTTTCCTTGGGCATTTCCACCGTTGACGGCTGTTGCCATATACTTAAACTCTTCACTATCTGGAAATAGTTCAGTGTACTTTATGAAGTTTTTGGATATTGTGGAACGACTCCAGTTTGATTTCCAAGAATCATTAAAACCGGGTACAATATAATCGGAACCTTTTTCAAAATAATTGGGATAGGTGAAATGGATTAAGACTTCTGCTGCGCTACGGAGATATTCATTGAATTCAGGGTCTAACTTGCTTGTCAGTTTATTAGCCTGAATCAATCTGATTGTTTCGTAAAAATCAGCTACAGCGGAAATATGGTAATGAAGTGACATTTCTTTATGCCAGCCATCAGCCATGAATTGATTCTTTACTTCTGCATTTGCGATGCTGCATCCTTTATCCAACCAAGTTTGAGCATTCTTCAATTCCGGCATCAGCACACCGGCAGCAATCAATGCTTGTCCTTGTGTAACTAAAATGTTACCGCTTTCTGCATAAGGGTATTTTACAAGAAAATCTGCCTGTTCGGCAAATGAAGTCAAGAATGTAGTGAGCCATTCGGGCGTAAAATTGTCGGAGTGTTTGAAGTATTCCAACAGTTGTACCTGATCGATAAGACGGGTTGCTACTTGGAGTTGCCACCATGAAGTGGTATTAGGCCCTTCTGCCGGTTGTGGATTTTGAGTAATCCAATCGCTGTAGACCTCTATCCAGGATTTGATATATTTTTCATCACCACTTACACGATAAACTTTGGCTTGTGGGATGAACCATTGATGACGATGTAATTGCTTCAGATATTCTTCACCAACACTCGCATTTTTGTTCCAATCAATACTGCCGGCTTTACCCAAAGAGTAGGGCTTTTTATCGCTGCCTTCATAGAAGCCTTTAACAAAAAAGCGATATTCTAATGCGAAGTCTGCGATATTTTGGTCACCATCATTGAAGTTGTTACTTGCATTTCCTTTGTTGAGAGTGATGTTGACTAATGACAACGCCGGGTTTTCTGCATTGGCTCTCATGCGGTAATACTCCAAGAGTGCACTTGCCGCAAGATAGTCCTCACCAGCTTCATGATATTGCTTTACTTTTTCCAAGCCGGGATAGTCGAGGTTGAGTTGGTCAAAAACAGCAGCGTTCAATTCTGCGTTCTCTTTGTTTTCGGGAGTCAGTTCCGGACTGATGTTTCCGCCTGTTACGAAATCTTCTTCATCGTCAACACATCCGGAGAATGCAAACATTGCGAACAAACAGATAAAAAGAGTGTTCTTCATACTTAAGTTGTTTTTTATTAGTAAAAGTTTCAATTTTCCTTGCCGCAAATATATTACATTGATTTCTAAGAGCTAATCTGTCTTGTTTATGCTTTCTTTGAAATCTGAATTTTATTATTAAATTTGTTGAATGAAATATCGTATTTGTTTAAAAAGCCTGCATGAGGTATTCTGAGAGGGGTGTTCGGATGAATAGGAACTATCCTTTCTTATGTGCATTCTATCAGTATCTTATCAGAAAAAATGTTAGCCTGTACCTCCTTCACCCTTCACAACTCTTTATTCATGCGGGATAGCGGGTGAAGCCCGGTTGTAGAGCTTCATTGACAATGCTATACAGTTGCATATAAAACTCCACACCTTACCACCCGAAAGTGCAGGCATTTGCTTGGCAAACCTCAGGGATTTTATCTGTTATAGCGCGGCATTTCACTCGCAAAGACGCGGTGTTTCGGACGCTAACATGCGGTGTTTTGAAAAGCAAAATTGCCTTGCGGGATAAGGCCTATCCTTTTACTTTTTTAATGTACTCCGTCGGCAAACAGCCTATATACTTCTTAAAGCAAGTTGCAAAATAAGAAGATGAATTAAATCCCACCATGCTGCTGACTTCGGTTACCGTATAACGTCCGCTTTTCAGCAGTTCGGTAGCCCTTTTGAACCGTACTTTACGGATAAAGTCGATGGCTGACTCTCCGGTGATTGCTTTCAGTTTCAAATGCAGGTTGGAGCGGCTCATATTCATCTTTTGTGCAAATTCATCGGTAGAGAACTCAAAATTATCAATGTTTTCTTCTACGATGCTTACGGCGCGTTTCAGCAACTCTTCATCCATGGCATTGAAAGTAATCTTCTCCGGTTCCACTTCCAAGGATTTGGCGTACTTCTCGAGCATGTGGCGGCGGGTACGCATCATGTTCTGTATCTTGGAAGTGAGGACGGCGATGGAGAAAGGCTTGGAGATATAATCATCCGCACCTACTTGCAGGCCTTCCAACTGGTCTTTTATGTCGGTTTTGGCAGACAGGATGATAACCGGAATGTGGCAGGTACGAATATTCTGTTTGATATTCTTACATAGCTTGATACCGTCCATTACAGGCATCATGACATCGGTGATAATAATGTCCGCCTCATGGTTCTTCAGTTTTTCCAAGGCTTCTTCACCGTTTCCGGCTTCCAGTATGTTGAACAATGCAGCCAAACCGCTGCTGAGATAATGGCGAATCTCCTGATTGTCTTCCACAATAAGGATGGTTCCGCGTTTCTTGTCGCCCGTTTCTATGGCTTCATTCTCCATTTTCTCCGTATCGATGAAATACATTTCTTTGGAGTTGGTGGAGTACACCTGCTCTTCTTCCTTGGAAGTGTTGGAGCCTGCCAGCTCGGTGGCCTTATAAACGGCCAGGTCTTGCGGCAGATAGACGGAGAATGTACTTCCCTTGCCCTCTTCGCTCTCCAGTTCGATGCGTCCGTGGTGCAAATCGACCAGACGCTGTACCAGCGACAGTCCGATGCCGCTTCCTATATGCTGGCTTTCTATCTGATAGAAGCGTTCGAACACTTTACCCTGCTTATTGATAGGAATGCCGGCACCGGTGTCGCTCACTTGCAGTATCAGCCAGTTGTTTTCCTCTTTCAGGGTAACGGTGATACTCTTTCCGTTGTCCGTATATTTGAAAGCATTGGACAAAAGATTGTTGACAATCAGTTCCAGATAGTTAGGGTCGAAAAGTTCCTCTTTTTCTTCCAAATCGGAGTGGAAAGCGTAGTGTATCTCTTTGTGGCGTGCCAGCTTGTCATAATACAGGAAGTTCTCGCGTATCAGGCGATAGGCATTGCCTTTCTTTATTTTCAGCTCGAAAACTCCGAGTTCCGCCCGGCGGTAGTCCATAAGCTGGTTGACAAGATGCAGCAGGCGGTTGGCATTCCGCTGGATGTATTCCAGTTGGTTGCGGGTCCAGCGGTCGTTGATTTTACTGATGACCTCTTGAAGCGGTGCCAGGATTAAGGTAAGCGGTGTACGGAGTTCATGCGAAATGTTGATGAAAAAGCGCATCTTCATCTGGTTGATTTCTTCGCGGTGTTCCTTGTCGCGGCGTTCGATTTCAAGCTCTGCTTCCATTTTCTTGCGCATCCAGAAGAAGCGGAATACGAATGTGACAAAGCCGGCAAAAGTGGCAAGGAACAGTATGACAGCCCACCAGGTCTTGTACCACACGGGCAGAATAACGATTTCCAGTACGGTAGGCGTGGTGTTCCATTTGCCGTCGTTATTGGCGGCTTTCACCATGAAGTGATAAGTACCTTGCGGCAGATTGGAGTAGGACACCGGATGCCTGTCCGTGAGGTAGTACCACTCTTTATCGTAACCGTCTAACTTGTAGGCGAATGTATTATGCTGTCCGGAGATGTAGTTCGATACGACAAACTCCAGAGAGAATGCTGTCTGCCAGGATTTCAACGTGATGCTTTCCGTGTCGCTGATGTTCTTGCTCAGAATGCCGGTTTCATCGTCGGGACGGACGGTCTTGTTGAAAAGCTGTAGCTTGGTGATTACTACCGGCGGGGTATAGGGATTGTCCTGCAACAGTTCCGGACGGAATGTGGTAAGGCCGTTTATGCCTCCGAAGTACATCTCGCCATCGGAAGTGCGGTAGCAGGAAGAGGTGTTGAACTGATTGCTCTGCAATCCGTCCGCTTCGGTGAAGTTGCGGAATTTCTCCGTTTCCGGATTGAAGCATGAGATACCCCGGTTGGTACTCATCCACAGGCGGCCGTAAGAGTCTTCGAGAATGCCGTAAACCACGTTGTTGGGCAGTCCGTCGGCTTTGGTATACCGTTTAATCTGCTTGGCTTTCTCGTCGAAACAATAGAATCCTTCGCGTGTACCTATCCAGACCAAACCGTTGTTTGCCTCGTAGATGTAATTGGTGAATGCTTTCGTAGCAGTGGATTCGGGTAAAATGTCCGCTTTCTGTATGGAGGTTCCATGCTGGTTGAATACGGACACGCCTTCCTCACCGCCTATCCAGAGACGCTTTTTGGAATCCCGGAACAGGGTAGTAATCTTCTGGACGTTGATTGGCGTTCCGTCATTTTCCTGAGTAATGGTAGTAAAACTCCGTTTTTCCGGGTTGAAGTGTACCAGAGCGCTTAATGTTCCTAAAAGGAAATTGTTCTCTCCGTCGGGAAGGATGGCATATACGTTCTCATTGATTAACGGGCTGTTGAGCTGGTTGAAGTTTTCCATGCGTCCGCTGTTGCGATGCAGGATGCTCAGGCCGCCGGCATGTGCGCCGATGTATACCAGTCCTCTCGGTTCGTCCACGTATACGGATTTGATGTTGTTGGAGCCTAAGCCGTCTTCGCGCTGGCTTTCCTGCAATGCGTAGTGGATGAACTTCTGAGCGCCGGGGATGTAGAGGTTCAAGCCGCCGTCGTTGGTTCCTATCCAAAGGTTCTTCTGCTTGTCCTCGACGATACAGCTTGCAACATTGTCGCTCAGCGAGTTCTTGAACGGGATGTGCTCTATGTTCTTGAAGCGGTTGCGGATGGGGTGGTAATAATTCAGTCCGCCGAAATACGTTCCCAGCCACATGCCGCCTTGCGAGTCCATGAAGATACTGCGTACGGAGCGTTGTGACAGGCTGCCGCTTTCTACGGGATTGCTGCTGTAGGACATGAACGAGTCGTTGCCTTCATGGTAGATGTTGAGGTCGTTGAAAGTTCCTATCCACAAGCGGTTTTGTGAATCCAGTGCCAGTGAGCGGATATAGTTGGAGCTGATGGATTGCGGGTCGGAAGGGGAATGCCTGTATGTTTTGACTTCCCGGGTCTTGGGGTTGACAAGGAGAAGGCCGGAACCTTCCGTAGCTACCCATATACGGGTAGGAGATTGCTGCAGGATGCTTTGGATTTGCTTGCTGCCTGGAATGTAAGCGAGTTTTTCGAGTGTATTCTTCGGAATGGAATAGCAGTACAGACCGTCCGACGGTGTGCCTATATAGATTTGGTCGTCATGCCTGTATAGGGCGGATGCAACCATTTTGTGCATTGCCGTGCCGAATATGTCGTCTACAAAACGGGATGTGGGGATGTCGAACATAGTCAGCCCTTCGAGCGTGCTGATAAGCAGCCGCTCCGGCGAAAGTTCCACAATGCCGTTGACTTGCAGGTGCTTGCCGTTCTTTTCGAGGAAGAAGTTCTGGAACTTGTCTTTTTCCTCGTCATAATACGACAGACCGTCGCGGGTGCCGATCCATACACGCCCCTTGCTGTCGGTCATAACAATGCGGGAGATGTCGTTGGCGATGCTGTTGGGGTCGTTTTCATCGTGCTGATATACGGTAAATGTGTATCCGTCGTACTTGTTGACGCCGTCGTAGGTGGCGAACCACATATTGCCGAGCTTGTCCTGCGCTATGGAGAAGACCGTGCTTTGTGACAGACCGTCGTTAATGGATATATAAGAAAAGTTTATCTGTCCCCAAGCTTCCGGATAAGCGTTAGAGACTCCCGTTATACATAAAATAAACAGGATGGTTGTTATCTTTTTCAGGATACTCATTATTGAACCGTAAAATTTATGATGGACCAAAGATACTAATATCTTTCAGAATTTCTATATCTTGTGGAGTATTTGCACAAATATAGGGTTTTCCGAAACAAATAGGGGATAGGTGTGAGGCGCAGCTTTCGTACTTTTGCCGCATCGTTTTTAAGTTTAATATCAAATAAGGATGAAGAAAAACATTTTTGCTATCTGCATGGTGACGGCAGCGGGGTGCATGGCAACGCTGACCGCACAAACCAAAGGCGCTGAAACGTTGGTTCCCCTGACCGAACGGGTGAATGTTCAGGCAGACTCTGCACGTATCGACCAGATTATAGACGGTCGTTGGGTGGCTGTCGGTGCAAAGAAGAAACACGCGATTCAGCGGGATTTCACATGTCTGTTCAACGGCAAGCCTTCTTACCGTTTCGAACTGCGTCGGGAGGACAACACATTGGAGGGATACGGCAAGGGAGAAACCAAAGGCCGTGCCGAGCTTTCTTATTGTTATGCCACTTCGGCGGATTTTAACGGACTGCCGGCGGATGCTTACCGGAAAGCGCAAATTACGAAAACCGTATATCATCACGGAAAAGGCATTTGTCCGCAAGGGGCTTCGCGCGATTATGAGTTTTCCGTATATATCCCGTCTGATTTGGACAGCAATGTGTCCACCATTTTTGCCCAATGGCACGGCATGCCCGACCGCACGCTTGTGCAGACTCCTGCGGGTGAAGTGAAGAAGCTGACCGTTGACGAGTTCATAGAGCTGGATAAGACTACTATCTTCAAGAAGAATACCGGATATGAAAAGGTGGTGAAGTTGGATAAGCAGGGAAATCCGGTGAAAGATAAAAAGGGAAACCCTGTTTATAAGGCAGGAAAGAAAAACGGCTGGCTGGTAGAGCAGGGCGGTTATCCGCCGCTGGCTTTCGGATTTTCCGGCGGCTGGTTCTACATCAAGGCCAATTCGGACCGCCGCTGGCTGACCGACAAAGACGACCGTTGCAATGCCAATCCGGAAAAAACTCCGATAATGAAGCCCGTTACTTCCGAATACAAGGCTTCTACGATAGCCTATAAAATGCCTTTTGCCGACTTCCCCAAAGATTGCTGGGTGACTTTCCGCATTCATATCGACTGGACCACCTACGGCAAGGAAGCCGAAACCATTGTGAAACCGGGTAAGCTGGATGTGCAGATGGAGTATGCCGACAAAAAGAAAACCGTTAAAGAGCATATCGTGAATAACGAAGAAATCCTGATAGGACGCAACGACGACGACGGCTACTACTTCAAGTTCGGCATCTATCGCGTAGGCAACAGCACAGTGCCGGTATGCTATAGGTTAGCGGTTAGGGATTAGTGATAACACTAATCGCTAACTTCTCTTTCTCTGGTAGACGAGGCAGGTGGTGAGGAAGTAAATTCCGGTTTGTATCCATAGGGTCTGATACTCGAAGGCTACTTCGTTGAGGGTGGCTCCCATGCTGTTGATACGTACATAGCCGTTGATTCCGAAAGTGGAAGGGAAGATATAGGAAAAATACCTCCAGAATTCGGGCATTGCGGCGCCTGGCCAGGAGATGCCGGAGAGGAATAACAGCGGTACGGAAGTGAACACAAACAATAACATACAGGTTTCCCGGTTGCGTATGGCAATGGATGCTGTCATTGCAAAGAAGATGCAGGCTGTCAGGTAGGGCAGGGCAAACAGAGCCAGCACACTGGGAATTGCTATCTGGTTGAGGCTGAAAAGGCGCGGTACTACACATAGTATGTACACGGCTACCAGCGAGTAGACCATAAAATAACTCAATCCTTTTCCCATGACGATACGGAATGTTCCGTTGTAATGAGGGTCGTCAGGAATCAATTCTTTGAACCGGTTTTGCTCGCGGGCTGTTCCGGCTGCCAGACCGATACCCAACAGCAATGTCTGCTGTATAATCAGTATGAGTACGGCAGGTATCAGGAAGGCGGCAAACCCGTTGGTGGGGTTGAAGATGGCTATGTCCTCATACTCGATGGGGTAGGCTGTTATTTCATCCTGGCGGGCGGTAGTATTGCCGGCACGTTCCATTTTAATATCCGCATTCATGGCGAGCGACACGTTGGTGTTGGCAGTGAGCAATGCCTTGTAATAGAGCAGTCCGCTCATGTCGCAGAAGATGCTGACTTGCGTCTGCTTGCCCCGGACTATGTCATCGCTGAAGCCGGAGGGTATGTAGATGATGCCGTATGCCTTGCGCTCTTTTAGCATGAGTCTGGCTTCTTCCATATCGGCGCAATGCGCCACGATGCTTGTTTCGGGACTGGCATCCACTTTCCTCAGATATTCCCGGCTCAGGGAACTGCGCGAGTTGTCCACCACCACGGCAGGCACTTCACGGACTGTTTCGTTGGTATAGATGAACGAGTATATCAAAGGATATGTCAACGGAACGAGTACAAAGAATATCAGCACACCCTGGTCGCGAAAGAGGTTGCGTAATTCCTGCTTCCATACATAGAACAGGTCGTATATGCCTTGTACTACTTTCTGTTTGAAGGTAATCTGTTTCATCAGGGTAGGTATTTATAGTGTATCAATGCTTCTTTCAGCCTGCGGGCCACAAGGAAAGGAAGCATCATGAAAACAAGCAGTGCCACATAGTTCATCCACGAGTAAATCATGGGATAGCCGTTCAGGGCCTGGTCTGCGTAGATAAGGAAGTAATGGCGCAGGGGAAACAGGTTTGCCAGGCCTTGCAGTACGGGATGCATCGCCATGGCGGGAAATGACAGTCCGCACATGGAGAACGACAGTACGCCCCATAGGGAAGCAAAGCTGAGTCCCAGACGCAGGGTGGGCAGAGTACCTATCATCAGTATGCCCATGCCTTGCGATGCCAGCACCAGGCAGAGCGTGGCGAGCAGCATCGGCAGTATTCCGCTGTTGCAGGGGAAATGCAGGAAACCGTACAGGTATGTGTTGTATAAGATTCCCATAAGGAAGAATACGGCTGTATGCGGCAGCAGCTTTCCGGCAAGGGATATCCAGATGGAACCGTTGCCCGTGCGCAACCATTCGCGGGCGGTACGGTCCTTGATTTCCACCCCGATGGAGTAGACGGTTATCATAAAGATAAGCAGCATCAGTACGCCCGGAGCAAAAGTGTTGCACAGGTATACGGAGTAGTTCAGCCACGGATTGTTCAGCGGATGGGTGTCGATGACAATCGGTTGCAGGAATGCCATTGCCTGCTCTTCCGTTGCGCCTTTGGCGTATAGTGTGGTGCGTGCGGCGGCTCCCGATGCCAGTTCGCTCATCATCTTCATGTCTTTAAAAAGCAGTGAACCGGCTATGAGCAGCGTATTGTTGGTGTAGAAGGATACTTTAGGCTGCCGTTGTGCCTGTGCTTTGGAGGCTGTTCCTTCGGGGATGTAGTAGAAGCCGTAAATCTCTCCTTTCTGCATGGCGATGCGTGCATCGGAAATATCGGGATAGCGGGCTACGACGGCGGTTTGCTCAAAAGCATCCAGGTTGCGCACCAATTGGCGTGAAGTGGCGGTCATGTCCCGATCCACCACGCCGACGGGCATGTCGGTAGGCAAGCCGGAATCCATTAGCGTTGTGAAGAATATATAGCAGAACAGAGGTGCTATGACCATGCAGAACAGGTATAGCGGGCGCGAAACGAGCCGTCGCAACTCGCGTTTCATCACATTCAGCAGGGCCGTGTATTTGTTGTTCTTCTTCTCCATTATCACTCTGTCACCTTATTGTTTTACAACCTTATGCAATCTTATCACTTATTCAATATCACGCTCATACCCGGACGCAGGCCTTCTGCCTTCTCCAGTGGAGATGCCTTGACTTCAAATGTCTTTAAGTCGAATTGTCCGGTTGTTTTGGTAGCTTTCCAGGCGGCGTATGTGCCGAGGTCTTTCAGGTAGTATACTTTCAGACGGATGTTCCTGTCGAGGGCGGGGATGAAAGCTTCAAATTCGGTTCCCATGCCCAGTCCCTGCAATAAATCCTCGCGCACGTTGAAAGTGACCCACATATCGTCCATAACGGCAATGTTCATGATGGGGGCGCCTGTGCCTACCAGTTCGCCTGTTTTGGGGAATATTTCGGAAACCTCTCCGGCTGTCTGCGCTATCAGGCAGGTTTCCCTGATGTATGATTCCACTTCGGCAACAGCGCCTTTTGCACGCTCTACCAGGGCGGCTGCGGCAGCCTTGTCCTCGCGTTCCGCGCCGTTCTTCGCCATAGTGTACTGGGCTTGTGCGGCTTTTTCAGTGGCTTGTGCGGCATCGCGCTGGGCGGTAACTTCGTCCAGCTTCTGGGCGGACATCACTCCCTGGTCGTGCAGGTTCTTTACGCGTTTGTACGATTTTTCGGCAATGGCAAGTCCTGCCCGGGCTTTTTGCCATATTTCGTAGGCTGCCTGTATCTGTTCCTGGCGGGCGCCTTTCAAGGCTTTTTCGTTTTGGGCTTGTGCGGCGGCTTCGGCAGCACGGGCCTGTTCCAGTTTTGCCTGCACATCCGGGGCTTCGAGAATGGCAAGCGTATCTCCTGCCTGCACGCTCTGTCCCTCTTTCACCCGGAACTCCAGGATACGTCCCGGTACTTTGCTCGATACGCGATACTCTGTTACTTCGGCCTGCCCTTGTATGATTTCCGGCCCTTTGCGCAGCATGAAGAAACCTACGAGGGCAACGATGGCGATTACTCCCGTCAGGGTGAGGAATGCCAGCAACATGTTACTGTTTTGTGATTTTGTATCCATTATTGTAATTTATGATTTCAGTTTTTAATTCTCGATATTCAGACTTCCCGTTGCTTTCTTCAGATAGATTTCCGTCAGCTTCACGTCTATCTGTGCATCTATCTTTTCCGATTGGGCGGACAACCAGGCGGTGTGGGCTTCCAATACATTGCTTGCCGGGATAACCCCTTCCTCGAATCCGAGAGTGGCGTAGCGCAGGTTCTCATCAGCCTTTTCCAGGTTCTTCTCCGCCATGATAAGTTTCTTGGCCGCTTCGTTTACCTTGAAAACCGATTGGCTGACCTGCAGTTCTATCTTTTCTTTGGCATCGTCCAGTTGGTACCGGCTGATGCGTGCTTCGGACTTGGCGGCTTTTACCTTGTAGATGCCTTCTCCCCAATGCCAGACAGGTATGCTGACCATGACGCCTACGTTCCACATGCCCTTGAACTTGTTTTCGAAGCTGTTGAATACGGACGGATTGGTTGCCATATAGTTTCCGATGAGCGCTACGGACGGCAGGAATTCCGAACGGGTCACGTTCACTTTCTGCTTATAGATTTGTGCGGCGAGTTCCAGGCTGCGCACTTCCGGCCGTGTGGCATATACACTATTCATGTCGATGCTGCTGTTGTCGGCCGGGGTGGGGAGCAGGTCGTCTTCCTGCTCGTCTGCCAGAGTGACGGGAGTGGAAAGGTCTAATCCGCATAGTTGGCATAGCAACATTCTGGAAAGGCTTAAACCGTCGTTTACTTTTGTCAGTGTCATTTCGGCTTCGTTCACTTTGACTTTTACCGACAGTCCGTCCGCTTTGGTCGCCACTCCTTCGGCAATCATCTTGTCTATGTCGCTTTCCAGTTTTTGCAGGAGTTCGAGATAGCCTTCCGCCAGTTTCTTCTTGTTGGCAAGAGACACCACTTGCCAGTATGCCTGGTCGGTACTCAGAATTACTTCCTGCATTCCGCTGTTGTGCTGCTGGCGTGCCAGTTCTTCGGCATATCTGGTTATTTTGTTGTAGGCGCGTATCTTGCCGCCCATATAGAGGGGTTGGGTCAGCGTCAGCGCTCCGGCATACATATTGCGTGTGTCGGTGCGGAAAGCATCTACGAGCGATTGTCCCAATCCGTTGAGCGGAGTGGCAATGTCTATATTGCCCAATGATTGCACAAGTGCCATGAATTGCGGGTTCTGTGCCAGTTGCGGGTATTGGGTCATCATTCCCTGGATTCCGTTTTGCAGCGCACCGCTTACCTGCGTTCCTACACTGCCGAGCGCACTTTTCTGTGCATCGTTCAACAAGGAAAACTCTTTCTGGTTGCGCATATATCCGCCGGTAGCGGAAATCTTGGGCAGATAGTTTGTAAATGCTTCTTTTTTACGGTAGTGCGCCGCATTGATTTTCTCGCGGCTTATCAGCAGCTCCTTATTGTTGGCTACGGCCAGTGCACGGCAACTATCCAGGCTCAGGATGCCCTGTGCGCTCGTTGGCAGCATCAGGCAGGTCAAGTAGATGAAACAGAAGAACTTTTTCATTGTATCTATACATTGTAAATGTTGTGGAAATATTGTTTTATGAAGCAACAATAATTGCATAAACAACGATGCAAATGTATAGGGTTTCAATGATATTACAAAATAAATTGCGGATTTTTTGATTTAAGGGAGGGAAGAAACAGAAAACAATCTTTTTCAGAGAAAAGAACAAAAGAACAAATTTTAGTTTTGACACACCTCAAATTTGTTCTTTTGTTCTTCTGTCCGAATCAATCCGAATCAATCCAGATTGAACGACTGTGAACCGATAAGCGTTCCGTCCGAGAATATGTCTACACGGTAGCTTCCTGCGTACAGGAACTCCTCGACATCCCAATACACCGTTACGTTCTGTTCCTCGCCGTTATATTCTATATATTTCTTGATGGAATATACCAGTTCGCGGTTTTCATAGGGGAATGTATTGGAATCGCTTTTGCTCAATACGCCGTTGTCCGGTTTGGTGATACGGACGTAGAGGGTGCGTTCGCCTGTTTCGGCAGTTATGTTCTTGACGATTGTAAAGTTGATTTTCAGCTTGACGACGTCTTTTACCTTTTTGGCTTTCTTGCCCCGCTTGTTGGCGGCAAAGATGTTGATGTTCGTTGCATCGAGCTGGGCCGCAAGCGTCACTTTCTTATTCAGGTTTTTCTTTTCTTCGGCAAGGCTGCTGATTTGTTGCGAAGCGACATTGTATTTGCGGGTAACGTCGGCTATCACCTCTTTCTGGTGGGTAGTGAGGCGGCTCAGGGAGTCTATCTGGTTGATATAGCCTATCATTACTTTACGCAGGGTTGCCAGTTCTTTCTTCAATCGGCGTATTTCGGTGGCATTGGTACTTTTTACGGTACGGAGCTCTTCCAGCAGACGCTGCGTTTTCAGTTGTTCCTGCTCCAGAAGGACGGAAAGGGAGTCGTTGGATACGGTGAGCTTCAATTCATCGTACTGCTTGGCGAAGTCGGTGTACTGGTTTTCCAGGTCTTCCTTTTCCAGGTTGAATTCCTGCACCAACTCGTTGTTGGCGCGTTTTTCTGAAATCAACAATACGGTAACACCTATTAATAATAGTATCAGAATGCTTCCGACAACAACCTGAAGCGTATTTTTCTTGTTGGCCATTTTGATAGTGTTTAGTGGTTAATGATTGGTGATTGACAGACGGATGCTTCCCGCTATAATCGTAAATCGCCGCAAAAATAATCATTAATCACCAATCACTGATCACTAACCCCAATCAAATTCTTCATTTAACTAAAATTATTACGGAAATATTTCTTTAATCAGGAATGTCGTTGTATTTTTGTAGCAACTTTATAGAACACTAATAAACAAAAACTTTAGAAATTATGTCAAAAGTAACCGTAGTAGGTGCAGGTAACGTAGGTGCTACATGCGCTAATGTGTTAGCCTTTAATGAAGTGGCTGACGAAGTGGTAATGCTGGATGTTAAAGAAGGCGTTTCAGAGGGTAAAGCAATGGATATGATGCAGACTGCTCAACTGTTGGGCTTCGATACCACTGTTGTAGGTTGTACCAACGATTATGAGAAGACTGCTAACTCCGATGTTGTGGTAATCACTTCCGGTATTCCCCGTAAGCCGGGTATGACCCGCGAAGAGTTGATTGGTGTGAATGCAGGCATCGTTAAGTCGGTTGCGCAGAACATTCTGAAATATTCTCCCAACGCTATCCTTGTGGTTATCTCCAACCCGATGGACACTATGACTTATCTGTCTTTGAAATCTCTGGGTATCCCCAAGAACCGTATCATCGGTATGGGCGGTGCTTTGGACAGCTCTCGTTTCAAATACTTCCTGTCTCAGGCTTTGGGCTGCAATGCCAACGAAGTAGAAGGTATGGTTATCGGCGGTCACGGTGATACTACCATGATTCCTCTGGCTCGTTTGGCTACATACAAAGGCCAGCCGGTAAGCACGCTGTTGAGCGCGGAAAAACTGGATGAAGTAGTTGCTTCCACTATGGTAGGCGGCGCTACGCTGACTAAGTTGCTGGGTACTTCTGCATGGTATGCTCCGGGTGCGGCAGGTGCTTATGTGGTTGAATCCATCATCCACAACCAGAAGAAGATGATTCCTTGCTCGGTATATCTGGAAGGTGAATACGGCGAATCGGATATCTGCATCGGTGTTCCCGTTATCCTTGGCAAGAACGGTATCGAAAAGATTGTTGAACTGGAACTGAACGCTGACGAAAAAGCTAAATTCGCTGCCAGCGCCGCTGCCGTTCACAAGACAAATGCTGCTCTGAAAGAAGTAGGCGCTCTCTAATCGGGAGACGACCTGGAATATAATAAGTAAAGCCTCGCTGACTTTTGCCGGAAAGGGAAAGTCGCGGGGCTTTTGCGTTTTTACTATCTGCTATATGAAAATATATTACTTGTCTTTGTTGCTACCTTTTTGGTGGCTTTTCTGTTATGGATGCACCATTGCGTCATTTCTCCTGATGGAAATAGTATTTCCTATGGAGTCCACCTGACGGTAAGTGGACTCTTATCGTCAGGTGGACTCCATGGATATGCAGGGTAACTATTTGGAAAATTGGTTTTTACTGCCGGATATTTGGAAATATGATACTCCGGAAGAAGCGATAAACAGGAGGATGTACAGTTGAAAACTGCTGTGGAACATCTGCTGAAGCAGTTGATATTGAAGGCTGAATGAAGTTGACTGAAAGATAGATAATTAGTTGATATTTTGATATGGGAAAGTTAACTTCATAACAACAAGGAAGTTAACTACCTTTTTCTCTTTATTTCAAGTACTTGTGGAATTGTTTTTCAATTATGTATTTTCTCTGTTATGGGGTAATTTTTTTTTGAGAATCACTTGTTATACGATAAATTTGTATAACTTTATATTGCTATATTGAATTTGTATTGGCTATATCAACTTAAAAGATGAAAAGAGTACACGCCGTTTTTTTGAAAAGAATAGTGACACTTATAATGATGTTAAGCGTTGGGGTGAATTGTGTTGCTTTTTCTGTATTCTCACAATCGGAACTTGTTTGGAAGAATATTTCTGTTATGGGAAAGAGGATGTCTGTATACTGCATTTTCACAGACAGTAAAGGGATAGTGTGGTTGGGGACAAATAATGGTCTGTTTTTTTATGATGGTGTGACGACTCATGCTGTAAGTGAGACTGAGATAGCAAGGAATCCCATATATTCTATTATTGAAAATGATGGCGTATTGTTATTGGGAACGAATAAAGGACTCATGACGTACTCACTTCATAAGAATGTATTTGAATATTGTACTATTAATAATTCTTTGAGAGAAATAAGGTGTATGTTGCTAATTAATAATACACTTTGGATTGGTAGTATATATGGAATGTATACTTTTAATCTGGACACAAAGGAAATTCAAGATGTTTCTGAAGGATTGCCTCATAAGTCTATTTATTCAATGTTAAGAGACTGCAGAGGAATATTATATGTAGGGACGTATGACGGCCTTGCAAGATGGGATTCGACAGATAAAAAGTTTGAGGAAGTAAACATTCCAGTACAAATGAAAACCTCTAATAATCTATTTGTCAACTGTTTGCTCGAAACTGCCGATCGACAATATATTTATGTGGGGACGGAGGAGGCTTTGTTTTGTTATACTCCTATGACGGGGATGTGGGAGAGAAATACGTATATGAATGGGAAGAGCGTAAAAAGCCTTACACAGTCGAATAACGGACACCTTCTTGTTGGAACTGATAATGGAATTTTTGATTTTTATGATGATAATGTAAAGCAATATGTGCATGACTCTCGTCAAGAACAAACACTTTCAAATAATGAAATTTGGTGTATCCGTGCTGATGACAATAATGTATGGGTAGGACATGAGGTAGGATTTTCCATTGCTTCAAGTTCTAATGTCATACGTGTCGTTAAGCTGAGTGCTCTTACCCAATCGGGTGAAGGAAATGACATACATTCCATTTACAGAGACAGAAGAGGAACTCTTTGGTTTAACGGTACCAATGGCATAATCAAACTTGTCGAAGACAAGCCGGTAAAGTGGTATCGGCCTTCGGGACATCCGCATTCCTTATCTCATAATCATATTAGAGCCATTAAGGAAGATTCCGACGGAGGTATTTGGTTTGCTACAGATGGTGGATTGAATCGATATAATGCAGCGGCAGGCAATTTCGATGTATTTCATATAGTTGACAAAGTAGGAAAACACTCATCCAATTGGGTCTATGCTTTGGAGGAAGATGATGACCATTTCATAATTGGAAGCTATCTGGGGGGACTTCACTATGTATCAAAATCTAAGTTTGTCTCTTCAGGTGGGATAATTGTTTCCGACAACTCTATTAATGTAGGTTCACCGGTTTTCAAGAATGTAAATTTGAGTTTGAACAATGATCTTATACATAATGTTTTAAAAGATGCTTTCGGGAATATTTGGATATTGTGCTTCAATGACGACTTTCTGACGGAAGTTATGCCAGATGGACATGTGGAAAAATACAATATAGAAGAAATAACTGGAAATAGCCCTACCTTGATATCCTTAGATGGATATGGAAGATTGTGGTGTGCTTTCAAGGGTGGTGTGGTTGTTTTTAATAAAGACAATTCCCACAATATTGTCAGATTTCCCAAGACGGACGGTGAAGAAAGTATACTGGCTATCGGTAAAGTGGGAGATGGTATGTGGATATCCACTGTAGCCAATATATGGAACATCAACGGTAAAACCCTTGAAGTAAACCTCTTGCCAATACCGCAAAAGTCATATAAATCCATTTTTGCAGATTCGGTGACTGGGAAAGTTTATTTAGGCGGACTGGACGAGATTATCGAAGTGGACCCTCATATGATGGATAACAGTACGGATAGGACAGATATTAAGATGGTTTTGACAGGTGTGAACGATAATTTCTTTGATTTATCGCGACTGAAGCCCGATAAAGGAGGTCTGACTATTCCTTATGGTGGAACTCTGACGTTAGTTGTCAGCAATCTTGATTATTCTCCCGATGCATTGCAGCGGTACATGTACAAGCTTGCCAAGTCGCCGACAGATACTATCGGTAAATGGATTATAATGCCGGAGGACTTTAATACCATTTCATTGTCCGAATTGAAGATGGGGAACTATTTTGTTCTGTTGAAAACAGTGGATACATTGGGAACGGTCTATTCACTGCCATTGGATGTGCAAGTACCTTGGCCTTTGGCATGGTGGGCGTTTTGTTTGTATTTTTTTCTGATAATTACTATTATAGTATGTGTCATATTATATATGCGCAAGCGTAATGTTCGTCTCATTCAGGAAGAGGATAGGCGGAAATCTCTTGAGAATGTGGAGAGAAAGCTGACTTTTCTTTCCAATATTTCTCATGACTTGAAGACACCGCTTTCCATGATAATGGGCCCGGTGAGTTTGCTTAAAGAGAAGATTAAAGATACGGAAATGAAGCAAAGTCTTGAAATTGTTTATGAAAATGCAGTCAGATTAAACAACATGATACATCGTACGCTTGAAATCCACCATTTGGAAGATGGTGGAGAGAATCTGTTAATTCTTTCCACGTTCAATGCAGTCGATTTTTGCAAAAGTATCTTTGATACATTTAAAGAAAATCATCCACAAAAGAAATTTGTATTTCATTCCACTGTATCCCAGCTCATGATAGAAGCGGATGCGGTGAAATTCGAATCTATCATCACCAATCTCATTTCAAATGCCTGTAAGTATTCTGAAAACAATTCCACTATTTCATGTAGTATAAATTGTATTGACGGGAACATTTATATCGTAGTGTCAGATGATGGTATCGGTATCGCCGAAATAGACCAGCCTTTAGTATTTCAGCGCATGTTTCGTTCGCCTTCTACTGCCAAGATGCGCGAAGGTACCGGTATCGGCTTGTATCTTATTAAGAAATACATTGAATTGATGAAAGGTAAGGTTGAACTTTATAGTGAAAAGGGAAAAGGTACATCATTCATAGTCACTCTGCCTTTGTCCGAGAAAACCATAGTCAGACACGATGCCGACATGAACAATATTGATTATAAGAAACCGAAAATCTTGATAGTTGAAGATAATCAGCAAATATCGGAATTCATATGCAACTTGTTAAAGAAGGATTATATTTGCTTGTTGGCGGAAAATGGACGTGCTGGGCTTTCTATTGCCAGTTCCTGCATTCCTGATTTGATTATATCTGATGAAATGATGCCAGTAATGAAAGGTTTGGAAATGATACAACAATTGAAACAGAATATCCGATTAGCTAATATACCTATTATTATGTTGACTGCAAAGACAGATAATGATACGGAGAATGAAAGTGTCAAATTGGGTGTCGACATCTTTATGCCGAAGCCTTTTGAGCCGTCAGTATTGCTGGGCAGAATTAAGCATCTGTTGCAATCGCGTGCCAAGTTGCAAGAGGCCATACGTGTGGAAGCTCTTACCGAAGTAAAGCCTATTGAGGCCGAGTCTGTATCAGAGAAGCAACTTGCCAGGATTGCCAAAGTTATAGAAGATAACATCTCCGATCCTGACCTAAATGTCAATTTTGTTTGCGAAAAATGCGGGATTCCCAACAAGCAGTTGTATCGCATTGTTAAAAAGTACATGGGAGTGGCGCCTTTGGACTACATCCGTAGCGTAAGGCTTCAGAAGGCAGCCATGTTATTGAGCCAAAAAAGATTCACCGTATCCGAAATTTGCTATATGGTAGGCTTCAAGACACCGTCGTATTTTGCTAAATGCTTCCAGGAACAGTTTGGCGTAAAACCAAGCCTGTATCAGTCTGACGACAAGTGATGTGATTTCAGACATAAACAACAAATATCCCGTTTAATTGGTGCAATGTCCAAAGTGTTGCATCAATTGTCCGATTATTGAGCCAACTCTTATTTAAAATCGTATACTTTTGCCTTAGAAACAGATGCCGGATGGATGTTCTCATTTGGCAACCTTAAATTATTCTATTACTAATTTAATATGTTGATCTATGATTAATGCTAATGGAGCTGCCGAGGTAAAAAGTTGGCTGGTGGGAGTGTTACTTTCAATCATTCTTTTGCCCGCATCGGTGTACGCTCAAACACAAAGAACGGTTACGGGTACCGTTGTCGATGAAGTTGGGGAAACTATAATCGGAGCTTCCGTACAAGTGCCTGATAATCCCGGTATCGGAACCATAACTGATGCAGATGGGAAGTTTACACTGAAGGTTTCTTCCAAAGTAAAGCGACTTGTTATTTCCTATGTAGGATATATTACGCAGACAGTCGATATCTCATCTGATGTGATTTATGTGAAAATGCGAACCGACAACCAGCTTTTGGAGGAAGTTGTTGTAGTGGGTTACGGTGTAACCCGTAAGAGCGACCTTACCGGCTCTGTCAGTACGGTAAAAGCTACTGATTTTAACGAAGGGAGTATCAATTCGCCCGAGCAACTCATTAACGGTAAAGTATCGGGTGTCCAGATTATGAGTTCGGGCGGTTCTCCTTCAGCGGGAAACACAATCCGTATCCGTGGTGGTGCTTCACTTAATGCTTCCAACGACCCACTGATTGTTGTTGACGGTGTGCCTTTGGAAAGCGGAGGTATTGTCGGAAGCGGTAACTTCATGAGTATGATTAATCCTGCCGACATTGAGAGTATGACCGTACTGAAAGATGCTTCATCAACTGCAATCTACGGTTCGCGTGCGTCAAATGGTGTATTGCTTATCACAACCAAGAAAGGTGGAAAAGACCGTATAAAAGTTAGTCTTGTAACCAATAATTCGTTTTCAACCAAAACCAAAGTAACCAATGTGCTTGATGCTGATCAATTCCGTTCTGTTATTACTGCACAAGGTACAGACACCCAAAAAGCACTGCTTGGAGAGTTCAATACCAATTGGACTGATGAGATATTCCATACGGCTTTTGTTACGGACAACAATGTCAGTGTTTCCGGTCAGGCCGGTATTTTGCCTTTTCGCGTATCGGTGGGTTATCTGAATCAGGCAGGTATTCTTAAATCAGATAAATTGGAACGATATACCGGTAGTATAGTACTTACTCCTTCGTTTTTTGAGGATCATCTGAGACTTACTCTCAATGCTAAAGGGGCTATCAGTGAAACCCGTTTTGCCGATACCGGTGCAATCTATAATGCAGCTTCATTTAACCCAACAATGCCTGTCCATTCTGATAACGGAAGGTTTGGCGGTTATTTCGAATCAGTTAGCCCAGGGGGTGTTCCCGATGCTACGCTTAATCCCGTAGGACTACTTGATTATATTGACCATCAGGGAGAGGTCAAGCGTATTATCGGAAATTTTGATATTGATTATAAATTCCATTTTTTGCCGGAGTTGAAAGCTCATGTTTCGTTGGGGCTTGACTATGCTGACGGATGGGGTATCTACTATTGCCCGGATGGTGTAGGCATGAACTACGAGGTTGGAGGCTCAAACAATAAATATGGTCCTCAAATCAATACAAATAAGCTTTTTACTGCCTATCTCAATTACAATAGAAACGTTGAAAGATTCAAGAGTAATTTTGATGTTACAGCAGGTTACGACTACCAAAGTTGGAAATCCAAAACTGATGAGTACGATGAATATAACGTATTTGGAGAGGTGCAGAAGACTGTTGCTCCTACAGATCAACGCCACCTGTTGATATCATGGTATGGTCGCTTGAATTATACATTCGATAATCGTTACCTGCTGACAGCCACTATGCGTGCTGACGGAACGTCCAGATTTTCTCCGGACAACCGTTGGGGATATTTCCCGTCGGTCGGTCTTGGATGGAGAGTTGACGAGGAAAGATTCATGGAAGATATTGTATGGTTGGATAATCTGAAGTTGCGTGTCAGCTACGGTGAGACGGGACAACAAGATATTTATAATAACTATGGATACATGCCGGTATACAACACCAGTAATCCCGGAGCATACTATCTTATGGGAGATGGATATATACCGATGTATCGTCCGCAAGGCTATATTGACAATTTGAAATGGGAGACGACAACGTCATGGAACTATGGTTTTGATTTTTCTGTACTAGATAACAGACTGAGCGGTAGCTTTGATTATTATACCCGTAAAACAAAAGATTTGCTGGCCGAAGTGCCGGTTCCGGCTGGTGCCAATTTCAATTCACGCATGACTACCAACGTGGGTAATGTGGACAGCAGAGGTGTGGAATTGAATATAAGCGCAACGCCTATTGCTTCCGAAGATTTTACTTGGGATGTAAGTTTCAATGCTACATGGCAGTCCATGAAAGTCAAGAATCTGTCGCTTGTTCCCGGAACAGCAAGTGTGAATACCCTTGCAGGGCCGACTTTTGACTCTTATTCCATACAGGTGCTTTCCGAAGGGTATGAGCCGTATATGTTCTATCTTTATCACCAACTGTATGACAGTAACGGCAAACCCATCGAGGGAATGTATGCCGATATCGACGGTAATGGCACGATTGACAATAACGACCGTTACCGTTGTAAGTCACCTGCTCCAGATTGGGCTTTCGGTTTCAGTAGTAATTTGAGATGGAAAAAATGGACTTTAGGTTTCGGTTTACGAGCTAATATCGGTAATTATGTATATAACGGAAACGCCATGAATATGGGTGCTTGGGAGACTGTAAGTTACAATACATACCAACTCAATAATCTCAATAGTAGTTATCTTGAAACCGGCTTTCAACACCGACAGCGCTTGTCTGATTATTACTTGGAGAACGCTTCATTTCTGAAGATGGATAACATCTCAATTCGTTATGCGTTTGGTAAATTTGTATCCTGGTGCAGTAATCTGTATGTAAGTGCCATGGTGCAGAATGTATTTACTATCACGAAATATAGCGGTGTTGATCCGGAAGTGCCCAATGGATGTGACAATTCGTTTTATCCACGTCCGCGGACATATTCTGTCTCTGTAGGTATTGACTTCTAATTATTCATAATCATAGATAAATTGATTACACAATGAAAATCTTAAAATATATCACCGGATTACTGTTGACAATCATAATGGGCGTCATGAATAGCTGTATGGACGACCTCAATCAGTATCCTCATATTGAACAGACTCCTAAGGATATCTATACTTCTGTTTCAAACTATAAGCAAGTATTGGCTAAACTTTATGGTTCGTATGTCCTTGCAGGTCAGGATAAGGGCGGTGGCAATGTAGACATTAGTGGCAGCCGCGGCTTCGACTATATGCGTTGTTATTTTAATTTGCAAGAGATCGGTACCGATGAGGTGGCTATGATTTCATACGCACCTGATAATCAAACCGGACTAACATTTCTTTCGTGGGACTCTAATGACGTGTGGGTGTATGATACTTACTATCGGATTTATTACACCATAGCGCTTTGTAATGAGTTTATCCGCAATGCAAGTGATGAATCTTTAGCCAAATTCAGCGAAGAAGAACAGATAGAACTTCGTCGGATGAGAGCTGAAGCACGTTTTTTGCGTTCACTCGCTTATTCCCATGCGCTGGATCTTTTCAGGGATGTGCCTTTTGTTGATGAAAATTCTCCAGTAGGAACTTATCTCCCTCCCAAATATACTGCACAACAAATTTTTGATTATATTGTGAAAGAACTTGAAGAAGTAGCCTCGGAACTTCCTCCGCATCCTGAATATCCACGTGCCAGTGGGGCAGCTGCCTATGGCATTTTGGCACGGGTTTATCTTAACGCCGAAGCTTATGGTTGCGGAAATTACTATGATGACTGTGTAAGGGTCTGCAAATCGTTGATAGATTTGGGCTACAATACATTAGAACCGAAATTTACCAGACTTTTCGGAGCTGACAATCATAAATGTACTAATGAAATTTTGTTTGCATTTGCTATAGACAACGAACAAAGTGTGTCATGGGGGGCAAGTACTTATATCGTCTGTGCACAAACAAGCTCCTTGTATGGCGCAGAATTGGGTGTAGGAACACAGTCTTGGGGTATGTTCCGCTGTCGTAGCCAGATTCCGCCGCTTTATGCAACGGAAGATTTGCGTAATCTTTTTTATACGAAAGACCGTGACCCGAAAATCACCGATGTAGGTGACGAAAACGTCGGTTACTTCTATAAGAAATGGAATAACCTGACTGATGAGGGAAAAGCTCCTGCCAAAACCACTGATGGAGTTTGTACCGACCTTCCTATTCTGCGTCTATCTGATGTATATCTGATGCTTGCAGAATCATATCTTCGTGGTGCGACGAATATTACATTGACAGAAGCTTTGGCTTACGTGAACAAAGTAAGAGAACGTGCCTATGGCAATTCTACCGGTAACATCCAAGCAGCGGACCTTACACTTGATTTTATACTGGATGAACGGGCACGAGAATTGTCGATTGAAATGGTCAGACGTACCGATCTTGTTCGTTTTGACCGCTTCACTACCGATAAGTATCTTTGGGATTTTAAAGGCGGTCAACCTGACGGAGTAGCTGTGGATAGCAAATACAATGTCTATCCCATACCTTATGCTGAGCAGACAGCCAATCCGAATATGAAACAAAATTATTAAAATATAATATTAAATGAAAGCATTATATAAATTCTTAATGAGCGCCGTCATGGCAGGGAGTTTAGCTTCTTGTTCAACGGATATTGAAACGCCGAAAATACAAGGATTCGATAACCTTGAACCCAAAGAACTTACAGCCTCATCAAACGAAGTGATTATGGAAGGAGTGAACGAAAACAGCGAAGCAGTAACCTTTACATGGGGAGATTATCAACTTTCCATTGATAATCCTGCTTATCACGTTCCGGATAAAAGTATCACAAATTATCTGGAAATGTCGCCTACTTCAGATTTCTCGCTTATGGAGTCTTTGGCAGTAGAGGGCAATACAAAAACTTTCACAGAGAAGGAGTTGAATCCGATTTTAATCCGATTGGGCTATGAGCCGTGGCAGAAGACACCGTTGCATGTCAGAGTAAGATATGCTGTTGCGGACAATGTGGAGTATCAGTATGGCATGTCTCTTGAAATCAAAGTGGCGGCTTATGGCCTAAGGTTGAATAGGATGGATGTGCTTGCTACAGATAAGGCAACAGTATTGGCAGCTCTTTATTCACCATTGGAAAACGGGGTCTATACCGGGTATGTAGCCGCTTCTGCTTGGATGAATTTCTATTTGCAAGAGCGTGACAACACAATATGGGGTAGCCAGCCCGGTTCGGCATTTACGATGAGTAAGGATATGGTAACAGCTTATAACTTATGGTTTCCTGGAACGGCAGGTTCTTACCGTGTAACCGCTGATACTAAAAAAGTGGAATGGACAGCCGAGTACCTCAGCGCCATGACGCTTACTTCTGCTTCGGGCACGGATATGGAGATGACATTTAAACAATCCACTAATTCATGGTCGTGCAAAGTGGTAACTACCAAAGCTGAAACTTTCTCGGCAAAGGCTGTTACCCAAATGTACAATATAGAAAATGAGGGTGGGGCCACCGGTACTCTGATTGACTTTGGTTCGCTCTTATCCATTCCGGAAGCCGGTAATTGGGTAGTGACTATTGAAATGTCGGGCGAGAATCCGACGGCAAAATATGAGGTGGATGAAGAACCGGTTGTAACTTATGAACCTTATCTTGAAATAATCAGTCCTGATGATTGGAATGAGGTGAAATGCCGTATGTTCTCTTTCAATAATGATGGCACTTATATGGGGTTCTATTATGCAGGTGAGTGGGAAAATTACAAATTTGCTACTGTGGGTAGAGAAACAATTTATGGTTCGGTGCCGAACTCTCTTCGGGAACTTGATTCCTCAAATGAATCATGGAATTTATATGTGGAATCCGGAGCAGAAGGTCTCTACCTTTATTATGCGAATCTTCCGGAGAACTATTGGAATGCAGAGGCCATTACTAAGTTGGTAGTGCGCGGGGATCACGATTTGGAGAGTACCATGATTTATGACAAGAATACGAAAGTCTGGACTGCGGATTTGGATATTCAAGAAGTAGGTTGGGGTATGCAGATTCTCATTAATGATGATTGGAGTAATCATTTCAAGTCTAAAGGAGATGGTATACTTGGGTATCTTGAAGGCGATAATATAATGCCTCCAGGGTCAGGCAGATATCGTCTGACTGTTAGCCTCTATGATATGGGTAATCTCACTTATACATTTACAGTTTTGTAGTTTGCAACAACGAATAGCAGAGTTTGAACCATTATACTATTTAAATAATATACAACCATGAAAAAAAATAAGATTATGTTGTTTTCTCTGATTTTAGCCACTACTATTACATCTTGTCTCGGAGAACAGCCTGAGTTCAAAGAGCGTCCGGTGGTTGAGCCGCCTGTCCCTACCGAACACTTTGCATCTGGCGCCGATATCAGTGGAGTAACTGAATTTGAGGCTAAAGGAGTAAAATTCTATAATAATGCAGGAGAAGAACGTGAATGTACGGTTCTGATGAAAGAGTTGGGTATGGATGCCATTCGTCTGCGTGTTTTTGTAGATCCGACCAGTGGTCTGTGTGGCAAAGAAGATGTACTTGTGAAAGCTAAGCGTGTACAAGCTCTCGGCATGCGTCTTATGATAGATTTTCATTATAGCGATGATTTTGCCGATCCGGGAAAACAGTATATACCTACTGCTTGGACAGATTATAATCTGGAGCAGATGAAACAAGCCGTGACAGACCATACGGTAGATGTCCTTTCGGCACTTAAGGAGAACGGTATTGATGTGGAATGGGTACAAGTAGGCAATGAGACAACCGGAGGCATGTTATGGCCTATGGGCAATGTGGATAAAAATATGGGCAACTATGCAGTCCTGACACAATCGGGCTATGATGCTGTTAAATCGGTTTATCCTGAAGCTCAGATAATTGTGCACTTGGATCGCGGTAATTTGCTTGATATATATACCCGGATATTCAATGGCCTGAAACTGAACAATGCCAAATGGGATATGATCGGCATGTCGTTTTATCCTGATGCTGGTGACTGGCAGAACCAGACCGATGCCTTGACAGACAACATTATAACTTTGTCTGAAAAGTACGGTACCCCCTGTATGGTTGTGGAAACGGGCATGTTACGTAATGATCCTTATACAGCCAAAGATTTTTTTGAATATCTTTTTGACAAGATGATGAATGATACTAAAGGATATTGCAGAGGCATCTTATATTGGGAACCGGAAACTTACAAAGAATCAGGTTACGATAAAGGAGCTTTTACCGATGAGGGAAAACCGTCAGTAGCTCTTGAACCCTTTAATCTGAGTCAGTATGAATAAAAATTATTTGATGTTGGCTGCCGTACTGGCAGCCAACATATTCCTGGCATCTGCCCAACGTACAGAAACCAGACTTACCTATGGATGGGAGTTTCGCCAAGACGGACTTGACTCTGGCAAAGCATGGGAATCGGTAACAGTTCCGCATGATTGGGCTATTTATGGTCCGTTCAGTCGTGAGAATGATTTGCAACATGTTGCGGTTGAACAGAACGGAGAAACGGAAGAAACTTGGAAGACAGGACGTACCGGTGGACTTCCTTTCATAGGCAAAGGCGCCTATAAACGTATGATTGAGATTTCCGACACTACGGGTTGCACTCATACCCTTGTGTTCGATGGTGCTATGAGCAATGCTGATGTCAGTATTAACGGCAAGCATGCCATTACCTGGCCTTACGGATATAACTCTTTTTATGTCGTTATCGACTCGTTAATTCATCCCGGTAAGAATGAGTTGGTTGTGGAACTTGAGAACAAGGTAAAGCAATCGCGCTGGTATCCCGGTGCCGGCCTCTATCGTAATGTCCACCTTATTAAAACCAATAAGATTCATATTCCTACATGGGGCACCTACATCACTACTCCCGTTGTCACACCAGAATATGCGTCGGTTAAACTTCAATTGGAGATTGACGGAGCCGAAAAGGGTAAATGGGTGGATGTCATTACCGAGATAAAAAGTCCGGAAGGAGCGATAGTTGCTACATCCAAAACTACTTATGTCAGTTACAACCAACCTCTGACTCAGAATTTTATTGTTGATAGTCCTATTCTTTGGTCGCCCGAAACGCCTAATCTCTATACTGCATCTACCCGCTTAATTGTAGAAGAAAAAGAGGTGGATGCCTATGATACCCGTTTCGGAATACGCAAGATAGAGTATATTTCGGAGAAAGGATTCTTTTTGAACGGAAAAGTCACCAAATTCAAGGGAGTCTGCAACCACCATGACCTTGGTCCGCTCGGTGCAGCCGTAAACGAAGCGGCACTTCGTCATCAGGTCGAACTGTTAAAGGATATGGGAGCCAATGCGATACGTACCGCTCACAACATGCCGGCACCCGAGCTTGTCAAAGTGTGTGATGAGATGGGCATGATGCTTATGGTTGAGCCTTTTGATGATTGGGGATTCCGTCCGAAATCGGAGAATGGCTACGGGAAAATATTCAATGATTGGGCTGAACGCGATATTACCAATATGGTAAAACAATATCGTTCCAATCCTTCGGTTGTAATGTGGTCTATCGGTAATGAAGTCCCTTCGCAATGGGGGCCTGACGGAATTTCAGAACTGATGATGCTTCAGGATTTGGTACATCGGCTTGACGCCACACGTCCGGTTACATGTGGCATGGATCAGATTGGAGCCGTGCTTGAAAACGGCTTTGCTGCCGCTCTTGACATTCCGGGATTCAATTATAAGCCTCAGCATTATGACAAGGCTTATGAGAAACTTCCGCAAAAAATGATACTTGGCTCTGAGACGGCATCAACTTTCTCTTCACGAGGCATCTACTACTGGCCTGTTATTTATCGAGGCCAGGTAATGGTTTGTCATCCTGAAAACCAAAGTAACAGCTATGACAATGAAAATGCGTCATGGTCTAACGTACCGGATCTTGACTTTATAATGGATGATGATAAGGAATGGATGATTGGTCAGTTCGTATGGACAGGATTCGATTATCTCGGAGAACCGACACCATATGATACGGATGCTTGGCCTTCGCATAGCTCAATATTCGGAATCTTCGACTTGGCAAGTCTTCCGAAAGACCGTTTTTATCTGTATAGAAGTCTTTGGAACGAAAAGGCTCATACCTTGCATATCCTTCCTCACTGGAATCTTGACGGAAAGGAAGGCGAAAAGATTCCTGTTTATGTTTACACTGACTATCCGGAAGCAGAATTGTTTGTCAATGGTGTGAGTCAAGGACATCAAAGGAAACTAACCCGTACCGAATACGAATCTTCAACGGATTCGCTTGCGCTCCAGCGGCGTTATCGTTTGATATGGAATGACGTTGTGTATCAGCCCGGTGAGGTTAAAGTTATAGCATACGACAAGAATGGAAATCCGGCAGAAGAGAAGATTGTCAAGACAGCCGGCAAACCTCACCACTTGGTGCTCTCTGCCAATCGTACTTCTATGAAAGCTGACGGTGAAGATTTGATTTATATAACAGTTCAAGTAGCTGATAAAAACGGAATTCCGGTACCGACAGATGCGCGGAAGGTAAACTTCAAAGTTTCCGGAGCCGGTAAGTTCCGTGCCGCCGCAAATGGCGATCCTACGTGTACGGAACTATTCCACGAACCGGACATGACATTGTTCAGCGGCGCTTTGACTGCTATTGTTCAAAGTTCTGAAAGTTTCGGTGAGGTGATTTTTGAAGCCCATGCCAAAGGAGTCAAACCGGCAAAAATAGTTTTGAATGTAGAGTAATTAGTATGTTATAAATAGGTATTGATAATGAAATATAATTTTATATACAAGACGTTTTTTGCTTTGGTTACTATCGCTAACGTCGCTTCAGCAACGGTAATCACTTCTCCGGCTATTCCCAGTGATGAAGGGATAGAGGCAGAGATTAAGCGTCGTGTTGCATCCATGAGCATTGAGGAGAAAGTAGGTCAGATGTGCGAACTCACACTTAGTGTCATAGGTTCGGCCGACCCGCGTTGGAATCCTACGCTCACACTCGACAAGGAGAAACTCAACCATGTGATTTCTCAGAAGAAAGTCGGCTCTATTCTCAATACAGCGGATATTGCCATTACTCCCGAGCAGTGGTATTGTGTTATCAAGCAAATACAGGATGAATCGATGAAAAGTATTGGTATTCCATGTATATATGGGCTTGATATGAATCACGGCGCAAGTTATACTATGGGAGCGACACTTTTTCCACAGAATATAAACATGGCTGCCACATTCAACCGGAACCTTGCATTCAGTGGTGGTGAGATTACTGCCTACGAGACTCGTGCCTGTAACGTTCCGTGGACATATAATCCTACTGTCGATCTTGCGCGCAATCCTCTTTGGCCGCGTTTTTGGGAGAACTATGGAGAAGATGCTTACCTTTCTTCGGCAATGGCAACCGCTACCGTCAGAGGTATGCAGGGACCTAATCCAAATAAGATAGATTGTTTCCATATTGCAGCCAATATAAAACATTATATGGGATACGGAGCACCGGTCAGCGGTAAAGACCGTACACATTCGTCTATCAGTGAGCAAGAGATGCGCGAGAAGCATTTTGCTCCTTATCTCGATGCCATTGTTAAAGGAGGTGCATTGTCGGTAATGGTTAACTCAACGACTAACAATGGTATTCCCTTTCACGCCAATGCCCGTTACCTTAATCAATGGTTAAAGGAAGAACTTGATTGGGATGGCCTTATCGTGACTGATTGGGCTGATATAAACAACCTTTACCTGCGCGAATATGTAGCTGCTAATAAAAAGGAAGCGATAGCCATGGCTATAAATGCCGGTATAGACATGGCAATGGAGCCTTACGATACTGATTTTTGTGATTTATTAATTGAGTGTGTTGATGAGGGGTTGGTATCGATGAACCGTATTGATGACGCTGTCAGTCGCGTGCTTCGTATGAAATACCGGCTCAACCTTTTCAAAGCGCCTAATACCAAGTATACGGATTATCCCAAATTTGCAAGTAAGGAGTTTGCCGATGTATCCAGGCAAGCTGCTGTCGAATCAATGGTGCTTTTGAAGAATGAGGATGATATACTTCCTATCAGAGAAGGTATGAAGATATTGGTTACCGGTCCGAATGCTAATTCCATGCGTTGCCTTAACGGTGGATGGACATATTTATGGCAGGGGCACATGACTGATGAACTCCCGATATCAAAGAACTATAAGACTATTCTTGCCGCCATGCAGGAACGTTTCGGCAAAGATAATGTCGTTTATGAGCCGGGTGTGACTTATGGCATTACCGATCAGTGGGTTGGCAATTGGGGCGTGGAGCACGTTGGGAATTTCGATGAGGTTGCGGCTGCCGCCAAAGGAGTTGACATTATCGTAGCTTGCATCGGTGAGACCAGCTACTGCGAGACACCGGGTAATATCGATGACCTCAATTTATCTCCTAATCAGATAGGTTTAGTGAACCACCTTTATGCTACAGGCAAACCTGTCGTATTGATACTTAACGAGGGGCGTCCGCGTCTTATTAACTCTATAGTTCCGGAAGCAAGGGCCATTGTGGACATTATGCTTCCTTCCAACTATGGCGGTGAAGCGCTTGCAAGTCTGTTGGCGGGCGATGAGAACTTCAGCGGTCGTTTGCCGTTCACTTACCCTAAACATCATGGTGCTCTTGTTGCATACGATTATAAAAAGGGAGAGGTTGCAGCTACTATGGCAGGTGCCTACAACTACGAGGCAAGTATAGACGTGCAGTGGCTTTTCGGTTATGGCCTTAGCTACACTACTTTCAAGTACTCTAATCTTTGTGTCAATCGTAAAGAGTTCACTTATGATGATACGCTTTCTTTTTCGGTTGATATCACCAATACAGGTTCTTGTGAAGGTATGGAAAGCGTACTTCTCTTTTCCAGTGACCTTGTTGCCTCTACTTCCCCAGATAAAAAACGCCTGCGTGCATTCGATAAAATAAGGCTGAAGCCCGGTGAAACGAAAACGGTGACATTGGAACTTCCAGCAAGTGACCTCGCTTACGTTGGCTATGACGGACACTGGATTCTTGAAGCGGGAGACTTCCGCATGGCAATAGGAGATCAGACACTAAATATCAGAGCTGCCAAAACTTATCGGTGGACTATTCCAAATCGTTAAAATACAGATAGAAAATGATGAAAAAGATTATTCTGACTATGGCTGTAGCTGCATTCTCTACAGCGTCATGGGCACAAGCGCCCCAGCTTCGGGCTGATAATATTGATGAAGTGCTCAATGCGATGACATTGCGTGAGAAGGCGACATTACTGGTTGGTGAATTGGCCGCTAATCAGAATGCCCAGGGAACCCAAATAGGTAATACGGAAAAATATATACCCGGTGCAGCGGGAAATACTTATGGTATCCCCCGCTTGGGAATACCGCCTACGGTAATGGCCGACGGACCTGCCGGTTTGCGCATCTATACCAAGCGCAATTACGATAGCAAGACCTACAATTGTACGGGTTTTCCTATCGGTACAAGTCTTGCTGCATCCTGGAACGAGGACATGGTATATCGTGCCACTGAGGCTATGGGGAATGAAGTGCTTGAATATGGAGTGGATGTGTTATTGGCTCCTGGCAATAATATCCAGCGAAATCCTCTCTGTGGCCGTAACTTCGAGTATTTCTCTGAGGATCCCGTGCTTAGCGGCAATATAGCAGCCGCTTATATCAATGGTATTCAAAGTAACGGTGTCGGCACTTCACTTAAGCACTATGCTTTCAACAATCAGGAAACACGGCGTTTAGGTAATGACGCCAAAGTGTCGCAACGAGCTGCTCGCGAGATTTATCTCAAACCATTTGAAATTGCTGTGAAAAAGTCACAGCCATGGACTGTGATGAGTTCTTACAATAAGGTCAATGGTGAGTACACCAATTCGCGTCGTGATTTGCTCACTGATATTCTTCGTAATGACTGGGGATATGAAGGGATAGTAGTAACTGATTGGGGAGGATACTTTGATGCGGTTAAGTGCCTTACTGCCGGTAATGACCTTGTAGAACCGGGCTCACCTCGGTTTATCGATGAGATTGTGGAAGCCGTGGAAAGCGGTAAACTCGATCAGAAGTATGTTGATGCTTGTGTGCGTCGCATGCTGGCATATGTTGTTAAAACACCGCGTTTTAAGAAATATAAATTCGGTAGTAATCCCGATCTGAAAGCACACTCTCAGATTGTGCGTGAAGCTGCTGCCGAAGGTACGGTTCTGCTGAAGAACGATGCACATTTGCTGCCGCTCAAGCCTATGGAGAAAGTAGCTCTTTTCGGTTGCGGTTCTTATCGGCTTATTGCCGGTGGCACCGGTTCGGGTGATGTGAATAAGGCCTACATTGTGTCGCTTGTCGAAGGTATGCGTAAAGCTGGCTTTAACGTAGACGATGATTTGGTAACGGAATATACTGAATATCTGAGAACTTACGATGAAAGGATGTACAAGTTGGAATGGTGGCAGCGGAATCCTATAGCTCCGGAATTCATTCCGAAAACTTTGCCGGATGTCGTTAATAATAATAATATTGCTATCATCACCATCCAGCGTCAATCGGGCGAAGGCCGTGACCGATTAGCTGCGGACTTTGAACTTGACGCTGATGATAGAGCACTGCTTACGCAGGTATCTGATGCATTCCATAAGGTAGGAAAGAAAGTTGTGGTAGTGCTCAATGTCGGTGGAGCCATAGAGACAGCTTCTTGGAAAGATATTCCAGACGCTATTTTGTTGCCATGGCAGTGCGGGCAGGAAATCGGGCACAGCGTTGCCGATATGCTGGTCGGCAAGGTAGCGCCGTCGGGACATTTACCTATGACATTACCTGAAAAACTGAGCGACCATGCTTCTACGAAAAATTTTCCGCTTGATTCTCCCGATATAAGCGGTTGGGGAGAGGAAGGCAAGAACGAGCGTAAAAACATAGATTATACCAACTATGAAGAAGGTATCTATGTGGGTTACCGTTGGTTCGACAAGAAGGGACTGAACGTATCTTATCCTTTTGGATATGGATTGACATATACTACTTTCGAATTTGATGGATTAAAGCTGAGTATAAAGCAGGGAACTGCACTTTCTGACGAGGTAATAGAGGTCAGTGTCAATGTGAAAAACATAGGGAAAACTGCCGGTAAACAAGTTGTCCAAGTCTATGTGACGGCCCCTAAAGGAAATCAAGACAAGCCGGTACAGGAACTGAAAGGCTTCGCCAAAACTCGTTTACTGAAACCCGGTGAGAGTCAGGTTGTCACAGTTTGTATTCCAAAAATAGATTTGGCATCCTTTTATGCCAAGAAGTCTGCCTGGGTAGTTGATGCGGGTACATATATATTTCGTGTAGGCGATAACAGCCGGAATATCCTTTGCGAAAGCAAAATAAAGATTAAAAAGCAACAAGAGACAGTTAGTATCAGTTTATAAGAGATATTTAGGATAGAGCCCGGTGTTTTTTAACTACCTCCTCCATAATGTGTTTATTTGAAAAGCATCTGTTATACTATCACGAATCTAATTTATATAGTTGGTAATTAGTATGTTGAAGCGTGACAGATAGGTGTGATAAATAAAATTGTTTACAACTATCTGTCACGCTTGTATTGTCCTTATTTGGGTTGACTGGTTTAACTTCGTAATCTCATATCAGGTTGTTTTGGTTCACTACATAAAACGGCCGGTTTATATTCATTGGAAGAAAATATCTTGCGTGTTAATCAATAGGTCGGTAATTGGGGTAAATTATTGGCTATCAGTATGAAACTTTTGGCTTTAATAGCCGAAATGGAAAGTATCATGCTTGAAAACAAAGAGTTTCAGTAGGGAAAACTGTTGGTTTCATTAGGGTATGTCAAAACTAAAGTTCGCTTACTGTTTGTTTTTTTTAGGCACGTATTACCGTATATCACGGAAAAAAATAAAAATAATCTGTATTTTCCGTGTATTCCGTGTCTAAAAGAAATCATCAAGTGTATTTGGACATACCCTCGTGGAAGTTATCTCACATCTGCTCCCCACATCATCTTATTCCGCAACGTATCGAAAAAGATGTGATTGAATCGTTTCACTACCTTTATGGAATAGTCCGCACGTGAAATAGTGAGCCGCGTAGTCTCCTTGCACGATTCGCTCCGTCCGTCGACGGCTACGAGGAAGTTGTGGCTACGGCTTTCCACATCGAGCGTGATTTCCCAGTCGTCGCAGATGACAATGGGACGTACATTCAGGCTGTGAGGGGCAACGGGGGTGATGGCGATGGTCTTGCTGTGAGGCACGATGACCGGGCCGCCCACACTTAGCGAATAGGCGGTGGAACCGGTAGGGGTGGCAATGACCAGTCCGTCGGCCTGATAAGTGGTGAGGTGTGCTCCGTTGATGGCGGTATGGATGCTTATCATGGACGAACTGTCGCGTTTCAGTACGGCTATTTCATTGAGGGCGTACGGATATTCCATCAGTTTTTCATCATCGCACTTCAACTGCAATACGCTGCGTTCCTCTACTTTATAGTGGTTGTTGTAGATTTCGTCAATCGTTTCTTCCATTTCTTCGGGCGATATGTCGGCCAGAAAGCCGAGGCGTCCCGTATTGATGCCCAGAATAGGAATGTTTTTCTTGCCTACACGGCTGGCGGCTTTCAAAAACGTGCCGTCACCGCCGATGCTGATAACCATATCGGCACGGAAATCGTCACCGTCGAACAATTCGGCGGGCGGAATGTTGAGGTGTAGGTCGGAAGTCAGGAAATTATAGAACTCGCGGCAGACACAGAGTTGTGCCTGATGCTGAGCCAGCAGGCGGAAAAGATTTTCGGCATGCGATGACTTTTTCGCCTGGTAGGTATTTCCGAATATGGCAAATTTCATAATTGTTTTCTGTTTTTGTAAGATGCAAAAATAGTTTTTTTCTCAGAATGCTGCCAACATATTGCTATTATTTGTACTTTTGCCCCAAACTATAAGCCGAATTATGACTAGATTAAGTGTAAATATTAATAAAGTAGCGACATTGCGTAACGCACGTGGAGGAAATGTGCCTAATGTTGTAAAAGTGGCGTTGGATTGCGAGAGTTTTGGAGCCGACGGTATAACGGTGCATCCGCGTCCCGATGAAAGACATATCCGTAAGAGCGATGTTTACGACCTGCGTCCGTTGTTGCGCACGGAGTTTAATATAGAGGGATATCCCGCACCCGAATTTATCGACTTGGTGCTGAAAGTGAAACCGCATCAGGTAACGTTGGTTCCGGATAGCCCCACTCAGTTGACTTCCAACTCCGGCTGGGACACGAAAGCCAATCTGGAGTTTCTGACCGAAGTGCTGGAAGCGTTCAATACCGCCGGTATCCGTACGTCGGTATTCGTGTCTACCGATGCAGAGATGATAGAGTATGCCGCCAAAGCCGGTGCCGACCGGGTGGAACTCTATACCGAACCCTATGCTACGGCATTTCCTAAAAATCCGGAAGCTGCGGTAGCTCCTTTTGTGGAAGCAGCCAGAACGGCGCGCAGCCTGGGACTGGGACTGAATGCAGGCCATGACCTGAGTCTGGAAAATCTGAATTATTTCTATAAAAACATACCCTGGCTGGATGAGGTCTCTATCGGTCATGCGCTGATTAGCGATGCTTTGTATCTGGGATTGGAACGTACCATTCAGGAATATAAAAACTGTCTCCGCTGATGAATCTTATGTTGTTATTGGCCCAAGTGGCTCCGGCGTTGGCCGATTCTGTTGCCGGCGCCAATCCGGTACTTACTCCCATTGCCGCTCCCGATGAAATGAACCTGTGGAGCATGGCTGTCAAGGGTGGTTGGATTATGGTAGTGCTCGGAGTACTCTCCGTAGTGTGCTTCTATATTCTGTTCGAGCGCAATTACGTTATCCGTAAGGCGGGCAAGGAAGACCCTATGTTTATGGATAAGATCAAGGATTATATTCTGGGTGGTGAGATTAAGGCCGCCATTGCCTATTGCCGCAGTGTGGATACGCCTTCGGCACGGATGATAGAGAAAGGTATCAGCCGGTTGGGACGCCCGGTGAATGATGTGCAGGCAGCCATAGAGAATGTCGGCAACATCGAAGTGGCGAAACTGGAAAAGGGGCTGACCATCATGGCTACCATTTCGGGCGGCGCTCCGATGATTGGTTTCCTGGGTACGGTGACCGGTATGGTGCGTGCTTTCTTTGAAATGGCGAATGCCGGTAATAATATCGACATCACCCTGCTTTCCGGCGGTATATACGAGGCTATGATTACTACGGTAGGCGGTCTTATTGTGGGCATCATCGCCATGTTCGCCTACAATTACCTGGTGACGCTGGTGGACGGTGTGGTAAATAAAATGGAAGCCAAGACAATGGCTTTCATGGACTTGCTGAACGAGCCTGCCAAATAAATCATAATTCATAAATCAGAAACAACGACCGTGTTACAACGTAGAGCAAAAATATCACCCAATTTCAGTATGGCGTCCATGACGGATGTTATATTCCTGCTGTTGATTTTCTTTATGATTACTTCTACGGTAGTATCACCGAATGCAATCAAGGTATTGCTTCCGCAGGGAAAACAGCAGACATCCGCCAAGCCGCTGACAAGGGTTATCATTGATAAGGACTTGAACTACTACGCCGCTTTCGGTAATGATAAGGAACAGGCGCTGGCTTTGGACGAGCTGACTCCTTTTCTGCAATCGTGCGCAGCGAAAGAGCCCGAAATGTATGTGGCATTGTATGCCGATGAGTCCGTCCCCTATCGGGAAATTGTGAAGGTGCTGAATATCGCTAATGAGAATCATTTCAAGATGGTGCTGGCTACACGCCCGCCTGAGAATAAGTAAACGGTGTTAACCGTAAATAGCTAAATCGTAAATCGGAACGGTGAATCGGAAGAAGAAAGGAAAATATATAGGATTGGCAGGTGCGCTGTTGGTGCACGTTGTTGTCATTGCCCTTTTGATACTGGTGGGATTTACCTTGCCCGAACAGTCGGAGGAAGGCGGTGTGCCCGTGATGATGGGAGAAACGCCCGATGCGTGGGGGGCTGCCGACCCTTCTTTGGTTGAAGTGGAGACGATGCCGGAAGAGGCCGCTCCGGAAATGCCGGAAGAGGCGGAGCAGGAGATGCTGACGCAGGAAGATGAAGAAACCGTTGCCATAAAGCCTAAGGCGGAAGAAAAGAAGAAAGAGGTGAAGAAACCCGAAAAGAGCGCTGCCGAGAAAGCCGAAGAGGCGCGTAAGCTGGCTGCGGAAAAAGCGGAGCGTGAACGGAAGGCAGTCGAAGAAGCTGCCCGCAAACGTGTAGCAGGAGCTTTCGGCAAAGGTGCGCAAATGGGCAGCAAGGGTGCTACGGAAGGAACCGGTGTGCAGGGAAGTCCTACGGGAAACTCTTCGGAAGGGGCAACTGCCGGGACCGGCGGATACGGGACCTTTAACCTTGGCGGACGCTCCATAGGCGAGGGCGGATTGCCGCGTCCTGTATATAATGTGCAGGATGAGGGAAAAGTGGTGGTTACCATTACCGTAAATCCTGCCGGACAGGTTATCGGCACCAGCATCAACCGCCAGACGAATACCGTAAACCCCGCCTTGCGGAAAGCTGCCGAAGACGCGGCGAAGAAAGCGAGGTTCAATACGGTAAGCGGATTGAGTAACCAGACGGGGACGATTACATATTATTTTAATCTAAAATAAGAGGAGAAACTATTATGGGTACAGTTTATGTGTTTTTTGCAGACGGTTTTGAAGAAATAGAGGCTTTCACTTCGGTCGATGTAATGAGACGTGCGGGGTTGAATGTGGAAATGATTACGGTTACTCCTGACGAGATTGTGAAGGGCGCTCATGGCGTACCGGTGCTTTGTGACAAGAATATCGTGAACTGTGACTTTTTCGACGCTGATTTGATATTGCTTCCGGGCGGCATGCCGGGTGCGGCCACTTTGGAGAAGTGCGATGACTTGCGCAGACTGATTTTACGCTTTGCCGAAGAAAACAAACCGATTGCAGCCATTTGCGCCGCTCCTATGGTGCTCGGCAAACTGGGACTGTTGAAAGGTAAGAAAGCTACTTGCTATCCGGGTTTTGAACAATATCTGGAGGGTGCCGACTACACTGGAGCGATGGTGGAAAAAGACGGCAATGTCATTACAGGAAAAGGTCCGGGCGCTGCCATGGAGTTTGCTTTGGCGGTGGTGGAATTGCTGCAGGGCAAGGATAAAGTTGCCGAATTGAAAGAGGCGATGATTGTCTGATTGTAAATTATGAAGGGGCTGTGTGAATCCAATGAAGTATGTTCTGATTGTAGCCGGCGGTAAAGGTTTGCGCATGGGATGCGAACTTCCCAAACAATTTCTTCCGATAGGGGGAAAGCCTGTATTGATGCGTACCATAGAGGCCTTTTATGCGTATAGCCCGGAGATACGGATAATATTGGTGCTTCCATGCAACCAGCAGGCTTACTGGAATGAGTTGTGCCGGAAACATGGTTTTTCAATCCCTCATCAAATCGCAGACGGCGGAGAAACACGCTTCCATTCGGTGAAGAACGGACTGGCATTTGTTACAACACCGGGCTTGGTCGGAGTGCATGACGGGGTACGCCCTTTTGTGGCTCAGGAGGTTATAGCCCGTTGTTACTCCCTGGCTGCCGGGAAGCAGGCGGTGATTCCTGTGACGGATGTGGTGGAGACGGTGCGTCATTTGGTTGGCGAAGGAAGTGAAACTGTCAGCCGCGACGCATACAAGCTGGTACAGACTCCGCAGGTGTTTGATGCGGATTTGCTGAAACAGGCTTATGAGCAGCCTTATACTTCGCATTTTACGGATGATGCCTCGGTGGTCGAGGCATTGGGCAAGCCCGTTTATCTGACGGAAGGTAACCGGGAAAACATAAAGATAACCACTCCCTTTGATTTGAAAATAGCTGCCGCCCTTTTGGACTCATGTTCGATTTAACTACGCGTGACATAAAATATCTGTCGGGCGTCGGGCCGCAGCGTGCTTCGGTGCTCAATAAGGAATTGGGCATCTTTTCCTTCCATGATTTATTGTATTATTTCCCTTATAAATACGTAGACCGCAGCCGCATCTATCGCATCCGTGAAATAGACGGTGCGATGCCTTATATCCAGTTGAAAGGCGAAATCTTAGGCTTTGAAACGGCGGGTGAAGGACGGCAACGGCGGCTGATAGCTCACTTTTCGGACGGTACGGGGATAGTCGACCTGATTTGGTTTCAAGGCATCAAATATCTGATAGGAAAGTACAAGGTTCATCAGGAATATATCGTATTCGGCAAACCTACGGTGTTTAACGGCAGGATAAACATTGCGCATCCGGACATAGACCCGGCTTCCGAACTGAAGCTCTCTGCCATGGGGTTGCAGCCCTATTACAATACGACGGAGAAGATGAAGCGAAGCTCGCTCAACTCGCACGCCATTGAGAAGATGATGAAAAGCCTCGTCGGGCAGTTGAACGAACCTCTGCCCGAAACGCTTTCTCCCGCCCTGCTGGCAGAGCACCATCTGATGCCGCTGACGGATGCTTTGATGAATATCCATTTCCCGTCCGGTCCGGATGTGCTGCGAAAAGCGGAGTACCGCCTGAAATTCGAGGAACTGTTCTATGTCCAGTTGAACATACTGCGTTATGCCAAAGACAGGCAGCGCAAATACCGGGGGTATGTTTTTGAGAAAGTGGGGGATATATTCAACGGCTTTTATTCCCGCAATCTTCCTTTTGAGTTGACGAACGCTCAGAAACGCGTGTTGAAGGAGATACGCCGGGACTTGGGTGCGGGCAGGCAGATGAACCGTCTTTTGCAGGGAGATGTGGGGAGCGGAAAGACATTGGTGGCGTTGATGAGTATGCTGATTGCGCTTGATAACGGTTATCAGGCATGTATGATGGCGCCTACCGAAATATTGGCAAACCAACATTACGAAACGATTCGTGAACTATTGTACGGAATGGATGTACGGGTTGAACTGTTGACCGGTTCAATCAAAGGCAAACGGAGAGAAGCCATTCTTTCCGGCCTGCTGACAGGAGATGTACAGATACTTATCGGTACGCACGCCGTCATTGAAGATACCGTGAACTTTGCATCATTGGGACTGGTTGTCATCGACGAACAGCACCGTTTCGGCGTGGCCCAGCGTGCCCGTTTGTGGACAAAAAGCGTACAGCCGCCTCATATTTTGGTCATGACCGCGACTCCCATACCGCGGACTCTGGCAATGACGCTTTATGGCGATCTGGATGTATCGGTCATTGATGAGCTTCCGCCGGGAAGAAAGCCGATTGCTACCATTCATCAGTTCGACAGCCATCGCGTAAGCCTGTATCGTTCCGTACGCAAACAGATTGACGAAGGACGTCAGGTTTATATCGTTTATCCTTTAATCAAGGAGAGCGAAAAGATTGACCTCAAGAATCTGGAAGAAGGCTATCTGCATATCTGTGAGGAGTTTCCCGATTGTAGGGTTTGCAAGGTGCACGGGAAAATGAAACCTGCCGAAAAGGATGCGCAAATGCAGTTGTTCGTTTCCGGCGAGGCGCAGATAATGGTTGCCACCACGGTTATTGAAGTCGGTGTGAATGTACCTAACGCTTCCGTGATGATAATAGAGAATGCCGAACGTTTCGGACTTTCCCAGCTTCATCAGCTCCGGGGGCGCATCGGCCGCGGATCGCACAAGTCCTACTGCATTTTGATGACGGACGCCCGTCCGGAGGATGAGCAATGGGAGAAGCTGCGCATCGTGGAAACTACGGCGAATGGATTTAACCTGGCGGAACAGGATTTGAGGCTACGCGGCCCTGGAGACGTGCTGGGTACGTCCCAGAGCGGCTTGAAGGGAGTACGTTTTGAGGAATGGCTGCTGGATGCGCGCCTGATTCAC
>ENA-ORNO01000089-ORNO01000089.1-human-gut-metagenome-genome-assembly--contig:-NODE-89-length-62814-cov-4.871732_pt1 | contig 62814 bp, 61 predicted proteins | sample MGYA00242117_ERZ509026 | MGnify/ENA primary metagenome ERZ509026 (study PRJEB26280, sample SAMEA2338710) | human gut metagenome | biome: human gut; feature: human-associated habitat; material: faeces... | reverse complement strand
TACATCACTCACTCCGCCACCCGCCAGATACTTCATTGCCAGCACATGGGCATCCGCCAGGTCCAGCACATGAATATAGTCACGAAGACAGGTACCGTCAGGCGTAGGATAATCCGTCCCATAGATGGAAATATGGTCGCGTACCCCCTGTGCCGTTTTCAAAATCAAAGGAATCAGATGGGATTCAGGCTGATGATCCTCTCCGATCATTCCGCCTTCCGCCGCGCCTGCCGCGTTAAAATAGCGGAGTGCCACATAGCTTAATCCGTACGCCGCAGTAAAATCACGCATCATATCCTCGATGACAAGTTTCGTCCTGCCATACACATTGGTCGGATTATGGGGAAAATCTTCTTCAATAGGTGTTTTCTCCGGCTCCCCATATACCGCTGCCGTGGAAGAAAAGACGATTTTATCCACGCCTGCTTTTCTCATTCCCAGGAGCAAATGAAGCGTCCCTTCCACATTATTGGAATAATATTTGCCCGGTTCTACCATGGATTCTGCCACAAGACTGGATGCAGCAAAATGAATCACACCGTCAATTTCATAGCGTTTCATAGTTTCTGCCACAAAAGCAATATCATGGATATCGCCCTCGATAAAAGCAACCTCTTCAGGCACTGATTCACGGTGCCCGGTAGACAGGTTATCAAAAACAAAAGGAGTAAATTCTTCTGACTTCATCAGTGCTCTTACTGTATGTGAACCGATATATCCCGCACCGCCTGTTACAAGAATATTCATTCTATGTTCCTTTCTACAAGAAATACAGACTTATAAAGAATTTCCCACTACCAGTCTTTCGTCAAGTTTTTCAAGTATGTATGGAAATCATCCCCCAAATCATCTCTTCGGAGCGCATATTCCACAGTGGCTTTCAAAAAGCCCAGCTTATCTCCGGTATCATATCGTTTGCCCTCAAAACAGTATGCGTACACATTCCCTGCATGAGCCATGACACGGAGTGCATCGGTCAACTGTATTTCTCCGCCTTTTCCCGGCGCAGTCTGTTCAAGTACCTCAAAAACTTCCGGTGTAATCACATATCGTCCCAATGCTGCCACACGGCTCGGTGCTTCAGAAATGGACGGTTTTTCTATCATATCATCCACCTTCAGAAGCCCCTTATCATTGATTTCCTTTCCGGCAATAATTCCGTAAGCAGACACCCGCTCCGGCGCTACACACTGGCAGCCAATCACAGTTCCGCCGGTTTGTTCATATTGTTCCATAAGCTGTTTCAACGCAGGCTTCTCCGGGTGGTATACGACATCATCACCAAGAATGACACCGAACGGCTCGCCGTCCACGAAATCTTTCGCACAGAGAATCGCGTCTCCCAGCCCCCGCATATACTGCTGCCGGACATAATGGATTTTAATGGAAGAAATTTTCCTGATTTCTTTTAAAACGGATATCTTTCCATGTTCATACAAATGGGATTCCAGCTCGGGAGACGAATCGAAATGATCTTCAATTGCCCGTTTCGCATGACCGCTGATGATTAAGATCTGGTCGATACCGCTTTCCAGAATTTCTTCTGCAATATATTGGATTGTCGGCTTATCAACAATGGGCAGCATCTCTTTCGGCATGGCTTTTGTCGCAGGAAGAAACCGTGTGCCGAATCCTGCAGCCGGAATAACTGCTTTCCTTATTTTCTGCATAAAGTACCTCCTCAAATTTTTATTTCTTAGAAGATTATTTTCTCATATTCAATAACACTAAACTGCTAAGCGGCATAGAGGTATCTTCGGTCATTTCCGCAAGCACTTTCTTAATAGGATTCAAGTATCTCTTTCTGTTTCCCCAGCGGCTGCCGCACTTATCATAGAGATGAGACCAACAAAAAGTATATCTCTCAAATGTTTTTTTTGTCCATTTTTTCAACCATATCATAGAGGATTTTGACAACTTCTCCGGCACTTTCCACATGACTGGTACCGCAGGCGTTTTCCATTTGTTTCCTTTTTTCGGGATTCGCAAGGATATATCTGACCGTTTCCGCCAGTTCTCCCCGTTTCACCCATTCCGCGCAGCCGAGTCCGCTTAAAAATGCAGCGTTTGCCCGTTCCTGCCCGGGAAGCGTATTCACCAAAACCATGGGCTTGTTCATGACAATCGCTTCCGTACAGGTAAGCGCCCCCGGTTTTGTCACCAGCAGTTCGCAACGCCCCATGATACGGGCTACTTTATTCGTATAGCTGTGCAGTTCCACAGGATGGCGGAGTCTTTCTGCCAAAGCCGCCACTTCTTCATAAAGGCTTATATTCTGTCCTGTGATGACAATGAACCTTGCTATTTCATCCACTTCATCCATACGTTTCAAGTCATCAGCAATCCTGCCGAGGCCAAGACCGCCTCCCATGACAAGTACTGTTCCCTTTTCCGGAACCGGACGGCGGGCGCTCTCCTCATAAAAAGACTTCCTCACGGGGATCCCCGTCGTATGGATAATATCGGAAGAAATACCATACCGCGAAAGCAACGATGCCAGTTCAGGCGTCGCCACACAGTATCCGTCCAAGTGACGGTCTATCCAAAGCTGATGAATGTCAAAATCAGTAATCACCCCTAAAAGCGGCGTGGTGATATCGCCTTTTTTCTTCAACAAATCAGCGGCCCCCGCAGGAAAGGGATGGGTAAAAATCAAAGCGTCCGGATTCAATACCCGGATAAGCCGTTTCATTCTCCTGCGGAAACTTAAAGATAAAAGCGCCTGCGACGTTTTTCCGAAGCTGCTCTTTTGTGAATTGCTGTACAGGCTGTCATATATATCAGGAATAAGCCTGATCATCTGCAGATATGTCCGCTTGATGATCTGATCCACAGACAGCACATCACGGGATACGAAATCAAGCACGCGAACAGAATCCTCAGGATGCATCTCCTTGATGGATTCCGCGATGGCTCTCGCCGCCTGGCTGTGTCCTGTGCCGATACTGGCTGTTAATATAAAAAACCTGCGGGATTTTTTCTCAGGCATCAAAATTCCCTTCTTCCGATTTTATCTTTGCTCATTATAGCATACCGGGCAGCTCAGACGGTAAAGGGGAAATGAAATCAGGAATCGGGGCATCAGAAAAGCCCCCAATAGCGGAGGCTCCATTATTCTTATCCTTTTAATCCACGGCTCTGGCGGTCCATGTCTTCGACAACGATATCAAAGATATCTCCCACAGTGGCGCAATATTGAAGAAGAAACCATGGCTCATTCGTATGAAAATGAATTTTCACCAAATTCCCTACCTGCACGACAATGAGACAGTCGCCTTTCAGATTCTTATTGATATGCTTTGAAATTTCCTCCTTCTTTAAATTTTCGCCTTCAATCAGTAATTGCGTATCATATTTGAATTCAATCATCATGATCCCCCATTCTGATTTCCTTGTCAGAAACCTTAAACAGTATATTGCATTTGAGAATGAATTTCAAATTTTATGTTTCATTTCCACAAGATAAAAACCCGCGAAACTTCCGCAGTTTTTCTGTCATTCTCTGCCGTTCCAGCAATATGTACACATCTTTGACGGGTCTATCCCTGCGGCATCAAGCATATCGTCCAGGCGGTTATATCCCAGCGAAGTAAACCCCATCCGCTTACAGATTTTTTCCACCATCTTGTGATAGCGGTCGGAGTCGGGATCCGCATAATCATCGAGAACGGTCCGGTCCACGTTTTCTCCTTCCTCTTCTGCAATAACACGGCGGGCAATCAGTTCCATTTCCGAATTGGAACGGGAAAAATTCAGATACTTGCAGCCAAACAAGATGGGCGGACACGCTGCACGGGCATGAACCTCTTTTGCGCCGCTTTCAAAAAGAAACTCCGCCGTTTCCCGAAGCTGCGTCCCTCTGACAATGGAATCATCCACCAGAACCATTCGTTTCCCTCTAATCAGTTCATGAATGGGGATCAATTTCATTTTTGCAATCAAATTACGCTTCGACTGGATTGTCGGCATAAAAGAACGCGGCCAGGTAGGCGTATACTTTACAAGCGGCCGCGAAAAGGGCACGCCCGACCGGTTGGCATACCCCATGGCATGGGCAATCCCTGAATCAGGGACGCCGGCAACGATATCCACATCTTCTTTTGTAAATCCGTCACGTTCCGCCATCGCCATCCCGCAGTGATAACGCATTTCCTCCACGGACACGCCTTCATAATGGGCAGATGGATAGCCGTAGTAAATCCACAGAAACGTGCATATACGCATATCTTTTCCGGGAGCGACAAGCGTCTTTACTCCCTCCGGTGTAAGTACGGCAATTTCTCCGGGACCGAGTTCACGGTCATCTTCATATTCCAGATTCAAGTATGAACAGGATTCAAAAACAGCACAATAGCCGTCCTCTTTTCTGCCGATCACTACGGGTGTCCTCCCCAACTTATCACGGGCACAGTATAAACCATCCGGCGTAAGCAGAAGAAGCGTCAGTGCGCCGTCTATTCTCTCCTGGGCATAACGGATCCCCTCTATCAGATTATCTTTCTGGTTAATCAGCGTCGCCACAAGTTCCGTCGCGTTAATATCGCCGCCACTCATTTCCAGAAAGTGGGTACCCCCTTTTTGAATTATTTCTTCCGTTAACTCATCCATATTATTAATTTTTGACACTGTTGCCAACGCGTATGTGCCGTGATGAGAGCGGACAATCAGCGGCTGCGCTTCATAATCGGAAATACAGCCTAATCCCAAGTTTCCTCTCATCTGGTGAATATCACTGTCAAACTTCGTCCGGAACGGCGTATTTTCAATATTGTGGATGGATCTGTCAAAACCGTCTTCTCCGTAAAAAACCATACCCGCCCGCCTTGTCCCCAGATGAGAATGGTAATCTGTTCCGAAGAATACATCAAACACACAATCCGATTTCAGCGCCGCTCCAAAAAATCCGCTCATAATATCCTCTTTTTCTATGACTGACAATGAAATTAAAATATGTACACATCCATTATAAAGGATATTAAAAACATAATATAGCCGCAGTAATTATACTTTCGTTAAAATATTAGGATTTTTTTCTGAACAAAACAGCCCTCACGGTTCTTGACTTATCTCTATCATCTTTTGGGGTAAAAGAGCCCATAATGCGCTGCCGCACAAATTAAACGGCAGCGTCTTTTACATTCTGCTTCCTGACTCCCACAGCCGTTTCCCGTCTTCCATTATTCGTTCTCTCACATAAGCATCGCGCCGACAGTCCCTAAAATTATAAATACCAGGAACGCAATCACCCACGGAAATACCAGAAGCAGTTCCGTTATATCCTTGAGTATATAGAAAAGATTCATCGGTTCTATGCCGTCTGCCTGTACGCTTGTCAATTTCCCCTCCGGACCGATGAGCTTCACCAGCGGATAATTGTACAAACGGATACGTCCAACGGACATCCAGAGGATAAGTGAGCAGGGAACTGACAGACAGAGCCATACCACCATGGCAGACCAGCAGATCGGCCCCGTCATCCCGCTGCCGTAATAAATCAAAAGTGCGAAAACAGCAGGCAAAAAGTTGAGCAAAAGCAGGAATACCCCAATCTGTATCCACCGCTCCCATGAATAAAAGCTGATTTTTACGGGAGCCATCTTCCCTTTAACCTTTTCAAAGAAGACGGGAGCCTCGAAATCTTTTTCAGGAAACGCCTCTTCTTTTACGATGAGACGGATCCCTTTTCTTTCTGCCCGGCAGTTCTTCCCCTGCCGGATAATCTTTCTGATCCTGGCAGACCTGCCGTCACTGAATCCCGCAAAGAAAATGATGCCGAATACAAGCCCCACCATCCCCGCAACATACACCTCGTAATCAAAAAGGAACAGCATCACGATGAATACGAAAACTGTCATAAGGAGCGGTTCAACGATCCAGGGCCAGCTTTTCTTTTTTTCTCCTACAGAGACAGCAATTCTCCCTGTCTGGCCGTTAACCGCCGCAAGCTTTCCTTTTCCGGCGATGATATAGAGCGGAAGAAGGGCGGGAATGCTTAATAGGTTTTCTCCTTTGGCATGAAGCTTGACACCTGATGTTTCCATCACTTTTTCAACAATGGAAAGATAATCCGCTTCCACTTCTTCCAAAACCCGTTGCTCTGCCGCACCGCCTGATATATCGGGCAGCTTCACATGCTGCCCTGCGATATAGCCAAATTCAAAAGGAACAGCACCTTGCCAGTCAAACGGCTCTGCATGGTCAAGAACCATGTTATCCAGCTGATTGGACGTATTTACCGCCATACCATTGATAAAACTTCCGCAGATATATTTTTTATCGGAAAATGCCTGATCCCGGAATACGGTACAGCGGACAGGACCTTTTACGATTTGATAAGGAAGATAATAACCTTTAAGACTTTTTATGTTTTTCTCTACCCATCCCGCTTCCTTTGTCCTCTTATTTTTTACTGCCCATGCCGTAAGCCGCTCTGACGCTTCCTTTTCTGTCAGGACAAAGGGGATAAACACTTCCGGCAAATTATCGCGAAACGTAAAAGCACGCCTTACAAGATTTCCCCCGCAAAACTCACAGCGCCCGACAGCTTCTCCTTCGGGAATCAGTATCTCGGCTCCGCAGTTTTTACAGATATGAACCGATGGATGAATATCCCCGCTGTTTACCCCGGAATGGCGCCTTTTAAGTGCCCGCCATTTTTTTAAACGTTCCACCGGTTCTTTGGCATCTACTTTCTGCCCGCAGTACCGGCACTGATAAATTTGATGGATAATGTCAAACTCTGCCGGTGCTCCGCAGGCAGAACAACGTATTTCCAACGGATTTTTTGATTCCTCTGTCATAAAGATTCCTCCTTACCGCTGCTGCGTCTCTTGCGCCGTTCCTATGAACGGATATACGTTTCTTTCGCAAAGATTCTTGAAATAGGGAATAAATACGGACAGATCCACCGGCACTCCTGCGGAACCCCCCTTCTCCATGACCGCTGACCTGCTGATCCCCTTCATGAACAATTCTTAAATCCCAGCTGCTTCCAAAAGCAGTATTTCTTTTATACACACCATTGTCAAGATAAATCTTCTCCGCATTTTCTACGTCTGTAAGAGCCGCAAATATATTTCCCTTTGTACCAGATGCCATCTGCCTCCGCTCTTCCCCATTATCCCGACAGAATGCTGCCTTTAATGGACACTCTACCCGGCAGGTATGGCGGAAAAAAATAGGTCCCCCATGAATAGGAATTGTCCGGCACATAGGAATGCCCGAACCGAAACCGGAGATAAAAAGAAACCATCTGCCCCTGTGTCATCTCTTTTCTTTCCTTGGTATCACTATAATCAGAAAGTCCGCCGCATTCCGGTAAAATTGAATTGTTTCCCATACAAGCTCCCCACAGCAGCAAGCTCAACCCTGTCGTTCCTGCTGCAGTCCATACCTTTTGTGCATAACCATATCCTCCCTATAGAATTTGTTCCACCGCCCCGTGATTTCCATCCTTATACATAAGAGAGCTTACTCATTTATCAATTTCACCTGTTATCCTCCATTCAAAATCTGATTTTTGATTTCTGTTTTTCCTATCGCCGCGTTCTTTTGATAACAGACGACAGAAGTCGTCAACAAACGGGCAGATTGCGTTTTATGATTTACGACTTCCGGATCCCGATTTCTGTTTCTAATATTAGTATACAAAATTTGGACAAAAAAATAACCTGTCACAAATGACAGGTTTTATCCGCTCCCATAAACCGGATTTTCCACATTCAATTCATGGAAGCGGTTATTTTTCAGATGGCAGGTTTTATTTTGCTTCTGCTACCGCTTTCATAGCCGTGCGGGCCGCAGAAATTGTTCTTTCCAAATCATCTTCGCTGTGCGCATAAGACATAAAAAGTGTTTCAAAGGGAGAGGGTGCCAGGTAGATCCCCTGTTCCAGCATGGACAGGAACCACGCCTTGAACTTCTTTCCATCACATGCGCAGGAATCTTCATAGTTAAGGACAGGTTTATCATTAAAGAAGAGGCAGAACATGGATCCCGACTGATGGACCTGTACCGCCACACCGGCTTCTGCTGCCGCATCCAGCCAGCCGCCGAGCAGCCTCTTTGTCTTTTCTTCCAATATTTTATAGAAATCGGGAATAGTCCTGATCATTTGAAGCGTTTCCAGTCCGGCAGTTACCGCCAGGGGATTTCCTGACAAAGTTCCTGCCTGATAAACGGAACCGTCAGGCGCAATGCAGTTCATGATATCCCTTTTCCCTCCATAAGCCGCCGCAGGTAAACCGCCGCCGATAATTTTCCCAAGGCATGTCATATCGGGAATAATACCGTACTTTCCCTGTGCGCCATGGAGTTCTGTACGGAAACCACACATGACTTCATCAAAAATCAGGACAGTGCCATGCTTTTCTGTTTCACGGCGAAGTGTCTCCAAAAAACCGTCAACAGGAAGGACACACCCCATATTTCCTGCCACCGGTTCTACAATGACTGCAGCAATCTCTTCACCTTCGTCATCCATCTTTTTTACAAAAGCATCAATATCGTTATAAGGAACAACGACCGTGTCTTTTGCCGTGCCTTTTGTGACACCCGCGCTGTCAGGACTGCCGAAAGTCGCTGCACCCGATCCGGCTTTCACAAGGAGGCTGTCGCCATGCCCATGATAGCAGCCGGCAAATTTCAATATTTTATCTCTTCCTGTATAACCGCGGGCAGCACGAAGAGCACTCATCGTCGCCTCCGTTCCGGAAGAAACAAGTCTTATTTTTTCAATGGACGGGTAGAAAGCAGTAACCAGTTTGGCCAGTTCTGTTTCTATCACCGTCGGTGCGCCGTAGCTCGTACTGTTTTCCGCCGCTTTTTGAATCGCGGAAATCACTCGGGGGTGGGCATGTCCCAAAATCATAGGTCCCCAGGAGCCGACATAGTCTATATAGGTATTTCCATCAATATCGGTAATATGCGATCCTTTTGCCGATGCAATAAACGGCGGCGGACAGTCCATATGCGGATAGGAACGGACCGGGCTGTTCACTCCGCCGGGCATGTAATTCCGCGCCTCTTCAAAAGCCGCTTTCGAACGGAACAGGTTCATCATCTTCCCGCCTCCTCTTTCAGCCACCTTGCCGCGTCAAGAGCATGATAGGAAATAATCATATCTGCCCCTGCCCGCTTCATTGACAAAAGGGTTTCCATGACAATCCTCTTTTCATCAATCCATCCGTTAGCAGCAGCCGCTTTCACCATGGCATATTCACCGCTCACATTATACACTGCCACAGGACGGTTGATCCGCTGACGGACCTGATGAACAATATCCAGGTAAGCAAGGGCAGGCTTCACCATGATGATATCGGCGCCTTCTTCCATGTCCAAATCCACTTCCTTCATCGCCTCACGGCTGTTCGCAGGATCCATCTGGTATCCGCGGCGGTCGCCGAACCGGGGGGCCGAATCGGCCGCATCACGGAAAGGCCCGTAATACCCTGATGCATACTTTACCGCATAGGACATGACGGATATATGAGAAAACCGATTTGTATCCAGCGCGTTTCGGATGACAGAAATACGCCCGTCCATCATATCGGAAGGAGCAATGATATCCGCACCGGCTTCCGCCTGGGAAACGGCAACTTTCGCCAGCAATTCCAACGTGGAATCATTATCCACTTCATGACCGCAGAGCTGCCCGCAGTGTCCGGAATTAGTATACTGGCAGAGACACACATCACCTACAATAATAAGATCGGGAAATTCTTTTTTGATTGCCACCATTGCCCGCTGTACAGGACTTTCCATATCCCAGGCAGAAGAACCGATGTCATCTTTATAAGAAGGCAGCCCAAATATTTCCACCGCAGGGACCCCGAGACTGACGATTTCCTCCGCCTGTTTGACCGCCTGATCCACAGACAGATGATAGCAGCCGGGCATACTCGGTATTTCTTCTTTCACATTTGGCCCGGGAACAACAAAAATCGGATAAATAAAGTCATTGATTTCCAGAGACGTTTCCCGTACCATGCTGCGGATAGCAGCAGTACGCCTTAAACGGCGCGGACGCAGTGTATTCAATTTCATTCTTTCGCAACTCCTTTCACAATCGCTTCTGTCAGTCCGTCAATTGTAAATGTATCGGAAATAATCTGCGGTTCTAAGCCGTACTTTCGGCAGGCATCCGCAGTAATCGGCCCGATACATGCCAGGGACACTCCGTCAAGCAGTCCCGTTTTCCCGTCCAGCTGGTCTACCAGATTGAATACGGTAGATGAACTGGTAAATGTAATGATATCCACTTCATGATTCACAAGAAGTTCCTTTAATTTTTCTTTATTTTCTTCATCACAAACGGTTTCATAAGCTTCCGCCACATCCACATGGCATCCGTAACCTGTCAGCATTTCAGGCAGTACGCTTCTTGCCACTTTCGCGCGGGGCAGCAGGATTTTGTCTCCCCGACGGACAAGCGGCTTCATTGCTTCTGCCAAATCTTCCGCCTTGTATGCCGGCGGCACGCAGTCTGCCTTGAGGCCGTAGAGGAGCAGCTGCTTATCTGTAGCCGGTCCTATGACAGCAATCTTTACATGACCAAGCGCCCGTGTATCAAATCCTTTTTCATAGATCCTCTTAAAGAAAGCATCTACTCCATTTTGACTGGTAAATACAATCCAGTTATATTCGGCAAGTTTTTCAATTCCCTGATCAATACTTGCCCAGCCATCATTGGGGGATTCAATTTTGATGGATGGAATCTCCGTACAGAATGCCCCCAAGTCTTCCAGCACTTCCGTCAGCCGGGAAGCCTGCGTGCGGGAACGGGTAATGACCACATGCTTTCCGAAAAGCGGTTTATTGTCATACCAGCGCAATTGCTCGCGAAGGTTGACTACATTCCCGACAATAAACACGGATGGCGGCTTGATGCCATATTTCTTTACTGCTTCCGCCGCCTCTCCAAGTGTAGTGGTATATGTTTCCTGATAGGGACGGGTACCCCAGCGGACAAACGCCGCCGGTGTGTCCGCGCTTTTTCCGTAACGGATCAGTTCTTCGGCAATATGCTGCGTACGGCCTACGCCCATAAGAAACACAAGCGTATCCACAGCGCCCGCCAGTTTTTCCCAATGAATGTCAGAATGGTCTTTTGTCGGATCCTCATGTCCCGTGATAACGGCAAAGGATGCCGCCACCTTCCTGTGGGTCACGGGAATACCCGCATAAGCAGGAGCCGCAATCGCCGACGTCACTCCAGGCACTTCCTCAAAGTCCACGCCTGCCGCACGGAGCACTTCGATCTCTTCTCCCCCGCGTCCAAAAACAAAGGGATCTCCCCCTTTTAAGCGGGCAACAATTTTCCCTTCTTTCCCTTTTTCAGCAAGAAGGCGGCTGATATCCTGCTGTGTCATTGTATGGCTGCCGCAGCTTTTTCCTACATAGATGTATTCCGCATTTTTATTGGCAAAACGAAGAATCCGTTTATCTGCCAGATAATCCCCGACAATAACATCCGCTTTTTCAAGACAGCGTTTCCCTTTCAGCGTAAAAAGTTCGGGATCGCCCGGACCTGCTCCGATTAAGTATACCTTTCCCTTCTTCATCCGTTTCTCCTCATCCATCATTTTCTCAATTCCTCTAAAATGCGGCCGCCGCCATCGGCAATCAATGCTTCCGCCAAGCTTTCTCCCAGCTGCTTTGCATCCTGCGTCTGCCCATTAAGGCTCCTTTTGTACATCTCTTTCCCGTCAGGTGATCCAATGAAAGCCACCGCCTCTATATGCCCAAGAAACGGAACCGCATAGATACCTGCAGGCACTTTACAGTCACCGCCGACTTTTCCCAGAAATGCTCGTTCCGCCATTATGCAGGATGCCACTTTTTCATCATGGATAAATTGAATAATCTCCATTGTTTCATCATCGCCGGTTCTCGTTTCAATAGCCATAACTCCCTGCCCCGCCGCAGGTATGCTGTCACAGGTAGAAATATAAGATCGGATCCGTTCTCGCAGTCCAAGCCTTTTCAAGCCTGCCGCTGCAAGAATCACCGCATCATAGTTCCCTTCATCCAAATGCCGGAGTCTTGTCTGCACATTCCCTCGAAGCGTCTTTATCTGCAGATCCGGCCGTAAATGGAGCAGCTGCGCCTGTCGGCGGAGACTGGATGTCCCCACAACCGCCCCTTCCGGCAACTCCTGCAGACTGCCATATTCCAAAGATACAAAAGCGTCCCGCGGGTCTTCTCTTGCCGTCACTGCCGCCAGTTTCAATCCATCGGGAATTACAGCAGTCATGTCCTTCAAAGAATGAACGGCTATATCTGCTTTTTTCTCAAGAAGCAGTTTTTCCAGTTCCTTGATAAAAAGCCCTTTTCCCCCGATTTCAAGAAGAGATCTGTCCAGAATCTGATCGCCTTTCGTCGTCATCGGAAGCAGCTCCACCTGTATTTCAGGATAAGTATCTTCAATCCGTTTCTTCACATATTCTGCCTGCCAAAGTGCCAGCAAACTTTCTCTCGTGGCGATTACAATCTTATCTTTCAACAGCCTTCCCCTTTCCTATATCAAGACTGAACAATGTTTCTACGGCACTCTTGCCTGCACTTTCTTTTTCCGTCCCTGCGTGTTCATGAAGATAAGTCATCGGTTCACGGAGCATTTTTCTCACCAGCATGTGGGTCATATGTTCTATAACCCGCCGCTCTTCCTCTTTTAAATCAGGCAGTTTTCCCATAGCGCGGCGGAGCTCACGTTGACGGATTTGTTCCGCTTTTTCGGAAAGCGACACCATAACGGGCCGCGTACCGAGATAAATAAAGCGGTTCAGAATTGATTTAATTTCCTCTTCAATAATAATGGCTGCCCGCTCCGCTTCCGCTTCCCTGAATTTAATATTATTTTCCACGATTTCCTGCAAGGCATCGATATTGCATAGCGTCACATTCTTTATATTCCCTACTTCCGGCTCAACGTCGCAGGGTACGGCGATATCAATGACCACAAGAGGTTTATTATTTCTTTTCATCATAAGATTCCGCACATCCCAGGCCTTCACGATATACTGGGTTGCTCCCGTAGCTGTGATAAACACATCCACATCTTCTGCCGATGCCACCGCCTCATGAAAAGGCAGCGTCGTTCCATCAAACTTGCGTGCCAGCTCCTCTGCCCGCTTTGGATGGCGGTTTGTCACAACCACTTCCCTGAGCCCTCTCCCCTGCAAATGCTTCACTAAAAGTTCCGCCGCGTCACCCGCGCCGAAGACGAGAGCCTTTTTTCCTTCCAGACTGCCTAAAATTTTTTCCGCCATTTTAACAGCCGCATAACTCACAGAAACAGCACTTGTTGAAATCCGCGTTTCTGTACGGACTCTTTTCCCCGTGGTAATGGCGCGGTGAAAAAGCGTATTTAAAATGGTACGGGTCGCGTGAAGCGCCAAAGCTCCCGTGTAAGCCGTCTTGATCTGGTTAAGGATCTGGCTTTCACCGAGAACCATGGAATCAAGCCCTGAAACAACCCGGAAAAGATGACGGATACATTCTGTACCTGTATAAAAAAAGAAATATTCTTTTTCCGCTTTACTGTTTCCTGAAAGTGTCAAGAAAAAATGATATAATTCCTCTTTATCTCCCTCATCTTTTAAAACAGCATATATCTCTGTGCGGTTACATGTGGAAAGGACAACCGCCTCCTCAATTCCTTCCTGCTCAGACAAATGGAGCAGCCCCTCCCGCGCACTTTCCTCAGAAATAGAAAACTTTTCACGAATATCCACAGAAACAGTTTTATGATTCAGACCTAAGACGGCTAATACCACTGCGTACACGCTCCTCTGCCGCGTCCAGATTTCCCTGAACAACCAATTCCATAACCTGATGTTCAAAAGCAAGACGCCAGAACTTTTCCCTCTGTTCCGCATCCGCCAATCCCTCTTGCAATACCGACCGAAGCGCCCCCATTCTGTCCAGCCATTGTCCATAGGCATCAGGTATTTCAAGGGCAAGCCAGTTTTTCACATACTTTGCCATAGCAGGCGACCGACCTTCGGTGGATACTGTCACCATAAGCCCCTCTTTTTTAATCCGTGCGGGAATGTGGCAATTCCCCAATGCAGGAAAATCCGCCGCGTTATACAAAATACTCTCCTGCTCGGCTTCCTTCTGTACCGACAGCGCAACTTCCTTATCCCCTGCCGCCGTCACCACCATACAAAAGCCGCCGCACATAGGAGCCTCATAACTTTCCCTGCGCCATGAAATACGCCCTTCCCGGAAAAGAGCCTCCAGACCACTGCAGACTTCGGGTGCGATCACTGTCACCGCCGCCTTTTCCTCCAAAAGCGTACAGACCTTTCTTTGCGCTACATGCCCGCCGCCAATAACAAGACAAGCCCTGCCGTCCATTTTTATATTCACAGGATACATAGTACCTTCTTTGGAGATTATCCCATATTGGAAAAACGTTCTACCGCTTTGCTGAACTTCGCAATGGTTTCTTCCGCATCTCCATGTTCAATTCCATCTAAAACGCAATGATGGAGGTGACCCTCCAAAACGATCTGTCCCACTCTGTGGAGCGCCGATTTGGCCGCATTGATCTGGGACAGCATATCTTCACAGGCGATATCCTCCTCCACCATACGGTCAATCGCCTGCACCTGTCCGATAATTTTTTTCAATCTTCTGTGCAGGTTTTCTACATCCATACATTGTCTCATGATCGTCCCCCTGTCCTGTTCTAAAAATATCTTATAAATATGTTCCATTCACCATACTCTTCACCGGTTCGAAACTTTTCCTGTGGATCGGTGTGATTCCCAATGTTCGGATCGCATCTATATGCTCCGCCGTGCCATATCCCTTGTTTTGCGAAAATCCATAACCCGGGTAAACTTTGTCATACTCATCCATCAGATGATCCCTGTGAACCTTTGCCACGATAGATGCCGCCGCAACAGATGCCGATTTGGCATCCCCGTGGACCAGCGACAGGGACGGAACAGGAAAATGGAGAGGCATGGCGTCTACGATGACCGCCTGCGGCTGTATCTTCAGATTCCGCACCGCGCGGTACATTGCTTCCATCGTTGCCGCATAAATATTCCGCATGTCAATCTCTTTCGGAGAAAGGCTGACAATGGAAATATCCACTGCCGTTTCGTGAATTTTCTTTGCAATTTCTTCCCGCCGCCGGGGCGCTACTTTTTTCGAATCATTAAGTCCCGCAATAAAAAAATGAGGCTTCAAAATAACTGCCGCGACTGTGACAGGTCCCGCCAACGGCCCGCGTCCTACCTCGTCAATTCCGGCAACATACTCCAATCCTTTTTTGTAAAAAGAACTTTCCGGTTCGTACATATCTTCCACACGGAACCGTTCTGCCGATTCCCGATTCAGGCGGCGGATATAGGCATCCACCAGCTGCCGGGCACCTTTCCGTTCATCTGCCATAATTTCTTCCAAAACCGTTTTCTCCACGGTTCCCTGTTTCAATATGTCCCTGATTTCAGAAATTGTCATACTTCCTCCGCCGGAACAGCGTCAAGTGTAATGCGTCCCAGTTTCCCGCTCCGAAAATCATTAAGTATCATTGTCTGTACACGGGCATAATCAATCGCGCCTCCGGGAAGAATACAGCCCCGCCTTTTCCCCGCCTGGGCCAGAAGGATTTGGGGATCCGCTGCCGCATCTTCAATCCCGTACTTTTCACGAAGCGCATCAGGTGCCGTTCGTGCAAGCACCCTCATCAGTTCAGGAACTACCGTATCCGCATCAAAGACATCTCCGGCAATCGCTCCGGTCGCCGCCAGACGAAGAGCCGCCACCTGATCTTCAAACTTCGGCCATAAAACACCGGGGGTATCCAAAAGATCCAACCCCTGCGAAAGACGGACCCACTGCTTGCCCCGTGTGTGTCCAGGCGTATTGGCTGTCCGGGCCGCCGCTGTTCCTGAAATAAAATTGATAAGAGTCGACTTGCCTACATTGGGAATTCCAAGAATCATGATCCGTGCCGATCTCGTTTTCAAGCCGCGGCGTTTCCACTTTTCCAGCATCGGACCGGCCGCCTCTTTGATGAGACGGAGAAATTTCTTTTTATCTTTTCCGTTGCCGCAGCTCATAGATACCGCAGCAACCCCTTTCCTTTTGTAGTACGATTCCCAGGCCTTCGTCATTTCCGGATCCGCAAGATCCGCCTTATTCAATATGACGATGCGCGGCTTCCCCGACAGAAGCTCTTCCACCATAGGATTCGCACTGGCCAGAGGAATACGGGCATCCAAAAGTTCCGCCGCCACATCTACCGCTTTCAAGTGTTCGATAATCAGCCGTTTTGTCTTTGCCATATGGCCGGGAAACCATTGTATCAGCATAATAATCCTTTCTATCCCCTAACGGGTTTACCTATGCTCCCTTATTTTACCACATAAGTTCTTTTCATGGGTCGTTCCCGTTTTTCGACTATGTCAAGACCTTGCAGGTAACATCTCTTTTCTCTTCCAGTCAATGACCAACTCCGCTGCCCAAACAGTTTCGCAAAGAATGGTCATTGCATAAAACACTCGTGAAACTTTATATGGACATTTCAACAAAAAACGCCCGCATAAACGGGCGATCATCGTATTTTCTCAAAAGATATAACGGATAAGGATGTATACCAATGCGCCGACTGCCGCTGTGCTGGGAATCGTCATAACCCAGGCACCCACCATGGAATACGCCACATTCCAGTGTACTGCACGGAACCGCTTTGCCCAGCCCACACCCATAATGGAGCCTGTAACCACATGTGTCGTAGATACGGGGAGATGCAGGAAGGTCGCCGTGAAAATAGTTAACGCCGAATTGATATCCGCTGCCAGTCCGTTCACCGGTTCCAAACGGAATATTTTATTCCCGACAGTACGGATAATGCGCCAGCCGCCCACGCTCGTCCCCGCACACATGGCAAAAGCACAGGCAATCTTTACAAGGAAAGGAACTTCCAGTTCTCCAATGTACCCGCCGGACAAAAGCGCCAGCGTGATGATTCCCATGCACTTCTGCGCATCATTTGAACCGTGGGAAAATGCCATTACCGCGGCGGATAAGCTCTGTATATGGAGAGAAATATAATTCACTTTCGATCTTCCCACATTCCGGAACAGGATAAACAGAAGCGTCATGATGACATATCCGCTGAACATGGCAATAACAGGTGAACCGATGAGTCCCGCCACGATCATAAAAACCCCGTTCCCATTGATTGCCCCCGTACCGTAAGAAATTGTCACCGCTCCGAGGACACCGCCGATCAGCGCATGAGAGGAGCTGGAAGGCATGCCGATCTTCCAAGTAAAAAGATTCCATACGATAGCGGCAAAAAGCGCCGCTATAAGCACTGTGGAGTCCACCATCTGCGGAGACGTGACAATCTCCCCTCCGATTGTTTTCGCCACACCGGTCGACACCATCGCTCCAACAAAATTTAAAAACGCCGACATGATAATCGCTATGCGGGGACTTAAGGAGCGCGTTGCGATACAGGTAGCAATCGCATTTGCTGTATCATGGAAGCCGTTGATAAAATCAAAGGCAAGCGCCAGAACAATTACCAGGCCTATCGCATAAATATCAGGCATATTTCATAACCACTTCTTTAATCAAATTACCTACGCGTTCCGCCTGATCTGCCGTTTCCTCCATCGTTTCCATGATTTCCTTCCAGCGGATAATCTCTACCGCATCATGGGTACCGTCAAACAAATCAGAAATAATCGCACGATAAATCGTGTCTGCTTCACTTTCGAGACGATTGATCTTACGGGCCCGTTCTGTAATCTCCGTTTCATTTTTATCTATATCTTTCAGAAGGCGGAACAGGATAATCAATTCTCCGGACATTTCTATCAGAATATCCGCCATGCGAAGCATCCGGTTCCAGCCGAGGCCGGCATGATAAATGCGCAAAGTAAAGATGACATCTTTAATATCGTCTACACAGTCGTCCAGGTTGCTGGTAAGGAGATAAAAATCCTCTCTGTCAATAGGCGTAATAAAGACATGCTTCATTTTTGCTGCTACTTCATGGGTCACTCCGTCAGCAAGATGCTCAATTTTCTCCGCTTCTTTGGCACAGCGTTCCAGCTTCTTCGGATCTTGAAGGACTTCCTTGACCATAAGCGTTCCTTTGTGAAAATATTCTCCATTTGTTACAAGAAAATCAAAAAACTCTTCATGCTTATTGACCAGGCTGAACATACTCCCGCCCCCTTAAAAGGTACACGACTTCCTATTATTTTCTTTATCATAAAGCAGCTGTGTAAATTCTTTGTAAAAATTTATTTACAAAATGATTCTACTTTCATGCCAAATTGGAAACAGAAAATATTCCTTTCTCATTTTCCCTGTTCCGCAAAACTTTTATCATGTATAATAATTACGGATATCAGGAGTATCCTTTATAGTAAGGTAAGTTGTTCAGGAGGAAAAAATCATGAATGAAGAAAAAGCTTTGGAAGAAATGTCGCGCCTTGCAGGTACACAGACCGAAAAAAATCTGCGCGCCGCTTTCGCGGGAGAGGCACAGGCCCATGTGAAATACAATCTCTTCGCTGGCGAAGCACGAAAAGATCCGTCCATGTCCCGGCAGATTGCCGACCTCTTTGAAGAAACCGCAAGCCAGGAAAGAGCTCATGCTAAAATCTGGTTCTGGCTCGTAGGAGATCTGAAAAAGGATACCGCCGAACATTTGAAAATGGCAGCCAAAGGGGAAAATGATGAATGGACTTCAATGTATCCGGAGTTTGCTGAAACTGCAAAAAAAGAGGGTTTTCCGCAGATTGCTTTCCTCATGACAAAAATCGGCGAAATTGAAAAGCAGCATGAAAGAAGATATAAAATTCTTCTTGCCAATGTGGAAAACGGCAAATTGTTCAAGAGGGATGAAAAGAAACTCTGGATGTGCGCAAACTGCGGCTTCACTTGTGAATCCGTAGAGGCACCGGAAGAATGTCCCGTATGCAACCATCCCCGTTCTTTCTTCGCTATTAAGGCGGAAAATTACTAATCTATGATAAAACGCTGATAGGCTACTCATTTATTTATCAGCATAATAATCAGCGACAACAAGAAAAGAAAAAGGACTGAGAAAATATTTTATGTTTCCCTCAGTCCTTTTTCTTGTTTATTTTTTATTCTGCCAATTCCTGCTTTCGAAGCCACCGGATCGCGTCTCCCAATATGTAAAGAGAGCCGCAGACGAGGACGATATCGTTTTCATCCGCCTCTTTCACCGCCTTTTCCAAAGCATCTGCCACGCTCCCCGCTATCTTGTGCTCCACCCTGATTTTCTGCCGGTCAATCATTTCACAGATTTCTTCAGGCGTCCTTGTCCTCGGTGTCGGCGCGGCGCAGGCATAAACCTTGTCCCCTTTTCTTACGAGCATCTGAATAATGGTTTCCGTCGTTTTATCCTGAAGAGAAGAAAAAACGAAAATACGCCGTTTATCGGGATACTGTTCCTGCAATGCTTCCTGAAGCGCTTCCGCTCCGGCCTCATTGTGCGCGCCGTCTAAGACAACTGTTTTCCCCCCTGCGTGATGGATTTCAAAACGGCCCTGCCATCTGGCCCGCGCCAATCCTTCACGGAGATCATTTTCATTAATCCGCCCGTCTTCTTTCATGAGAATGGTAAGTGCCATCGCTGCCACCGCCGCATTGACTGCCTGATGGGCACCGATAAAGGGAACAAAGAGCATACTCTTTTCCAGTTCTTTCGGCATGCCTTTTCGTTTCACCACTACGACCTGGCCCTGCTCCCATTTGTTTCTTGTGTCGATTTCAAAATCACGGCCGTAAAAATAAATGCGTGCTTTTTTATTGTGGGCATCTTTTTTCAATTCCTTCAAAGCCACATGCTGCGCCGCAGTGACTACCGGAATCCCCTCTTTGATAATTCCCGCTTTTTCTCTCGCTATTTCCTGAAGGGTATTTCCCAGATACTGCATGTGATCCATAGCCACATTCGTAATGACGGAAACAACAGGCATCACTACATTGGTCGCGTCAAAACGTCCGCCCATGCCGACTTCCATAACGGCGTAATCCGCTTTGTTTTCACGGAAATACCAAAACGCGATGGCTGTCAGCAGTTCAAATTCCGTCAACGCTTCTTCCCCCGCGGCTACCAGCTCGTCATGAGCTTTAAAAACCACTGTGGCCGCTTTGGCAAAATCTTCCCGGGAGATATCTTTCCCACCCAAGTAAATCCGTTCCGTGTAGTCTATAAGATGCGGTGACGTAAATCGCCCTACCCTAAGATTTGTATTTTCCAAAACACTCGTTATCATAGCGGCGACGCTCCCTTTTCCATTCGTCCCCGTGATATGGATCATCTTACAGGCTTTTTCAGGATTTCCCAGTACAGCAAGAATTTTTTGCATTCGTTCCAGCCCCGGCTTGATTCCGAAAACGGATGCTTCTTCCAGACGGGAAATACTTTCCTGATAATTCATACTGACTCCTTTATGTAACAACAATTAAAGATCGGCAAGGAAACGAAGACGTTCATCAAATGATTTCATCTTCTCTTCAAACTCCGCAAGTTTTTCTTTTTCTTTCGCCACAACATCTTCCGGCGCTTTCGCAAGAAAACCCTTATTGTTCAACTTACCGGATGTACGGGCGATTTCTTTTTCCAGAGCGGCTTTTGCCTTTTCGATCCGTTCTCTTTCCTTAGCCGTATCAATCAGGCCCTTCAATTCAAGATATACTTCCATGCCCGTGACAACAGCAGCAAGGGCATTTTCAGGCTTTGTTCCATCAGCGGCAAGCAGGACGATTTTTTCTACATGCCCCAGTTTTTCAAAATATTCTTCGTGGGTTTCGATACATTTTTTCAAATCATCACGATGAACCGCGATCCGGATATGGCACATTTTGTTCGGCGCCACATTCGCTTCCGCACGCATATTGCGGACAGCCTTAATCGCGTCCATGATACGCTCCATCTGCTCCTGTTCTTCCGGGAAACGAAGTCTTTCATCAGCTGCCGGCCAGGGAGCTCTCGCCAGAGTTTCACCGGAGTGGGGCAGATGCTGCCAGAGGTGTTCCGTAATAAACGGCATAAAAGGATGCAGGAGTGCCATGATTCTCGTCAGTACATACACAAGGACATATTGGGTAACCTGCCGGTCGGCATTGTGCGCTCCATAAAGACGGCCCTTCGCCGTTTCAATATACCAGTCGCAGAAAGAGTTCCATGCAAAATCATAAATAGAATCCGCGGCAGCGCCTAACTCATATTTATCAAGGTTCTCGCTGACATGCTCTTCCGTCTGCGCAAGACCTTCCAAAATCCATTTATCCGCAAGTGTATACTGGCTTTCTTCCGGAATGAAACGGGGATCATAGTCATCCAGATTCATAAGGGTAAACTTGCTGGCGTTCCATAATTTATTGGCAAAATTACGGTTTCCCTCCACACGTTCATAGTAAAAACGCATATCATTGCCCGGCGTATTGCCTGTGACAAGCGTAAACCGAAGCGCATCAGCGCCATATTTCTCAATCACGTCCAGGGGATCAATGCCGTTGCCCAGGGATTTAGACATTTTCCGCCCCTGGGAATCGCGGACAAGACCATGAATAAACACATACCTGAAAGGAATTTCCTTCATGAATTCCATAGACATGAACATCATACGGGCAACCCAGAAAAAAATGATGTCATAACCGGTAACCATCGTAGATGTAGGATACCATTGGTTCAGGACCGGCGTCCTGTCAGGCCAGCCCATGGTGGAAAACGGCCAGAGCGCAGAGGAAAACCATGTATCAAGAACGTCAGGATCCTGGCGGATATGTTTGCTTCCGCATTTCGGGCAGGCCTCCAAATCGGTGCGGGACGCAATGACTTCACCACAATCGTCGCAGTACCACACAGGAATACGATGTCCCCACCAGAGCTGGCGGGAAATACACCAGTCATGAATATTTTCCAGCCACTGGATATAGGTAGAAGAAAAACGTTCAGGAACAAATTTTGTTTTCCCCGACTGCACTGCTTCCATAGCGGGACCGGCAAGCGGTTTCATTTTGACAAACCACTGTTTCGTGGTAAGCGGTTCAACAACCGTATGGCAGCGCGAGCAGTGACCGACGGCATGTTCTTTTTCTTCGCTTTTTACAAAAAGCCCCATATCCGTAAGATCTTTGATGATCTCTTTCCTGCACTCGTAGCGGTCCATGCCATTATATCTGCCCGCCTTTTCGTTCATCGTGCCATCTTTATTCATAATGACGATGGTTTCCAGATGGTGGCGTTCACCCATGGCAAAGTCATTTGGATCATGGGCCGGTGTAATCTTTACACAGCCTGTACCATATTCCATATCTACATATTCATCAGCGATGATAGGAATCTCTCTGTCAGTAGTCGGCAGCTTCACCTTCTTCCCGACCAGATGCGCATATCTTTCATCTTTCGGATTAACAGCGACGGCCGTATCACCGGGAATCGTTTCAGGACGGGTCGTTGCGATGCGCACAGCACCTTCCTCATCGGCAAGAGGATAATCGAAATACCACAGATGGCCCATATCATTTTCATGCTCTACTTCAATATCGGAAAGCGCCGTCTGACAGCGGGGACACCAGTTGGTAATGCGGAACCCCTGATAAATCAGACCTTTTTCATAAAGGGATACAAATACTTCACGGACAGCACGGGCGCAAACATCATCCATCGTAAAACGTTCACGGCTCCAATCACAGGAAGACCCCAGGCGTCGGATCTGTTTCCCGATGGTATTCCCGTATTTTTCCTTCCATTCCCATACGCGTTCCAAAAATTTTTCACGTCCCAGATCGTACTTTGTGAGGCCTTCTTCGGCGATCTGTTTTTCCACCTTGACCTGCGTGGCGATACCGGCATGGTCCTTTCCCGGAAGCCAGAGGACATTATACCCCTGCATCCTTTTATAGCGGATCAGGATATCCTGCAATGTATTGTCCAGCGCATGCCCCATATGAAGCTGCCCCGTTACATTGGGAGGCGGCAGCACAATGCTGTACGGCTCTTTCCCCTCTTCCGGTTCATCATGAAATACACCGTGTTCCTCCCAAAAGTTATACCATTTCTCTTCAATCGCACTGGGTTCATACTTCCCTAAATCTTTCATCTCATCCATGTCATCCACTCCCTGTAAATAAAAAACTCTTTCATCCCCATAGGACGAAAGAGACTTCCGCGGTACCACCTAAATAGCTGTCAGGCCACTCATCAGCGCGTAACGTGCGCGGCGGACAGGCCTCCCTGCCGGCTCCGGGGTGACTTGCTGTTTTCTTTCTGCCGCTCTTCCAGCCAAGGAGCGGTTCTCTTTGAGAAAACCCGACAGCTTCTTCCCATCCATGCCATTTTTAATATATTCGTTATTATATAAGCGGAAATATATTTTTGCAAGTGACCGGATGTGTAAAAACGAATACGGTATGTATAACGCCATCGGATAACTGGCAATAAAGAACGGTTTGTTCTATAATAATGAAAATAAATTACTGTTCTGCAGGAAACAGAATTATGCAGCTTGTATATTTCCGTTTTCCTATTTTTTCTGCAAGGAATCCCCATGCCTGATTCATATAAAAAAACGGTAGGAATTTTTATGCTCCTGCTTCTGGCAGCCATATGTTTTCTTATCGCTAAAATATTCTTTCCTGAATTTTACAGCAATACAGTCACCCTGACTTTGGCAGGAGATGTAGACGGTCTGTCCAGCTATATTTCCTCTTTTGGCTACGGAGCTTTTGCTGTGAGCCTTTTTTTACTGATTCTCTGTAACGTTTTCGGTATTCCCACGATTCCCCTTCTCACTATCAACGGCGTTCTTTTCGGTCTTCTGCCGGGAATCATTATTTCCTGGATCGGCGAAGTTATAGGGATTGAAATCAGTTTCCATATCGGCCGCATATTTTTCAGGGATGAAGCAAGGCGGATCATTGAGAAAAAGCATATGTTAAGAAAAGTAGACAAATACAGTTCGGTATACGCCATGGCTGTAGCCCGGGCAATCCCCTACTCGCCAAACATTCTCTTTACCGCAGCGGCAGTCCTCACAAAACTCACTACAAGACAGCATCTGCGGGCAACACTCTTCGGAAAAATTCCTTCCGTAGTCATTGAAGTCGTTCTCGGCCATGACCTGATTCATTTTTCCCAGCACGGTATACGTTTCGTTGTTCTCTTCATTCTTACTCTCGGAGGTTTTTTTGTCCACCGCCGTTATAAACAGTACAAATGTGGAGCAAGGAAACAATTTTTTTGATTTTCTCACGCAAAACATCTTTTCTTCCATAAGAGCAGGAAGATTTTTTTATGCAAAAAACCCATCATTTTGTGTAATAAAAACAGGAGGCAGCCATCATGACCAAAGGATATATCCATGTATATACAGGCGACGGAAAGGGCAAGACAACTGCCGCCATCGGACTTGCCATCCGTGCTGTCGGTGCGGGAAAGAAAGTTTGTATCCTTCAATTCATGAAATCCCTCGCTTATTCAGAGCAGAAAATTCTCCAGTCGATTCCGGGCATTACCTTGATCACTTTGGGCAAACCTTACTTCATCGCAAAGGAAGGAATGCTCACGGATGAACAGCGAAAAACATGGGGAAACCATATTCGAATTTATCCTGCGGGACATCCTCCGAAAGACTATCGGGAAATGACTCTGAAAGGAATTGAGCAGGCCATAGACGCTGTTTCTAAAAACTACGACATGGTCATCCTGGACGAATATAATATGGCACGCTGGTATGATTTGGCAACAGAGGAAGAGACGGAAAAAATTTTAAAAGCCCGCCGCCCTGAAGTAGAACTCATTTTTACCGGACGGAATGCGCCGAAAGAAATTCTTGACGCCGCCGATTTGATTACGGAAATGAAAAAGATACGCCACTATTATGACAAAGGCGTACCTGTACGAACCGGTATTGAAAATTAAATAAGATAAAAAACGGATACTCCGTTCCTGAAGCATATTATATGCCCACAGGAATATTCGGAAGTATCCGTTTATATTTACCACTTTCTCGGTATCTCGGGAAAATGATCAACAATCATCATGTCCGCCAGTATATTTGCCATCAATTTATCATCTTCGTCATACATTTCCGCGGCAATAACAATTGTTGTTCTGCCGTTATGGGTAATATGGCTTTTTACACGGATTCTGGAACCCGGTCTCGCATTACGGATAAAACTCATCGTAAGGCTGACTGTAACGACTACCGCCCCGACAGATGCCCCGGTAACTCCTGTCACCGAATCGGCAAGAGCCATCATAACACCGCCGTGGAGCACCTCTCTGTGGTTCGTGTGTTTTCTCGGATCCGTCAGTAAACTGACCGTCACTTTCCCGCAGCGGATATCATCAATATCAATCTGAAAATAGTCGGACATAAAATGGTTGGGCACGTATATTTCCCGTATCCGCGCGACAATTTCCTCCGGCCTTGTAAGCTGCTTCACCGCCGCCAATCTTATCCCCCCTTGCTTCATTCAGGAGAAGGCGGTACTGACTCTCCCTTATGAAGCCGTTCAATGGCTTCCTTAGCCGCGTTTTGGGCGGCTTCTTTTTTATTCTTGCCTATACCGGTTCCAAGTGCTTTCCCATTAATGAAAAGTTCCATCCATATTGTCTTATCATGATCCGGTCCCTCATCACGGACAACCTCATACCGTATATCGACATCACCATTTTTTTGGGCAATTTCCTGTAAATCTGATTTATAGTCATGATCATAAATCCCCTGATCAACCAGATCAAGAAACTTCTGCATATGGCCCAGAATAAACTTTGCCGCCACTTCATAGCCGTTGTCTAAATAAACAGCACCAATCACCGACTCAAAAGCATTCCCAAGGATAGAAACGCGGGTTCTGCCGCCCGACATTTCTTCCCCTCTGCCAAGAAGCATATAATCACCTACATGGAAATTAGCCGCACATTCGGCACATGCCGGTTTGCACACCACGCTTGCCTTGGCACGGGTCAGATCTCCTTCCGGCCATTCGGGAAAACGCTGGAAAAGATAATCCCCTACTGCCAGATCCAAAACAGCGTCCCCCAAAAACTCGAGACGTTCATTGTCATGAACTTTCAGATTACGATGTTCATTGGCATAAGAGGTATGGGTCAGTGCCACATTCAGCAGCTCCATATTATGGACAGGAATATCACTCTCTTTTGCAAAACGCCGGACTTCATCCAGCCGCTCCTGCTTCCTGCGCTCAATCCGGCTCATTCCTATTCCTCATAACGCCTCATAACGATAACCGCGTTATGTCCACCGAAGCCGAAAGAATTAGACATGGCCACGTTTATTTTTACATCTCTTGCACCATCTGTCACATAATCCAAATCACAGTCCGGATCGATTTCTTTCCGGTTAATAGTCGGATGAACCCTATTCTTTTCAATAGTCAGCACGCATACCACGGCTTCGATCGCACCCGCTGCGCCAAGCAGATGCCCTGTCATGGATTTTGTGGAGTTTACGGGAATTTCATAAGCATGCTGTCCCAGCAGCGCTTTAATGGCAGTACTTTCGTTCAAGTCATTCAAATGGGTAGATGTGCCATGGGCATTGATATAGTCCACGTCTTTCGGATCAATACGGGCATCTGCCAATGCTTTCTGCATGCAGCGGAGCGCCACCTCGCCGCCCGGCCGGGGAGCGGTAATATGGTAAGCATCACCGTTAGAACCATACCCTGCAAGTTCAGCATAAATATAAGCGCCTCTCTTTTTCGCATGTTCCAGTTCTTCCAGTACGAGAATTCCGGCGCCTTCACCAAGAACGAATCCGTCCCGGCGGGCATCAAACGGGCAAGACGCTTCTTCTGGCGGACATTCTCTTGAAGAGAGCGCCTTCATGGCGGCAAATCCTGCCATCGGTGTCTTTGCCACAGCCGCTTCCGTCCCCCCGGCAATCATCACATCAGCATCACCATGCTTAATCAGGCGTGCAGCAAGACCAATGGCGTTAGTACCGGACGCACAGGCGGTCACATCAGTGAGTACAGGCCCCTGCAGGCCAAAAGTAATGGAAACTTGTCCGGAAGCCATATTGGCAATCATCATAGGAACAGCAAAAGGATTCACCTTGCCCGGTCCTTTTTGCTCAATACGGAATACCGTTTCCTCCATGGTGGCAATACCGCCGATACCGGTTCCAATCACTGTTCCTGCCATATCCGGATTTTCTTTTTCCATATCCAATTTGGCATCTTCCACTGCCATCCGGGCAGCAGCAACAGCAAATTGGGCATTGCGATCCATATGTCGGATTGTTTTTTTATCACCTGCCAGTGCCGGATCAAAATCTTTTACTTCGCCTGCGATTTTCACCGGGAAATCAGCAGCGTCAAACCGGGTAATCGGAGCAATGCCCGATTTGCCTTCCAAAAGACTGTTCCAAAACTTCTCTACGCCCGTTCCAACAGGGGATACCACCCCAAGACCGGTAATTACAACTCTTCTTTCCATTCTTACAAAGCACCTCACTCACATAATTTGGATCAGATTACCTGTTTTTTCATATTCCTTTATGGGACAAAACCTCAAAAAAACGGATGGCCGAAACTGCGGTCCGCTTTTTTGAGGTGTTCTCCGCACAGCGGCCTTTCGGGGGGAATAAAAGCCCCCGATGCCTGCCATGTTCCAGTATGAATTACTGAATCTGCTTTTCAATGTAATCAACTGCATCACGTACAGTTTTGATCTTTTCAGCCGCATCATCCGGAATTTCAATTTCAAATTCTTCTTCAAACGCCATGATCAGTTCTACGATATCCAAAGAATCCGCACCCAGATCATCAATAAAAGTGGAGTCGATCTGTACATCAGCTTCATTGACTCCCAGCTGGTCTACAACGATTTTCTTTACCTTGTCAAAAGTTCCCATTCATCTCACCACCTTTCAATAAAATTTACCATCATAAATTATATTACATAACCATTCCGCCGTCTACATATAAACCCGTTCCCTGATATAAAAAACGCAGTCAGGAAAAAAAGTAAACGGCTGTGGCAGCCTCTTTTATCTTCTCCGAAGAATCCTGCAAAAGCGAATGACGCATACCCTTTTATATATGCCGGAAAACTCTATGCTGATGATACAGCATGAATATTTTCCCGTTCCTCATATCAGGATGCTCTGTCCTCCCTGCCGAACTTACATCACCATACCGCCGTCTACATTCAAAACCTGTCCGGTGATATAAGAGGCATCATCAGAAGCAAGGAACAAAACAGCCTTGGCAACTTCTTCGGTCTGCCCCAGACGGCTAAGCGGGATAGAATGAAGCATGCCTTCTTTTATATTCTCCGGTATCTTATCCGTCATATCAGTCACGATACATCCCGGGGCTACCGCATTGACACGAATGCCGCGGGAGGCCAGTTCTTTGGCAGCCGCTTTCGTCATACCGATAACACCCGCTTTTGCCGCCGCATAATTTACCTGCCCCGCATTTCCCGTAAGGCCTACAACTGAAGAAATATTAATGACAGATCCCTTTTTACGGCGAATCATCATCGCCGCTGCTGCTTTCAGTACCAGAAAATTTCCTTTCAAGTTGGTTGCAATCACCTCATCCCAGCTGCTTTCTTTCATACGGATAAGTAAACTGTCTCTTGTAATGCCCGCATTATTGACAAGGACATCAAGAAATCCGAACCCCTCTTTAATCTTTTCGAACATATGCTTTACATCTTCCGGATCGGACACGTCTCCCTGCAGAGTAAACGCTTTTCCGCCTGCCGCGATAATTTCATTTTTTACTGCTTCCGCCGCTGCTTCGCTCCCTGCATAATTAACTGCTACCGCATACCCCGCTTGACCGAGAGTGAGAGCGATCGCTCGGCCGATACCGCGGGAAGCGCCCGTAACCAATGCTGTTTTTTCCGATTTTTCCATTATCAGACTCCTTTCAATGCTTGTACGGTTTCGATAATCGTTTCTATATTTTCCGCGTGATAAGACACGATACTTTTATCTATCTTGCGCATAAACCCAGACAGGACGGTTCCCGGTCCGCATTCCACCATGGTGTCCATTCCGCCGGCAATAAGATTTCGCACCGACTCTTCCCATCTCACCGCATGAGCCGCCTGCTCCACCAAATGCGTACGGATATCTGCCGCTTTTGTTTCTGCCAGTGCATTTACATTAGCGATAACAGGAATTTCCGCATCTTTTATCTCAATCTTATCAAGCACCTTTTTCAGCTTCTGCGCCGCCGGTTCCATAAGCGAAGAATGGAAAGGCGCGCTTACATTCAACATGATTGCCCTCTTTGCGCCGGCTTCTTTCAAAGCAGCACAAGCCTTTTCCACCGCCCCGGCAGCCCCGGCGATAACCGTCTGTCCCGGACAATTAAAATTAACCGCCTGCACCGGCTGGCTTTCCGTAGAAACACCCGCACAGACTTCAGCGATACGATCCGGATCCAAGCCGATAACAGCCGCCATGCTTCCTTCACCAAGAGGTACCGCTTCCTGCATAAACTTACCGCGAAGATTGACCGTATGGACCGCATCAGAAAAAGAGATTGAACCTGCCGCCACAAGGGCGGAATATTCACCGAGGCTGTGGCCTGCCGCCACATCAGGTGTAACGCCTTCTTCTTTCAATACCTGCCAACAGCATACACTGGCCGTCAAAATAGCAGGCTGGGTAAATTCTGTTTTCATCAGTTCCGTATCCGGACCTTCAAACATCATTTTTGAAATGGAAAAGCCCAATGTGTCATCAGCTTCACGAATGATCTTTTTCACGGAATCATACTTTTCGTACAAATCATGAACCATTCCGACTTTCTGGGATCCCTGTCCCGGGAAAAAAAATGCTGTTTTCATTGTTTCACCTCATTACATAAACTATCTATTATGACTATTAAATTATGGCTATTAAATCCAACGCATTACATCACAGCCCCAGGTAAGACCGGCACCGAATCCTGTAATCACGACGATATCGCCATGTTTTATTTTTCCGCTCCGCACCGCTTCATCAAGCGCAATCCCCACGGATGCCGCCGAAGTATTTCCATATCTTTCGACATTCACATACATATGGTCTTTGGGAATACCCACTTTTTTTGCAATAGACTGGATAATACGATTATTGGCCTGATGGGCAATGAACATATCTATTTCCTCTTTATCAACTCCCGCCTTTTCAAGTGCTGCCATAGTTGTATTTTCCATATGGCGGACAGCAGCTTTAAACACTTCGGGGCCTTCCATATGTATGTAAATACGATTCGAATCAATGGCGCGGTGCGTCACAGGTTCAGCCACACCGCTGGCTGGGATATTTAAAATACTTCCCATGCTCCCATCAGAACCTAAATCTGATGCCAGAAGGCCGAATCCTTCTTCCGCCGCCCCGATGACCGCTGCTCCGGCCCCGTCACCAAAGAGAATACAGGTGGAACGATCCTGCCAATTAACCAGGCGGGACAATATTTCCGCGCCCACCACCAAAATATATTTATAAAGTCCCGCTTTGACCATCGCGGCTGCTGTGGCGACTGCATAAATATAACCGGAGCAGCCTGCGGAAATATCCATGCCGCCCGCCCGTTTCATTCCCATCTTATCCTGCACAAGACAGGCTGTCGACGGTACCACGTAATCCGGTGAAGCTGTGGCCACCATCACAAAATCTATATCCTCTGCAGTAAGACCGGCAGCTTCTAAAGCTTTCCAACCGGCTTTTACACACAAATCCGATGTATTTTCAGAGGCGGCTGCCAGGTGGCGGGTTTCCACACCTGTGCGGGTACGAATCCATTCATCCGTAGTATCTACCAACTTCTCAAGGTCAAAATTTGTCAGGAGTCTTTCCGGCGCATAGTGACCGGTTCCCAAAATTCCTGCCGAACTGCATACACTCATATAATTATTCCCCCAAAAGCTCAGTCTTCTTTCAAGCGGCCCGCTTCTTTTTCAATCTGCACCACCGCTTCTGCAATAACATCAACCACACGGGCTTCACAGAGGTCTTTTGCCATATGAATGGCATTCCTGATTGCCCGGGCTTGGGACGCACCGTGGCAGATAATCAGCCCGCCTTTAATCCCCATCAAAGGCGCTCCGCCATATTCGGCATAATCCAGCCGCTTCACAAGATATTTTTTCAATGCCGGTTTCAGGAGAAAGGCCCCCAGCTTTGCCCGAAGACCACCTTTTTCCACCGATTTTTTCAATAATGCGGAAAACAGGCTGGCAGCTCCTTCTCCAAATTTCAGTACTACATTTCCTGTAAAACCGTCAGTAACAATGACATCAAATTCACCGGACATGATATCACGTCCCTCCGCATTTCCCGCAAAAGGAACCACTTTCTGTCCGGACAGCCATTCATAAGCTTCCGTCACGACAGGACTGCCCTTTGTACTTTCTTCGCCGATATTCAGAAGTCCGATCCGCGGATTTTCGATATGCCACACTTTTTTCGCATAAACATATCCCATTAGAGCATTTTGTAAAAGTGTCTCCGGTTTCGGCTGCGCGCTGGCACCGGAGTCAATCAGAAATGTATATCCGTCTTTCCGATTCGGAATCGGAGTTAAAATGGCAGGACGTTCAATCCCATCGACACGTCCCATCCCTAAAAGTCCTGCCGTCACAGCAGCACCTGTTGAACCGGGAGCGACAAGAGCACCGCACTCTCCGTTCTTAACAAGCTTTGCCCCCACAGACACGGATGCGTCTTTTTTCTTACGAAATGCCATCCCCGGATGTTCTCCCATCCCAATCACCTGTGACGCATGGCAGATTTCAATCAACGGTTCCTGATCGGCATGATTGTCTTTCAATACTTTTACAATTTGTTCCTTATCGCCGACCAGGACAACAGGAACATGAAAATCACGCACTGCCAGAACAGCGCCTTTGACTATTTCAAGAGGAGCAAAATCCCCCCCCATAGCATCTACTGCTATTTTATCCATGAAGCGCCTCCCCGCCTGTTTTTGATACTTCCATAATAAATTTGGCACGGAACACTTCCGCCGCTCTTTTAAAGAAGCTGATATAAATATATTTCCTGTTTACTTTCATCAGAGCGATTTTCCCCTTGAGAACAAGCTGTTCACCACTGCCGACAGGTTCTTTATACTTAATATTCCCCACCTGCACCGGCGTGAATACCTGTCCTGCCAAAGACTGCGCAAAATCTGCCGCAGCGGCATAAAGGCGATCTGCGGAAACCATACCGCTTCTGTCCGTCATTTCCTCTGTCGTATGAAACAGGGCGAGTCCCTTTTTCCCTTTCTCCATATCCAGAATCTGGAGTTCTTCATGAAATCCGGACGGATGTTCAGAAACTGCTTTTTCAATCCGTTTCCGCATCTGCGGTATCCCCAGCATCTGCCGATCAAGCCTTATTGTCGCAGCAGAGACGGAAAACCGCTTTGCCAGATCCTCATCGGTAAGGCACGGATTCTGCCGGATCACATCAGTGATCGCTTCCCGCCGTTCTTCTTTCTCCCATTTACGTTTTCTGTTCATATTTATCACCTGCTGATAATACTATATCACAGCACCGCAACCATTATATAGTATCCTCGTTTCTCCCCTGTTGATTAATATGCTTTTCTATTATTCCCGTAACAGGAATCTTTTAATCCAAGGATATAATAAAGGATTCTTTTATGAACAGGTGCTAACTTCATAACGCAATGAAATGCCCTTATCCCTGTCTTCCTTTACTGAAGATTTATTTTGTCATATTATCAAAAATAAATCAAGTTTTGTTTGAATAAATTATTTGACATAAAACCATTGACTTATCCATACTTTTGGACTACACTACAATCAAATAATTTCAATTTACACTCATTAAATAAAACATTTATGTGATTTTGTATTACAATCAAGAAGGAGAAGCGCTATGTCTTTACCGGCATTGCATATAGGTGAATTGGCAGCCCGTATTCCCATCATCCAAGGCGGCATGGGTATCGGCATCAGCCTTTCCGGTCTTGCGGGAGCCGTCGCAAAAGAAGGCGGTATCGGTGTCATTTCCGCGGCACAGCCCGGTTTCGATGAACCTGATTTCAGAACAAACACGATTGCCGCTAACTGCAGGGCTCTTGCACGCCATCTGAAGAAAGCGCGTGAAACAGCGCCTGATGGAATTATCGGCGTGAATATCATGACAAAAGGATATAACTATGAAGTTTATGCCAAGTGTGCCGTAGAAAACGGAGCAGACATTATCTTTTCCGGCGCAGGTCTTCCCGCCGATCTCCCCGCATGTGTCGAAGGTTCGAACACCAAAATAGCACCCATTATCGGTTCACCCAAAGCGTGCCGCGTCCTGTTGAAATTATGGGACAGGCACCACCACACGACAGCAGATCTGGTTGTCATCGAAGGTCCGAAAGCGGGCGGCCATTTGGGCTACACCCGTGAAGAAGTAAAACTTCATGAAAACGACGGCTATGAAAAAGAAATTCTGGAAATTCTCGCGGTAGTTCACGAATTTGAAGAAAAGTACAATAAAAAAATCCCCGTCGTATTCGGCGGCGGTGTTTTTGATAAAGAAGATATCAGACATTATCTTTCTCTCGGTCTTTCCGGCGTGCAGATGGCAACACGTTTCGTAGCCACGAAAGAATGTGATGCGGCGGACGAATTTAAACAAATGTACGTCAAGGCGAAAAAGGAAGATGTGACAATCGTCCAAAGCCCGGTCCATATGCCGGGACGGGCGCTTCTCAACCCTTTTGTAAAACGGATCCGCAAACAGCGTGAAAACGTAAGAAACTGCTTCCACTGCCTTAAGACCTGCGATCCCCGCACAACGCCATATTGCATCACCATGGCACTCATCAGGGCTGTCAAAGGAGATGTGGATAACGCACTTGTCTTCTGCGGCGCCAATGCCTACAAAATTAAGGACATCGTTTCCGTTCATGACCTGATGTGCGAACTTTCTACTTAACCCCCGAGGCAATACCGTTCTCCCATCAAACGACATTGCCTCTTTCCTGAAGACCTCCACCCCCATGGAGGTCTATTTTGTTTGCCGCATAAAAAAACGATACATCACTGTACCGTTTCTTCTTCACTGTTCATTCACAAACCATTGTTTTTTATTTCTTCAAATGATGACTTCCTCTTTCCGTAATTGGCATTCCTTTTTTACAAAGCGGACATTCTTCCGGGCGGTAAGCCGGCACTGTCAGGCGGACAAGAGGAAATACCTTATCGGCAGGCACACCGTAATCCGCCTTTCCTCCGGAGCGATCTACAAAAAGACCGATGCCCGCAATTTCACCTTTTGCTTCATTTACCACGTCCACCACTTCACGGATAGAGCCGCCGGTAGTCACGATATCTTCCACAATGAGAACCTTTTCACCCGGTTCCACACGGAAGCCACGGCGAAGTGTCATTTTTCCGTTTTCTCTTTCCGTAAAAATAGAACGGGTCCCCAAAAGCCTCGCTGTCACCTGTGACAGGATAATGCCGCCCGTTGCCGGTCCGATGACTGTCTGCACCCCCTGATTTCTGAAATGGTCTGCAATCATTTCACAAAGTTTTTCCGTGTACTCAGGGTGCTGCAGTACATTGAACTTCTCTACATAAAGGGGGCTGTGCAGCCCGCTGGTCAGAAGAAAATGCCCTTCCAGAATGGCTTTTGTCTCTCTCAATAAAGATTCTGCGTCTTTTTTCATCATTTTTTATTCTCCCTGATCTCTTCTAAAATCATACGGACGGCTTTTTTCGGATCTTCCGCTTTTGTAATCGGCCGCCCGATCACAAGCCGCGTCGCACCGTTATTAAGCGCCACAGCGGGCGTGGCGATACGTTTCTGATCATCAGCATCCGCAAAGGCTGGACGGATTCCCGGCGTGACAATTTCAAAATCATTTCCGCAAAGTTCCCGTATCCCTTTCGCTTCTTCCGGCGATGCCACCACACCGTCGACGCCGCACTCTTTTGCCAGTTTTGCCAGTCGGAACACTTGAGACTCAATCGGCAATAATCCGCCTGTCTCTTTCCAAACAGTTTCATCAAAACTGGTAAGCACGGTAACCGCCAGAATTTTTGGACGTCTCCCGTTATTCCGTCCCGCTTCATCGGCAGCTTGCACTGCGGCTTCCATCATGTCCCGACCGCCGCCTGCGTGGATTGTGATCAGGTCGATCCCCAGCCCCGACACGGCAGAAATTCCATGGGCCACGGTGTTCGGGATATCATACATTTTTAAATCAAGAAAAACCTGCTTCCCTTTTTCATGAAGCCATTCCATGGTTTTACTTCCTTCAGCATAGTACAGCTCCATTCCTACCTTGTAGAACGAAACGAGTTCTCCCAGCTCCTCCACGATGGACTCCATCTTTTCAAAAGAATCTACATCCAGTGCCGCAATGATCCTGTCGTCTGCAGAACAGACCCTCTCCATATAATCCCTCTTTTCAAAAGCAGTTTTTTTAATTATATCAGTTTTATTAGGCAGGCGCATTAGAAAACACAGGTTTTTCCGAGTAAAAAAAGCCCCGAATTTATTTTCGAAGCCTTTTCTGTGTGACTGTCCGATTTTATATTACAATTTAATGATTTAATTTTTCTTCTCTGCCGGCTGTTCAGGATTTGCCGCGGCCGCTTCGCGAATCATATGGACCGTGACGGAATTTAATTCTACCGGTGTTTCCAATGCTTTCACTTCATGAAAGCCCACTTTCAGTCTTCCCGTATAGTAACCGATGACTTCATCTTTCGAATTTACTTTAACGGCGTAAATCGTTTTATCTTCGCCAAGCCCGACCAGCCGGAACTGCCCAGGCGGAGAAATAACGCGCCAGCCGCTGTCATCCCCGTCAAAAAGATACATAATGCCCCGCTGGCTGTCATCGTAGAAGAATTTATCTTCATCATAAAAAACGGCAATCTTACCGATATGGGATGTCTGCACATAGATGCGGCGGGTATCATAGTTTGCATCAGTACGATAAATACGATACAGTCCGTTTCCCACCTCCATTTTCATATACACCGCATTCGTCGCAGTCGAGTATGCCACATCCACAATTTTGGCGTTTCTCGGCAGATCCTTAATCGGCGCATCCGATTCATGGGTCGTTCCTTCCGGATTATACCTTGCCAGAGTCACATCCCAGCGTCCGCCCTTCCAATGAATGGGATACATGGCCATAAGCGCCAGATTACGGTCAGGCATCCATTCAAAGAAAGATACGCCCTGTCCTTTCAGATCCACTTTCTGCGGCGTGTTCAAACTGTCTGAATTATAAATCGTCACAGAATCAGCGGTAACATCAGCCATATAATGGTAGTCATGGGAATAATAGGCTTTCCCCTTCACCGTAATTTTGCTGAATATCTTCCGTCCTGCCTTATCAAGAGCCTCCGTATTTTTATCTTTTACATCAGATACCCCGTAATCCGAAGAAGACAAAGGCGCAAAGAGTACCTGATCAAGATAAAGGTACCCGCCCGCCTGCAGTACCGTACCGATGACACAGCAGGAAACAAATGTAAGAAATTTCTTATTCATCAGTTCCCTCCTATTTCACGATAAATGCCGTTGGAATCATACGCTCTCCAAGAAGATCCGCCGGTTTATTCACTACATTGCCGTTATAATACAAGGTCGTACTGGAACCGCCGTCCAGATTCGCCGCAATATACGCGCCTTTTTCATACATAATATTCTGCACATCCACCAAAGTGGCTCCGATACTGTACCCCGGCTGGCGGCCGTCGATAACAAGAAACATCATGGTTCCGTCTTTTTTCTGTCCGATCGCGGAACGCGGACTGATCCCCCAGCCGCCGTCACCGCTGCGGATAACCTTTTTGCCGTTCATGATAAGTGGCGGGCCGAAGGTCAATCCCTCTGTCACACCCAAATCATGAAGCTCCTTTTTATTATAGTTTCCGGCAATCAGGTTCCCTGAACGTGTCATGCCGACAAAATCGACCCGTTCTTTATCATCTACCTGCTGCCCGAGCAGATACTTTCCTTCATGAATGATAAACCCATAGGGCAGGCGGCCGGTTCCCGTACCATTGGGATCATAAAATCCCCCGCCGTTAATTGCGGCAACCGCATTATTCTTCTTTGCAATGCGGCTCGTCGTATCCCCTTTTTCCTGAATATCTTCAGCCGTTGCCACCTGTATCCGCTGCGGATTGGGGATTTCCAGAAGATAACCCACGAAACGGGTCGTTTCAATCTTCTGCAAAGACAGCGTGGAATCGGTACGCGGTTTAAAGGAAAGAACTTGCGTCTGTTCCGTCGTTTTGACTACACCCAATATTTCATTTAATTCCTCCTGGTTATACAGCCAGGTAATGTACTGGGGATGGCGGGAACGCATGATAGCGCCTACCACGGCACGCTTCAAATTTCCAAACGGTCCGAAAAGGACAATGATCGGAGAAGTAGCCGCAAAGAAAACCAGCGTAACTACGATAAACCGAAATATAAGGCTGTGAAATATTTTACTCATCATTTCTCCTGATTTTATAAAGGCGCATAGTTATCTTTCGTCAATCGTTCCATGAACCGCGCCAAAGAAACATTATTCCCAATGTATACGCGTTTCAGGTCATAAGGGTAACTTCCCACATGGACACGTCCGGCATCGGTGGTTACTGCCAGCTTGATTCCTGCCTTTTTGCAGATATCAATCACTTCGTCATCATAATCTCCATACGGATAAGCAAACCACAGATTATCAATTCCCAAATGATACTTGAGGGCTTTATTCGCGCCGATAATTTCGTTTTCCTTCTCTGCCCTCGTAGGCAGGTTATGCAGCTTGGGATGGCTCAAAGTATGGTTCGCAATGGTTACTGCCCCGCTGTCCGCCATTTCCTTCAGCTGTTCCCATGTCATGCGGTTGTAAGATTTACCCACATCATCAGTAATAAGAAATAAAGTCCAGGGATAACCGAATTCTTTCATCATGGGGTACACGATAGTATAGCTGTCCAGATACCCGTCATCAAAAGTAATACATACCGGCTTGGATGGAAGTTTTTCCCCTTTTGTCACATAATCATATAATTCCTGCATCGTAATGGGATGGTATCCATGATCTTTCAGGTACTGCATCTGTATACGTAAATTATCCTCCGTCATGACGGCGGAATTATTTTTCATGTCCCCGATCATATGGTACATGAGAATGGAAACTCCTTCAGGCACGCTGTATTCTACATCAGCATCACGATGTACAATCGCTGTTCCCGGTTTGAAATTCGGATCTTTCACCTTAACGGGAGCAGCCTCGGCCATATTCACGGCATCTTCTTTCGGCACACCTGATTTCCACATGCCGCAGCCGCCAAGGAAAACCGCACCGCTGATTCCAAACAAAGCGGCAAATACCGCCGCGCTCTTTTTCCAATGAGACAAAAACATACTTTAACTCCTCGTAAGCACTTTGTCAAAATGACAATACATAATTTATTTTACTACAAAACAAACTTCATGTCATTTTTGGAAAACCATCGCAATCATCAGTGCCTCCTGGCTCCATCTATTTTTATGACCAACATTCAAGAATATATGTCCCGTGGTATAATAGGAAATATCCTCGGATAATCATCTCATGCATTACACATAAAGAAAGGAAACTTATGAAAAGAATTTTTTCTATACTTATCTTTTTTGTCAGTTTATTCCTGCTCGCTGTCCATCCGGCTTCGGCAGCCCCCGCTTCCATCACGAATTTCCGATGGACGGCAAGAAACGACGGCGACCCGCCGTTTGTCCGTATCGCTATGGATTTGTCCCATGCAGTAAAAGCAGAAGCCGCTATTGATGAAGAAGGGAAAAATTTTCAACTGATTTTAAGAGATACTGCCAAGGGTTCCGCTCTCCATCAATATGAAATGGATGAACGGGCTATTGATTTCGCCACTGTTTCAGAAAAAAACGGCGACACCTATTTGGATGTCCTCATGACAAAACCGCAGAAGATGGAAAACATCCGCGTCTTTGCCTTACGCCCTGACGCAAAAGCAGGCAAACCTCATCGTCTCGTTGTAGATATCCCTATTATCGGTGCCAAAAAGAGTTACTATAAATCCATAGATAAAGCGGAAAAGCGAAATGCCGCAAAAGCAGCAAAAGAAGAAATCACTTCTTCGACACCTGCCGCACCGGCACCTCCCATAAAGGACGTCCCTGTTTCCGCTGAGGCCAGGCAGGCCCTGAAAGGAAAAATCATCTGTCTTGACCCCGGTCACGGCGGTACCGATGTAGGTGCCATCGGCCACTTGAATAATAAAGAGATTTATGAAAAAGACATCACGCTTCCGATCGCCCTCAACCTGCGCGATCTCCTGACTTCAGCAGGTGCGAAAGTCGTCATGACCCGTACCACCGATAGAGATGTCTACGGCCCTTACGCTTCCGATACGGCGGAATTGCAGGCACGCTGCGATATTGCCAATGAAGCCCATGCCCACGTCTTCGTTTCCATTCACATCGATTCAATCTCCAATCCGCAGATTGACGGCGTTACGGCCTACTACTACGTAGGAAGTGATAAATCTCTCCTGCTGGCGCACATGCTCCACCAGGCGACGCTGAACAGTCTCTCCATTCCGGATCGGGGTGTCAGAGCAAACAACTTCTATGTCACCGCCCATACCACGATGCCCTCCGTCCTCATGGAAATGGGGTATATTTCCAATGAACACCGTTTGAAGATGCTGACTTCCAAGTGGGCACCCAAGAGTATTGCCAAGAGCCTTTTCAACGGCCTTGTAGATTATTTCGCCCAGACTGATTAAGGAGGATGCCATGAAAAAGATATATCTGCTCGGAGCGGCATTTCTTATTTCGCTCGGTATCACAGGCTGCACCCCGGCTACAACCGCCAAACCGCCGGCATCAAAACCGGCTTCTACCGTTGAGCAGCAGGAAAAAGAAGTATCTCTCACGATTTACCGTCCTACGGAAGATGCTATGTACCTTGTGCCGGTCACCGTGAAAATGAAACTAAAAGATGATCCTCCAAAAGCGGCACTGGCTGCCATGATTGCCGATGATCGTAAACAGAAATATCCGATCCTTCCGAAAGGGCTATCTGTCAATACCGTCAAGGTAAAAGACGGCATTGCCACCGTCGACTTTTCAAAAGAGCTTCTAAACATGGATAAGAGCACCACGACGGAAGAACTTTTCACCGCTATGACAGTAAACACGCTCACTGAATTCCCGGATATTAAAGAAGTAAAATTTCTGATGAACGGCAAAGCCATCACTCACCTTTCCGGTCACAGCGATATGACAAGAACTTTCAAGCGGATGAATACTATCATAAAAAAATAATCAACTGAAAACGAGGATTCTCCATAAGGGAAGAATCCCCGTTTTTTATTGAAAATTTTCAACTCAATCATACCGCTGTTCTTTGATCCGCCGCGCCAAATCGCGCTTCGCCGCTTTCGCTGCCATGTCCTGCCGCTTGTCGTACAGCTTTTTCCCTGTGGCAAGACCTATTTCCACTTTAATTTTCCCATGGCGGAAATACATTTTCAGCGGTACCAGGGTATATCCCTTCGTCTTCAGGGTATTTTCTATTTTTAAAATTTCTTTTTTATGGAGAAGCAGTTTCCTTGTCCGAAGCGGGTCATGATTGAAAATATTTCCCTGCTCATACGGGCTGATATGGGCATTCCAGAGAAATACTTCTCCTTTCTGCACACGGGCAAAACTGTCTCTTAAATTCACCCGGCCGGCACGGATGGATTTTACTTCCGTTCCGGTAAGCGCGATGCCGCATTCATAGGTTTCATGAATGAAATAGTCATGATAGGCCTGGCGGTTTGCGGACACAGGCGGCGCATTTTTTTCTGCTGCCATTATTTCTTTTTCCCTTTACCTTTCTTTGCTTTCTTTTTTGTGCTCGATTTGGGACGGGATCCTTTTCTTATACGCCTTTCCAGATTAAGCGGTGATCGGATCTCCCCCATGACGAAATCCAGCTCCCGTTTTTCCTTATCCGCTTTGACAAGGGTCACACGCACCGGCATCCCCATGGTGTATTTCTTCCCGCCGCGCAGCCCTTTAACCGTCATGGTGTCTTCCTGATAAACGTATTCGTCATCATCCATGGAATCGATATGGACAAGTCCTTCCACTCCGTTATCCAGTCCGACAAATATGCCGAACCGGGTAAGCCCTGTAATATGGGCATCAAAAGGCTCTCCAACAAAAGGAACCATGTATTCCGTCATTTTCAGATCGGTTGTGTCTCTTTCCGTTTCCACCGCATTCTGTTCCGTTTCGGAGCAATGCTCCACCGCGCGGAGAAGAAATTCCGTCTGCTTTTTCAGCTGTGATTTATTCAGCCTGTTCCGAAGAGCCTGGCGGATGAGCCGATGAACCATGAGATCAGGATAGCGGCGGATTGGCGATGTAAAATGGGTATAGCAGGTGGACGCTATACCAAAATGCCCTTTGTTCTCCGTACTGTAACACGCCTGCGGCAGAGATCGGAGTGTCATGACCTGTACGACGGCTTCGATCTCTTTTCCTTTCATGCTTTCCATAAGGCGCTGCATATCTTTCGGCTCCGGTTCTTTCGGCAGTTTTTCCGCCACTCCGAAAATCGCCATCATTCTTTTTAAAGAAAGGAGCTTATCTCCGTCCGGATGATCATGAATGCGATATACGGAAGTATGTCCCGTAGCTTCCAGGAAACGGGCGACCGTTTCATTGGCGGCAATCATGGCATCTTCAATCATCTTTTCCGCATCACCGCGATTCCTTTTTTCAATGCGGAGCGGAGTGCCTTCCTCATCAAGAATCACTTTATATTCAGGGAAATCAAATTCCAGAGCGCCTCTGTTTTCTCTGTTTTTACGGAGGATATCAGCACACGCCTTTAAATCCCGGAGCATAGGCAGGTATGGCTTCAAATCGTCAGACGCCACACCCGTTTCAAAGGCCTGATTTATCTCCGGATAGTTGCAGCGCCGCGCCACACGAACCATGGAAGGCGTAATCTTTTCCGCCGCTACCTTCCCGTCAGGCGCCACATCCATAATGCAGGACATGGCATAACGGTCTTCATCATGATTCAGACTGCACAAATCGTTGGAGAGCTGGAAAGGCAGCATAGGTATAACGCGGTCTGCCAGATAGACGGATGTCCCGCGGCGATATGCCTCATCATCAATTAAACTTCCTTTCCTCACATACCGGCTTACATCGGCAATATGAACCCCCAGTTGATAATGGCCATTTTCTTTTTTCACACAGTAAACAGCGTCATCCAGATCTTTCGCATCAGGGCCGTCAATAGTCACGATGGGAAGGCTGCGGAAATCCTCCACTCCTTTTTCCTGTTTTATTTCCTTGGAAAGGGCATCGGCTTCCGCCATGAGTGCTTTGGAAAACACATGGGGCAGCCGGTGCTGGGCGATAATGATGTCGATATCAATCCCTTTATCCCCCTTATAGCCGATAAGCTCCGTCACTTTCCCCTCGGCATTTGCCCGCGCCCCGGGCCATCTGGTCACTTCCACAATCACTCGGGCACCGGTGACAGCTTCCAGTTCCTCTCCCCGTGGTATTTCAATCACCATATCGATCTTTTCGTCAATCGGTATGGCTTTTCCTCCAAAGGATGTCATCTCATAGGTGCAGACAAAAGTATTTTCCGCTCTTTCAATGACGCGGAGGACTTCCCCCTCCGTATTGTGACGCCCCGTTTCTCCTTTTTTTATACGCACTTCCACGATATCATTATTGACCGCATTCAGATGATCACGGTCAGCAATGTACACATCTTCATGCTCCTCATCCGTGATCAGGAATCCGAAACGCGGTCCGTAAGATTTGTAGACCCCCTGCAGAACCATGCCGGGACGATATGATAATTTCTCCTTATCTCCCATTTCCTGTCTCCTTCAATAAAAAAGGCTTGCCTCGTGCAAGCCCCAAAATCCTCATTAAAACGTATTCATATACCGCCCGAGCACAAGACAAAGCACGGCGAATAGAATACCGAGCACAACGGTAAATTTCGAAAGGACAGCATCTTTACCGCGGGATTTTCCCCCCATCATCCCTTCCGCACCGCCGCCAATCGCACTTCCCATGCCGGGCTGTTTGGATTCCTGGGCAACAACCACGATGATCAAAAACAAAGCCACTACCATCGTTATTCCAATTAAAGCGTATTTCACAGTACTTCCTCCTATGCATCATGAAAGATACAGTAAATTTTATATGGATAATATCAAAAATTAGTATATAACACAGCCGCTTTCAGGTCAACTTTTTCCATAAAGCACCTCTGTCACACTACTTTCTTCTTAACCTTTCCAGCTTATCCTGCACGGATGAAGGAATGTGCCTTCCGATCTCACTCCGTGGATTCGCCATATTATTCCGGCGCATAAAAATCGTCTGCACTTTCTTATCTTCATTCCACGACCGCACCAGATCGGAAACCGCCATACGGTAAGCGCCGTTCCCCAGCACCTGGTTCTGTTCCGCGCCATCCGATGTCACAACGAAAATAGAACGATACTCATCCCGCCTTTTATATGATTCCATTTCAATATAACTATCCGCCGTCATTTTCGACGGTGTGTACACCACATGGAAAAAGGGGGAAACCGTTTCCACTTTCGCTTTTAAAGAACGGCTATTCCCGTCAAAAACGACAATCACCTCCACATCGTTATGAGCCCCATAGTCCTGCATAAGATCTACCAGCTTTTTGCGGCTCGACTCCAAATCGGTCCGAGGAAACTCTTCGGGAAGCCAAAAGATAACATTATATCCGTCAATCAAGTATAAATCTTTCATCTCAATTCCTCTGCCGGACTGCCTCATACATGAGAAGCGCTGCGGCAACAGATACATTCAGAGATGACACTTTGCCTTTCATCGGAATGCGTACACAGAAATCACACATTCTTTTGGTGAGAGGACTTATGCCTTTTCCTTCCGCTCCCATAACGATAACCAGAGGACCTTTCAAATCCGCCTGATACAGATCACCGCCGTCCATATCAGCGCCGACTGCCCAAAACCCCCGTTCTTTCAGTTTTTCCAGTGTCTGCCGGATATTTCCAATCTGACAGACCGGAAGATAAGCAAAAGCACCTGCCGCCGTCTTCATAGCGGCCGCCGTCACCGGTGAACTTCTATGCTTGGGAAGCAGTACCGCCGCCGCACCCGCACATTCCGCTGTGCGGACAATCGCACCTATATTTCTCACATCTTCCACACCATCAAGAAGAATAAGCAGGGGATCCTTTCTTCCACAAGACGAAAGCACCTCTTCCAAATCAGCATATGCATAAGGCTTCAAAGACGCGGCCACTCCCTGATGCCGGACACCTTCCGTCAAACGGTCAAGCTCCCTTTCCTCAGCCTCAATAACGGAGATGCCGAAACGTTCCGCTTCGTTAGCCAATGCCAAGAGGCGGCCATCCTTTTTCCCCGGTTTTATGAAAACTTTTTTTACCTGCCCTGCACGCAGAGATTCCAGTACGCTGTTCCGGCCGCCGATAAAACAGGTTTCTCCTGCCTTTTGCTTGCCCCCAGAAGAAAATCCCCTTTCCCCACGCATGGATTGGTCTCCGCTCCTTCTTTTCTCATGCGGATCGCATTTCCGTTCCTTTTTATCAGGAGAAACCCTTCTGTTATTCATCGTGAAACTCCCTTGCCAAATAAGAAAGCCCGCGCCCCATAAGGAAATCAAGCCTTTCTTTCTGCCGTGACAGATAGAGATACCCCAGGAGCCCTTCAAATGCCGTAGACTCCCTGTATTCCTCTACGGTAGCACTTTTCGGCACTGTAGAATGGGTATTCCTTGCCCTTTTGCAAACCTTTAATTCTCTGTCGGAAAGCAATTCTTTTATCTCAAAAAGGATACGGCTCTGCTGACGGGCGGACACCATCTCCGATGCCAGGCTGTTTAATATCTGCACATTGTAAATCCCTGTATCGATCAGCGCTTTTCTGACAAAAAAGGACCAGCATACATCACCGATATACGCCAGTGTCAGCGCATCCATGGCAAAAATATCCTGTTCACCCAATTCAGGCGATCCTCTCCCCAGTTTTTGCGCCATTTGCTTTTTCAGAAAAAGAACCCTTTTAAACTCCACGTCTCTTCCACCTTGCGCCGGTCGGCGTATCTTCGATTACGATACCTGCAGCATCCAGCCTGTCACGGATTTCATCGGCAATTTTGTACATTTTTTCTTTTCTCGCCGTCTGGCGAACTGCCAGAATGACATCCATCAGATCATTATAAGATTTATCATCCGAAGAATCCGTCTTTTCCCATACCTCTTCAAGAATTCCCAAGATGTCCATAATCGTTTTCAAAGCGGTATGCGCCTTTTCTACCGCTTCATGATCCACACTGAGGCCGCCGTCTACCGCAGTCCCGTAAATATTGATTGCTTTCGCCAGGTCAAACATGGCGCCGGTGGCAAGTCCCGTATTGAAATCATCATCCATCGCTTCATGGAAGGCCTTCAGCGACTCTTCCGCCGCTTTCTCAAGAGAACGGGAGGCGTCTGTTTTTTCAGCACCTTCTTTAGCCGCTAATTCTTTCAGCCGTCCGATAACCCCTGACAGACGTTCCATATTCTTCTCCGCTTCGTCCAGACGGTCACGGGAATAATCCAGCGGATTTCTGTACTGGACAGACAGCAGGAAATAACGGAGCGCATCGCCGGAATATTCTTCCAGCACGTCCTTCGCCAGGAAGAAATTATTCAAGGACTTGCTCATCTTTTCCGAGTTAATCGTAATAAATCCGTTATGCAGCCAATAATTGACAAACTTGCACCCCGTGCATCCTTCCGACTGGGCGATTTCATTTTCATGATGAGGGAAAATCAGATCGCTGCCGCCGCCATGGAAATCAAAAGTCTTTCCCAGATAATGGACAGACATGGCGGAGCATTCAATGTGCCAGCCGGGACGTCCCTTTCCCCAGGGACTTTCCCAGAACGGTTCATCCGGTTTGGCCCCCTTCCAGAGAGCAAAATCGCCGGGATTGCGTTTTCCCTCATTGACCTCGATACGTGCGCCTGCCAGCATGTCATCAATCTTACGTCCGGATAACGCCCCGTAATGCTCAAAAGTGGAAATATCATAATAAACATCATTTCCCAGTACATAGGCATGGCCCTTATCAATCAGCCTCTGCACCATGTCAATGATATCCTGCATATGATCAGACACACGGGGATACACATCCGCCCGCCGCACATGCATGGCATCCATCACTTGGAAATAAGCATCAATATACCTGTCGGAAATCGTTTTCCAGTCAGACCCCTCGGCATTTGCCTTATTGATAATCTTATCGTCCACATCAGTAAAATTCTGCACAAACTCTACTTTATAGCCGATATGCTTCAGATAGCGGCAGATCACATCCCAGGTCACCGCCGGACGGGCATTCCCGATATGGGGGTGATTGTACGGTGTGACGCCGCAGACATAAATCTTGACTTCCCCCGGCACCAGCGGCCGGAATACCGTTTTCTCTCCTGTCAGCGTATTATACACCTTGATTTCTTCCATCTTCATTCCTCCAAATCTCATTCACTCATACAAATCAAAAGACCGCCGCCTCACAGAGACGGTGGCCCGCAATTCCACTCTGCCGGCTGAAAAGCCGTCCATACATTAACGCACATTCACGGAAGAAGATACAAGAATCCGATTCCTTCCCCTCTCCAGCTCACAAATGCATTTCCTCAAACTCATGACAGACGGCTCCCATCGCCCCGTCCTCTCTTCAGACATGAAATAAGAATACTTCTTTTGCTCATCGCCTTTACATTCAATTGGAAAGCACAAACAGCTGACCTGGTTTTTGACCCCACACCCGCCTGCTGGAGCGTTCGCTACCCGGCACTTGCCTCTCACTATTAACCCTCTCGATTTCCTCGGCAGGACTTACTTCTAAGCCGCACCATGCTCAGTATTCTTTTAAACACCTTACGTGGATCGCTTTGCCTGCGACTGGCATCGACTTTCAACCACAGACCTGTTAATGCTTATGTATCATTATAGAAGTTTTTATATAGACAGTCAATATTGATTTTTATCAATCAGTGTGCCAGCTGCAGATAAAAGAAATATTTCCTGTACCCTCTTTTTTACAAAAGAAAACCGCTCCGAAGAGCGGCCTCCCATTCACTTTATTACCTTGCGCCTTTTTGCTCCTTTTCATAAACGATTTTAATCGTTCCCCTGCGTTTTGCGTCAAATTGGACTCGTCCCGGTTCCGTCCGCACAAAACGATACGTTGTGATATTGCGGATATAATCATTTCCATTGGCATAATCACCGGATACACCCTTGATTGTCTGTGTCGCATAAATATCGCGTCCGTGAATATCCACATATTTTATATACACATAAGCATCCTCCACCTTTTGGGCGGCAGGATGAGACCGGGGACCGTCCCAAACAGCGGCTTCCGACGGAAAAATAAAGAAAGGCGCAGCAGCTGCTATAACCCAGATTATCCACATTCTCAGCGTCCTGTTCATAAAATTACCTCCTTCACTCTTCTGGCAAAATGCAATATAAAATAATAAAATGTATTCCTCATCCTCATTTTATCATACATTTAGTGAAAATCAATTTTCTGCGAATCTCACAAGTAATGACATCACAGCTGTTTTGAGCTGTCAAATTAAACCATTTCCGTATTTGAAATAATTACGGACATCACTGATCAGGAATGTATTCTTTCCATTTGCCATTTTCAAGAATTTCCAATTTTCCCCACTGGGGTTCACCGATATCACGCCCTTTTACTCTTATCGGTAAAAAAGCATCGTGCTGGCAATAAGGCAGCGGATCATCTATAAGAATCCAGCCTTTTTCATTCACAAGATCATTCCAATCCTCATAGACATCTTCAACCGTTTTATACCAATAGTCAAATGAACATTGAACGGCATCCTTTTGGCAATACATAAACAGATATACTCCATCTTTTTTCGTCTGATATAGCATGATTTTATATATGTAATCTTTTTTGTTTGTTTTTATCGGTTCTTTCAAGTCTGAACAGAAAGAATGATCTTTAATATACTTTTGTACATTCCGACTAAGCATCTTGCCCTCATAAACTTTTAGAAATTCTGAATGACAACTTCCTATTTCACTTTATCGTATCCATCTTATTGCCGTCAATATCAATATAAACGTTCCGCAATCTGACGGGCTTGATCAAGTCCGGTTTTCGGAGGCTTCCTATCCACAAAATCCTTCCCGCAAGAGTGAAAGCTTTCTGAACGATCTAAAACCTGAGCACATATAAAATAAGCACATAGCTGAAAGGTTTTGCAATCTTAAAGCTATGTGCTTTGTTTTATATAATATTCAATTATCTATTATCTGTGCAAACCGGATTATATCAGACCTTCCGCCTTCATACGAATGGCATAAAATTCCCGGAATGTATCCGGTTCTTCTGCTATCGTTTCTTTCATTAAAGCTAACCTTCTTTTACCAACCCGCCTATCTAATACAGCAAATATCCGTACGATTAAATTTTCACTCTTCAAACTCATTTCGATACTTTGCTGATCAAATTCTGCAAAGGCATCATAAAAACAGCGCTGATCAAATATGCCCAACCGTAAGGCTGTATCATCCATAAAGGCAAATTCCTTTTTCATGCGTTTTTCATATTTTTCATCTTTGGGAAATAAATCTGCTTTTATCCAATTATTGTAATAACATCCTTTGATAATTTCTTTTCCATCATACCTTATTGCCGCCCGTCCCTCATGATCGGGACTTCTGCTATATGATGTCGCATAATACTGAATATGCCCCCGCAGACTTGGGGCTAAATATTCTGTTTCCAGCTTTTTTCTTATACCGCTCCAGCTTGACATTCTCTCTTCTCCAAAAATTTATCAATCACTATTTTCTACAAAACCTCCCTGCAAGATGATGGGATGTCTTCCAAACAATTTATATGACAGGAGTTTTTGTCCTGTAAAATCTCTAAAATACGGTATTCTCAACCTTTTTGTCACAGAAACACATTGGTTACCGTCATTCCCACTCTTCATATAAAGTCTGCTGACCATTATATAATTTGACTTATAAGCCGTTGGGGAAGAAAACGTTTATAAAAACAGTCGCATAATCTAATACTTATTCTTGCGGTTCTACAAAAAAATCCTTATAAACACTGGATATTTCTTTTAGTTTTTCGCTTATTAAAGGATCTAAATATTTAAAAATCCCATCAACTAATTCGTCTCCGGCTCTCCCCACTATTCTCCCACTTAATTTTTTAAGAATGGAAGAGAGTATCCCCTTAAATCCCAATTCTTCTCTTGCACCACATTTAACTAATGCTTCCGTTATTTTCTTTCGTGATTCATTCGGAATCATATCTTCAAATATGGTGATATAAGCTTCCTCTGATAATTTAATCAATTCAGCAGAAAAGGAACCATCCGTAATGTATCCCAATCTTTTAAGTTTCCACCTCAAATGATCTGATAATAATGGATTACTAATTTCAATTGCAATTTTATCATTTTCCTTAAAGAAAATAGGGGTAGACAGTAACTCCCTTAATGCTTTATCCAGCATTTCTTCTGATGAGTTACGCATTTTCGCTTCATATAACAGATTTCTTGCCTTTGCTCTAGTCACTTTCAAATTGGACACGATGTCATATAAATCAGGATCTTTCTCTATAATCTTTAGATCTTGCAGCTTCATAAAAAGCAATATATCGAAATCCCTTTTAGACATAGACCCATATGCAGGGTTCATGTAGGCAGTGATTAATTCTTTAAAAACTCTTTTCACTTCCTTGGCGTCAACGCCATCAATTCGATCTACAAACATCATATCCCCCCTCTGTCATTTAATATAAAGCCCATTCAAATACATTTCTTAGCAGTTCTATGAAAACAGTTCATCTGCTTCATGCTCAGCAGAATTAAAAAGTCTGTAATATTTTCAGAGATATATCTATATGATTTATCCAATTCACCCGATAAACTGGGGGTTATCTATACTTTTTCAGCAAATAGTGACCATTACATTACCATTCACTTCTAATATTTTCTTGTAGAAGTCTTTCAGATTTTGAAAGTAATCCATTAGTTCTTCTTTTATTTCATCCGTTTCTTCTTCATAATTCCAAATGTCCGGATATATATTTGCTTTTTTGCATTTTTTCATACTGAAACTTTCCATGGCTTTTTCTATATCAAAATGATCAAGAGCAAAAACTATATCTTTAATCCTTCCCTTTTCTGTATAAGATATAAACTCTTCCACACCTTCAATAGAAGATACACCTACAACCGCTTCGCTAAAAGGGTTATTTTTTATAGGCTTACTGCTGCTTACTCCTGTAAGCACGAAATGAAGTGCATCCCACATCTTATCTAAATCAAGCAGTATTTCTACATCCTCATTTCGCTCTTTTGCCTCCTCAAAAGTTTCATTCTCTTCTGAATAGAAAGCCCTAAGCTCCTTTAAGTTTTTATCACTTAAATATTTATAATTTGCTATTATCCCCATTTTTCACTTCCTTCCACATACTGTGATTTATTTCCTGTTTTCTTTGTGCTTATCGTCAAATTTTATGAGGGGTGAACAAACATACCACCCCCCTCAACATAGAGCAATCCTATGTCTCTTCCCATCCTCCTGCCTGCCCATCATATTTTGCAAACTCACCGGTATCCGTAAATTCAGATGCTGTCAGTCCCACTTCAAAAATACAATCAAAGTCATTCGAAGTTGAAAAATACAATGCACTGTCTGTCAGGAACGCTTCTCCAAAATCAGCATGTTCAAATCTTTTCCCATCGCTGTTATTCCCTACCGGTTTATACTGATATTTCAACAAACGGTTTTCCAATGCTGACCGCTGCTCCGGTGTGAATTTTTCCAGATTCTCCTCCTTTTCAAAGAAATCGGGTTGTGCTGACTGCTGTTCTTTCTGTTTTGTCTTAACAGAAAACAAAGAAATTGTGTAGCTCATTTATGATCTTCCTCCTTATAAATATTATAAATTTACCTATCACTATTTCCACAAAAGCATCCCACCAAAATAATGAAAGGCTTTCATAACAATCTACGGGTTACAGAACAAAACATGTTGATGGCTAATCATCTCCCCATATGGGGACGACCCCTCTAATTTAGTTCATTCATCCATGACTTTATTGCGGTAGTCATACTTGGTATAGCCAAACTATTCATCGAGTTCCTGCTCAAAAGTATCTTATAGAAGAACAGACATCATATCTCGCATGATGGAACTGACATCATTACCGTTTCTGATAGAGATGTTATTCTGGGCATAATACTCTTTCATCATCTTGTGCACTTTCGTTTTTTATTGCCAAACCTCCCTACTATGTAATAGTCTTACATCGGTATGGAGGTTTGTACAAACTCTTGGAAACTCTTTTGGCTTTATATAAATTATTCTTTCATTCCACCAGTTATCCTGTTATTAAATTTATTGATTACTATATCAGCAGTGTAGTAAGAACCATCCCCCTCGTCTGAATAGTGTTTAAACCAGCTTCTTGGATTCTTCTCACTGTTGTTTTTCTCTAATCTTTTATAAAATTTATATAACTACAATCAGAGTATATTAGCGGTGCGTTTCCATTTTTATTTCCTATTGCCGAGAAGTTTGAAGCACGTGCTACAGCTTTTCCAATCCACACTTTACTGTTTATTCCGACATCTTTTCTTCCAGCTTTTACAACGAGTTCCTGTGCTGTTGACATTCCGATTCCAACGTTTATTTCAGGGAGTGAACGATTGAATAAAAGTTTGTTTAGCATTTTCATATATGTATTTACACAAAATGTTTTATATGCTAACTCATAAATATCATCTTTGGATGGGGTGGTGTATATTGCATACACAGTCTCCTCTAATTCCAATTTCTCTTAGATTTTCATCTTTACGCAGGATTTCAATAACTTCGGATGTAAAACTACGAATAACTTTAGATACCTTTTCCTTGTCTTCATCTGCGAACAATTCAGAAGAATCTCTAATGTCTACAAAGATCCCAGTCACCCAGCTGTAATAACCATTAGAAAAAGTAAACGCATCATCGGTCGGTAGTTCATTTTGTTCTATGACAATTAGCCCATTGTCTAATATTGCTTCTATTCGTTCCTTACCTTTCCTGTAATCATATTCCATAGCGTCCTCCTCAATAGACATAAATGCCAATAAGCAGGAGCACAATGAAGAAAATGAATCCTACGATTGTGCATCTAAGCCCCCGATTATATGTTGCATATTTTATAGATGCAATATTAGCATTTATGTATATCTGCTCAATTAAGTCATTTAGGAAATCTTCCCTGTTCATCGCATAGAATTTCTGCTTGTAATCTACATAGTTGCCGTTCTTTATTATTCCCGCAAAAAAGATACGTGAGCTTTCGTCCTTTCTTCCAAGAGCTTCTTCTGAGGTTTTGGCAACCAATACGCTCCCCAGATTAAACATCCCCCACACCAAAAGAAAAATTGCGCCTGTAAAACAAACCAAATAAAATATATGACAAAAGGATTTTGCTTCAATACAGGTTTTCACAATATTAAATATCTCATTCACCCCTTCATTTGTAAGGATGATTGCAAGAAGCACCCCAAATGTGGCTAAAACGATTGATGTTTTGTTATCGCAATTTGTAACAAAACCAATATTGCGATCAAGGATTTGAGTTGCAATTTCGATTTTATATTCAAGATCTTCTGTGTCGGGTAGTACTTTGCTGTTCTCTTTTTCTTCTACAATTACTGACATATCAGATATTTTCCTCAATCCATTTATCAAAACCAATTTCTATTATGCTGCAGTGGTAATAATCAACACTTCCATAATAATCAGAAATATGTGTGCTGATCCACGACTTATATTTCTCGTTTTCTTTACATAAATGTTCTACAACATTCTCATAGAATAAGGGACTCATTGCAATGGGAGAAATCCCATTTCTGTTTGCAACATCTGATAAATGAGCCGCATCTACAACAGCTTTTCCAATCCAAATCTTATCGTTAATACCGCTACCATTTTGGCCCGCCTTAATAATCAAATCCTGACTGCACCCTAACCCGATACCTGCTCGAATTGTGGAGTATCCATCCTTTTTGAGCAGCTTATTCAACATACCCATAAAGGAATTGATTCGATAAGCGTGGCGAAATATATCTACTAAATCGGTTTGGTAAGGAGCGTTATAAATACAGTACACACAGTCTCCTCTGATACCGATTTCACGATAGTTGTCATCATCTTTTAGAATTGAAATAATCTCAGAGCAAAAGCTTCTGATAATACGAGCAGTATCTTCGTTGGGAGATTTGAATAGATTGCTCGAATCCACAATGTCCACAAACAGTGCACCAACCCAGGCTTTAATTCCGTTTTCATAAGTAAACTCAGAATCCGATGACGGAATACTATCCTTTTTAGCAATTTTTGTTGGTGAAGCCAATATCGATTCTACAGTTTCTTTAGATTTCTTGTAATCGTACATTTTCACACCTCACGTCCAAAGTATCAAAGCACAAGGCTTTAGAGCCTGTTTTTAATCACTCCCACTCTTCATATAAAGATTACTCCCACTTACAGAATGAGGATTTACAAGGCTTTCATTTGCACCCATTCCATAATTCAACATTTTTTATAGGTGCTTTTAACACAAAATACTTTAAAAGTACTTCATAAAACTTTTAATGTCCTTTGATATCCTCTATAATTGCATTTTTAATTTTATTAAAACTTTCAGGATAATTCCTAGGCGTTAAGTTTTCTATTATTTTTAAAATATTTTCGCGTTTTTTGATAGCTTTATAATTTGATTCTAATAGAGTCTTTGTATCATGAACACCAGAATCTATATTTAAAATATCATAATATTTACTTTTAGCTACTGACGAACAAACTAAATCAATCTCTAAACAATACATCATAGAATAAAAGTGCTGTGTTTTAATTAACTCAAAAAATTTTCTGTACCCATTGGCTTTCTCTAATTTACTAAGATCATTCCCAAATGCATCATTAATTATTCTACGCTTTGAATCAAGACTCGTTATTGTATTCTTATATTCTGGAAAGCCATTTTTATTTCTACTATCTTCTACTTTATCATTTTTATAATCAAAGAAAAAATCATAATCAACTACCACTGAAAATGGGACTGAAAGTTCTTTTAATAAATAGTATGGATAAGCTAAATTATTTACACCATCAAGAGCTATGAAAGACACATCAGCTATCGAATCTTCAATGTATGGTTTAATTATTTTTTCTAAAACATACGCATCAATAGGACTTTCACAGATAACAACATGCTTTGCGAAAAAAAATTCACTATTTTTTAAATGAAAAAAATTATAGTGTGCAGATTCTTTGATACCATACTTATCCCAAAAATCACTGGGAACTTGCTTTATTGATGAAATAAATGCTCTTTTAGAATCTGATTTCCTTTTGACCAATAATATATTTTCGTGTTTTAGCTCATCGATCAATACTGTTGAATGAGTAGTAAAAATAGTCTGAACCTCAGATTCCGACATATTCATAGATAGCGATTGTATAAATCTTTTTTGAGCTTGAGGATGTAAGTTTGTTTCTGGCTCTTCAATCCCTAAAATTATATCTTTATCTTCTATTAGGGCATATGCTCTATACATAGCAATAATAGCCAAACTCTTTGTTCCACTTCCCCATTCTTTCAATAAATGATTACTAAAAGATTCATTTATTGATAATTCAACATAATTTAATATTGATGTATAATCCATGTTGTTAGGAAAATCAATTTTAAAATCGATATTCTTATTTTGCATATATAATCCGCTAAGATATTTTTCCAATTTACATAATATAGAGTCATGAACTCTTCTACTTGACTTCTTAATATCAGATGATATTGTATCTCTATTTTTTGTATATTGATTTAAGTAACTTGTAATTAGTTTAGTAAAAATTGTATTTTCTCCCCATACGATATCATGATTTGTTCTCTCAGCTGGGATATATACATATGTCAGGTATCTATTTATTTCTTCTATGAAACTCTCTAAATTTTGAATTGTCTCCTTACGGTTGCCTTTGATAACAGATAACTTTCTTTTATTATCACTATATGAATACATCCATTCTATAGTTATCTCATTCTCGAAAATATATCTTCTCAATAATTCACTTTTACTTGAAATATCTTCTATTGTAAGAATTATGTATGAATTATTTCTTGTTGCATATTGATGAGTTTTGTTAAGAAAAAAATTTTTTTCTTCATCAAAATTAAAAACACTATTCAATGCCCTTAATACCCCTGTTTTTCCAGCATTATTTTCACCAACAATCGCAGTAATATCCTTCATTTCAAAAGAAGCTTCTTTAATAGAACGAAACCTTTTAATGTTAATACTTCTAATTCTCATCTTTCCTCAACTATACTTCTTAAAATTTTCAGCTTGTTCTAATACTTCTTTATAAACTTCATCTAGCGTTACCGGTGGATAGCCAAACTCATCAAGCAACAGTATTAAATCCACTTGCAGATTTGCCTTAATATCATCACGGGCAGACCAGTCAGTATATTTTGCCTTGTCATCAACGATTTTCTTTACTTCCTTCGATAAGGTAATCAGCTTATCATGAGGATAATCAAATTCAAATTTCTTAGCGATTGCTTCCAAAATATCATAGAAAGCCTTCTCTTCAAAATCGATGCCCATTCCTTCAAATGAGTTCTTTTCCTCTTTTAACTGAGCAAGCAACTGCGATAACTGCTCTGCAACATCATCAAGAACTTCATTTGCATAAGCCTCGTCACGGCGACGGTCATTATAGCTATCTACAACAGCCTGCATTCTTTCTGAGAATTCTAAGCCCTTGATTTTGTTGACCTTCTTGAATTCATCAATAGCCTGAGAAAGAAGTCTCTGAAGGATTTTTACCTTTGTGTTCGGCAAAGGAATGCTATTAACTTTAGCAATATATTCATCACTAAAAATATCCACATCAATGTGCTTTCCAGCTTCGAATAATTCTTCCACGCCATCAGAGTGAATTGCTTCAGCAACCATCTCTCTGACTCTTGCATTCATCTGTGTAATGTCTGGTGCATCGCCCTTAGTAAGCTTGAAAATGATGGAACGCACTGCACTGTAAAAATGAATGTAATCTGTTTCCTTATCGGAAATCTTGTCACTTGAAGAGCAAAGATTATATGCCTGCTTCATTCTGCGAACTGCTGCCATAAAGCGCAATTCAAGTTCTTCTGAAAGCTGAACATACTCTACTGCTCTATTAAGGCAATTAAGCTGCTCCAACGGCGTTCCTTCAAAATAATCCTTATCATTAAAATTGTGAAACATCTGATGGAGTACATCAAGCTGGTCTTTAACAATAGTTATAGACTGCTCGATTCCTTCGAACTCTTCACTCTCGAAATTTGTATATCTCTTAAGTGCAAGATCCATATTTTTCTTAATACCGATATAATCAACAATCAGACCTTTATCCTTACCCTCATAAACTCGGTTTACACGAGAAATAGTCTGGATAAGTGTATGTTGCTGGATTGGCTTATCAATATAAATGGTATCAAGTGACGGAACGTCAAATCCTGTAAGCCACATATCTACAACGATAGCAATCTTAAAATTTGACTTTATATTCTTGAACTGACGGTCAAGTTCTTTACGGTCATCCTTAGTTCCGAGCATTTCAAAAAATTCCGGAGCATCATCTTTATTTCGGGTCATGACCATACGAATCTTCTCGATAGGCTTCAGTTCTTTTTTCTCTTTTTCTGTTAATGTAACACCTTCATCGCATTCTTTTGCAACAGCCCATTCCGGACGAAGCTCAACAATAATCTTATAAAGGTCATAGGCGATATATCTATTAGAGCATACAAACATAGCTTTGCCTGCTACGGTCGCACCCTCTGTAACTCTGCTTTCGTAGTGATCGATAAAATCCTTTGCAATAGTACGAAGTCTTTCAGGGTCACCAAGAATAACATCCAGATGTGCTACAGCCTTCTTGCTTTCCTCAATCTGATGTTCGTTAGTACCTTCGTCGGCACAACGGTCATAGTAAGCTTCAATTTCCTGCAGCTTAGACTGATTAAGGTTAACTCTTGCAGCTCTTCCATCATATACAAGATTTACTGTAATACCATCACGCACAGATTCTGTCATTGTATAAGAATCAACTACAGGGCCGAACACTTCAATAGTTGCATCGATAGGTGTTCCGGTAAAACCTACATATGTTGCATTTGGTAATGAGTCATGTAAGTATTTTGCAAATCCATATTTTTTCTGAACACCGGACTCAGTAATCTTTGTCTTCTGGTCAAGGTTGACCTGTGAGCGGTGTGCTTCGTCAGAAATACATATAATATTGTTACGGTCAGAAAGTAACTGTAAATCCTCAGTAAACTTCTGAATTGTTGTTAAATATACGCCACCGCTAGTACGACCCTGAAGCTGTGTGCGCAGTTCTTCTCTAGATGTAATACTTACAATAGAACTGTCACCAACATACTCTTTAGAACCAACAAACTGTTTAGAAAGCTGGTCATCAAGGTCGGTACGGTCTGTGATTATAATAATTGTAGGGCTGTGGAAGTATGTACTCTTCATCAACATTCTGGTTAAGAAAAGCATGGTATAACTTTTGCCACAACCTGTTGCTCCGAAGTAGGTACCACCTTTACCGGAACCTTCCGGACGCAACTCTCTTTTTATATTTTCAAACAGTTTAGTCGCTGCAAAATACTGCGGATAACGACAAACCACTTTTAATTCTTTATCTCCGCTGTCAGGGAAATATACAAAGTTCTTAACGACAGCTAACAAACGGTCTTTGCGGAATAAACCTTTAACCATTGTAACAAGAGAACTAATACCGTCTGCATCTTTATCAGCTTCATCAATTTTTCTCCACGCATAGAAAAATTCATAAGGACTGAATAAAGAGCCATACTTATTATTTACACCATCGCTGATTACAACAAACGCATTGTATTTGAAGATTTCAGGGATATCTCTTTTATAACGAACAGTTAACTGCTTATAGGCATCCATGATGGTAGTATTCTCTTGAACTGCAGTTTTGAATTCAAGTACAACGAGTGGCAGACCATTTACATACACAATTCCATCTGGAATACGTAACTGGTCACGCCCCTGTATCTCAACCTGATTAACGATTTTGAAAATGTTATATTCAGGATTCTCAAAATCAATGAGCTGGATGAATAAGTCTTTCTGAGAACGGTCTTCTCGATTAAAGATAAATCCATCACAAATCATATTAAATACAGTTTTATTAACTTCGTAAACATTGCCGGAAGCAGAGCGAATCATCAGAATAATACTTTCAACCTCTGAAGGTGTAATTCCGTCATCTGCATATTTATCGTAGAGGTAGTTCTTTATATCATCCACCAGAAGTACCTCTGTTTTTTCACGGTGAATATCACTGCTGATAAGATGTTCGTATCCTTCATCTTCAAACAGTTCCATAATAGACATTTCTAGTGCGTGTTCATTAAATGTCATTGTTCATTCACTCCCTTCCGACCTGTAAAGGTCTCTTTTGTTTCTATGTTAAATGATAATTTAGCGGCTTAATATAGTTAGACAGTTATCTTGCAAAGCCAGAAGCGCCTTGATTTCTGTTTTGTTTTGCTTAATAGTTGCAAACAAAGGTTCAATGGCTGACATGAACTTATTCATAGCCTCTTTGTTAGGGATAAGAATTTGTCGTTTCTTAAAATCTGGCACCGTAATCTGCTGTTGAGAAGTCCCAGTACTCAGTAAGGCTATTGCTTTTAATGCAAAAAACAGATATTTGGCAGTCAATTGCGTTGTATCAGGTATTACAGAAATCAATCTGACAATTGGAACATACGGTTCTTGCCTAAGAAATACATAACCAACTGTTCCACGAGCCGAAACTGTCACGCATTCATCAAAGATTTTTGCTTTGTCGGTGAAACCATATAAACCTTCGTTCTCAATACCGTTTGAGTAGATAGGAATATTACATATGTCAGTTGCATAATCGCTATATGTATCGGGTCTGTCACCACCAGCACTTAAAGTAGCAACGTTTTCAAGAATGTCTAGTCTCCAATCACTTGGAAGTCTAGAAATATCAACATCTTCGATAAACTGTTTTTTGTAAATTGCTTGAGCTGTTGCTTCTAAATTATCATTTATCTTCTGCTTTAATGCGATGCGGTCGGTAATAACACGGTACGCATCAACAATCTTATTTTGTTTATCAATATCGGGAACAGGCAATTCTACCTGACACATTTCATCCCAATCAAAAATCTCTCGTACACTTCCATGAGAACGATAACGGGCATATCTATCAAATTCCGGTCTGCTGAACCAAAGCATCAAGTATTCCGGATTGAGCTCATTCTTATCGATAACTTCAAATACCGAATAAGAGCTTGAAATAATGCAATCGTCTTCTTCCAACAAAGCTACTGAAATCTTCTCACCATTACGAGAAGTGACAGGGCCATACGCAAATTGACCTGTTCGTACAATCTTATAATTGCTAAGGTCTGTGCCTACAATATTTGCAATAGAAGGAATAAACTGCTTAGTGATACTAACACCAAGAAGTTTTGAGATTTCCAAATCACGATTACGTTCATCAACTGGTCTTATATATTTTCCAAGCTGTTGATATCCATCTTTCATGTTTTCACCTCATCCTATATATTTTCGATGAGCAAGTTTTACGTTGCTCTGCTTTACCATTGCGTATTGCAAGGTAGTATCAATTCTTTGATGCCCTAATAGCTGTTGTAGCTGTTCTATGGGCATTCCTTTATCAATCGCCATTGTTGCCAAGGTTCTCCTGAACTTATGAGGATGTACTTTAGGAATTCCAAGTTCGTTTCCGATTTTTCTTAATCGGACTTCAATTCCACCAATCTTCATCCTGTTATGAGGAGATGTGAGTGACACAAATAGCGCCGGGTTATCATCATCTCGACTATCCAGATATGCTTTCAGATGCATCTTGGTTCTGGCATCAAAGTAAACAATACGTTCTTTATCTCCTTTACCAAAGACGATACATTCTCTTTCATCAAAGTTTATATCCTCTTGATTCAAGAGAACCATTTCACCAACACGCATTCCGGTTGATGCCAGCATGTCTATCATTGCCAAATCTCTAAGCTCTGTGCAACTATCACGCATCAACTCTAGTGCCTCATCTGAATAAGTCTCTTTTACTGTTTTTCCGATTTTAACCTTGTGAATCCTACGAACTGGGCTCTTCACAATATAATCCTCATCCTCAAGCCAACCGAAAAAGCTTGATAGGATACGTCGAATATTGTCGATGGTCACCTTACTGGAGCTATGCTCTTTCTGATAATCCGCAAGATAACTTCTCAGGTCATCTGTCGTTATGTGCTTCACAGGTTTATCGATAAAGGTAAGCATCTTATCTATCGTAGACTTATAATAAGCCAGCGACTTTTCAGAACGCCCTTCAATCTTTTTTGCCGCCAAAAATAATTCTGTGTAGTCAGTTTCATCTGCATCAAGATTATCCTTGGTTGTTATTTCATAGTCTTGGAAGCAGCACACCAAGATATGATGCATCTGTTCCAATTGACTGTTATCTAATATTTTTTGCACTTGCTGTTCAATGTCAGCAATCAATTCTTTTTTCATAGTCGTAACTCCTTTATTTTTATTCAAGAGAACGACTACCAGTGGCAGTTCTGTTGTTTGCCTCCGCCACTGCTAGAGGCGTATAGTCTAAATGATAATTTATTGTTCTGCGCTCAAACTTATTTCAAGAAAACATATGTTGATTTTGAAGGTGTACCATCAAATGAACTAATCAAAACGCCAGATGGATTAATTCCTAATGGTTGGACATTTGACTGCGTTGGCAACTACTGCAGGGATAATATTGCCAATCTTTCAAAAAGTGATAAATACACCACAATTAAGTATCTTGATACCGGCGGTATATTCGAAGGCTTTGTTGAATCAACTCAGCAATTGAACCTATCAACAGATGAAATACCAAGTCGAGCAAAACGTAAAGTGTTTGATGGTGATATTGTCTATTCCACAGTACGACCAAATCTTCACCATTTTGGATTAATTAAAAATCCAAATGAAAACTTTATTGCATCAACTGGATTTGCAGTGTTACACAATAATGGTGGCGCCGTATCAAATGAACTTATATACATGTGGCTGACCAAAGATTCCGTTTTAGATTATCTGCAAGCGATAGCAGAAAACAGCGTTTCTACTTATCCATCACTGAACGTTTCTGATTTGCTGAATGTAAAGATTATCATCCCCACATCGGAAGTTCTTGATGAATCAAACAGGATTTTAGCCACTTTATTTGATGGTATTAATGCTAACAACCTTCAGATAGCATTATTAAATCAAATGAAACAAACGTTATTGCCGATATTGTTTTCAGACCGCTAAATTATCATTTATCTTCTGTTTTAACTCGATACGGTTTGTTATAACCTTATAAGACTCTACAATTTCTTTCTGTTCAGAAATCTCTGGAACAAGCATTCTCATTCTGGCAAATTCGTCCCAAGGCATACTTCCACGGACTCCGCCAACGGCTATAAATGCAGCTTCTCTGTCAAACTCGTTTCTTTTAAACCACATGTCAAGGTATTCTGGTAGAATCACTTCCTTATCTTTCACTCTAAATACAGAGTATGCGGGAGTTATTATTGCAGCTTCTTCCGTAAAGCGAGCTACAGGTATTTTGGAATCTCTACTGACCTGCATCAAACTTACTGCAAAATCGTCTTTACGAATAATCTTATATTTGGTCAAATCAGTGCCAATGGTATTTGCCACAGAACGAATAAAACACTTTTCAATACTTAGTCCTACCAGCAAATCTAAGGTACCATCATCATTTCTATCATAGATTCGTTCTACTAGGTCGGCAATTGCTTTATAATTTGATTTCATATCCCAGCTCCTTAAATACCGACAACAGGTCTGCTTTTGACTTTTCTTCCTGAACTAACAACTCAGTAAGCTCTGCCTGCAGTCCTTTCATCTTAGTGTCAAAATCTATGTTCTCATCACGATTGATGAATTCAATGTATCTACTAGGAACAAGTGTGTATCCCTTTTCTGCAATCTCATCTCTATGAGCGCTGTAGCAGAATTCAGGAACATCCTCATAGTTCTTTTCATAACCAACCTGCTGCCATGCGTGATATACATCAGTAACCTTCTTACGGTCGTTTTCTGTTAATTCAATATATTTCTTTTCATAAGGGCTACCCATCTGACGCAAATCCATAAAAAGAACTTCATCGCGGCGGTCACGATATCTCTTAAGCTTACCGTTCTGCTCAAGTGTACGTGCGTTCTTGTTCTTGTTTAAAATCCAAAGCGTAACGCTGATATCAGTTGTATAGAAAAGGTTTCTTGGAAGAGTGATAATAGCTTCTACTAAACCATTTTCAATTAACTGCTGGCGGATTTTTAACTCCGTACCATCTTCAGAAAGTGCTCCGTTTGCAAGAAGGAAACCTGCAACACCGTTCTGTGAAAGCTTTGATACGATATTAAGAATCCATCCATAGTTGGCATTACTTGTAGGAGGAACTTCATAGCCATTCCAACGAGGGTCGTCTACAAGCTCATTTTCAACTCTCCACTGCTTCTGATTGAAAGGTGGGTTTGCCATAATGAAATCTGCTTTAAG
>ENA-ORNO01000066-ORNO01000066.1-human-gut-metagenome-genome-assembly--contig:-NODE-66-length-69769-cov-4.429311_pt1 | contig 69769 bp, 55 predicted proteins | sample MGYA00242117_ERZ509026 | MGnify/ENA primary metagenome ERZ509026 (study PRJEB26280, sample SAMEA2338710) | human gut metagenome | biome: human gut; feature: human-associated habitat; material: faeces... | reverse complement strand
GGATACGGCCACATACAGGGGCAGGGCGATGTCCGGCGTCACCGGAGTCAGGCGGGTGATGATGTCGTACACAATCTCGCCGCAGGCGGCAGAAGCTGTACACATAGCAGGCAAAAGTATCTTCGAAAATGCGGAGATGTCGTCTATCGTCTTTGCACCTTGACTTATGTATGAGTTAGTGTCGCTCACGCACAGTATCGTTATAGCAGCGCAGCCGCACAGTGCCACGAGCTCCGGTGTTTTATCGCCGCCAAAAAGTACAAGAATTGAGCACAGAACGGAAACTATGACGACGCTTACCGCCTTTTTAAGAATACCACCTGCGTTGTCCTTGAGCTTTTGCTTCACGGTGTCGCTAAGGCGATCAAAAAACGCTTGGACATCTCCTGCATCGTCAGGGTCACCGGCAAGTTCTTTTACCTCGTCCGGCAGAGTGTCCTCGACTTTGCTTGTGTCGAACCCGTCGGCATAGCAGGTGGTCGGCAGGATAAGAAGCATTACAAATGTAATTAGCAAAACTCTTTTCATGTGAATCCCTCCAATGTCTTTAGTAGGGTTTGCAGCAGCGGTATTGCGGCGTAGACCATTGCAGCGCTGCCGAGATACTCGACGGCTGACGATGTGCCGTTTTGCCCTGCATCCTTGCAAAGATTGCAGACGAGCTTTGTTAGAACGGAAATGCCGACACATTTGATTATCGGGACGAATATTGCAGACGGCAGACCCGAGCTTTTGATGATACCGGAAACAAAGTCGGCAAGCGAGGATATCATCCCGCTGGCTGCCGCACACACGCACACGGCGCATATTGCGCTCAAGACAAAAGAATACTCGGGGTTTTTTGCCTTAATCAATAAGCTGCACGCTGCACACAAAATTGCGACTGCAGCGGCCTTTGCAACGATCTCCATCAGAGTTGAAACAGGGTCTTTATGAGCCCGAACAGCTCACTGATCTTCTGAACTACCACGATGAGTACGACAACAAGTGCGGCTATTGTCGTCATTAGTGCCTGTTCATCCCGTCCGGAACGGTTGAGTAAAATATTTAGCACCGCAACAAGTATGCCGACGGCGGCAATTTTGAATATCAGATCAATCTCCATTTTATCTCCTTTTCAGACCAGTATTATTGCGGCAATAAGACCTATTCCCGTTCCCAATCCGATGTACATTTTTTCGTTGTTTTTAAGTCCCTCGTTAAGCTTTTCGTATTCGCTGCTAAGCTCGCTTATGCACCTGTCAATGGATGCTGCCTGAAGTTCGACATCGTATTTGCCTATGCTGCTACCGAGGTCCTTTAGAGCTTGTCTGCTGCTTTTGCTTAGCATTTGCAGCGTTTTTTCAGCGTTCTCGCACCAAATTTGCGTAAAGCTCTTGCTGCCGAGGCTCGAAAGCTCTGTTTCAAGACTGCTTATAAAGCTGTTCATGTACCGGTAGTCCGGCAGATTTGAGCAAGAAAAAATTTGTTTAATTGGCGTTCTTCTTGTACATATCTCATTGCGCATCAGCTCCAAAAGTGATATGATTTCCCTGAGCGACTGTGACGAAGCTTTAAGCTCCCGTGCCTTGAAAAATCCCATGACCGAGGCCGCTGCAGTCAGCAGCACAGCACCTAAAAGCTTCATAGCTTCAGCTCCTCTATGCGGTAGCTTCTGTTGCCTCCGCTGTTTTCTATAAACAGGCAGTATTTGAATATGCGCATCTGCATAAGTCGGCGATAAAGCTTGCGTGAATATAGATCATCAAGGTCTCTTGCGTGAGCTGTTGCAAGCAGCCGCACTCCGCAGCCGGAGGCCTCGAAAACGGACTGCATATCCTCGCTTGAGCTTATCTCGTCCATCGCAAGGACATCGGGGTTCATGGCTCTTATGAGCATCATTGCTGCCTTTGCCTTCGGTGCATTGCTAATAATATCGGTATGCCTGCCGACATCGAACTGAGGTGCGCCTCCGCTTACGGCGGCTATCTCGCCCCGTTCATCGGCAACCGAAACCCGCTTGCCGCTGTCGGAGATAACCCTTATAAACTCACGCAGGCAGGTCGTTTTGCCGGAGCCCGGCGGAGATGCGATGAGGATATCCGTCAAACCGTTTTGGTTCATTTGTCTTAACTCGTTTGCGGCGACACCTCGTATTTCTTTCGGTATTCTGAGCGATAATGAACTTAGGTTCCTGATGCCGCAAACTGCTCCGGAGCGCATTATTGCGTTTCCGCATATGCCGAGACGGATGCCGCCGTCGACATTTATGTAGCCGTTTGCCATGCTTGTCTCCACGGCGTGCACCGATGCTCCTGTTGCACATTCAAGCACGCTTTCTAGGTCATCTACCGTCACGGTATGCCCCTCGGCTATCAGCCTTTCCTCGCCATTTATGAGTACCGTCATAGCCTGTCCCGCCCGCAAACGGATCTCCTCTATCTTCTCACGCTCGGTCTCCGGAAGTATCAGTATCTCGCTATTTAGGGCTATTGGAAGCATCGACGCTGCGCTGTTTAGTTTATTCATTTTTTGTTCACCGTCCTATGTCCTATAATTATTATGGTAAGCAAAAAATTATTCCTTGTTAAAAATTAATTTTCTTGTCACCTTTTCACTTGTTAAGTTGTCTATATTATAGATAATTGAGATGTACTTTCGCTTGAGCATAAGGATATACAAAAGCCATGGTTTTCAGCAGTATTAATTTTCTTCTGATCTTCTTCCCGATCTTCTTCACTTGCTACTATTTAACTCCAAATAAATATAAAAACTACACCCTGCTTTTAGGCAGTCTTGCGTTTTACTTTATCGGAACAATCAATGCGCCGTACCACTTTGTTCTGCTCATTGCGTGCATGCTGGTCGACTTTGTTGTGGGTCTGGGGATAAGCAGGTCAAAAAAACATAAAAAGCTGCTCCTTGTCGTCGGCATTGTGTTTCACCTGATCTGCCTGTGTACATTTAAATACGCGGGCTTTGTAATCAGTGAACTCAACAGGCTGTCGGAAAGCTTCAACTTCACGGCAAATATTATTCTGCCTATCGGCATTTCGTTCTACACCTTCCAGGGCATCTCGTATCTTATCGATGTGTACAGGGGGGATATTGAAGCCGAGGAGAGTCTTTTGTGCTACTGCGTGTATATCTCCATGTTTGAGCAGCTCATCGCAGGCCCGATAGTAACATACAGGCAAGTGCAATATGACCTGCACAAAAGAAATATTTGGTTTGAAGATGCGCTCAAGGGTCTCGGAATTTTCATCTTCGGTTTGGGCTTAAAGGTCCTGCTTGCGAACCCATTGGGCAAGCTCTGGTCGCAGACGCTTGCAATCGGCTTCGAAAGCGTCTCCACTCCCCTTGCATGGATGGGCGTTGCGGCTTATTCGTTCCAGCTTTATTTTGATTTCTTCGGTTATTCGCTTATGGCGATCGGTATGGGCAAAATGCTTGGTTTTGAGCTGCCGATCAACTTCAATCACCCCTATACAAGTCTTACCATGACCGAGTTTTGGAGAAGATGGCACATCACACTCGGCTCATGGTTCAGAGAGTATGTCTACATTCCCCTCGGTGGCAGCAGAAGGAGCGTCCCGAGAGTTATCCTCAATCTGCTCATTGTTTGGCTGCTAACGGGCATATGGCACGGAGCAGGCTATAACTTCATGCTTTGGGGTTTCATGCTCTTCTGCATACTGGTCATCGAAAAGTTCTTTATCGGCAAGTATTTGAATGCACACCCCGTTATAGGTCATATATATATGATACTGCTCATTCCGCTAAGCTGGGCAGTGTTCGCCGTGACCGATTTCTCGCAGCTTGGCGTGCTGTTCACCCGTCTGTTCCCGTTCTTTGGACAGGGTGCTTGGTCGGTGTTCAGATATGATTACCTCAAGTACCTAGGCCAGTACTATCCTTTTCTTATAATTGCCGTTTTGTTCTCAACAAAGCTTCCGTATAAGCTTCTTAAAAAGGTTAAGAGCAAAGTGATTATCGGCATTTTCCTTCTTGCTATTCTGCTCGGCAGCATTTACTGTATGTACCGTGGGCTTGACGACCCATTCCTATATTTCAGATTCTGAGGATGTAACCATGAAAAAATCCAATATAATAACTCTTGCAATTTTGATTATCGTGACCGCAGCCGTACTTATTTTTGCATCCTGCTCCCGCCATGGCGAGCCCGATGTCGCTCCCACCCCCGAGCCGACATCGACGCCGGTGCAGACCGTCGAGCCTATGGCAACTCCAAAGCCAACGAAGCCGGTCGAAACTAAGCCGGTTGAGACGAAAACTCCTAAGCCCAGTAAAGCTCCCTCTCCCGTCAGCATGAACGACACGCTCTTTATCGGAGATTCGAGAACTGTGGGCATCAGAGAATACTCCGGACTTAAAAGTGCAGACTTCTTCTGCAGCGTTGGCATGAATGTATTCGATGTCACCGGTGAGTCTCTTTCGGTAGACGGAGTCGGAAATGTCACCCTTTCGCAGCTTCTGTCTAAGAAGCAGTACAGCAAGATTTACATCATGCTCGGCATCAACGAGGTAGGCTATCCCCATAGCTCTGTAGTTGATAAGTACAGCAAGGTGCTCGATCTTATAAAAGAAAAGCAGCCGAGTGCGAGCATTATCATCGAGGCTAATCTGCATGTTTCAAAATCCCGTTCGGACAGCGATAAGGTCGTAAACAACGCAGCGATCAATGATCTTAACACAAAGCTTTCCGCATTGGCGGACGGCAGCAAAGTGTTTTACATTGACGCCAACACCATCTTTGACGATGCCAGCGGCTGTCTTTCCTCGGATATGACATCTGACGGCACGCACCTTTATGCTAAGTACTACCCCACTTGGGTCGAGTGGATCAGCACGGAGACAGCAAAGTATATATAAGATATAAATAGGAGGTGCGGCATTGATCGATAAGGATTCATTTTGCCGGCTGATAAAGCAAAATGAAAAAGCTATGTATTCTGTCGCATTCTCCATTTTATCGAACGAAAGCGATGCAGCCGATGCTATCAGTGAGTCAATTTACCGAGCGTACAAAAATTTGGATACGCTCAATAACATATACTCATTCAAACCATGGCTTCTGCGGATAGTCCGCAATTGCGCCGTGGAACTTGTCCGCAGCAATAAAAAGCTGCTTTCCATCGATGATTTTGAGATCGAGGAAAGCAGCTCCGAAAACGAGATCGTGACTGCGCTCACACTTAGAAAGGCAGTCGACCAATTGAAACAGCCATATAAAGAGGTCGTTGTTTTATTCTATTTTGAGGATCTGTCAATAGCTCAAATTTCAAAAATCACCGGTACATCGGTCGTGACCGCAAAGCAGCAACTTTCCCGTGCGAGAAAAATGCTGCGGGAAATGTTAATGGAGACTTTCTCAAATGAACAATTTTGACTCCCACTTAAAAAGATGCGCAAAGGAAGATGATTACATAGTACCCGAAAGCGTGAGCAAACAAATTGACGACACGCTCGCTTCCCTGCCCGATAATTCAAATTGCAGGCGCAGAAGGGTCGTTAAGCAAATTCTGAGTGCAGCGGCGTGTTTGATGCTTGTGTTCCTCGTCGTGCTTCCCAATTGCAGCCCGGCATATGCGCAGGCATTGGAGAATATCCCTGTCATTAGCAGCATAATCGAGGTAGTAACCATCAGAAACTACACTTATTCAGACGATAACTACACGCTTGATATTGATGTGCCGCATGTCACAGGTCAAAACGGAGATGCCGAGAGCTTTATAAACAAGGATATCGACGAGATGACGAAGCTTATTTCCGATTGTTTTTACAAGGATATTGAATTAACCGAGGGCAAGGGTCACGGATCGGTGCATGTCGACTATGAGGTGGTCACGAACACCGACAAATGGTTTACTCTGAAGCTGCGTGTTTATGAAGTGTACGGAAGCGGCAACACCTACTACAAGTACTATCACATCGACAAAAACAAGGGCTGTATCGTTGAGCTGAGCGATCTTGCGGTTGACGACAGCTTTTACAGCAAGCTCAAGGCTGAGGTGCAGCGCCAGATGAAGGTTGAAATGAACGAAGACAAAGATATAAAATACTGGCTCGAAGATGACCCGTTCGGCGTGTATTACCTTGAACCGGGTGAAAACGGCAATTTCTATTGGAACGATGACGGCGACCTTGTTATCGTCTTTAACAAATACGACGCCGCACCCGGATTCATGGGGACGCCTGAGTTTACGGTCAAAAAGAGCGTTTTGGGCGACTCACTTGTCCCTGAATACAGATAAAAATAATCCCTCCGGCCGAGCCGGAGGGATTATTGCATATTCAATTACTCTTCCCAGTTATGCCAGACATTCTGGACATCGTCGTTGTCCTCGAACATATCGAGCATCTTGGTGATATTCTTGATATCATCCTCGTTGGTGAGCTTGATGTAGCCGTTCTGGGGAAGCATCTCAACCTGAGCGGAGAGAAGCTTATAGCCCTTTGCGATAATGGCTTCTGCAACGGAGGTAACATCGTCGGGCTTTGTGTACACAACAAAAGTCTCGCCGTCCGGCTCAAAGTCGTCAGCGCCTGCGTCAAGGGCCTCCATCATGACGGTGTCCTCGTCAAGCTCCTCATCCTCGTTGTCGATGACGATAACGCCCTTCTTATCGAACGACCAAGAAACGCAGTTTGCTGCGCCCATGTTTCCGCCGTACTTATCAAAGTAGTGGCGAATTTCGCCTGCGGTACGATTGCGGTTATCGGTCATAGTCTCAACGATTATGGCGACGCCGTTCGGGCCGTAGCCTTCGTAAACGATCTTCTCGTAGTTGTCGGTATTGCCTGCACCGAGTGCTTTGTCGATGGTGCGCTTAATGTTATCGTTTGGCATGTTTGCAGCCTTTGCCTTGGTGATGACCGCAGCGAGGCGTGAATTGTTATTGGGGTCGCCGCTGCCGCCTTCCTTGACCGCAACGATCATTTCTCTTGCGATCTTGGTAAACGCCTGAGCACGCTTTGCATCCGCTGCACCCTTTGTTTTCTGTATATTGTGCCATTTGGAATGTCCTGACATCTTTTAACAGCTCCTCTAAATGTATAATTACGAATTAACGGCAGTTATTTTATCACATTCTCAGCCTTATGACAAGGATTAATTATCCTGCATTCAAGATAATAGCGCTTGTCTGGTCCGTGACCTATCGAAAAACTCTTTTTCGGGAACGGACCGCTCTTGTAGACTGATGTAAACAGCTCGGATTTCTCCATTCTCGGCATCAAAATACCGGCATCATGCTCCTTGCCTGCCATACCAATGCATTCCTCATCGCCGTGGATATAGTCTATCCTACCGCCGAAGCGCTCGATGTACGCCTTGCAAAAGCTTTCGCATGAGCCGATAATCTCGCCGAGCGTCATGTCCGCAAGCTCTATGGTTTCGGTCACATCATGCGTAACGATGGTTATCGCCTTGCCTTTGCCTATATCATCCGCAAAGTATTTCTTTGCCTCGGAAATAAATTGTTCGGCTTCGGTGTCAAACAGCACCTTATGTATCGGTTCAAAGGTTATCGCCGGCGAGTGAATGTTGTTTATCTCGCAGAGCGCAAAGCGCGCCGGATGCGTCTCCCTTTCCTCGGTGCTGAGCATGGGCTTTATCTCCTCCCAATACTGCTTTGCGGCCGCAACACTGTGATTTCCGTCGCCTATAGCAAAAACTATCGGATCATCTGCACTACCGTATTTTTTTATAAGCTCATCCTTATCACCGAGCTTATCTACGGCAGCTTCAACCGCGGCATTGTCCGAGACCTGCCAGCCCTTGATATGACCGCCGTGCTGCATAAGCTCAAAGTCATACAGCAGCTTTCCCTTTTTGACCGAAGAAAAGACATAGTCTTCGGGGTCGTCTATGAAAACCATTATATGCGGCATCTCAACAAGCGCCTTTTCACGCACACGAATGCGTGGCGGCAGCCTGTCCTCCACCGTATGCTCTGTCGCCCGTATAGGCGAAACTGAGCCCTCCGTCCAGTCGTAGGCTTCAAGATCGAGCATTCCGACAAGCCCCGGCCTGACCGTGCCATCGGATAGCGTTCGCTCGATGTACAGAAAACTGTCTTTGAGCTCGGTGAACACACCGCTTTCGAGGTAGCTGCGCATGACGGAGTAAATTTTCTCGCTCTCGGTCTCGGCATCCTTGATGCCAAGCTCCGCCTCGGGCAAAATCATGTTGAGCGCTGAGGGCTTATCTCCCGCTATCTTGCGCACCTGCTGCCAATACTCCGGCTCGGAGGTGAACTGGTCGCAGGCAACGACGCTCCATGCAGTCATATCCTCAACATTCGGCAGCAGAATGTCTGCCGGTCTGAAAATATCCACTCAGAGCACCTCCAGCGCTATCTGCGTCCATGTTTCCATGTAGTCGTAGTTTTCCTTGAGCTCGGGCAGGGTCATCCACAGGCCTTCGAGCTTTTCGGTCTCCTTAACGGACACCTCACCCTCGGTCTCAAGCGTGAAGCAAGCACCGAGATGCACACTGCCGACACTGTTCGAGTCGTCATTTATAAAGCCGCATGAGCAAAGCTCGCCGTGGCTATGTAGCTCGACCTCCTCGTGTATCTCACGCCAAAGCCCCTTCATGAGCATGTCGCCCTGCTCGTCAACGGGGTTTATGTGACCGCCGACACCGATGGATATCTTGCCGTGAAGCCTTGCCTCGCCGCCCTTGTTGAGCCTGCGGGTGACGAATATTTTGTCACCTTGGCGCAGGATGACATAGGGTATTATCTGCTTAAAAGCCGGCTGTCCCTCAGCTTCGGCTCTGGGCATATACTCATGCTCATTGCGGATGATTTCAAGCAGCTCCGGCACATTTTCGGTTATAAGGCCGTTTTTGCCTGCAATAAATTTTTCGATCTTTTCTCTTTTTACTACTAAAACCTGTTCCATCATTCTTCCCAATTTGCCGAACGCTCGACGGCACGCAGCCATGTTGCGTGCAGCTTCTCGGCATCACTTTCGTCCATAACGGGCTCAAATACTCTGTCTGATTTTCTAAGCTTCTTTATCTCGTCAACACTGCTCCAAACGCCGGTTGCAAGACCCGCAAGGAACGCTGCTCCGAATGCCGTGGTCTCTACCATCTGCGGACGATCAATGGGCTTTCTGAGCAGATCAGACTGGAACTGCAGCAGGAAGTTGTTGACCGAAGCACCGCCATCAACTCGCAGAACGGAAAGATTTTCGCCGGCATCGGATTCCATAGCGTCCAAAAGGTCTTTTACCTGATAGGCAATGCCTTCAAGCGCCGCTCTTGCGATATGTGCCTTTGTGCAGCCTCTTGTGAGGCCGACTATCGCACCTCTTGCGTACATATCCCATCTCGGTGCGCCAAGCCCGGTAAAGGCGGAAACAAGGTAAACGCCGCCGTTATCCGGAACGGATGTTGCAAGCGCCTCGCACTCGGACGATGTACCGAGAAGTCCGACCTCGTCACGCAGCCACTGTATGGTACTGCCTGCGTTAAACACGCTGCCCTCGAGAGCGTATGTAGTCTCGCCGCCGATTGACCACGCAACGCTCGTTACAAGGCCGTTTTTGCTTCTGACCGACTGGTTGCCGGTATTCATTAGGGTAAAACAGCCGGTGCCGTAGGTGTTCTTTGCCTGACCGCGGTCGATACAGCCCTGGCCGAACAGTGCCGCTGCCTGGTCTCCTGCACTGCCGCAAACGGGAGTTCCGGCAAGTATCTCGATGCCGTTTATGCCGGCCGCCACCTTGCCGTATATCATCGATGACGGTACTGGTGTGGGCAGCATACTCATGGGGATATCGAGTGCAGCGCAGAGCTTTTCGTCCCACTTAAGCTCGTTGATATCAAATATCATAGTTCTCGAACAGTTTGAATAGTCTGAAACATGAGCCTTGCCGCCGGTGAGGTTCCAGATAAGCCATGAGTCGACATTGCCAAACAGCAGCTCGCCTCGCTCGGCTCTTTCCCTTGCCCCGGGGACATTGTCGAGTATCCACTTTATCTTGGTGCCGGAAAAATATGCGTCGATGAGCAGTCCCGTCTTTTCCTGAACATAGTCGCCGATGCCGGCCTTTTCAAGATCCTCGCACATAGGTGCAGTTCTTCTGCACTGCCAGACTATTGCATTATAAACGGGCTTGCCGGTGTTCTTATCCCACACAATGGTGGTCTCGCGCTGGTTTGTGATGCCGATGCCGGCAATATCCGTCGGCGAAAGCTCGCTTTTTTCAAACGCCTCGGCCATCGCACGAAGCTGCGTATCAAGAATGACCATTGGGTCGTGCTCTACCCAGCCGGGCTTCGGAAATATCTGCGGGAAGGGGTACTGCCCTATGGAAACGGGTATACCGTTCGAGTCAAAGATAATCGCTCTCGAGCTGGTAGTGCCCTGATCAAGAGCTATAACATAACCGTTCATTTTTGTTCCTCCAGTTTTTTGTTGACTAATGTATTATCTCGATATAAAATCATTCCTAGATAACACTATAACACAAAGAGAGGATTATTTCTATGCCTACTTTTAAGGATTTCTATTTTAATTCGAGCACAGGCAAAAACAAGATCCACGCCCGCATGTGCGTTCCTGACGCAGAGCCGAGAGCCATCGTGCAGATCATCCATGGTATCGCCGAGTATATCGACCGTTATGATGAATTCATGAGCTTCCTTGCCGATAACGGCATCATCGCCGTTGGCACCGACCATCTCGGTCACGGCAAGAGCATAGAAAGCGAGGAACAGACCGGCTTTTTTGCGTATGATAACGGCTGGGATTATGCCGTGCGTGACGAGGAAGTGCTCAGACTTGCTATGCATGAAAATTACCCGGAGCTGCCTATCATCGTTTTCGGTCACAGCATGGGAAGCTTCATGGCCCGCACATTGCTAATCCGTTACCCCGATGCATTTAACGCAGCGATAATCAGCGGCACAGGCAATCAGGGTGCAGCTCTTGTTAATGGCGGCCTTTTCATGGGCAATCTCGTTACCGGCCTCAAGGGTGCTCACCACTACAGCAAATTCCTCAACAATCTTGCATTCAGCAGCTACAATAAGATATACGATAATCCCAAGACCGAATATGACTGGCTGTCGAGAGACGAGGCCAATGTTCAGAAGTACATCGACGACCCTCTGTGCGGCTTTATTCCCTCATGCAGCCTGTTCCGTGATATGATGACGGGTGTTAAGTTCATTACGAACAAGAAAAACCTCACCGCCATGAACAAGGATATGCCCGTTTATTTCATGTCCGGCGACATGGATCCCGTCGGCGAATGCGGCAAGGGTGTTCAGAAGGCATACAACAACTTCCTTGAGGCGGGCATGAAGGATGTCAGCATCAAGCTCTACCCAGGTGGCAGACATGAGATGCTCAACGAGATAAATAAAGACGAGGTTTACACCGACATTCTCGCTTGGCTGGGCAGTAAAATCTAATTTAATTCAGACCGGCTCGGTACGATTCCGAGCCGGTCTTTTTCATGCCTTTGTCGGGTAATTAACGGGGGTTAATACCCCTTATTCCTATAGCGGAAACTTAACTTGCCATTTGATATTTCGGGAGCTACAATCCGTTTAGAAATCATTTTTGGGGGTAATTAAAATGGATTACAGCTTCATTATTGCTATTGCGATAATCCTGCTTTCGACAAAGGTTTTGGGCGTTGCGAGTGAAAAGGTCAACATGCCGCAGGTCGTCGGTGCTCTTATCGCCGGTCTGCTGCTCGGGCCAAGCTGCTTTGGGCTCATAGGCGAGACGGACTTTCTCATAAAAGCAGCCGAGATCGGCGTTATCGTCCTCATGTTCAATGCCGGCCTTGAGACGGATGTTAAGGAGCTTAAAAACACCGGTCTATCCGCACTTGTCATCGCCTCTATCGGCGTTATCGTGCCGTTCTTGGGCGGTGCGGGCTGCTATCTGCTGTTTAACTCCGAACCTGACCCGAGCAAAATGCTCAAGGCCGCATTTATCGGCGTGGTGCTCACGGCGACCTCGGTCTCTATAACGGTCGAGACCCTGCGTGAGATAGGCAAGCTCAAAAGCCGTGTCGGCACCGCCATCATGGCAGCCGCCGTCATTGACGATATACTCGGCATCGTTGTTTTGACAGTCCTGACCGGCTTTACCGACAGCAGCGTTAAGCCTATCACCATTCTGCTTCGCATCATCGTATACTTCATATTCCTTGCGGTCATCGCATTCATCGTACGCAAATTCTTCGTCGGCAGAAAGTGGGGCGGCAAAAAGCGCACCGCCATCTTTGCTCTGGCGTTCTGCCTTGCGGTGAGCTATGCGTCAGAGGAGTTTTTCGGCATTGCCGATATTACCGGCGCATACTTTGCGGGCGTTATGCTCAGCGGAACGAGAAAGACCACGGAATACATCTTCGACTGCACGAACAAGATGAGCTACATGTTCTTTTCCCCTATCTTCTTTGCCTCAATAGGCATCAAAACAGAGCTGGCAAGGCTCAACGGCAATCTGATACTGTTTGCCGTGGTTCTGACGGCAGTTGCTATAATCACAAAGATAATCGGCTGCGGGCTCGGTGCAAGGCTCACAGGGTTCAAGACCTATGATTCTATATCGATAGGTCTTGGTATGGTGTCCCGTGGTGAGGTCGCACTGATAGTTGCGCAAAAAGGCAGCATGGCGGGTCTTATCGCCGGAACGATGTTCCCCGCAGTTGTCCTCGTCGTTATTGTCACGACGCTTATAACGCCGCTGCTGTTAAAGGTCGGCATGAAGCGTCAGACTCCCGACAACACAGAGCCGCCGCTCCCCGTAGGAGCATAAACAAAAAAGGCACACCGCCCGGTGTGCCTTTTTGCTGTCTGAAATTATATTGCCTTAAACAGGTCGAGTATCTCACTCGGATTGCTGTCACCGAATGTAACAGCGGTAATGACCGCAACATAGTTACCGACCTTCACGCAGGCCAGAACCTCATGCACAGCTGTACTCTGTACGCTTGCAGTGATGGTAATGCCGTCGTGCTCGGTGCCGGCAAAGGTTACAGTAGTTTTTTCGGTCTTAATATCCGTAAAGCCGCCGGCAGAAAGCTGATCAGGCAGTTGCTTGAGTGATTCGTCGACATAGCCGCTCTCGTCATACTTTGCACCGTTTATAGTGCCAAGGTTCTCAACAGTGATGTTTACAGTTGAGTTGTCGCTGCGAACGCCGTACATCTCCATGACGACCTTGCCGTCATCGTACATTTTTGCCAGGTTCTCGTCATTAAGCGCTTCGGCCGTCTGACCGGTGATCTGAGTGATCTGATCCTTGGTGAGCATCGTCCAGTTCTCATCAAGAGTTGCGGCAAAGCCGAAATACTCATTGGTGTAGGTGTTTCCATCGGTCACACCGGCTGAAAACTCCTTGTCGGTCGACTGGCCGCCGCCACCGCAGGCTGCAAGGCTCAGGGGCATCAGGACTGCCAGCAGTAGTGCGCTGAATCTGGATAGCTTTTTCATGTCTTTATCCTCTGTATTCTTTTTATTTTAGCTTTTCATTTCTCTGTTTCTTAAGAAGTTCATCATGCCGTCCTGCATATAGTCAAGCCTGCCGAGCATCTTGCCTGCGCCGTGGACAGTGCATGCAATGGGGTCATCAACAAGCATGGTGCTAATACCCGTGCTGTTTTCAACGAGGGTATCCATGCCGAAGATCATGCTTCCGCCTCCGGACATGATGATGCCGTTATCGGCAAGGTCACCGATAAGCTCTGGCGGAGTTCTCTCCAAAACGGCGTGCACGCTCTCGAGGATTAGGCCTGCGGGCTCTCTGAGGACATCGACAAGCTCGGATGCGGTGACCTCAACTGTCTTTGGAAGGCCGGTCATGAGGTCCCTGCCCTTGACCTCCTCGATGGAGTCAACACCGCCCTTGAGTTCGATGCCGCCAATGCTTATCTTGAGCTCCTCGGCAGTTCTCTCGCCGATGAGCAGATTATGTTTTTTCTTGATGTATCTGATAATTGCCTCGTCAAAGCTGTAGCCTGCGGTCTTTATAGACTCGCACTCGACAACACCGCCCATTGACACCACGGCAACATCTGTCGTGCCGCCGCCGATATCGATGACCATGTGGCCGTCGGCCTTGTTGATATCCACGCCTGCGCCAACGGCGGTGGCGACGGCGTTCTCAACAAGATAAACCTTTCTTGCGCCCGCCTCGATGGCAGCGTCGATTATCGCACGCTCCTCAACGCCGGTGATGCTGCTCGGAACGCACATCAAAAGTCTGGGCTTAAAAAGGCTGAACGATGTAACACGGCTGACGAGCTCACGAAGCATCATGGCCGACATGTCGTAGTCTGATATAACGCCGTTGCTTATGGGATGAATCGCAACGACATTTGCAGGGGTGCGGCCAAGCGTTTTCTTGGCCTCCTCGCCTATTTTCAGCATTCTGCCGCTGTTCTTGTCGACGGCAACAACCGTCGGCTCACGCAGTGCAACGCCGCTGCCGGCAACGAAAACCTGCGTTGACGAGGTTCCCATATCTATTGCAATATCTCTTTCAAATATAACCATAGTATTCTCCAATCCGCCGAGCGTTTATCGGCGACTTTTGTTATAATTCTATCCCTATTGATCAAATATCAATCTTCACGGCGTGCAAGAGTTATGCAGTAGACCGACTTTGCACCTGCTCTTTTGAGCATTCTCGCACACTCCGAGACGGTCGAGCCGGTGGTGACCACATCGTCAACGAGCAGGATGTGCTTTCCCTTGACGGCATTCGGATCAATTACCGTATACGCTCCGACGACATTTACCGCTCTCTGCTTTGCGTCCTTTATAGTCGACTGCGCCGTGTTGTTCTTTATCTTTTTGAGTGTCGGCACAAACCTCACATCGACATTTCTGGATATCTCCTTTGCCAGGAGCTCGGCTTGGTTATACCCTCTGTCGTGAAGCCGCTTCTTGCTTAACGGTATACATGATATCATATCAATACTGCCGCAATCAAGATTATTTTCGGCACATTCCGACATTATTGCGCCCAGTCTGCGGCTATAGCACGAGCAGCCGGAAAATTTGAAGCGCAGCACGGCACGGCGAACATAGTCCTTGTAATAAAGCGGCGATATGCATTTATCGACAAAAGGAAACCTCTGATATACACTGTCGCCCTTCGTGTACGGCAATGTTTTTATACAGTCATTGCATATATCCGACTTGTCGATGACCTTACCGCAGAACACGCATTTCGGCGGATAGATGAGGTCAAGTATGTAATCAAATAGCTTAATCATCAGCAATAAGCCTCAAACGAAGCGCACTGTAGCGCCTTGACTGCTTGTTGTTATCTATCATGCGGTGGGCGATATTATCGTCGCCGACCATGATCAGCAGCTCCTTTGCCCTTGTGACTGCCGTATACAGTACGCCCCTTGTGAGGAGCATCTGAACATCTCCGCTGAGCGCCAGCACGACGGCTCTATACTCGCTGCCCTGCGATTTGTGCACCGTCAGCGCCCAAGCGTGCTCAAGTTCGTTGAGCATCTCAAAGCTGTAGGTCGCAAGCTTGTCCTCAAAGTCAACGGTAAGCGTCTCTGTAATGGGATCAATCTGGGCGATCGTTCCGATATCACCGTTATAAACGCCTGCGCCGCTTACGCCGCCTTTGGTTTTCCATATGGTGTCATAATTGTTTTTGGTCTGAATGACCCTGTCGCCGACACGGAACACCGCTTCGCCGAAAAGCTTTTCCTTCTTGCTCTCGCTCGGCGGATTGAGCGCCGCCTGCAAGCGCTTATTGAGGTTCAGGGTGCCGGTCTCGCCCTTTCTCGTAGGTGAAAGCACCTGAATACTTGCAGATGGTATCTTCATGTTCTCGGGAAGTCTTCGTGCGCACAGCTCTACTATCGTCTCGACCGCCGTGCCGCCCTTGAGCCTGCGCAGGCGGAAAAAGTCGCCGGTGTTGGCCTCAAAGTCGGGGTGCTCTCCCCTGTTTATCATATGTGCATTGCGCACGATGCGGCTGTCGCCCTTTTGGCGGAAAATCTCTGTCAGCCGCACTGTGGGTACGGTCTGGCTTCGTATGATATCCGAAAAGACATTGCCGGGGCCTACCGAGGGAAGCTGATCGGCGTCACCGACCAATACGAGCCTGCAGCCGGGTTTAAGCGCCTTTAACAGCGAGCTCATAAGTGTTATGTCAACCATTGAGCACTCGTCAAGAACCAGTGCATCGCAGTTTAACGGGTCGCCTTCGTGCTTTGAAAAGACAACTGTCTCGCCGTCCTCGGCCATTTTTGCACCGAGCAGCCTGTGAATGGTGGATGCTTCCCTTCCGGTGAGCTCGCTCATGCGTTTTGCCGCTCTGCCGGTCGGGGCAGCAAGCAGCGTTTCAAGCTCAAGCTCATCGTATAGGCTCAAAATACCTTTTAAAATCGTAGTTTTGCCCGTGCCCGGGCCGCCGGTAATGACAAGTATGCGATTATTAAGCGCAAGCTCGATAGACTGCTTTTGAAGCGGCGCATAGCTGATGTCATACAGGCTTTCAAGCTTGGTTATCAGCCGTTCGATGTTGGCACTGCTCTTGGTTTTGAGACCGACCATGCTTTTAAGGCGCTCGGCAGTATAGGTCTCGGCCTCGTATAGCTCGGTAAGGTAGCAAACATTGAGGTTTGCTACTTTATCGCAAACGAGCCCGCCGTTTTCCGATAGGCTGTCGATAGCGTCCGACACCAAATCCGCCGGCACGGAGATGAGCTGAGAGGTCGCAGCGATAAGCTTATCTCTCGGAATAAAGCAGTGGCCGTTGCCGCTGTTGTGCTGAAGCTCAAACAAAACAGCGGCCGAAATTCTGTTTATGCTGTCGCCCTCGATGCCGAGCTCAAGCGCAAGATTATCCGCCTCGGCAAAGCTTGCGCCGATGTGGCTTGCGGAGATTATGTACGGGTTTTCATGCACTGTTTCAAGCGCCGCCGATCCGTAGGCTCTATATAGCTTGAGCGCAACAAGCGGCTTAATGCCATAAGCGCACAAAAACTCCGTTAGTCGTCTCACTCCTGCCTGCTTTTTGAAGCTTGCGCTCAGATCCTTTGCCTTGGTAAGGCTGATGCCCTTTATCTCTGCAAGCTTTTCCGGGTGCATTTCGAGTATATCAAGTGACTTTTCCTTAAACCTGTCAACGATAAGTGCCGCCGTAGCGGGACCAATGCCTTTAACGGTGCTCCCGGCAAGATACTCATAAATGCCGTCGGCTGAGGTCGGCAGCAGCCTGTTTGACTGCTCTATCTTGAACTGCCTGCCGTGCTGGGCATGCGTCACCCACGAGCCCTCGGCAGAGATCATCTCACCCGGTGCGATATACGGAAGGCAGCCGACGGCAGTGACCATCTCACCGCTGTCTGTCTCCATACGCACGACGGCATAGCCGTTTTCGTCGTTAAGATAAATGACTGAGCTTATTATTCCATTTATCTCAGTTTGCTCTACCATAACTCTCTCCATCTTTTGATAGTGTAATATAGCCGTATTTCTCGGCATAGGACTCGGCAATGTGCTTCGCAGCGGAATCGGCATTGCAAGCGTCTATGCGCAAATTTGCCCTCAGTGTGCCGTTATCACGCAGCCATACAAAGCCTTTTATGGTCTGCTCAAGCTTCGGTTCGGCGCCTATAACTTGAAGCTCAATACTTATGTTGGTGTTCTCTCCGCTTGTTATGGGCGTGAGCAGCAGGCCCTTTAGCGCCCAAAGCATAATAAGAAGTATTGTTGTTATCGCAAAACCTACTATAAAATCGACAAACATACCCAGCCTCCTTTGTGCATTATATGAGACTGAGCACGGTAGGGTCAAAGCAGTTTTTTAAGAAACTTGCCGGTAAAGCTGTTCTTGCAGTCGGCGCACTGCTCGGGTGTGCCTGTGAAAACGACCGTTCCGCCGCCGCTGCCGCCCTCGGGGCCGAGGTCGATTATATAGTCGCAGGATTTTATGATATCAAGATTGTGCTCGATTATTACAACGGTGTTGCCCGCATCGGCAAGGCGGTTGATTATATAAATGAGCTTATGCACATCCGCCATGTGAAGACCGGTGGTAGGCTCGTCAAGGATGTAGATAGTCGAGCCCGTGCTGCGCTTTGACAACTCCGTTGCAAGCTTCACTCGCTGCGCCTCACCGCCGGACAGAGTCGTGCTCGACTGGCCGAGCTTTATATAGCCAAGGCCGACATCGTACAGTGTATCGAGCTTACTTCTGAGCTTGGGGAGATTCGCAAAGAAATCTCTTGCTTCCTCAACGGTCATATCAAGGACTTCGTAGATATTCTTGCCCTTGTACCTGACCTCAAGCGTTTCTCTGTTATAGCGCTTGCCCTTGCAGACATCGCATGGCACATAGACATCGGGCAGAAAATGCATTTCTATCTTTTGCAGACCGTCGCCCTTGCACGCTTCGCAGCGCCCGCCCTTGACATTGAATGAAAATCTGCTTGACTGATAGCCACGCAGCTTTGCATCCTCGGTCGAAGCGAACAGCTCACGAATATCGTTAAACAGTCCCGTGTATGTTGCAGGATTGGAGCGTGGAGTTCTGCCGATGGGGCTTTGGTCGATGTTGATGACCTTGTCAATATCCTCAAGTCCCGTCACTCCGCCGCATTTGCCGGGCTTCGTTTTGGCTCTGTTTTTCTCAAGAGCAACGGTCTTATACAGGATCTCGTTTACAAGCGAGGACTTGCCGCTGCCGGACACACCGGTCACGCAGGTGACAACGCCCTTGGGAAAAGCGACATCGATGCCACGCAGGTTATTTTCTCTTGCGTCATGAACAGTGATAAAGCCCTTATTCGTAGGTCTGCGCTCGTTGGGCACAGGTATCACTTTTCTGCCGCTGAGATACTGACCCGTTACCGAACGCTCACAGGCACATATCTCGTCGACAGTGCCGGCGCAGACGACCTCGCCGCCGTGAACGCCCGCAGCTGGGCCGATATCCACGACAAAGTCCGCCGCACGTATAGTGTCCTCGTCATGCTCAACAACAATGAGCGTGTTACCGAGATCCCGCAGATCCTTGAGCGTTTTCAGAAGCTTTTCATTATCGCGCTGGTGCAGACCGATGCTCGGCTCATCGAGAATATACAAAACGCCCATTAGCGACGAGCCTATCTGCGTTGCAAGCCTTATTCTCTGGCTCTCACCGCCGGAAAGTGTGACGGCACCTCTTGAAAGCGTGAGGTACTGCAGTCCGACATTTTTAAGAAAGCCGAGCCTGACCTTTATCTCTTTTAATATCTGAGCCGCAATTATCTGCTGCTTTTCGGTCAAAACCAAGCTATCGACAAAGTCTATCGCTTCGGTGATAGACATATCGCTCATCTGCGCAATATTTTTCCCGCCGACAGTGACCGCAAGTGCTTCCTTGCGCAGTCTCAAGCCGCCGCAGGTCGGGCAGGTGATCTCGGACATGACCTCTTCGATATCCGCTCGCATTGCAGGGCTCTGCGTCTCGTGATAGCGACGCTCTAAATTATTGCAGATGCCCTCAAAGGGCTTTGAATATTTACCCGAGAACGAGCCGCTTTTGCTCTCCCTTTCGTACAACAGGTCGAGCGGCTCACCCTTGGTGCCGTAGAAAAGTGCGTCTTTAGCCTCCTTAGGGAGCTTATTAAACGGCGTGTCGAGCGAAAAACCGTACTTCTTTGCAAGTGCCGTGTAGTACATCTTGGCAATCGAGTCGTTTGCACCCGACGCCCATCCGCTCGCCTGAACGGCACCGGCGGCAAGACTCAGGCTTTCATCCGGCACGATAAGCTCGGGGTCAACAAGAAGCTGTATGCCAAGGCCATCGCAGGTCGGGCAAGCGCCGTAGGGCGTGTTGAACGAGAACATTCTCGGTGTGAGCTCCTCTATGGATATGCCGCAGTCCTCGCAGGCGTAATTCTGTGAAAAGAGTATCTCGCGTTTTTCGCTGATAATATCTGCAATGACAAGTCCGTTTGCAAGTGAAGCGGCAGTCTCTACGGAGTCCGTGAGCCTACGGGTTATCTCAGGCTTAATAACGATTCTGTCAACGATTATCTCGATATTGTGCTTTTTGTTCTTCTCAAGCTTAATAGTTTCGGACAGATCATAAATGCTGCCGTCTACCCTTGCTCTGACATAACCGGACTTACGGGCATCCTCGAAAACCTTTACATACTCACCCTTTCTCGCTCTTACAACAGGTGCAAGTATCTGAAGCTTGGTCCCCTCGGGCAGGAGCATAAGCTGATCGATTATCTGATCTATCGTCTGCTGCTTTATTTCCTTGCCGCATTTCGGGCAATGCGGTACACCGATGCGTGCCCACAAAAGGCGCATGTAGTCGTATATCTCCGTCACCGTGCCGACGGTCGAGCGAGGATTTCTTGAACTTGTCTTCTGGTCGATGGAAATCGCCGGAGAAAGACCTTGTATATTATCAAGGTCGGGCTTATCCATCTGACCGAGAAACTGCCTTGCATAAGATGAAAGGCTCTCGACATATCGTCTCTGTCCCTCGGCATAGATGGTGTCAAAAGCAAGGCTTGATTTGCCGCTGCCGGATACTCCGGTCATGACGATGAGCTTATCTCGGGGTATCTCGATATCGATATTTTTAAGGTTGTTGGCTCTTGCACCTTTGATTACAATGCTGTTTTCCATTTAAGTTACACCAACTCTGCGTAGCTTCCTCGTGTGAGCTTAACAAGCTCGTCCGGCGCAAGCTCGACCTGATAGCCGATCTTGCCTGCACTGACCATAATGCTAGCTTTGTCTGCTGCGCTTATATCATAAAATGTCTTGTACTGCTTTTTCATTCCGACCGGCGAGCAGCCGCCACGAACATAACCCGTCAGCGCATTTATCTCGCTGACATGGATCATCGCAACCGACTTCTCCCCGCTTGCCTTTGCCGCCTTTTTAAGATCAAGCTCGCCTATCACGGGAATAACGAACACATATATTGTCTTGCTTGCGCCCCTTGCAACAAGCGTTTTGAACACCTGCTCGGGGTTCTGCTCGCATATTCTTGCAACGGTCAGCCCGTCAACTGCCTCGTCACCGTGCGGGTATTCATGCGGCGTGTAGCTAATCTTTTTCTGCTCTAAAAGGCGCATGACATTTGTCTTTTGCTCTTTCATCTTGTCACCTCTTTCAACTAATCTATTATATCCTTTTTTCTCTTTTCTTTCAACACAAAAATGAGGGTCTCCGCCTAATACGAAGACCCTCATTTTGCTGTTATTCAGTTTTTCTGAAACCTTGACAGCATGCTCTCGATACTACCGTCAAGCACCTTGATGAACTTCTCCTCGGTTATCTCGGGAGGCAGCTCCATGTTCCTGTCGAGCCACTGCGAGATAAGACCGACAACGCCATTTGCGTAGAACTCGCAGACGAACTCAAGATCGGACCACTCGATGTTCTTGCCCTCTGCAACGATGACAGCAAAGCTGTGAATGCAGTAGTGCAGTCTGCGCTTAAAGTAACGCAGGAAGTATGAGCGGTTGTTGGAGTTATAGACATTCAGGACGAATAGCTTGTTGTTGTAGAGATAATGGAAGAATGTGAGAACATTCTCACGCCAGTTCTCATAAAGTATCTCCTGCGGCAAAGTCCTGTTCGCGTCTTCCTCGAACACCCACTCGAGCAGGTCATAAACATCATCAAAGTGATAATAGAAGGTCTGGCGGTTAACACCGCACTCCTCAACAAGGTCTTTTACGGTTATCTTATCGATAGGCTTGATGGTAAGCATCTTTTTAAGCGCATTACCAAGTGATTCTTTTGTCGAAGTAGCCATAATTGCCCTCCATACATAATTATTATAATCTCTTTATACCACATGTTTAGAAAAAATGATAGTTGTTTATTTAATTTTTCTCGTAAATATGATAAAATATATATAAAAAATCTAAACAAAGGATTAAATATGTACAAAAAAGCTACTGTTACAGGGCGCTTTGCACCAAGTCCAAGCGGTGTTATGCACTTGGGAAACCTGTCGTCATACCTGCTTGCTTGGCTGGATGCTCGCTCTAAGGACGGAAAAATTATATTGCGGATAGAGGATCTTGACCCCGACAGGTGTTCAAAGGAGTATGCCTTGCTGCTTGCAGACGACCTCCGCTTTCTTGGTCTTGACTGGGATAACGAACTCAGCGAGGAGTATTATCAAAGCAGCCGAACGGTGCTTTATGAGGATATATTCGGGCAGCTTTTAAAGCATGACATGCTCTACCCCTGCTATTGCAGCCGAAGCCAGCGCTTAGCCGCTTCCGCACCGCACCCGGGCGAATGTGCGCATGACACAGGCTGTAGGTGCAGACACTTGAGCCGATCCGAGCGAATGGAGCTTGAAAGGCTCGGCAAGAGACCTGCGTGGAAAATTCATGTGCCGGATAAGGAAATAATTTTTGTTGATGGGCACTATGGGCGCATAAGGCAGAACCTCGCCGATGGCGGAGACTTCATCATAAGGCGCTCAGACGGCGTTTTTGCCTATCAACTTGCAGTGTCGTTCGATGACATGGACATGGGCGTTGACCGTGTCGTCCGCGGTCGCGACCTCTTAAGCTCAACGGCACGGCAGATATGGCTCATAAGCGAGCTGGGCGGCTCACCGCCGGAATACTGCCACGCCCCCCTGCTGCTTTCCGAGGACGGCAGGAAGCTTTCAAAGCGTGACGGTGATTTGAATATAATGAGTTTAAGGCAGAAGCACACGCCAAAAGAAATTATCGGATATCTTGCCAACAAATTAGGTTTAGGTGACGGCAAACCCATCAGTGTGCAGAAGCTCTTACAAACTTTCGATTGGTCACTCGTGCCAAAAAACGATATAACAATAAAATGAAGCCTGCGATGCAGGCTTCATTTTTCACATATTTGCTTTTAAAATATCTGCAATGTCAACAACGCTGTTCAGAACATAATCGGGCTTGCGTTCGGCCTTTTCGATATCCTCAAGTGTGCTCTCGCCGGACAGGACGCACACGGACACGGCACCCGCATTCTGCGCAACGGCAATGTCGGTATACAGTCTGTCACCCACGCAGCAAATCTGCCCATTGGGAACTCCGGTCATTGCAGATATTATGTCAACCATATTGCGGTTGGGTTTTCCGATATATTCCGGCTTTACGCCGCTTGCCGCCGTGAGCAGAGCGCATATGCTGCCGCAGTCGGGCAGAACTTCGTTTGCAGGCATCGGGCAGACCCAATCGGGGTTTGCGGCAATAAACGCTGCATCATGTCGCAAGTAGTGCACCGCCTTGTCGAGCTTTTCATAGGTAAGCTCAGTATCAAAGCCAACGCAGACGACTTTTACATTGTCCTCACCGAGCTTCACACCGTAGCTTTCAAGCTCGCCCATAAATGCCTTTGTACCGACGGGATAAACGGTGCAGCCGGGAAACTTGGTGTTGAGATACATGGCGGTCGCCATGCCGGAGGTGAAAACATTCTCCATCTCGCAGGGAAAGCCGAGCTTGCGCAGTCTGGTGACATAGTCTATGCCGGCTCTCGACGAGTTGTTGGTAAGGTAAATATACTGCCTACCGCTTGCTTTTATGGTATTGATATAATCAACTGCGCCGTCAAACACCTCGTCGCCGAGGTAAAGGGTACCATCCATATCAAGCAGAAAAAGTTTGGTGTTTAAAAGCTTATCCATCACATATCTCCTATATTTCGAATGTGGCTATTATATAGCCTTTTTTCCCGAAAATCAACAGCGTATCTATGCAAGGGCAAAGTTGTGTGATATTATTTACTTATCAAATATTATGGAGAGCTGCTATGACTATTCCGTTTAACAACGATTGGCTGTTCACAAGCGACTATGACGCTGGCTTTGACAATGCCGAGACCGTCAGGATTCCGCACACCGTGCGTGAAATACCATACAATTACATTGACTGCAAGGATCATCAGATGCTCTGCGGCTATAAAAAGAGCTTCTTTGTCCCCGAGGATTGGCAGGGTAAGCGCATGCTTTTGCGCTTTGATGGTGCTGCACACGATGCCACAGTCTACTGCAACAGCAAATTAGCTGCGCACCACGCCTGTGGCTATACCGCCTTTACCGCTGATTTAACGGAGTTTCTGAAATTTGGTCAGGAGAACACCGTTACTGTCAGACTTGACACAAGAGAGAGCCTTAACATTCCGCCCTTCGGCTTTGTCATAGATTACCTTTGCTACGGTGGTCTGTACCGTGAAGTCGAGCTTGAAGTGCGAAACAGCACATATATAAAAAATGTCCGAATCGAGAACACCGGCCTGCGTGATATCTCGGTGAGTATCGACACCTCAGGCAAACTAAAAGTCGGCAAGCTGGTGACAGAGGTCATTGATGCAGACGGCAAGGTCGCAGCATCGGCGATGGGGGTCAAGTTTAAGCTCACTGTGCCCGACGGCAAGCTTTGGTCGCCGGACAATCCGTATCTTTACACCTTAAAAGCAAAGATAGTCGACGGCGACACAGTGCTCGACGAAAAGTCCTACCGTTTCGGTCTCAGGACAGCAAAGTTTGAAAACGACGGCTTTTACCTAAATGGCAAGAAAATGAAGCTCCGTGGGCTTAACAGGCACCAAAGCTTTGCTTACACGGGCTATGCGATGCCGAAGTCCATGCAAAGGCTTGATGCGGATATCCTCAAAAACGAGCTTGGGGTCAACGCCGTGCGCACCTCGCACTATCCGCAGTCTCAGCATTTTATAGACAGGTGCGATGAGCTCGGTCTGCTCGTGTTTACCGAGATACCAGGCTGGCAACATATCGGAAACGATGCTTGGAAGGATCAAGCGGTTGAGAACACCCGTGAGATGGTCACGCAGTATATGCACCACCCATCTATAATTCTTTGGGGCGTCAGGATAAACGAGTCGCAGGATGATGCCGATCTGTACAAGAGGACAAACGCCGTTGCTCACGAGCTTGACCGTTCCCGCCAGACCAGCGGTGTCAGATATATTGAAAAGAGCAGTCTGCTTGAAGATGTTTACGCATTCAATGACTTTTCACACAGTGGCAATAACGCCGGTCTTAAGGCCAAAAATAGCGTTACATCCAACAAACGCCGCCCGTATCTTGTCTCCGAGTGCAACGGGCACATGTTCCCCACGAAAGCATTTGACGATGAGCGCCACCGCCTGAGTCATGCTCTGCGCCATGCCAAGGTACTTGACGCAATGTACGCTGCCGACGACATCTGCGGCATATTCCCGTGGTGCATGTTTGACTACAACACGCACAAGGACTTCGGCAGTGGGGACGGTGTATGCTACCACGGCGTCATGGATATGTTCAGAAACCCGAAGTTAGCCGCCGCCGTTTACGCAAGTCAATCCGAGGAAAATCCCTGCTGCGTCGTATCCTCGTCCATGGATATCGGCGAGCACCCTGCCGGTGATATCGGCAGCGTCTATGTGTTCACCAATGCCGATAGCGTGCGGCTTTTTAAGAACGGCTTGCTCGTAAAGGAGTTTTACCCCGACAGCGAAAGCTCCCCTGCGCTGCCTCACCCGCCTGTTGTAATTGATGATTTCATAGGCGATCTGCTTGAAACGCAGGAAAGCTTCGATGCCAAGACCGCCGAACAGCTAAAGGAGTGCCTGTGTGCGGTTGCAAAGTACGGCACAAGTGCTCTGCCGCCGAAGTATCTATTCAAGCTCGGAAAGCTCATGCTGCTCAAGGGACTAAAGTTTTCCGACGGCGTTGAGCTCTATGGCAAATATGTGAGCAACTGGGGCGGTGAGGCGACCGAATGGCGCTTTGACGCTGTCAAAAACGGCGAAGTCGTAAAATCGGTTATCAAAAAGCCCGGTCAAAAGGCACACATTGAAGTTGAAGTCAGCAGCACCGAGCTTTGCGAGGGTGACACATACGATGTCGCCGCCGTCAGGATATATGCAAGAGATGAACTCGGTAATTCCGCCGTATATTATCAAGAACCAGTCATTTTAAGTTGTTCCGATGGTCTTGAAATCATCGGCCCGCATGTTATCTCTCTCAAGGGCGGCTGCGGCGGCACATATGTCAAAACGACCGGTACCGCCGGTAACGCTGAGCTGATGATAAATGATATCAAAGTCGAGTTTACTATAAAATAGCACTTGACAAGTAAACGACCGTTTACTATAATGTAAACGGTCGTTTACTATTGGAGGTGTATTAATGACTGACACAAAGGAAAAAATTTTGATAACTGCGCTACATCTGTTCGCCAGAGACGGCTATGAGGCCGTATCGGTAAGTGCCATTTCAGGTGAACTGGGCATGACAAAGGGCGCACTATACAAGCATTATAAGAATAAAAGAGACATTTTCGACAGCATTGTCGAGAGAATGTACGAGATTGATGCCGAGCGGTCAAAGCAATACCAAGTGCCCAATGAGCAGGAGTGTAAGCAGTCCGTTTCGTGGGACAGCATCAGGCAGTTTACAGTGGCGCAGTTCATTTTCTGGACGAAGGACGATTTTGCCCGAAGCTTCCGCAAAATGCTTTGCTTGGAGCAATACCGCAGTGAAGAAATGGCGCTGCTGTACCAAGGCTGTGTTGGATATGGCCCTGTTGACTATATGGAGAGTATATTTAAGCAAATGATGTCTGATGGTATGCTTAAAAACACCGATCCCAAGCTTCTCGCCCTTGAATACTATGCGCCGATGTTCCTGCTCATAAGCAATGCAGAGCATTTAGACACAGAGCAGAGCATAGCTCTGCTTAAAAAGCATATTGATCGATTTATTGGCAAGAACTCATGAAAGGATAAGAAAATGAAATATATCAGAAGTGAAAAATACTGCACACCCGAGCTCATGAAAATGATAATGGGGCCGAACCCCATAAAGCTTGAAGAGGAGCTTTTAGTTGAGCACAAGATACCCGAAAACGCCGTCGTCTGTGACCTAGGCAGCGGTCAAGGACTGACAAGTGTGTTTCTTGCAAAGGAATACGGCTTCACCGTTTATGCTGCCGACCTTTGGAGCGACCCGGCCGAGAACAGGACATTTTTTGACAGCATGGCCGTGTCCCCTGACAGGCTCATTCCCGTCAAAGCCGATGCGACCGCTCTGCCGTTTGAAAAGGGCTTTTTCGATGCTATCGTCAGCACCGACTCGTACAACTATTTCGGTAGAGATGAGAGTTTTCTGGACGAAAAGCTTTTGCCCTTCGTGAAGTCCGGCGGATATATTTATATTGCCATCCCCGGTATGAGAAAGGACTGCCACGATGATCTGCCGCCTGAGCTTTTGCTGTCATGGACGCCCGAGCAGCTCGATTATATGCACGATGTCAAGTATTGGACGAATATGGTGTCAAAGTGCGTTGGTGCCGAGGCTCTGAGCATCAAAGAGATGGAGAGCAACGACGAGGTTTGGGCCGATTGGCTCAAGCAGGATAACGATTACGCGATCGGAGACCGCAAATCCATGGAAGCAGGCGGCGGCAAGTACCTTAATTTCATCTCTATTGTATTAAGAAAGAAGTAATACTTGCATAAAAAATGACTTAGCCTAGGCTAAGTCATTTTTTATGGAGCTGGTGGGGTGACTCGAACACCTGACCTGCTGATTACGAATCAGCTGCTCTACCGACTGAGCTACACCAGCAAACCACAGCTTTGATATTTTAGCATAATGTACAAGTAAAGTCAATCGAAATTATAATTACAGTATGTATTATTTGTTGTAACTTTATTGCAAGCTGAGAACGGTCTCGAAAATTACAGCATTGAATTTCAAGGTTTTTTTGAATGCAAAAGGTTGCAAAACGGTTACCATAACGAAGTGCGAAAATTATTATTCATATAGTTATCAACATTTTCAACAGGTTTTTCAACATGCATTATCGCCTGCTATATCAGCGATTCTTGCAGTTTTTCAATTTTTTCGTAAAGCCTAAAACGAATATAAATAACAAAATAGAAACAATAAATTGTTTACATAACTCCGCATTGCTTGAACGAGTAGTATACTCCGCCGCCGACAATGATATGGTCAATGAGCTTAACTCCCACCACATTTAGCATATTTTGCACAGTGACGGTGCAGTCCTCATCCTCACGGGAGGGCTCCGGCATGCCGTTGGGGTGATTGTGCGCAATTATGACGCCCGATGCCCTGTACTTCATCGCAAGCTCTACAAGTGTCCGCACACCTACCTCGGTCGCATTGACAACGCCCTTGCTTATCTGCTTGCAGGTGATGACCCTGTTTGCGTTGTCAAGCAGCAGCGCATAGCAGACCTCATCCTGAAAATACATGAATTTGGCTATAAAGTACCGCCCAAGCTGCTCTGCTGACTCAACGCTCTTTCTCGGTGCCATGACCTCCTCCATGTAGCGGCGGCTTATCGCAGGTATAAGTTTCAGCAAAACCGCTGCATTCTCACCTATGCCGTCTATCTCGGAAAGCGCCTTTTGGTCTGCCTCAAGCACGGCTGCAAGCGAGCCAAAATGGTTCAAAAGCTTGTGTGCAAGCTCGTTTGTATCTTTGCGTGGCAGAGCGTAAAACAGAAGCATTTCCAATGCATTGTGGTCATTAAAGCCATCCAAACCGGCCTCTAAGAAGCGGCTCTTCATTCTCTGTCGGTGACCGTCATGAACTCCCATTGTGCACCTCTCAAAGCTCCATGTTGGCGTATGCGTTAAGATCACTTCCGGCAGTGTTGCCCGCAAGGAACTCATAGTAGCCTTGGCAGCCTATCATTGCCGCATTATCGCCGCACAGCTTAAGCGGCGGAACGAACAGCTCGCATCCGGCTTTCTCGGCGGCAGCCTTAAAATCTGCCCTTATCCTAGAATTAGCCGCAACGCCGCCCGCAACGGCTATCTTTTTATATCCAAGCGCCTTTGCCGCCAGCATCGTGCGGGGCACCAGGCTATCGCTGACGGCAGCGGTGAACGATGCTGCGAGCGAAGGCTTGTCTATCTCTTCGCCCTTCTGCTCGGCATTGTGAACGATGTTGATAACGGCGGTCTTGAGCCCCGAAAAACTCATGTCATATGGGCTACCCTCAATATGCGTTCTGGGTAGATGGTATTTCTTGTCGTCTCCGCCTTGGGAGAGCAGGTCAATTGGCTTACCACCCGGGTAAGGCAATCCGAGCACTCGTGCGGTTTTGTCAAAGCACTCCCCTGCCGCATCGTCACGGGTAGCGCCGATGACCTTAAGATCTGTGTAGCTGCGTACATCGATTATAAGCGTATTGCCGCCAGATATCGCAAGGCAGAGAAACGGCGGCTCAAGCTCGGGATAGGCTATGTAGTTTGCCGCTACATGGCCTTTTATGTGGTGCACAGGTATAAGTGGCACATTAAGGCTCAGTGCAACGGCCTTGGCGAAGTTTAGCCCCACGAGCACCGTGCCGATAAGGCCGGGCGCATAGGTCACCGCAACGGCATCTATATCGCTTTTTTTGATGCCTGCAACCTGAATCGCACGCTCTGAGAGCATAGATATGACCTCAACATGGCTTCTCGATGCGATTTCCGGCACAACACCGCCGTAAACTGCGTGCAGATCTGCCTGAGAGAAAATCTGGTCGGTCAAGACCCTTCTGCCGTCCTCAACTACCGCAACGGCCGTTTCGTCGCACGACGATTCAAACGCTAATATCTTCACTGTCTTATCCTCACTTAAGAAATCTTGTCATCAGTATGGCATCCTCGGTCGGCTTGGCATAGTAATTTTTTCTCAGGCCGACTTCGGAAAAGCCGTTTTTTCTGTAAAGCTCAATTGCCGGAACATTACTCTTTCTGACCTCAAGCGTCACAAAGCTGAGTTCTTTTTTGTTTGCCTTTTCAACAAGGGCGCTAATAAGGCTGTCTGCGATGCCGAGCCTTCTGTGTTCAGGCGAGACGGCGACATTGGATATATATCCTTCATCGAGAACATACATCATGCCGACATAGCCGAGTACCCGCCCGTCATCGTCAATGGCGGCGATAAACATGTGCATATCATCCGGAAGCTGTGAAATGAGCGCCTGCCTTGACCACGGCAGAGAAAAGCAGAGCTTTTCGAGCTCCTCTATCTCGTCAATGTGTTCCAGCGTCACATCGGCAATTTCAAAATGCATCGGGTGCCTCCTGCTCAAGCTCGTCAATTACCGCAAGCACCTCATCCGAAAGGCGCTCAAGCGTCTTTTTCCAGCCCAGCCCCAGTGCAGGCGGTTTGATATCGTCCTCCGCTAAGCACATGACGCGCTCGTCAAGGTCCTGATATCGCCTTGAAAGCTCATCGGCCTGCGCAAGCGTCATGCAAAGAGCTATATCATGCGTGGAAAGAAGCTCCCTTGTTATCTCAGCCGGTCTGCGCTGAGGTAAACTAATATTCAAGCTCTCGCAGGCTTTTACGAACTTGGGTGCAAGTGCATCACCTGCGGTCAGGCCTGCCGAGTACGCCGTCACAGCGGCGCTGTGACCCTGCTTATTTGCATTGAACACCGCTTCTGCGGCCATCGACAGAGTATTATCATCGCAGACAAAGAGTATACTGCCGACATTGATTCCGTTAAAACCGTACAGCTCAGACTGCCTGTCATCCCAATGCTCAAGGCTTCTGTCGCCCGCCATACTCTCGATATGGTGCGTCAGCTCATGGTGCAGCGTGCTTTTTGGTCTACGTCTGAACAGCTCGTCATCCATCTCGCCGTAAAGCTCGACAAATGAGCCGTAGTACAACTCGATGTACCTGCCCATGCCGTTGCGGAAATATGTGCCGAGGGTGTATCTGCCGTCCTCAGCGGTGACAGCCTCCTCTACGAAGCTTACACCGCCGTTTAAGTTTTCAAAAATGCCCTCAGGCAATTCGTCTACAAGCTCGTCAAGCACGAGCCCTGCTTCTTCATAGCTTAACATCAGTGTGCCTCCGCCCAACTATGTCCTTTTTTTGCATCAACTATGAGCGGAACGGAAAGCTTTGCGACACCGCTCATTTCCTCGGAAAGAATTTTGACTACCGTATCCGCCTCGTCCTCGGGGCACTCGCATATAAGTTCGTCGTGAACCTGAAGGATGAGCTTTGACTTAAGCCCCTCGGCCTTGAGGCGATTATAGACATTCACCATCGCAAGCTTGATGATATCCGCCGCCGTGCCCTGGATGGGCATATTTAGCGCCACCCTCTCGCCGAACGAGCGCATATTGAAATTGGACGACTTGAGCTCGGGCAAGGCTCTGCGGCGATTATACAGGGTCTTTACATAGCCGTCGGTCTTTGCCTGCTCGACAATGTGCTTCATATACTCGTGCACGCCGTTATATTTATCAAAATAGGCGTCCATATAAGCCTTTGCCTCGTTCGGAAAAACGCCGATATCCTGCGCAAGCGACCATGCGGAAATGCCGTAAACGATGCCGAAATTAACAGCCTTTGCCCTGCTGCGCTGCAGGCTCGTGACCTCGGAAAGCGGAGTGTCAAACACCTGCGATGCGGTCACCGCATGTATATCCTCGCCGCTTGCAAACGCCTCCTGCATGTGCTTGTCGTTTGATATATGTGCAAGCAGGCGCAGCTCTATCTGGCTGTAGTCTGCATCAACGAGCACCTTGCCCTTTGAGGCGATGAACATTTTTCTTATCTGACTGCCGAGCTCTTTGCGTATGGGGATATTCTGCAAATTCGGCTCGGTGCTTGAAAGTCTGCCGGTCGCAGTAACGGTCATTTGGAAATTTGTTCTTATCCTGCCGTCCGGCTCAATGAGCTTCAAAAGGCCGTCGGCGTAGGTGGATTTTAGCTTTGTAAGCATCCTGTAGTCCAAAATACGCTCGATTATCGGGTGCTTGCCCCGAAGCTTTTCCAAAACATCGGCGTTTGTGCTCCAGCCGGTCTTGGTTTTCTTGCCTGATGGCAGCATCAGGCGGTCAAACAGCACTTCACCGAGCTGCTTTGGCGAATTGATGTTGAATTCACCGCCTGCAAGCTGCCATATCTCGTCTCGAAGCTTCTCAATGCCGTCGTTGAGGCTTGCGCCGAACTCACTCAATGCCGTTCTGTCGACCATAAATCCGACCGATTGCATATCAGCAAGCACCCGACACAGCGGAAGCTCGATATCGTAATAAAGCTTCTCCATGTCAAGCTGCTTAAGCTTCTCCTCAGTCACGGGCTTGAGCCTGTATATTGCCTCCGTGCCGTGAAGTTCGGTGTCGAGATAGCGCATGCTGACCCGCTCCAAGGGGTAGTCGCTCTCGGTGGATTCGAGAAGATACGCCGCAAGCGCAGTGTCGTACACAAAGCCGTCCAAGGGTAAGTTTTCGGCAATGAGTTTAGACATCAGGTCTTTTACATTGTGGGATGCTTTTTTTATCTCGTCAGAGAAAACGAGCTTCAACAGAAGATTATAATCGTCGCCCAAGTTGTTCCAATGCGCCGTGTAAACGCTTTTGCCGTCGCAGAGTTCAATACTGTCAAAATCGTCGCTCATTTGAACCGCAACAAGCTCTGAAGCCTTGAGCGCCGCCGATATTGTCTCAAAATCGGCATTGTCAATTACGGGGTAATGCTCGATGGCTGTGTTTTCAGCCTCCGCTTCGGTCTCGGCAATGCCCCATTTTTCAATGAATTTGTTAAAACCGAGCTTTTTAAACAGGCCGTAGAGCCCGGGCTTATAGTTTTTGTTCCAAAGCGCATCCCCGGGCTTGAAGCTTATGGGCGCTACGGTGCAGATGGTCGCAAGCTCATATGACAACTCGGCACTTTCCTTGCCGTCTCTGAGCTTTTTGCGCACGCCCTCTTTTATTTCAAGCTCATCAAGGTTTGCGTAGATATAATCAACGCTCGTGTAGCGCTGAATCAGATCCATTGCGGTTTTCTCACCGACACCGGCGACGCCCGGGATGTTATCGGACGAATCGCCCATAAGGGCCTTGAGATCAACGATGTGTATTGGGTCAAATCCGTACTCCTCCCGAAACAGTTCGGGAGTGTACTCCTTCGTCTCAGTTTGGCCCATGCGGGTCTTCACATGGCACACATGTGTAGTCTCGCTTATAAGTTGGAAGCTGTCCTTATCACCGGTGACAATGCGGCAGTCCCAGCCGGTTTTTTCGCAAATCTTGCCCACAGTGCCGAGAAGGTCGTCCGCTTCATAGCCCTCGAGTTCAAGGCGCAGGATGCCCATATCGTCAAGCACCTGCTTCAAAACCGGCATCTGCACCGCAAGCTCCTCCGGCATACCCTTGCGCTGCGCCTTGTAACCGTCATAGCGCAGATGGCGGAATGTCGGCGCTTTAAGGTCAAAGGTCACACAGACGGCCTCGGGTTTTTCACTGTCAAACAGCTTCTGCAAAATCGCCAAGAAGCCGTAAATGCCGTTTGTAGGTGTGCCGTCGGGTGCATTGAGCTGCCGAATGCCGTAAAATGCTCTGTTAATTATGCTGTTTCCGTCTAATATCAGAAGTTTCATTATCATTCCTCGCCGCGAAGTCTGATTATTCTGTCCCGTAGTTCTGCCGCAAGCTCAAATTCGAGCATCTTTGCAGCGGCCTTCATCTGCTTTTCAAGCTCGGCTATGAGCGCCTTGCGCTCGCCCCTCGTCATCTTCACGCCGTCTTTTCTGTGCGTGGCGCTCGAAGCGTCGGACGATATCTCTATCATGTCACGAATGTTCTTGATTATGGTTTTGGGGACGATGCCGTGCTCTGCGTTATACTTTGCCTGCTTTGCACGGCGGCGCTCGGTCTCGTCGATGGCAAGACGCATGGAGCGCGTGACCGTGTCAGCATACATGATGACCAATCCGTCGGCATTTCTTGCCGCCCTGCCGATTGTCTGAATAAGACTCGTTTCGCTTCGCAGAAAGCCCTCCTTATCGGCATCCAGGATGGCAACAAGGCTCACCTCGGGAAGGTCGAGACCCTCACGCAGAAGGTTTATACCTATGAGAACATCAAATTCGCCGAGACGCAGACTTCGGATTATCTCTATTCGCTCGATAGCATCAATATCATGGTGCATATACCGGCACTTGATACCAACATTGCCGAGATATTCTGTCAAGTCCTCCGCCATTTTTTTTGTGAGCGTTGTCACGAGTACTCGCTGCTGCTTTTCGATGCGCCGGTTTATCTCGCCAATGAGATCATCAATCTGTCCCTCGATGGGGCGCACGGATATCTCGGGGTCTAAAAGTCCCGTGGGTCTGATTATCTGCTCTGCGACCTGTCCCGCTCTTTCACGCTCGTAATCTCCCGGTGTTGCTGAGACATAAACCGCTTGGTGTATTCGTTCCTGAAACTCCTCAAACTTGAGCGGACGGTTGTCAAATGCCGAGGGAAGGCGGAAGCCGTAATCGACAAGTGCTTCCTTTCTCGCCCTGTCGCCACGGTACATTGCACGCACCTGCGGAAGCGTTACATGGCTTTCGTCGACAAACAGCAGAAAATCCTCCGGGAAATAGTCAAGCAGCGTCATCGGCGCACTTCCGACGGGTCTACCGGAGATTATCCTTGAATAGTTTTCTATTCCCGTGCAGTAGCCGAGCTCCTGCATCATCTCGATATCATAATTTGTACGTTGCGATATGCGCTGCGCTTCAAGAAGCTTGCCGTTTTCCTCGAAAAAATTCACCCGCTCTTCACACTCGGCTCGGATATCGTCAATTGCCTTTGCCATTTTCTCTTTGCTGACTACATAGTGGCTCGCAGGGTAAATGGCAGCGTGGTTAAGATATCTCAGCACGGTGCCGGTCACAACATTGACCTCGCTGATGCGGTCTATCTCATCGCCGAAAAACTCGACTCTTATCGCCTTATCGTTCGAATAGGCAGGGAAAATTTCAACGGTATCGCCACGGACTCTGAACATATTGCGCTCAAAGGCGATGTCATTGCGCTCGTAGCGTATCTCGATAAGCTTTTTTAAAAGCTCGTCAAAGTTCTTTGTCTGCCCCTGTCTGAGCGATATGACCATGTTTTTATAATCAATCGGATCGCCGAGGCCGTAGATGCAGGAGACAGATGCAACAACGATGGTGTCCCTGCGCTCAAAAAGACTTGATGTGGCGCTGTGTCTTAGGCGCTCAATCTCGTCATTTATGGAGCTGTCTTTCTCGATAAATGTGTCGGTATGCGGGATGTATGCCTCAGGCTGGTAGTAGTCGTAGTAGGAAACAAAGTATTCCACTGCGTTTTCGGGGAAAAACTCTCTGAACTCGGCGCAAAGCTGTGCTGCAAGGGTCTTGTTGTGCGCAAGAACGAGCGTCGGGCGGTTGAGCTTTGCAATGACGCTTGCCATGGTAAATGTCTTGCCCGAGCCCGTAACGCCTAAAAGCACCTGCTCATCTATGCCGTTTTCTATGCCGTTTACAAGCGTATCTATCGCTTCGGGCTGGTCGCCCATGGGTGCATATGGTGATACAAGCTTGAATTTGTCCATTGAGAGCCTCCGCTTTAGTTTATCATTGTATTATATCATGTTTATTACAAAATCACAAGAAAATCAGCCGTTATAAAACGGCTGATTTTGATGTTTATATTCTTTTTAGCCTGCAAGAGCAAGTCTCGATATCATGGCGGCAAACTGCGCTCTTGTCGAGCCGCCCTGCGGATAGAGCGTACCGTCGCCCATGCCGATGACAACGCCCTTATTGATGCACCAGTTCATCGCCGGTACGGCGTAATCGGAGACAAGGCTGCCGTCGGTAAACGCCAATGTCTTGCCGGAGGCGGCAGTTCCGTCATTTGCGTATCTGTACACAAATGCAGCAAGCTGCTCTCGGGTCACGCACTCGTCCGGGCGGAAGGTATTGTCGTCATAGCCCATGACAACGCCTTCGTTGTAGCCCCAAACGACAGCATCCTTGCACCAGCTTTCATCCACATCCGTAAATGGGCAGGTCTGACCCGCAACGGAGGGTGTTCCGGCGAGGCGGTACAGGACGGTGACGACCTGTCCTCTGGACACTGCGCCCTCGGGGGCAAAGCTGCTTGCGTCGGCGCCTATCATGAGGCCGTTATCATAGCAGTACTTGACATTGTCATAAAACCACGAGCCCATGCCGACATCGGTAAAGGGCATATTGTTTACGACCGCATCGGGCTTGGAGTTCATGTAGTCATCGGGTATGGACATCATCCATGACATACCGAGCTCACCGTAGTGGGCGGACATGATACCGACTATGTTGAAAATGAGCGTTGCAAACTCGTCGGGGCACTTTGTGACTATCTTGATGACGGTAAGCGTAAGAGGCCTTACCATCTTCTTGACCTGCTCGAAGTTGTACTCGGTTATGCCGGCTTCACGCATGGCATCAAGGAACAGGTTTGCAACAAAGTTCACGACTTCTTCGGTGGATTTGTTCTTTATCACATAGATAAGCTCGCCGATGTTTTTTGCCGCATTCTTGCTGAGTATATCAACGAATGTATCCCACTGGTCGGGATATGTGCCGATGAGCGGCAGGACGATCTCTGAAATGTCGTCCTGAGCGGCGTAGACCTCAGCTCTTTGGGTGAACACCTCGGTGAATAACTTCTGGACAAAGCGATCGAGGAACTCGCCCTGTGTCATGGTAATGCCGTTTTTGAGGTTTAATATCTTGGAGATGGTCGCTTTGGGGGTAACGGTCACATACTTGAAATTATCAATGCGATAAGTGCCCGCATTTTCAAAGGTCGAGAACACCTCAAGCATGTCAGCCTTGAGCGCGTCATAGTTATCGTCGAGCTTTGCGCTGGGCAGGACATGATCGACACCGTATCTGCCGAAGCCCATGCACTCGGGCGCAACCTTGACGACGAGGTCGTTGTAGTTAACGATATTGTGGATGTTATTATAGATGCTGCTGCCGATTTTATTGACATCTGCACCCATGGGCGGCTCGTAGCAGTAGAAATACACATCGTCAGCCGAAAGTTCGACATTTTTGCCGATGCTGCCGCCGGATGCGATGATATCGTCTATCGCTCCGCCGAGCATGTTGGTTCCGGCCGCACCACGGCTGTAGCCGGTGCACCAGAGCTTAACCTTGCCGGTTATCTCCGTGTGCTTTGCAAGATAATCCTTTAGAAACGCCAGCGCCGTGTCACGGCAGATGGCAAAGCCCGTATGGTCGCCTTCGAGACCGACATTCAGGTCGCCTGCCCACTCGGCATAGTAACCGCAGCCACGCAGGCCGATACCGATGACGGTGTACTTATCACCGTCTATGTATATGACCTTGTTTGCGATGCCAACGCCGAAAGTATTTCTGCCGGGTCTTTCGGTATAGTCCCTGTTGGCCTCGAAATCCTTGAAGCCTATCTGATCAAAGAAATCGATGAGGTTTGCAGGCCCCTCCTTGTACCTTGCGGGGTCGGCAACATTACCCGCCGCAAAGCACATTGCCATGGTCACGGTCGCAAGATCCTGCCTGTAGTTATAGCCTGTTTGAGTAAAATACTCGTCACTATAGGTAAACGGGCAGGGGTGATCCGTTTCCGAATCGTCATGTCCGGCATTGAACATGACTGTGCCGGTTATCGTCTCATACTCGTCTCCCGCCGCAAAAACCGACAGCGGTGCAAGGGAGATAAGCAAAACGAGCACCAGCAGGATGCTAATGGTTTTTTTCATACACTATCCTCCACCATATATATTTGATTTTGCCTTTTTGCCTCTTTTTCAGCTATCGAGAACATAATGATGAGAAGTGCGGCCTCGGGGAACGGGCAGAATATGCCCGGGTTAGTCATCGACATAGCAAGTATTCCGGCGTAGGAAAAGCCGAAGATTATCTGCTTGCTGTGCAGATTTGTGACTATAAGGCGCATTCTCTCTCCGAACAGCCAACAGTATGCCATTACACCGATGACTCCCATTGAGCCCATTACCTGAATGATGGCATTATGATAAAACACGAGGCTGCCGGGTACGATAGCTTTGAATATTCCTACATTTTTTGTGCTTCCGAGACCGACACCGTTTATGGGGCAGGCAAGGAAATCCTTAATTCCAAGTTCAATGAAGCTTACTCTCGTCTCACTGGAGGATATGATGCTGCCCTCGACAAGTCTGCTCGAATACAAAACGGGAATATACTTAACACCGACATAGCAAAGCACGGCGACTAAAACAAGAAACGCCCAGTTATACCATTTGTGCTCGGCGATGCTCTCCCGTCTGAGGTGGCAAATATAAACGCCGCTGACAAAGCCGATCATTGCTCCGAAAAGCAGGCCGCTTCTCGACCCGCACATGACAAGTGCAAGACACATAACGGCATAACCTATAAGATGTATCCTGCGCCGCTCGATCAAAAGGCACGATGCAGGCAGCGTCATTAGAAGGACGCTTGCAACATAGTTTCTCGGCTTGAAAAAAAGGACGCTTCCCTTTTCGATGAACCGCTCCAGATTAACGGCATAGAAAATGAGAACAACTGCCGAGGCAACCATTCCCGCCGTAAAGAGAATGTCCGCCATGCGCTCAACACGGTCATAGTCACGCTCAATTTCAAGTCTGGAGTTAGTAAGAAAATAAAGCAGAAGCATAACGACGCCAAGGCCGAGCATATAATAAAGGCTCGTCGGTCTGAAATAATCCTTTGCCGAGATAGTCCCGACACCGCCGGCAAGAAGTGCTATCGACACGGCGCAAAGCGGCAAGGTGAACCTACCGCCGACAATAGGTCTGCGGTAGTACACAAGATTGAACACGGCAGCTATCGCAAATGGCACAGCGGCATACGGCACATACGGGACGAGCGAAGTGTAGTCCGTATAGTATTTCGTCGAAAGGAGAAAAATGCACAGTATAGGGCAAACTACCGAAAGAAGATCGTCGCAGAAAACGAGCAACAGCACAACCGCCGCAACAAGCAGGTACATAACCGGAAGCTGCGTATCCGTCATAAGTGCAAACAGTGAAGATATAAACATTACAGGGAAAAAACCTTTGCTGTTCCACGCTTTTGAAGCTATATACTGTCCGTTTTCAAAAAAATCTTGCAAATTCAAATCGCTGTCCTCTTAATCAATGATCTTTATAAGCTTGCCGTAGAGCTCATCAGGGCTTACGGGCTTAATGATATAGTCGCAGAAATCGCCCGTCCCAGCTTGATTGTCGCCGATGAAAGCATCGGCAGTCATCGCCGCAATGGGCACAAGCGCCGCATAGCGCTTCTTGACCGCTCTGATCTGTGCTGCGGCCTCAATGCCGTTTAGAACGGGCATTTGGATGTCCATGAGTATGGCGTCATAGTAATGATCGGGCATGGACGCAAACTTTTCGACCGCTTCCCTGCCGTTTTCGGCACAGTCGACCAGAACGCCGTACTTTTCAAGCAGGCGCTTTGTTATGACCGTATTTATCATCACATCGTCGACTACCAGAACTCTCTTGCCTTCGAGCACGGAGCAGTCGATCGTCCCGTTAGTTTCAGACTTTACCGAGCGGCACAGCGTATAAGGTATATCGACCGTAAAGGTCGTGCCCTTGCCAACGGTGCTGTGCACTCGGATGCTGCCGTTTTGCAGATCTACCATGCTCTTGCATATTGCCATGCCAAGGCCGCTGCCTGCAGCTTTGCCGCCGTTTTCGCTTTGCTCCTGCGTGTACGGCTCAAAAAGGTGCTGCATAAACTGCTCGCTTATGCCGACACCCGTATCGGACACTCTAAATTGCATCATGACGGACTTATCGCCGGTGAGCTTCTGTTCAACGGAAAGGCTCACCTTGCCGCCGGAGCCCGTGAACTTGTAAGCATTTGACAGCAGGTTATTGAGTATCTTACGCAGCGATATCTCATCGCCGAGGATGTTCTTATAGCTAAGTCCCACGGTGTCCAGTGTAAACTCGACGCTCTTTGCCGACATTTGAACACTGTATACAGAATACACCTCATCGAGCACTTTTTCAACATCAAAGGGCTTTGACTGCACCTCGTACTTCTGACTTTCGATCTTGCTCATGTCCATGATGTTGTTGAGCAGGCTCAAAAGATACTGCGATGACTGGTCAATCTGGTTAAGATATTCACTAAGCTCGTCCTCATTGTCCTTACCGACAAGCTCTCTTGCAAGATAGGTAAGTCCGGCTATGGAGTTCATAGGCGTTCTTATCTCGTGTGACATCTGCGAGAGAAATTCGCCCTTCGCCTTACTGGAGTTCTGCGCAATCTCAACGGAGTTTTTAAGAAGCTCCTGGGCTGCGATATCGCCGGAAATGTCGTTCACGGTGCAGACATAATGCGTGACGATGCCATTGTTAATTATCGGCGAGAATGCGCATCTTATGGTCAGCTCACGGCAATCACGGCGATTTACAAACGGGATATCGCAGGTATAGGCCTTATTCGAGCCGGAAAGCATACTCACTATCTCGTCCGCCCGCTCCTCACCGAGACCATCGATCAACGCCTTGCGAGCCGAGCGATCACGGAAATACGAGGCCGGCAAGCCCAAGACCCGCTCGGTGTTGGCGCTTACGAAGCAGAAGTTGTCCTCGCCCTTTTGCTTTATCAGAATGGCGGTCGGAATAAACTCCGTCATGCTCGAAAACAGATACTCACGCTGTGCGACTTGCTTGTACAGGGCAGCGTTCTTTATAGCTATCGACGCGATGGCCGATACGGTGTTAAGGAACGAAAAGTCGCTGTAGGTATAGCCCATACGCTTTTCCTTTTCGGCAAGCAGCAGTAGACCGACAACGCTGTTGCCGTCCTTGAGGGCAACGATGGTCGAAATGTCATACTTATCGAAGAGCTCCTTTTCCGAGCCCCACAGGGACTTGTATAAGGGGTTTGTCTCAAATTCGCGTAGAACTATATGGTTTGAATTATTATTCGACTTTTCAAAATACTTTACACAGGGATGGTCGGCAGCTATCGTGAAAGTGGCAGGCTTAAGAGGCATTGCGCTGCATACGGGGACATACTTGCTGTCCTGAAGCAGACAGATATACAGCTGATTGACCGTGAGCTCATTTTTGATAACCCTGACAGTCTCCCTCAAAATGCTGTCGATATCAAGCGTTTTTGAAACGATATCACTATAACGCTTTATGAGATAGCCACGCTGCTCCTCGTCGGAGAATATCGCCGACAGCAGGCGCTTGAACAGCACAATGGCGATAAAAAGCAGTACCGACAGGAAGATAAACGCTTCGACCGGCGGGCTCGCCAAGTGTCCGCCGACCTCCTCAAACAGTGCGGCGACCCTCGGAAAGAAATACGCCGCCGTGGCAACGCACATGATAGACGAGAACACAACAAGGATGCTGCTTGATATGACAAGCTTTGTGTTGAACATTCTTCTCTTATAAAGAGACAGCATGAACATGATTGCAAACGCAGCGCCGAACAGCGTATCCCACGGGAAGGTGTTGCCGGGCATTATCTGAATGATATTGCCGAGTGCAAGCACGAAGCAGCCGATTATTATCTCCATAACACCGGGTGCTCTTGTGCCCTTTTCTTCGAGTATGCGCCGGAACATCCTGATGATGGACGCAACGATGCACATAAAAAACGTCAAAGGTATGGCGATGCGCCAATCCATGGCGTATTTGAACACAGCCTTGCCCTGCTCGTTGGTGAGCATTTCGGGCGGAGCAAGAAAATAGCCGGTTGCCGATATCACCAAGATTATAACCGTTCCGCCAAACCAAATCAGTCGAACGAGCCCGTTTTTGTAATTTGCAAACTGATAAACATAGTTATACACGAGAAACGCTATCGAAAACAGAGCCAAAAGCGAGACATAGTACCAGAACTGGTAGCTTGGGAAAACATTCAGGCGCATGAAAAGCGAGCCCAGCGACCATAGTGCCATGTCTCCGAGCAGGACTATCCACGCCCGCATCTCCTTGCTCTTTTCGGCTGCCATGAACGCAACGAACATAAGAGAAAAAAGCAGGCATGCGGATATGTTTATATAAAGATACGATACATTCACGCTTCTTCCTCCTCATCGTTTATTATACCACATTCGGATATGAGCATCTTGACTAAAATGGCATCGGCATTAATTTTGGCAAGCTTCTTGCCGGTCTTCTGCTCAAACGAACATATCGAGCCGTAGGGCAAAACGGAAATTTGCAGCGGTTCAATGCTTAATAGCTTTTTAAGATCCTTATAGTCGCTGTCAAAATATCTGAAGTACACGGACAGGTGCTCTGTCAGCACCTGCTTTGTGACAACATCGCTTGCCCGTGCCTCGGGTGTGACCTCAAGATACATGTGCAGAAACGGGGTGTTGTTCTCACCGTACTCCTTGCAGGCTATCCAGTCGCCGATGCCGAGCTTGGATATTCTGATGACTTCGTTTATCGAATTTTCTGTTATTCTCGTAAATCCGGCAATGTCAATTACAGTCGGGATGCGGTCAAGGTAGGTAAACCTCGGCAGGCCGCCGCCCTTTCCGATATCTGTGCACTGGTACACATCGCCGATGCGGTAGCGCATGAAAGCGCCGCCGTGCAGAACGCTTATAACAATTTCATAATTGCCGCCCTTTTTGACCCCATCCATGAGGCAGGTCATGGGCTCGTAGCTTTTATCTTCAAGGCTTCGTAGCATTTCACTCTCGGGAATAAACTCATAAAAACACGAGTCGGGAAAGAAAACCATGCCCTTTTGCTCCCAAGTGTCACAGCCGACACAGGTTGACTCCGTTCCTGCAGCGACTTCCACGGGCGTTACGCCCCATGCATCGGCAAGGCGGTCACGGTAGCATTTACCGTCGGTTCCCGTGCAGGCAAAGCCGGTTATCCTAAACAGGTCAACGGGCTTTATCTTCCTGTGCTCCTTTTTGCAGGCGATCTTTGCCTTGAGATACCTAGCCGCAATGACGGGCGACACCTGCACTCGGTCACTGCCTCCTCCGGAGGATAGCTGCTTGTCGAAGTTCTCGGTTATGTAGTTAGCAACGCTTCCCATGGCGAAAAAGTAGTCGATTCCGCCATTAAACGCCATTTTAAACCCCTTTTTCATGCGCTGACTAAAGCTGAGGTCGGCGTACTCGTCGCTGTCGGGCAGCCACTCAAAGCGCATTTCCTCGTTCATGAGTGACGGGATAAGCCCCGTTTCATACGGAAGCGGTGCTCCGCCGTAGAGGAACCTGTGCCCGGGTTTAATGTTAAAGTCCTCTTTTCCCTTTCCCGATACGAGCATGGCCATCGCCATGATATTGTGCTTATAAGAATCGAGCATCCGGCGTGTATACGGCGCTATCTTAATTGGCCTAAAGCCGCCCTCCCAAGTAGTCTCTATCCAAATGACCGGCGGCTCGGGCAAAAGTGAAGCGTCGCGGGTAAAGAGTATATCGGCGTAGTCGAAATAATCCGTCAACGGTACGGTTTTTCTAAACTCCTCAATTGTCTTGGGAGTGGTTCCCTTTAATATACTCTTTCCGAGCGGTGACTTGCTCCAGAGCTCTATCTGCTCGGTCATGAGCCGGTTTTGGATATACATATACTCGTTCAGGCTCAGATCAAGATATCCGCAATATTCGTTCCAAAGCTGATGCCTTGTCATCTTTTTTAGTTGCTTCTGAAAGGTCATTTATGTTTATAAAACCTCGGTATGATAAATGGTACACGCTTTTTGTAATCGTCATAGCCGCCCAAAAGTCTCGGAAAAATTACGGCATCTTCAAACGCAGCGAGCAAAAGGTTGCAAGATATATATGCCAGTGCATCCGAAAGCGGAACCCCTGCTCCGAAATGCAGGCAGATATAAAAACCCGCAAACAACGGTATGCCCGGGTGCCTGCACAGTGAATACAGTCCATTTTCGCTTGTCTGTCTCGGTACATCGGTCGCAGTATACGCCTCACTCACGGAAAATGAACCGAACAGCGCATACATCTCCAGCGCCAAAAACACCGCTGCCGCTGCACACCACAAAACACTGAGCTTTGCGAAATCGAGCCTTGCCGCCGTTGCTAGGCACAGCATTGCAAGTCCCAAGGGAAAACAGAGCTTGAGCGGTTTCTTTTTAAAAAATACATCGTTAACATCGCCCAGCGCCATGACGGCAAAGGCGCAGATGCCCAACACAAGCATTTTCATAGAGTTTTGATAAGCTCCGTCACAGCCTCGTACTCCCGCTCGGCAGCGGGAAACAGCACCTTTGCGAGCGCAATGTCTCCGCCGCGGAGTGCTTCGGTCATGGGGCGCACGGCATCAAAAAGCCTTGTCATGCCGAGCATTCCGCTGCTGCCCTTGAGCGAGTGTGCGGCTGCAAATGCGGCCTTTGCGTCACCGTTTGCCATGGCAGCGTTAAGCTCTGACCAGCTTTTGTCGTTTAAAAACATGTCAAGCAGGCTTAAAAAAAGCTCCTCATCACCTGCGGTTCGGTTCAGTGCGCCGTCATAGTCGTTTCCGGCAAGAGTATATGTGCTTTTTATATCCTTCATCATTCACCCGCACCCTTATACTCGAATATCTCCGACGGTCTGCCTCCGGTCTTGCAGTCGAGCGTTATATCGACCTCGCCCAGGCTGTTGAGATGCTTGAGATATCTGCGCACGGTTACGGTCGAAAGCTCGAGCCCACGGCTTATCTCCAAAAGCGGCATTTTACTTCCGGCGTGCTTTTCCATGTAGCTGCGCACGAGCGACAGCGTTGCCGCATTTATCTTGCTTGTGCCGAGCTTTGCCGTTTCGCCCTCGGTGTTATAGTGCTTATGCGGGCAAAGGAGCATATCGATCTTGTCCTGCGTCCAGACATGGGTGTCGTTCTTTAGCTTCATGACGGTGCAGAACTTGGCTACCGCCTTTTCGAGCCTTGCGCTGTTAAATGGCTTTAAGATATAGTCGCATAAGCCGTAGCACATAGCGGAACGGATGACCGAATACTCGTCTGCCGAGGTTATCATTATGACCTGCACATCGGTATTGGTTCTCCTGAGCTCTGACAAAAACTCAATACCGTTCATGCCGGGCATATAATAATCGAGCACGATAAGCTCCGTATCGTCCGGATGCCCAGTGATATACTCAAGCGCATCGGTGCAGCGCCTGAAGCTGCCGGTGAGCGCAAGCTGTGGGAAGCGGCCGAGTTGCTTTGTCAGTATAGAGCAGACCATCAGGTCGTCTTCAACGATTATTGTGTTATACATTCGATCACTCCGCTACAATTTATTTATTAAACTTCATTTTAGCAAAATATGATACAAAGTGTCAACACAAGAGGGACAATAAGTTATTTTATTTTTAATATTTATCACCCTTGAAAGAATAATAATATCGTGTTACAATCTTAAAAAAACCTGCGGAGGTACTGAAATGTCACGAGAAGAGGTCAAAAAGCAAATAGAAGAGGAAGACAATTACCATTACCATGAAGAGCTGTTTTACACCGGTGAGGGCGATCTTTTGGACACCGCCGAGGGTCGCGCAAAGTTTTGCAGGCTCAACGAGACCACCGTTTTCAGAAAAAAAGATCCCGGTGCTTGGAACAACTACATTTGGGTGTTCAACAACAAGGGAGTCGGCATGACAATAAAAAAACAGAGCCGTGTTGACCCGAAGCTCATGGAATGTATAGACTATGATGCAGACGGCAATGAGGTCAGCAAGTCATACGACCCCGCATGATATCCATATGTAAAGACGAGAGCCGATGATAAAAATCATCGGCTCCCGTCTTATTTTCTGATTTTTAGCTGTTCCACTGCGTTACCTGCTCACGCAGCCAATTTGCCCATTCGTCAATGCCCTCACCCGTTCTTGCGGAGATGGGGATTATCTTGATATTGGGATTGAGCTTCGTTACATAGCGTTTGCAGGCTTCAAGGTCAAAGTCAAAGTACGGCATGACATCGATCTTGTTGACCAAAAGCACATCGCAGATGGAGAACATCAGCGGGTACTTGAGGGGCTTATCGTCGCCCTCGGGAACGGAAAGTATCATTGCGTTTTTCACGGCACCCGTGTCAAACTCAGCGGGGCACACGAGATTGCCGACATTTTCGAGAATTGCAAAATCAACATTCTCGGTGCCGAGGCCCTCGAGTCCCTGCTTTGTCATGCCTGCATCAAGGTGGCACATGCCACCGGTGTGCAGCTGGATAACCTTTGCGCCAGTCTCTGCGATGGTGTGGGCATCGACATCGGAGTCGATATCCGCTTCCATAACGCCGATGCGCATCTCGTCCTTGAGTGCTGCGATGGTGGCCTTAAGGGTCGTTGTCTTGCCCGAGCCGGGGGATGACATGAGATTGAGCAGGAAGGTCTTTTCCTGCTTGAGCTCCTTCCTCAGCTCATCGGCCTCGCGGTCGTTATTCTCAAATACGCTCTTCTTGATCTCCAAAACTCTGAACTTATCCATTGTTTCACCTCATATATCTGTTAGTTTAATGAATCCATTATCGTGTTTAGTATCTCGTCAAAGCTGCGGCTGTTGACGGAATACTCGGCGCTTGCCTCAAAGGTATAATGCTCGGAATTATTGCGGCGCTCGGCCGTAGCGCCCTGAAGCTCGGAATATATGGCATAGTCTGAAACGCTCACTGCCGCACCTGCTGCGGGGATATAGCCGCTGTCGCCGACAAATGCGGAGTTGTTCTCGGTCGATGTGAGCCAGCGGATAAACAGTGCCGATGCGCGCTCGGAATTGCTGTCCGATGCCGTCATCGTAATGCCGGTGACCTTTTCGACATAGGCAGGTTCGCCGTCCTTCATGCAGGGGTATGCTGCAAAATCGACCGTATTAGCATCAATGGCATAGGCATATTTCATAACCTCGGCAGACGAAACTATCGCACAGGGAAGCTTCCCCTCGCCCACCTGCTTGGCTGCGTCCTCACCACCATCGCCGAAGCCTCGGCTGTAGGCCGTCTGCGCCAAGAGGTTGTATATATACTTGCAGTTTTTGTTGCCGGTTTCATGGGGGCTCACTGCGTCAAAATCGTCCTTGAGCTGCGCTGCCGCAGTTCTGAAAAACAGCGAGTAGTCTGTTATCGTAAAAAAGCTTCCGCCGTTTCTGGAATAATACTCATCTGCGACCGAACAGAGCTTTTCAAAATTTGATATCGCCGAAAAATCAGAGAAAAGCTCGGTGTTGACCATGAACACATCTGTCTGCGCCGCAATCGGGACTGCAACAAGGCTTCCGTCAACCGAGGCAGCCTCCGTCATCTCCTTATTGAAGCTTGACGCTTCCCAATTGCCGAAATAGGTGCCAAGGTCGGCCAGAACGCCGTTTTTGGCCATGTATGCGGCATAATCGGTATCGCACACTACCATGTCCGGCAGACTGCCCCCCTCGTCTATCGCCTTGTCCAGCTGATTATAAAGCTCCGTTTTGCTGTCAAACGCCTTTGTTTTTACGGTGATGCCGTACTTTGCGCCCTCGCCCTTGCTGTAGCTGTCGGCAAAACCGGCAAAGCTCTGCCACATCTTATCGCAATTGGCATACCACACGGTCACCTCGGTGTCCGCATCGGGCGTAAGCGGTGCGTAATGGGCAAAGTAGATATACACCGCACCTGCGATAACTAAAACGACCGCCAAAAATATTCCGAGAATGTATTTTATCTTTGACATTTCCGTTCAAATTTCCTCAAAAAAATATTACAATACAATGATTTTCTTTATTACTTATACCACATCGGGCTGTCGTTTTCAATAATATTGTGTCGATTATTATTTTAATTGAAAAATTGAGAATTTTGTGCTAACATAACTGTGTATTTATATACCCTTTCGGAGGCGTTAGCATGAGTAACAAATTAAAGAGGATAATAAGCTCCGTTTTGACGGTCGTTATGCTTTTCGGTCTTATCTGCAACAGTGCGGTTTTTCCCGCCTATGCTGCCGATGCCTGCGGCTATGACCCGGCAAAAACCATGTCTGAGCTCGATCTCTCGGGCGAGGAAGCATTGGCCGGAAAAAGCTATAGCATCTCGACTGCCGATGAGCTATGCGCCTTTGCAAAGTATGTCAATGCAGGCAAGCTCACGGAAGGCGTCACCTTCTATCTGACCTCCGATATAAAGCTTAGCAATGTCACATGGACACCTATCGGAAGCAAAGCAGCTTTGGCGTTCAAGGGCGTGTTCGACGGCTGCGGCTACGCCGTTTTGAAGCTTACGGTCGACTCGCAGGAGAACAATCAGGCGCTGTTCGGCTATGTGAGCGGCTCTAATGCCGAGATAAAAAACATCGGCGTTGAGGGCACGCTGAACGGTCAGGCTAACGCTGCGGGTATTGTCTCAAACCTTGATGCTGCTAAGATTGCAAACTCGTGGAACGCCGTTGATGTCACCGGTACTTACAATGTTGGCGGTATTGCCGCAAATGTAAACGGCGGTACTATCACAAACTGCACAAACTACGCCTACATCTCCGGCACGGAAAGTGTCGGCGCAATTGCCGGTACTCTAAAAGGCGTGAGCACCGTTGAATACTCCTACTATGTTTACTATTCCTCCGACAAAGGCGTCGGAAGTCAGAGCGGTTCGAGCACACAGTCTGTTTACCGCTTCTCCACCAGCAGCACAGAGGTGCTTGCCGAAAAGGAGCTGACTGTTGGCGGCAAGACCAGTGATAACATGCTCACCCTCCTAAACGAGTGGCTCGATATGCAGGAAAAGGGCCACAACTACCGCACTTGGGTGTTCGATACATCGACTAATTCAAAACATCGTGTTGACGGCAACTACCCCAGTCTTGAATATCCCGACTACATTGCTCCGAAAGAAAGCACTTACACCGCCACCTCAACCATGACCGCTTTGTACGAGGCAAAGCAAAACGGCGTTGAGGGCGGCTGCTACAGTATTTCAAGCACCGATGAGATCAAATATTTCAGGGATTATGTAAACCAAGGCTTCAAGACAGATGGGGTAGTCTTCTTCCAGAACGCAGATATTCTCATGACCACCACCGTCGATAGCTGGGTGCCTATCGGCAATGACGAAAAGGTCGCATTCCAAGGCACCTTTGACGGTCAGGGTTATGTTCTCACCGGCATAGCGATCAACGACCGTTCGAGCGGTCTCGGTCTGTTCGGCTATGTAAACAACTCAAAAGCTTTAATCAAAAACGTCGGTCTGTTCGGCGGTATCGTCGGCGGCGACAACTGCGGCGCCATCGTGGGCGAACTCATGGCGGGCACGGTGTCAAACTGCTGGTTTGACGGCGAACTCAACGCAAAGGATCGTGTCGGCGGCATCGTCGGCAAAGCCGATCAGGCACAGATACTCAACTGCGTCGACTTTGCAACTATCGTCGGTGATAAAAGCACCGGTGGTATTGTCGGCGCATGCTCAAGCTCCACCACCATAAAATATTGCTACTATCCGCTGAATATAGCCAACGGCTGCGGTCAGTCCAGCGGCAGCCAGACTGCACTTGTTCCCTTCAGCAAGGACGGTTCTGACTTCACGCTCGAAAGATCCGTTGCTGTCGGCAGCGCATCGGGCGTTAAGCTTCTGAATGTGCTCAATCACTGGGTCACCTATCTTGCAATGGATTCGACTTATCGCTATTGGAAGATCGACAGCTCCGCAACAGGCGTTGCGAGAATTCAGGGCGACCACCCGACGCAACTTTACCCGGGCGACGGCTCAGGTATAAAGCGTGTCGATGAGCCTCATTTTGATGTCGACAGTGAGACGAATCCCTACAATGTTAAATATATCGAAACGGCAACGATGACCGAGCTTTATGACAGCGGCATTGATGCAGTTGCAGGCGGACATTACAGTATAAACAGCGGTGCCGAGCTTAAAAAGCTTGCACTATATGTCAAGGGCAATCACGCTACAAAGGATGTCACATTCTATCTTACAAAGGATGTCGACATTTCCGTTAAGGCTCTCGGCAACGATTCCGAGGGCTGGCTGCCGATCGGCTGCGACTACAGCGTTACCGAGAGCGGCTCGCTGACCTATGTCTTTAATGGAACATTCGACGGCTGCGGTTATACGGTATATGGACTGTATATTTACGATGAAAGGGGCGACAATGTCGGTCTGTTCGGCAGAATAAGAAACGCCGTTATTAAAAACCTTGGCGTTATCGGCGGCATCGTCGGCGAATTTAACTGTGGCGGCATTGCCGGTAAGTCAGACAGCAGCACCATTACAAACTGCTGGGCAAATGTAAGCATCGAAGCCGAATCCGAGACCGGCGGCATCGTCGGCAGAATGGACGACACGACCGTTGAAAACTGCGTATCGTACGGTGCGACACTCTGCGCAGGCGGCGAGACCTGCATTTCCGGCGGTATCGCAGGCGATGTTCTCGGCAAATCTGCCATCAAGAACTGCTACTACCTCAAGGATACCGCTCAGGGCGGATATAACAGCGCACCGTCTGGTGCCGAGATAAACATCCTCACCTTTACATATGGCTTTGAGCAGGACGATTACTACTGTATGCTTGAGCGGGCAACGCAGATAGACGATATCACTACCACAAGCCTTCTCGATGCACTCAACGCATGGGTGTTTTTGCAGAATAACGGTCAGTACAGCGGCTGGCGCAACTCCGTGACGCTTATCGGTGAAGGTGACCATTCCGGTCACTACCCGAGGCTCATGACGCCCGGTCAGTTCCAGGATAGTGATCCGAACGAAAAATACGACGGCGACTACACTGCGACCGCAAGCGTAAGTCAACTCTTTTCCACGGGTTCTGACGGCATTGAGGGTAATGCATACAGCATAAACGGACTTGACGACCTTGAGGCGCTCCAAAAGTATGTTGATGCAGGCCGCAAGACCAAGGGCATCATCTTCTTCATGACCCGAGATGTTGACATGAGCTACAAGTATCATGTTGACGGCAACTCGTGGACGCCTATCGGTAATGTCGACAACGCATTCCAAGGCATCTACGATGGTCAGGGCTACACAGTAAAGTACATTTTTATTGACACCAGTGCCGATGACCAAGGCCTGTTCGGTCATGTAAACAAGGGGGCAACAATTAAAAATCTCGGCATTTGCGGCATAGTCAGAGCAGGAACAAATGCCGGCGGCATTGTCGGCGATTTCAACTTCAGCACACTTGCCAACTGCTGGTCGTCCTGTGAGGTTACAGCCGGCGGTAATGCCGGCGGTCTTGTAGGCGGAGCGAACAACGGCACGATCGTTAATTGCACAAGCTACGGTGCTGTGGTAAGTTCCGGAGCATACGGTGCGATAGCAGGTTATGCTGCACTGACATCGATCAAGTACTGTTACTATCTTTATGGCACCTGCAAGCAAGCATACAGTCCCGCCTCAACTGCTGTTGCAACAGGCGTTCAGTACTTCAACGGCACAAGCTCTGCCTGCATACTTCATGAGAAAGTCAATGTTGAGGGTACTACAACGCAAAACGCTTTGAGCGCTCTTAAGCTCTATGTCGATGCTCACCCGGAAACCAACTACTGCTACTGGGTCATCGGCAACACTGAGGAATACATCAAGATGGGCGTTACGCTCTTCCCTGTTCTCATTTCCGCCTCCGGAACGATGGGCGACAAGGACTTCAAGGAAGTCCAAGCCTACTTTAACGGCACTGAGTATTACTCGGTCATCAAGGCGATAAACGCCGCAAATGATACCGAGGGCGGCGGTGATGTCATCCTCGCAACAAATGTCGTGTTCTATGTAAACAATGACGCAGCGCTCGACAGTGATGTAAGGCTTGTCACCGATAAATATTCGGCCATTATTAAGTCCAACATCAAGCTTCAGAGTATGCAGCAGCTAGACGGCTACTTTACCGTGAAAGACGGCGGCAAGATTTATCTTTGGGACAGCGCAAAGAACGACTATGCTCTGTTCATGTACTCACAGAAGAAAGCAGACCCCAGCTGCAACAGCAAGATATACGGCACTACCAGCCTTAACTTCCGCTCGGCACCTGTGGTGGGCGATTACCCCTCGGCGTATAACCTCAGTCTTGAGGACGGCGAATTTATCATAAACTCCACGCTTGAAAGCGGTAATCCGCACACCATCCCCGGCGGCAGCACTCTTTCGATTCAAACGCATGCAACGCTGAATGTCGGCGCAAACGCAAGAATTCGCACGACCGGCGGCGCAGTCGTCATGAACGAGGGCACCGTTAAGATCGGCAACGCAAAGCTCGACCGCAACGGCGGTATGAAGATGAAGGGCGTGTTTGAAGATGACGGCGGCACCGTCACCCTCCCCTACATCTACAAAGAAGGCTACACTCTGCGTGGCTGGTCGGACGCTAATGGCACGATACATGTCGCAGGCTCAAGAGTTAAGGATGTCCAGCCGAACAGCGCATTCAAGGCTGAGTGGAGCTTGGGCGAGTCGGCCAACGACCCCTACCCCGGTGACGATGCGTTCTCGGACGATACACCCGTGTACAATATTCCCATCACCGTTATCCAGTCTAACGGCGGCACCATCTCCCCGGACAGCATGATGGCGGCCAAGGGTGAGAACCTGTCGTATCAGATAAGTGCAGACACAGGCTATCAGATAAAGACCGTGCTCGTTGACGGTCAACCGGTCGAGCTCGACGAAAATAACTGCTACCACTTTATCAGCATCAGCCGTGCACACAATATCATTGCACTGTTTGCAAAGACCACAAACGAGGCATATTACAATTGGGTCAACTCCTTTACCGACATTTCAGCAAACGATTGGTTCTATGAAAGCGTGAGGTACACCGCCTCGGCTCAGCTCTTCATCGGCACTGAGGCCACCGTGTTCTCCCCCGACGATGCAATGACCCGAGAGATGATAGTCACCGTGCTTTGGCGTTTAGCAGGAAGCCCCGTCGTTCCAGACGAGAATAAGATAAACTTCCGAGATGTCAGTACAGACAGCTATGCATATGAGGCTATCCGCTGGGCATCGATGTTCAATATTATCGAGGGCTACGGCGATGGCACCTTCGGTTACGGTGACCCGATACTGCGTGAGCAGCTCGTGACCATCCTGTTCCGTTTTGCGCGCAGCTATGTCGGAGTTGATGTTTCGCTGACCGACTCGACGAACATTCTCGGCTATTCCGATGTTTTACAGATATCGCAGGGCATGGCGCAGCCGTTCCAGTGGGCAGTCGGCGCAAAGATCATTTACGGTACTTCCCGTACAACGCTTGAGCCCAGAGGCATGGCGACCCGTGCGCAGGTCGCAGCCGTATTCCAGCGCTTTAGCACGATCTTCATGGATAAGATCCCTGTATTCAAAACCTGATAAATGCACAAACCGCCGTGGCAAGAGCCACGGCGGTTCAACTTTTGTATTTAATTACGCTGCTATATCAAGCAAGCCCTTGACGAATTTTGATACCTTATAGATATCATGCTGATCGTACCAGTTCTTGACCTTGGTGTCACCCGAGCCGAAAACTGCACCTTGGGAGCCGATATCGTGGTTTCTGCTCTCGGCAATGATTCCCCAAAGTGTCTTGCCGTCGGCATCCTTGCCCTGCGTGATGTTGAGAACATAGCCTATCTGCTTGACGACATCGTTTTCGCTGTAATAATCGGTCAGTCGGGTGTAAAAATCGGACAGTGCGCAGGTGAAGTTTATAAGCTCATCACCGCTCATTTCGTCAAACTTGATGCTGCTGCGAATCTTTTCGGGGACAACGCACGCCGCCTCGCCGATGCGCTCAACGGTCTCAGGAACGCCGATATAAGTCAACAGCTGGTTTATAGTCTGAATATTGTTCTTAACAAGCTTATCGACACTGAACTCGGAGTTGAGCTTGCAGATCTTCTCGATGAGCATAATCCTGCCGGTCGTGACATGGTTCTTCTCGGCAAGCTCACGGAGGTCACTGTCGCCGGTCATCGTCTGGCTGAGTATCGAGATATCGTAGCCAACGCTCTTATCTATCTTGACAATGGTGTCAACTACCGTTTTACGGACGGATGCCGCCCGCTCCTCATCTCCATCAACGACCGTCACAAGGACAGAATTTTTAAGCTCCGTTATATAGCCGCTTTTCTGCATGGCGTTAACGGTCACTTTGACCGCATCGTCATACTTCTTGCCAACAACGCTTATATCCGCCGTTATCTTCTCGGCATCGCTGTTGACGGCATCGACCTCGACAACGACATTGCGGTCATTGACTTCAAGCCTTACGCTGGGGTTAACATCGAGCATAACGACGGTGTTTGCCGCCATCGGCAGCTTCGTTGTGTGTCCTCCTATATCCGTTGTGCCCATATCGGCCTTGCCAAGTCCGAAGAACATGGCGGCTGAGCCCACAACGATAACGGCAAGGGACGCAGCAAGCGCTCGCCAGCTCTTATGGTCGGAGCTCTTCGGCATGGCCTTAACTTCGTCTTCAAACAGTTCTTCTATATAGCGGTCGTTTACCGAACCTATGTAATTAAGCAAGTCTTCTTTTCTCAAAGAGGAATTCCTTCTTTCATCAAGTGTTTTTTAAGCTTTGCTCTAAGCCTAAAAAGCATCGTTGTTGTTTTTGAGACCGATATATCATACCGTTCCGCTATATCAGAAATGGGGTCAAGCATCCAATAGCGACGCATGAAAACTCCCCGCTCAACATAGTTGAGTTCTTCGAGGAATTTGTTCAGTGCCGCTACGATCTCTTTCGAATCCGATCTGCGCTCCAACTCGTCATAGCCCGATATACACTCAGCCAGCTCATCGAGGACGACCGGCGTTTCCCCGCCGCCTCGCTTCTCGCTGTTTTTATGCCGCAGCTTATCAAGCGCAAGGTTGCGGGTTATCTTCCCGATGAAGGATGACAGCGAGTTCGGCTCATTCGGCGGTATGCTCCCCCAAACTCGCATGAGCGCATCATTTACGCATTCTTCGCTGTCCTCATCATTGCCGAGGATATTGTATGCTATGCGGTGGCAGTATCGACCATATTTCTCAGTTGTCTGTAATAACGCTTCTTCCGATCTACTCAGAAAAAGCTCCACTATACTGCGGTCGTCCACGCTTTTCTCCTATCTATTCCGCCCCTACCAGTTAAGACGGAATTTGTATTTAAGTATCACATTTTTTCGGACAAATTTCAAGGATTTTTTTCAAACTGCAAATTGTTCACCGTTTCTTTTAACAAAAGCCGATTTTTGTAGTTGTGCAAATTTTTGCTTTATGATATAATTATGTGCGGTGTTTTTTATATTTTTCGGCTTTGCCGAGGAAAGAGGGAAATTATGAAAACAAGAGTGATTTCGGCCTGCGTGCTTATCATTTTGGTCGTTGCGTGCTTTGCCATTTCCCCCGTGACCCGCATTCTGTTCCTGCTTGCGGCGCTCATTATGGGCATTTGGGAGATGTGTCACGCCGTCAGCCTTAAGGATATAAAATGCACAAGTTGGGTACTGTATATCTATGCAGTGCTTGCCACTGCCGGGATTTTTCTCATGGAGGGCAACTCCCGTTCCGTCATGCTGTTTTTCCTTGCCGTCTTTGCCGTGTTCACGGTGGGCATCTGCAAAGAGGATATCAGCGGCCCAGGAACCTTGGCAAGTCTCGGAATTTTGGTCTACCCGACCGTTCCAATGCTCATGATAATGGATCTTTCGCTGCGCCAGGATTGGATACCCGTTTTTGCGATCGCCTGCATCTCCACTTGGGTGTGCGACTCGTTTGCACTTTTTGGTGGTAAATGGTTCGGCAAGCATAAGCTTGCACCGAAGGTCAGCCCTAACAAAACCATCGAGGGCAGCGTCACCGGCGCCGTTTCATCTATGGTCGCAGGTGTTATCCTGTACTTTGTGTTCAAGGGCACGAACTACAACATTTCCCTCGTCACCTGTGTTCTGACCGGCCTTATCTGCTCGAGCTTCGGTCAGGTCGGCGACCTTGCGGCTTCACTTATAAAGCGCATGGCAGGTCTCAAGGACTACAGCAACCTCATCCCCGGTCACGGCGGAGTTATGGATAGGATAGACAGCCTTCTGTTTTCTATCCCCGCTGCATTTTTCTGTCTCACAAACGGCATTTTTTAATTTCACTGGAGTAAAATTTCAATGGACGCAAACACATTTAAGCCATTCTCGCAGTTAAAGCGCATGATGCTCATCATAAACCCGGTTTCCGGTAGACGCATTTCTCTGCGCTTTCTGCCTGATATTATCAGAATCTTCACCGCAAACGATTATGTCGTAAGCGTTTTCCCGACCGGCAAGCGTGGCGACGCAACGGAATTTGCACGCCTGTACTCATCGGAGTTCGACATTGTCGTCACCATTGGCGGCGACGGTACGCTCAACGAGACCATCACCGGCATGATACTCGGTGGAAGCCACACCCCGCTCGGCTATATTCCCTCCGGCAGCACGAATGATTTCGCATCGTGTCAGGGCATTTCCTCGGATATGCTGACGGCGGCGATGCATATTGCGAATGGCAGTCCCCGACAGATAGATATCGGTAAGTTCGGCGACAATTACTTTTCTTATGTTTCGGCCTTCGGCGCTTTCTCGTGGCTTTCCTACACAACTTCGCAAAACCTTAAGAATGTTCTCGGGCACTCGGCATATATACTTGATGCGGTCAAGGATTTGCCTAAGCTCAAGTCGTATCACCTTAAGTTTACCGATGGCGAGTTTAACTACGAGGGCGACTACATTTTCGGCGCAGTTTGTAACTCCACCTCTGTTGCCGGAACATTCACTCTTCCTGCTGACCTTGTCAACACAGCAGACGGCAAGTTTGAGGTCCTGCTCGTTCACAAGCCGCAGTCGCTCATTGATTGGCAGAGCATACTTACCGGCGTTTTCACGCAGGACTATTCCTCGCCCTTCCTTGATCTGTTCCAGACCGAGAAGCTGCGCATTGAAGCGCCCGCTCACCTTGATTGGTCACTTGACGGCGAGCGTGGCCACGGCAAAAGTTCAATTGACTTTGAAATTCTGCCGAAGCGCATCACCCTTATAAGCTGAAATACAAGCCGACTACCGTCAGCTTACTACCGCTTTCGCATCGAAGGCGGTACTTTTTTGATTGGATTATGAAGAATTTATATCTTAAAATTCGAGACTTCACCGATGGGATAAGCGACGATAACATAAGTGCACACGCTGCGGCAAGTGCGTTTTACATGTTTCTTTCGCTTGTGCCTTTCGTTGCGTTGGTCAGTACCATTCTACCGCTCACGGGGCTTGAGGAGGACAGACTTTTTGAGATAGTCAGCCACTATATCCCTGCCGCCATGCAGGGCATCATCACCTCCGCCGTCACGGATATATACTCAGCACCGAACGCTATACTGCCGATATCGATAGTCATCACGGTATGGCTTTCAAGCAGAGCGTTTTCCTCGCTCATCCGAGGCGTTGAGGATGTTGCCGACGGTCCGAGGTACAGCTCGTACCTAAAGCGCAGCCTGCTCGCCTGCCTTTATACCATCGGTATCATATTTATCATGGTACTGCTGTTGCTGCTGCTCGTTTTCGGCGACAGGCTGAGTTCCCTGCCGCTTTTGTCGCCGTTTGTGCGTATCGTTATAAAACTTAGGCTCATAGTCGTGGTAATTTTGCTGACATGCGTGTTCATTGCAATATATCACTGGGTGCCGGGCATGCGACTCAGGCTTCGCCAGCTTTTGCCCGGTTCGCTTGCCGCAGCAGGCGCATGGCTTCTTTTTACTTGGCTTTTCTCGCTTTACATCGTCTATGGCGGCGGATACACGACCTACGGAAGTCTTGCCGCAATTATCATTACCTTGCTGTGGATGTACTGGTGCATGTACATCATCTTGCTGGGTGCATATATAAATATGTATATATACCGCAAGCGTCACGGCGGTTATTGAACACAGCATTCAGAAGTTTTCGTTATATTGCACAAAAACAGGCCATCACTCTTTAGTTGACAAATTTTGATGGTATGGTAAAATATCATATATGTGTGGGCAATGCCTGTGCGGTAAAACAAGATATTGTGACTGTTTTATCAAAGCATCGGCCTTGCCTTTTTTAGTACCTTGATCATTAAAAATCTATTTTTGAAAGGGATGGATAAATGAAGAGAGTAAAGACAGGCAAGCGCGTACTTTCTATCGTGCTTGCGGTAATGATGCTTGTGTCGCTTATCCCCATCACGGCGATGGCAGACACCGGTTCATCGGAAAAGACTTGGGCAGGCACTGCCGAGGGCGAGATCCTGGTAAAAGATACAATAACCAAGATCACCAACGGTGTTGTCGAGCACGAGATCATTTCCAACACTCCTGCCGGCAACGATCAGAAGATCGATTATATGTGCCGTGCAAATCTCAGTGATACCATCAAGATCGTAGCTTGCTACGGCGAGAACGATGCTTCCAAGTGGCGCATGGTATCCACCACCAAGCAGGCTGCCGCCTACGAGAAAGATCACCCCGGTGAGACCGTAGTTGCAGCCATCAATGCCGACTTCTTCAACATGGCGACCGGCGAGCCTATCGGCGCACTCGTCATGGAGGGCAAGCAGTACCACGACGCAGGCGGCCGCTGGTACTTTGCTATTCTGAAGGACGGCACCCCCGTTATCAGAAACAGTCCCGATCTGAGCGACTGCCAGACCGCTGTCGGCGGTTGGATGCCTCTGGTCAAGGACGGAAAGGCCTGCACCGAGAACTTCGAGGGCGGCACTAATGACTACAGCCGTTCCACCATCGGTATCATGGAGGACGGCAGCGTTGTCACCTCCGTCACCCACGGTATGCTTACCCCTGTTTCCTGCGGCCGTACATATAAGGAGATCGCCGAAATGTACATGGCTGAGGGCGCAAAGGATGTCCTTGTGCTTGCCGGCGGCGGCTCGGCTACCTACGCAGCCCGCATCGAAGGCAGCGATAAGCTCGAAGTCCGCAATTCTCCCTCGGACGGTGCCGAGCGTGAGGTCTGCTCCTCCCTGCTCATTGTTTCCACCGCAAAGTCCACCGGCGTGTTCGATCACGCTGCACTGACCCCCAACAACGACCTGTACACCCCGGGCTATGAGGTTCAGTTCAGCGCCAGCGGCATCGACACCGCAGGCTTCCCCATGGCAGTTCCCGCCGATGCGACATGGGCTCTTGCCGACGACAGCAAGGACATGGGCACCATCGATGCCAAAACCGGCCTTTTCAAGGCAGGCGACAAGACCGGTACCGTCAATGTCCAGATGATTCAGGGCGGCAAGGTCATCGGCACAACGGCAGTTGAAATTGCGGTTCCCGATAACATCTACTTTAACGCCGAGGAAGTCAGCCTTGGCTTTGAGGATGAGAGCAATCTCTCCCTCGTTGTCCGCAACAAGGACCGTGACCTTAACATCAAGGACGGCGACATTGTTTGGACGATGAGTACCGAAGGTCTCGGTACCTTCAAGGGCAACACCTTTGTTGCAAACAGTGAAGACAGCCTTAACGGCGATGTCACTGCGACCTCGAAGTACGATGAGAATGTCAAAGCTTCCATCCATGTTATCGTGGGTATGCTCCCCACCGTCGTTTGGGACTTTGAGGACTATGTCGATCCCGTGACCGGCGAGGTCACCCCCGCTCAGGATTATTACTGCGGCACAGAGAAGCAGACTAATCCCGATACCGGCGAGGAAACAACCGTTAACACCGGCATCCTCAAGACCTCTAACTACGGCAGAGGCGGCAAGCAGTCCGTTGAGATTGCTTCTCTTAATGACGATGAACCCGTCCGCTTCGGCACCCATTCTCTGAAGCTCAACTTTGACTTCACTGACTGCGGCGCCGTTACAGAGGGCGCATGCGTCGGTACCTCCGACAAAATGCAGATTCCCGGTGCTCCCACCGGCCTTGGCGTTTGGGTCTATGCTCCCGAGGGCATCGGCGTTAACTATGGCAGCGTCAAGGACGCCGACGGCAGCCTTGTCTCCGGCCTGTGGCTGCGCTGCTACTGCACCGACGGTCAGGGCAAGCTCTGTCAGGTTGACTTTACACTTGAGCCTAAAGACCAGAAGGTTCAGGGCGGTTACAATCCCGAGACCGGTAAATGGGAAGTCCAGCCCGGTATCTACTGGGAAGGCTGGCACTATCTCGAAGCTGACCTCACTCAGTGGACAGGTCCGTTCTCCTTCCAGCCCGGCATGACCTTCCGTCTCATGTTCGTTGCCGGTACCAAGATGGTCGGCACTCAGCGTGCAGGCGAGCTTTACTTCGATAACTTCCAGTTCGTTTACGGCACCAACATCGACGATATCGATGCTCCCGTTGTCGACTCGGTTCGTGTAAATGACTCCGACATTAAGGACGGCACCGTGCTCACCACCGACACTCTGCGTGTTGATGCTTACATGCACGATGTTCAGAACAAGTACACCACCGGCATTGATCCCGAGACTGTCCGTATGTATGTTGACGGCATCAATGTTACCGGCAATGACAAGTACCAGTTCGTTGCAGAGCCCGATGGCTCCATCGCACACCTTTATGACCTGAAACTGCCCGACGGCGACCACACTATTGCAGTTTCCGTCCGTGATAAATTCGGCAATGAGACCACCGAGACCCGTTCGTTCAAGGTTAAGACCGACAACGCAGCCACGCACTCGAGCGTCTTTGTTGCCGCAGCCGAGAGCAATGCCGTTATCGGCAAGACCGTAAGCCTTAATGTCACCGCCACCGGCACCGATATCCAGAAGGCCACCGCTCTGCTGACCCTCGGCAACAGCTTCAAAAACTACACCGTCACCTTCTCGGATAACTATGAGGGCACTTACTCCTACAGTAAGCTCACCAAGATCCTCACCGTTAACGCCGAGCGCAAGGCAGACGCAGTTGCGGTCGACAACAACATCATTGCGACCGTCACGGTAGATATTCCGTCGAACCTGTCGGCAAACGATAAATTCAACTACACCGTCAAGGGCGGAAGCTACACAACCGCCGACGGCTACTACGCAACATACAACGCACCCGAGGCAGCTCTGCCCATAACTGCGGCATACAACATTTCCGCAGAGGTAGTCCTTGTCGGTGCCCCCACGACCCTCACGGTCACAAACGACAAGAAAGAGCCCGCCGCAAATGTTGATATCTACAATGCCGCAAATAACGAGAAGATCGGCACGACCGACGAAAAGGGTCTGCTGAACACCGAGTATTTCAGCGCAGCCTCCGGCAACACCACCATCTACGCTAAGGATGCGGCAGGTCTCCTCTCATTCCAGCTGAATGTCAAGTCCTACGACGCAGCCGGTGAGGATTCCGCTATGCCTTACGGCCTCATGTTCAATGCCCTGAACGACGCTGCTCACGGCAAGAGCATGACTTGGATGTCCAACGCAATTAAGGCTCAGGATCAGTATATCCGCTACCGTGTAAGCGGTACCGAGGACTGGACGACCGTTGCGGCAAAGGCCACACTGCGCACCTTCACTAAGGGCAGCAACAGCGCTGTCAATGTAAACAGCATTACCCTCAGCAGTCTCACCCCCGGAACGGCCTATGAGTATCAGATAGGCGGCGGCGAGGCTTGGAGCGAAGTCGCAACCTTCAAGACCGTCAACTCCGACAACGACAAGACACGATTCTTTGCTCTCGGCGATATTCAGGATGACGATACGACCAACATTGAAAGAGTTGTGAGCAAGCTCAGCGAGACCGAGTTTGACTTCGGTATCCAGACCGGCGATGCAGTCGACGATGCGACGGCATACAGCCACTGGAACGATATCACAAATCTGTTCGGTGTCGATCGCTTCGGCAGCACCGATATGGTCCATGTTTTAGGCAACCACGAGTATGCAGGCGACGCAAACGCCGATTCTGCTACCAACTACTTCAATCTCCCCACTGCCGCAAAGCCCGGCAGCTACTACTCGCTGACATACGGTGATGTTTACCTCGCCGTCGTCAACTACACAGGTACCGCTCCCCAGCTCAAGGAGGCTATGGATTGGCTTGCTAAGGACGCTGCTCAGAGCAACGCCACTTGGAAAGTGCTTCTCATGCACCAGCCGGCGTACTATACCAACAACTACGGCGGCAATGCTGAAATCTACAACACAGTTCCCGATGTCTGCGAAGCAGCGGGCATAGATGTCGTCTTCTCCGGCCATGACCACTCCGCCGCAAGGACCAATCCTCTGCTTAACGACGAGATCGATGAAGAAAACGGTGTCTACTACTACATCTGCGGTTCCTCCGGTGAAAAGTCCTACGCTATCACCTCGCAGGATAAATTCGATTACAGCAAGATATTCAAGCTCGTAACCGATGACTTTACTGCAACCTATCTTACAGTCACCGCCGACAAGGACGAGATGACCATCGATTACTACGATATCGATAGAGGTCTGCTTGACACCGTAACCATCGAGTCCCCCTGCAAGAGGCACGGTCACACCGCTTGCTACGATCCTGCAGAAAAGGCAGTCTCCTGCTCGGTCTGCGGCATAGCACTTGAGGACTACAGCGGCAAGGCTCCTGACGCAGACGGCAACGAGTATTATCTGCTCGGCGGCGTTGTCAAGACCGGTTGGTTCCTCCAAGGCAACGATGTGTTCTATGCCAACTCCAAGGGCGTTCTCCAGCCCATTGAGCTTGACAGCCAGACCAAGACCAACTGCACCGTAAGAGGTAAGTTCATCTACTCCTGCAAGACAGTTGACGATGGCGACAGCACTACCTACACCGTCCGTGACGACATGCCTCCCGGCCATGTATACGACAACGAGGATCCCAAGGCTCCCAACCGTGTCTGCACCGTGTGCGGCTGGCATGAGGTAAGCCTTAAGGACTGCAAGGTCGAGCTTTCCTACACGAACTATACCTACACAGGTAAGGCTATGAAGCCCTATGTCTATGTCACTGCTCCCGATGGCACCAAGCTCACCGATTACTACGATTATACCGTTATTTACGGTGAAAACACTGAGATCGGCTACGGCACCGTTACCGTCAAGCCCTTCAACTACTACCTTGTAAACCTCAACCAGAAGCGTGGTTCTCTGTGCGACGACGGCACCGTCCTCGAGTACAAGATCACCATCCACGCACCCACCGTCAAGAATGTCAAGGCCAAGATGGCTGTTGACGGCATCGATGTAAGCTGGGCCGCAGTTCCCGAGGCAGACGGCTACAACATCTATTCCTGGAACAGCGCAAAGAAGGCTTATGACCTTCTGACCACCGTTGAGGGTGCAGACACCACCAATGCGACCATTTATGGTGTAAAAGCCGGTAGCACCTACTCCCTTAAGGTCAGCGCATACAATATCATTGACAAAAAGCAGATAGTCGGCTACGGCGGTACCGCAAAGATCACCGTTCCCAAGAACTTCTCTCAGAAGCTTGAAGCTCCCATTGCGACCGCAACGAACAACGCCGCCACCGGCTATGTAAAGCTCAGCTGGAGCGCCGTTGCAAACGCCGACCAGTACAAGGTCTACCGTGCGGGCACCTCCAATGGCACCTACAAGCTCATGTACACGACCAAAAATCTCAGCTACACCAACACCTCGGCCAACGCAGGCTACACCTACTACTACAAGGTCGTAGCAGTGGATTCCAAGGGTGCTTACGCAAGCTCCGATTACAGCAAGGTCGTCTCCCGCACCTGTGACTGCGCTCGCCCCGTTGCGAAGATAGCAGTAAATGCGGATACCGGCAAGATCACCGTCAGCTGGAACAATGTCAAGAACGCCGCAAGATACGAGCTTCTCCGCTCTACCGACGGCAAGAACTTCAGGCACTACGATTACACCAACAAGACCAGCTACACTAACATGGCTGTCACTCCGGGCACTACCTACTACTACAGAGTAGTCGCCATCAACGCAAGATCCATATATGCTGACTCGGCTGTAAGCGCCACTCGCTACATCACCTGTGACTGCGCAAAGCCCGCTGCAAAGATCGCCGTTGAGGCAGCTTCCGGCAAGCCCGTCGTTAGCTGGGCAGCGATCGACGGTGCGGCAAAGTACGAGATCTATGTCTCCGCCGACAACAAGGAATTCAAGCTTCTCGGCACCACCGAGGCTCTCACCTACACCGATACCTCCGCAAAGGCCGGTGTTACCACCTACTACAAGGTCAAGGCGCTGTGCGCAACCAGCAAGTACGGTGATTCGGCTCTGTCGAACGCACGCTATATCACCTGCGACTGCGCAGCTCCCGTTGTCGCTATCTCCATTAACGGAAGCTACAACAAGCCCATGATCTCGTGGACTGCTGTCGACGGTGCATCGAAGTACGCCATCTACCGCAGCACTGACGGTAAGAGCTTCAAGTACTACGACACCACCACCAAGCTCAGCTACACCAATATCAGCACCACCTCCGGCACGACCTACTACTATCAGGTCAAAGCCATCTGTGCGGCAAGCAGCTACGGCGACTCCGCCTTTAGCAATGCCGCCAGCATCAAGGTTCCCTGAGTAAAAACAAATAACGAAAAATCATGCAGCAGATTTGCTGCATGATTTTTTCACTTTTCTCTAAGTCATTATTAACAATTTTTGAACTTTGTTTTTATGCATGTTGACTTAAAATTTCAATTGTGTTATCATTCTCTGGTTGAAAATTTTGATTAGTACGGTGATATGAAATGAGTCAGAACAACTCGCTTGCGATGTTCGAGACCGAGCCCATCGGCAAGCTGATGACCAAATTTGCACTGCCTGCGATAGCATCAATGGTAGTAAACTCCATTTACAATATCGTTGACCAGGTGTTTATCGGTCAAGGTGTCGGTATGCTCGGCAACGCCGCAACGAACCTCACCTTCCCGTTCGTGACCTTCTCAATGGCGGTAGGCACGATGATAGCCGACGGCTGTGTTGCATACTTCAGTCTAAAGCTCGGCGAGAAGAATTACTCTGAAGCCGAAAAAGCAATGGGTAACGGCATCTCGATTGCCCTTATGGCAGGCGTCCTTATGACGCTGCTTATGGAGATATTCATCGATGCGATCCTTGTTCTCTGCGGCGGTGCGACAGTTGATCCGCAGACCTATGAATTTGCAAAGCAATACGCCCGCATAACGCTCATTGGCATCCCATTTGTGTGCGTGAGCATGACGGTTAACAGCATCATCCGAGCGCAGGGCAACCCAAAGTATGCAATGTTCTCAAATCTTGCAGGCTGCTTTTTGAATATAATCCTTGACGCATGGTTCGTCCTAGGCCTTGAAATGGGTGTCGCCGGTGCGGCGTGGGCAACCATCATCGGTCAGGCGCTCAACCTCGTGCTCGCACTTGCATATGTTCCCCGTCTCAAGGGTGTTAAGTTCACTTTGGAATGTGCTGTTCCACGCAGAAAGACCGCATTTTCGTTCCTGCCGCTCGGCATTTCGAGCTTTTTTACGCAGTTTGCGTCCACCATCGTTGTCATCTGCATGAATAACCTGCTCGTCTCCTACGGTGCTCAGAGCGTTTACGGTGCGGATATTCCGCTTGCTGCGCTCGGCATCGTAATGAAGGTAAATTCCATCATCATAAGCGTCATGATCGGTCTCGGTATTGGCAGCCAGCCCATAGTCGGGTACAACTACGGTGCCAAAAACTATAAGCGTGTTAAGGCAACATATATACGAACAATAACCGTTGGGCTTATAGTCGGCGTTATCGGCTGGGGCTGCTTCCAGCTGTTTACGCAGCAGATCATCGATATTTTCGGACAGGAAAGCGAACTGTACAATCAATTTGCACTCAAGTGTTTCCACATCTTCCTCGGCGTTATATTCCTTGTAGGCTTCATTACCCCTTCGGCTATCTTCTTCCAGTCTATCGGAAAGCCTGTCAAAGCAATGATTTCGACCATGACCCGCCAGCTTATCTACTTTCTGCCTGCGGCATTCATCCTTGCAGGTGCGATGGGTGTCGAGGGTCTGCTGTATGCAGGGCCTGTCAGCGATATACTCGCCGCAATAACAGTTACGATACTCATTTTCAGGGAAATGGCGATAATCAATAGGGACATCAAGCTTCAAGACGCATAAAACCAACAGGCCATTTGGGCGGATTCAGATAAAGAGAAAACGGTTTTGACCGGCTCTTTTCCGCCCATACTTCACAAAAATCTCCGGTAATACACAAAGTATTGCCGGAGATTTGTTGTTTTGTCTTGACGAAAAATAACTCTGTCAAAACAATGCAAGCAGCAAGGACGCAAGCGGGGAGACCGTTTCGGGCTTGAAGAAGGAGAGAGTACAGCAGTACATCGACTCTCTCAATTCCCTTACTGCCGAGCAGAAGGACGCACTCTATTACTCGCTTTACAAAAAATAAAAATCCCTTGTTGTTCGTAAAACCGTTCGTAAAATGCGTGTCTAAAACCATTGATTTAGTGCCTAATAATACCGACACGAAGTCTATTTTTTGAACACGCAAAACAGCGCAAAGCATTGAAAAACAAAGAAAAATCCTGCAACTTCAACGGTTGCAGGATTTCATTTTATTGGTGGACGATACAAGACTCGAACTTGTGACCTCCCGCACGTCAAGCGGATGCGCTACCAGCTGCGCCAATCGTCCATTTATCGGCACGGGTTATTGTACCCGATACCGATAAATTTGTCAATAGTTTTTTATAATTTTTTATCCTCTTACATAAACCGTGCAGGTGGCGGTCTTACCGTAGCAGGTGAGGGTAAGCGTCACGGTGCCGGGAGCAACGCCCTTGACGGTGCCGTCCTCGGAAACAGTGGCAACGCCTTCGTCGCTTATCGACCACTGGTAATCGGCTGCAACAGTCAGCGGAAAATGCGAGCCGGTGAGCGAGACGGATTCGCCGACGCGGCACATGAACTCGGTCAGAGGTTCGCCGCTGTAACAAATCTGAAGCTCCGTAATCTCCGGCGTGGGAGTCGGCGTCGGCGTGGGAGTCGGCGTGGGGGTCGGAACGGCGGACACCTCAGGCGGCGTGGTCGGCATGACCGGCGCATTGGGATTGTCGGCGTTCTTGAGGCTGATGCTTATCATGACTATAAGGGCGATGATGATCGCAGCTATCAAAATAGCTCCGAACACAAGCTGCCACTTTCTGTTTTCATTAGCCGCCTTGTTGGCGGGAGTACCCTTAACGGCGCTGGGGGTGGTGCCGGGGGCACGGCTGCTGCTTTTAACTCTGCGGGTGCCGCAGGCGGGGCAGCGGTGGCGCATGCCGGAGAACTTCGTGCCGCAGCGGCGACAGGTGACCTGAGGAATAAGACCCATATTAGTTCCTCCTTCGTAAAAATACACAATAATAATACTGCATTTGGCCAACTTCGTCAAGCGGAAAGCCGCACCGGGCGCACGATGTGGCAGGGAACTTGATTTTTATCGGGAAATATCGTAAAATATAGAAAAAACAGGCCGGAGAGTGAAAACGGAAAGGGGTACCCGGATGTATATTATCCTCACAATTATCCTTCTGCCGATCTTGGTCTTGATCGAGTGCGTGAAACTAAACAAATAAGCAGCGCAGCACCGCCGGACACGGCGGTGCTGCGTTTTATACGACCTGGAATATGTAGAACTTGAGGTAGTCCGTCTCGGGGACATTCCAGAGTATCGGGTGGTCGGGGGACTGCTGGCGGGCCTCTATCTGCCGCAGCTCGACACCGGCATCGAGCGCCGCCGATCTGAGCATCTTCACGAACAGCTCCGACGGCATGAAGTGGCTGCACGAGGCGGTGGCAAAATATCCGCCCCTCGGCAGCAGGCGCAGCGCACGCAGGTTTATCTCCTTATACCCACGCTCGGCGCTGTGCACGGTCTTGCGTGACTTTGTGAACGCAGGCGGGTCGAGAATTATAAAATCAAAGGGCTTTCTGCCCTTGGCTTCAAGCTCGGGCAGCAGGTCAAACACATTGGCGGCGATAAAATCCATGCGTTCGCTCAGCCCGTTGCGCTCGGCGTTTTTGCGTGCCATCTCAATGGCGCTTTCGGACACATCCACGGCCGTCACATGCTCGGCTCCGCCCATTGCGGCGTTTAACGCAAACGAGCCGGTGTGCGTGAAGCAGTCGAGCACCCTCTTGCCCTTTGCAAGGCGAGCCACGGCGAGACGGTTATATTTTTGGTCGAGGAAGAAGCCGGTTTTCTGCCCGTTTTCGACATCGACGCTGTAATACACGCCGTTTTCGCAGATCTCGGTCACGCAGCTGTCGGGGTGCTCGTCGCCGAACCAGCCCTTGCCCTGCGCAAGTCCCTCAAGCTCACGGATCTTCACATCGTTGCGCTCGAAAATGCCGCTTATCTCATGCCCGTCGGCACGCAGAATTTCGGCGATGAGCGGGAACAGCACGGGCTTTAGCTTCTCCATGCCGATCGAGAGCGTCTGCGTCACCAGAGTGTCGGCAAACTTATCGACCGTCAGACCCGGGAAACCGTCGGCCTCGCCGAAAATGACACGGCAGCAGTTGAGGTCGCCTGCCATGACGGTCTTGCGGTAATCCCATGCGTAGCCTATGCGCCTGCGCCAGAACGCTTCGTCGAATTTGTCGTTTGCGTTGCGGGAGATGAGGCGGATGCGGATCTTGCTGTTAAGACTCAGAAAGCCCGTGCCGAGGTACTTGCCCTTTTCGCTGACGGCATCGACAAGGCAGCCGTTTTCAAAGTCGCCCTCGGAGCGGATGACCTCCGCTTCGTATATCCACGGGTGACCCTGCTCGACCCAGCGGGTGCCCTTGGCGGTGATGATGAACTTCGGAAAATTTCTTTGTGCTTTCATTTATAACCTCAGAAAATCCCGGCAAAACTGCCGGGATCGTAGTTAATGCTGTCCTGTGCAGAACGCCGACTCGTCGTTTGTCCAGCCCTTGCCCTCAAGCCAGTAATCCTCATCGTCATCCTCGGCGGCGAGATCCTCCTCGGTGAGCTCGACATCCTTGTGCTTTGCGTGGCGTTTCGTGGCCTCGTAGACCTTGAGGTCGACCACGGTAAACGGCAGACCGAGCTCCTCGGCAAACGGCAGCAGGCAGGCCTCGACAAGCGCCTCACGCAGCTCAAGGCTGCCGGGGTATGCGTTCACGGCATCGGCAACACGCTTTTGGAGCTCCGGGTCTGCATCGTACTTTTCAAAAAACTTTATGACATTGATATTCATATTTTCTTCTCCATAAATATAGCATTGGTATGATTATACCTTTGCTCCGTCCGTTCCGTCAAGTGCGGCAAGCTGATAAAATGCGACGGCGCTCGCTGCGGCGACATTCAGCGAGTCCACCCCGTGCGACATGGGGATGAGCACCGTGTAGTCGCAGTCGGCGATGGTGCCTGCCGCTAAGCCGTCGCCCTCCGTGCCGAGAACGATGGCAAGCTTGTCTATCTTTGCAAGGCGGGGGTCGTAAATTGGCAGGGAGTCGGATTTGAGCGCCATTGCGGCCGTCTTGAAGCCGAGCCTGCGCAGATCACTGATGCCGCCCTCGCCGAGATAGGTCCACGGCACCTGAAACACCGTGCCCATGCTGACCCTTATCGAGCGGCGGTACAGCGGGTCGCTGCTTGCGCTCGTGAGCACGACCGCATCAATGCCGAGAGCCGCCGCCGAGCGGAAGATGGCGCCCACATTCGTGGGGTTCATGACATCCTCAAGCACCGCAACACGCCGTGCGTTTTTGCAGATATCCCCGACCGTCGGGAGCTTCGGACGATACATGGCGCAGAGCATCCCACGGGTGAGCTTAAAGCCCGTGAGCTGCGTCAGGACATCAAGCTCGGCGGTGAAAACCGGAATATCACCGCAGCGGGCGATGAGCTGCTTTGCCTGATTCTCGACATGCCTCGTCTCCATGAGGAACGATATCGGCACGCATCCGGCATTGAGCGCACGCTCGATGACCTTGGGACTTTCGGCAATGAAAATGCCCTTGTCCGGCTCACGGCGGTTTAATAGCTGCACCTCGGTCAGGCGGGCGTAGATATCAAGCTCCGGGTCTGAAAAATCTGTTACTTCTTTTATGTTTGCCATAGTTAATTTAAGTTAACGGTAGGGGGG